>JAEEGJ010002342.1_pt1 | contig 104771 bp, 88 predicted proteins | sample 8958761 | NCBI WGS metagenome assembly JAEEGJ01 (sample SAMN16246546, study PRJNA631951) | gut metagenome | biome: gut microbiome; feature: rumen; material: RS-attached | host: Bos | place: Iran: Karaj | collected 2018-10 | reverse complement strand
GAACCTGCGAAGCGCACTGTCAAGGGACTCATTCTCCTTAACTCTAATCTCAGACATCTTTATCCCCCCTCTCGTGCGTGGAATTCAAACTCGCATATTATATAGGACGCCCGTAAATAAGTCAAACATCAGGTTGCTGGAGCAACAAGTGCCAGAACATCCTTCAGGATCAATGCCGCGATCACAGCGAGCGAAATGGCCGGAGCAAGCGACAGTTTTTTCTTCTTAGCCTTGCAAACAAGCGCGAAAACAATGCCCAGAACGATTCCCGCAATGACAGCGATTACAGCGCCGCGGATATGCAGGAACAGCATCAGGCACATTGCAAGCTTCGTGGGACCGTAGCTGACCTTATCCTTCTTGATCTTGCCTACGATGGCAGTACCGATGGCCATGAGCAGACCTACACAGGCAGAAGCCGCAAGACCTTCCAGAGCATACTTCTGAATGTCAGGCATGAAGCCGACCGTCATGATCCAGACTACAAGGATCGCTGCAAGGAACCCGTCAGGGATAACTCCGGAATCCCAGTCTGCCAGAGACAGACCAAGCAGAAGCACCTCAAGCGTAAGTGCAGCAATGACCATTGCATCGATAGCGCCGTGAAGCGCCAGAGTACAAGCAAAAAGGATTCCAAGCAAGATCTCAAAGATCAGATCCCTCGGCGGAACCTTTGAGCCGCAGTATCTGCACTTACCCTTCAAAGCCACATAAGAAACTATCGGAAAAAGATCCGCTGTCGAAAGCTCATGGCCGCATGTGTCACAGTGGCTGTGCCCCATTTTCCAGTCTTCTCCGCGTACGACACGCCATGCCGTGCAGGTAATAAAACTGGCAAACACGGCACCGAAGATAAAACACAACACAGTAAAATAGATGCCTATAAAAGGCGTTTCAAATAAGTGGTATGAAAAGATCACCTAAAAAACCTCCGGATATTAATACCTACTTTATCGCTTTACGGGAGAAGCAAAGCACAAGATAGTATTTCTTTCATAAACTTCCGCTCCGTTCTTTGTAACCTTTATGGTGCAGTTAACGTATGCAGGAAGATCTTCTGACGTTTTATGAATCCCATTAAATCTCAGTTCAACTTTATAATCGCGGTATGTAGCTGATGTGAAGGGATTCGTGAAATCATAGTAATCATAGCTGCTGAGTCCCGTTTTTTCATAATATCCGAAATGGACAAAACCTGCTTTGGTATCAGGACTGGGATCAAACGTAATAGGATCAAACATTCTGTATATAGCGCGGCTCATAACATAACCATCTTTCTGAGCTTCTGATCCTTCAGCAGCAAGAACGCCGTTATAGAGGTTTTTCTGCATTTCATACTTCGGAGTTGATGCTATTGTCTCCCAGTAAGTGATATTCTTCCTCAACACCAGAACATTACCTCTAGGATCAGATGAGGCAGCGCCAAGCCTTCCGGTAGTGCCGTCAAAATCATCATCATTGAAGATCCAAACGTCTTCGGGTGTCTCAATATATGTCTTGGCACATTCTTTTCTTAGAGTATCAACACAGGTATCAGCTATAAGCTGCGCACGGCTGAGATCAGTCATGTGAGTATATACCCTCTCAATAGGAAAGATCAAAGCCACACAGCTTGCAGCGAAAATTGCCGTCAAAGCCATAGTGACGATGAGTTCAACCATCGTCATTGCTGTCTTTGATCTGCGTTTTCGCAATAACCTACGCATGACTTATCCTTCCTCTTCATATATACGGTAGACAACGTATGTATAGCCGTTTTCACTATAGATATACGGAACGATATCAACCTTGTCACCGTCACCAACAGGTATAGCGTCATCTGTTCTACCGCTTCCTTTGTTTACACCAGCCGCAAGCTCCTCTTGAAGAGCTTTCATAGCCTTATCTGCAGAATTACGGTTTTTCGTGGCTTGAACCTCTGCCTTGGTCGTGGAAACCATTCCCTGGGAAAACATAACTAAAAGAATAGACAGAAGTAAAAAAGCAACCACAACTTCTACCATCGTCTCTCCACGTTTTCCTGAGCGCCGGAATCCTTTTTTTATTATGATCTTCATATCAGTACTTCCTCGCTCCTGTTGATGTATAGGTTGCCATATAAACATATTCTGCATCTGCAACCTTAGCAGTAACGATGATCATGACATCACCGTCAGCAACTCCGTTCCCTTTAGCTTCAGTCTTAATCGTTGAATTCGGAAGACCAGGAATATCTCTAGACGATATAACAGACTGAACAGCAGTTGAAGTCGCGTAAGGCGCAAGCGACAGTTTATTATCCTTAATGACTTTATCAAGTGATTCGCCAAAACTCGTAGCACCCTGATAAGCCTGATCCTGATTGAGCTGTTTGTCAGCAGATGCCCAAAGAGCGCTTATCGACACACGAAGAATTACAATACCGGTAAGTATTATGATACCTATGATCGCAACAAGCACGAGACTTGTACCCTCGTTATTACGAAGGATACTTAACACTTTCTTTGAATATGTTGTCTTATTACATCTCTTCATAGGACAAATTACCGTTTTCAGTTATTATCCGTCTTTGCTTCGGTTTCGCCAGACTTAGCTGCTTCTGTCTCCTTCGGCTTGGATGTTGTCTTAGGTTCAGAATCCTCGCTCTTCTTTTTGCTCTTAGGTTTTTCCGTTGTCTTTGTTGACTCAGTAGCTTTGGTCTCTTTCGCATCCTTTGCTGTGTCAGCGTCTTTTGTTGTATCCGCAGCCTTTGTGGATTCTACAGTTTTAGGCTTCTCAGAAGACTTAGTCGATTCTGTAGTCTTGGGTTTCTCTGAAGACTTAGTGGACTCCGGTGCTTTTGTTGTTTCAGCAGTCTTGGGAGCCTCTGTTGTCTTTGCAGGCTCTGTATCCTTGGTTGTATCAGCGGTCTTCGGAGCTGCAGACTTTGTATTATCAGCTGTCTTTGTATTATCTTCCTTAGGTGTTTCAGCAGTCTTAGGTGTCTCGTCCTGCTTGGGTGTTTCTGCAGGCTTTGCTGCCTCTGAAGACTTATCTGAATCTGCAGGTTTATCAGCATTTGCTGACTTGCCGTTACCTTCGGTGCTGTTTCCGCCGGAAGTGTTGTTACCACCCTCGGTTGATCCGCCTGCATTACCGCCTTCAGCGTTTCCGCCGGATGTATTTCCACCTTCGGTATTGCCGCCTTCATTACTGCCACCGGATGTGTTTCCACCCTCAGTATTGCCGCCTTCGTTACCTCCGGCATTGCCGCCTTCGGAGTTTCCACCTTCGTTATTACCGCCCTCGGCATTACCACCGGAGTTACCGCCTTCATTGTTGCCACCCTCGGTATTGCTACCTTCGTTTCCGCCTTCGGAGTTGCCTCCTTCATTGCCATTATCAGGGTTCTCAGGCGGAGTTATCGTAAAGGTCTTGTTAATTGTATCCTTGTAGTTTCCAATACCTGCAACGGCTACCTTTGCAATACCAGGCTCAACATTATCCGTGTAAGTTACGGTGTAGTCTGTGCCTTCAACGAGTGTAGTCTCGCCATCTTTGACTGTTACGGCAGGCTTGATCTCAGAACCGGTGTAAGGCTCTGTATCAGATGCCAGCGTAACCATGTCATCCGTAAGCTTCTTAGCCTGGATCGTGAATGTCTTCGCGACCTCCGTTGCATCAAAGTTACCCTTACCGGTTACTGTTACTGTAGCATTACCTGCATTTGTATTATTCTCATATCCAACTACTTCATAATCGGTTCCTGCAACAAGCGTTTTTCCTTTGAATTTAACCGTTACTGCCGGAGTCTGAGGTTCGCCGGTGTATACAGCCGATCCAACGGTGATCATATCCGCTGTAATAGGAGCAGGTGCGATCACAAACGTCTTGCTGACAGGTGTTGTAGCAAAGTTGTGCATACCGGTTACAGTTACTGTTGCTGTGCCGGCATTAACGTTATCAGTGTACTGAATGCTGTAATCAGTACCCTCTACAAGTGTCTTTCCGTTATAAGTAACCGTTGCCGGTGTCTTGGCAGTGCCGTCATATACTATATTCTCAGGCAGATTGATCATGTCCTCAGTTATCTGCTTCGGCTGGACTTCAATATCAGTTACATACTCAAGAGAACTGTAGTTTTCAGTTTCAGGTATGAATAGCTTGATATAGTATGTGCCGACATCAGCTGTCTTGATGTCATCAACTTCCACTGTGCATTCAGGATCAGAGTAGTAATGATACTCAATCGTGTCTTTACCGAACATAGGCTCGCAGGTTACACCGGGAGCTTCGCCGTAGAAGCAGTCATCGATCTGAGGAACATACTTCCAACTGTTTGTAGCCTGAATGATCTTGAGTGTAAGGGTACGTGAATCCTTATAGTTTTTAATGCCGGTGATGGTAATGGTGTATGTTCCGACATCGATGAAATTACTGCCTTCCGGCGCATAAGCAACTTCGTAACCACTGTCTTCAACCAGTGTCTCACCACCCAATCTTACGACAATATCTTCACCTACCGGCTTGAGTGATTCACCGGTATAAGTATGTTCATATTCATCAGGGCCGGTTTCGGTCTTGTCGATGAGCATGATATCGGCATTCAACAGACTCGCACCGTTAATGGTGAAAGAAACGACCTGTGTTGCCATGCCGGTATAGTTGCCCATACCCTTAACGATTACATTGTATGTTCCGCAATCTCTGTAAGCAGAAGCATCTTTGCCATCGCTGTCGGTATATTCGAGATAATAGTCGATATTTCGAATAAGCGTTTCACCGTTAAGAACTACAGTAATATCTTCATCTTTAATATATTCGCTTACTGAAGCACCTGTGTAGTCATATTCAAGCGGCGTCGTACTGAGTGTGACCTCAGCAGGAGCAATGTCCACAGGAACTATCGTAAATCTCTTTGTAACCGTTCCGGTATAATCGCTGCCAAACTTAGCAGAGATAATAACTTCAGCATATCTCGTTACTTCACCCTGCTCATCAGTAGGACTTACAACATCATTGTATCTGTATGTAAGAACGTAATCCGTGCCAAGAGTAAGCTGACCACCGGCAATTGAAACTCTGATCCTGTTAGCAGCAAGATCGGGATCATAATCAGCAAATGTAACTCCACCCTTAATATAAGTAAATATATCTGCCGGAGCTGTCGGACCATCTTTATCAAACAGTTCAACCAAAGCATCTTCAAGACTCTTGCTTCCGCTTGAAACTTCAGGCCAATCTCCGTAATGCATGGTACCAATGACCGCTCTGAACTTGAATTTGTTACCAAGTGCAGCATCATCAGGCGTTGCATTATCGTTATGACTGCCTTTGATGGTTTCCTGACTTGCCAATTCGATGCCAGTTACAGGCTGATCAGGCTCTGCCTTACCAATAAGGTTAAGATTAGGACTTATACCCATCAAGCTCTGGTTGCCTGAGAACATGTCATCGTTTTCAAGAAGAACTTTTCCTGCAAACGCGCCAGTATTACCACTTACTGTGTTCACAACTCTTGAAGTAGTGTAACTGCTCGATATCTTACCAGCGCTAATAAGACCGGCAAAGCCACCGATATTATCGCCCTGTCCACGAACAGAAGCTGTCGTATAGCAATTGGTTATGGTTGCCGAGTTGCTGTTAAGTATGCCTACAAAGCCACCAACATTTTCAACACCAGTAACATTCCCCTTGCCGCTTTCATACTGGCGTTCTACTGTATGACCGCCGATATATGCGTTCGTTATCGTTCCGCCGTTCATTATACCGACAAAGCCGCCGGTATATCTTCCGTTCGATTTAACAGTATAAGTAGAGAACGAATTCGTAATAGATCCGCCTTCTACCCTTCCTGCAAAGCCACCTGCTGAAGCTTCGGAATCTGAAACGGATACATACTTGTTATTCTTGCCATAAACGGAAACACTCTCTATGGTTCCCTTTTCGATCCTTCCTGCAAAACCGCCTGCAGCCACAGCATAATGCCCAGTTCCTTTAGAATATACGATTGCATTGCTGGTGGCCTGTCTTATTGTTCCATCTAAGATCAGACCGACAACGCCGCCTGCATTGGTACTTGCGGAATAAACTGATACTTCAGGATTAGTTGAATTAACAGTGATAAGCTGGGTAAACTCCATCGGGAAGATCCTAGCGTTATCAAGTTTAAAATCTACAGCAGGTGATTTATCGTATTGTACTGAATGATAGTTATAGTCGCCATTATTGTCTTTTCTTCCTATCCTGCCAATCGCACCGCCGACTCCCGCATAATCAAGCTGCATCTCACTTGATTCAGCGGGTTTTTCTGTAGATCCGGCATAAACCTTGGAAGTGGAATCAATATTTACCGTAATCGGAACACGGATACAGCTAAAACGATCCCAATTGGTGTTGCCTCTATATGCCATAGATACATCACCTATAGCACCACCCGCGTTATAACACAAAGGTTCATCCGTACTAAAATCGCCAACTGTTGAGTGATCAGTAAGATTTACAGTAACACTACCTTCTCTTAGACCGCCAAGGCAGAAATAACCAATGGCACCACCTACACGTGATTTTCCTGAAACAGAGGCATTTTTAAGCGTAACATTAATATCTGCTTTAGCAATACAGTGTTCCTGATCAATCTTTTTGTTTTCGCAGTTGGTTCCGTCAGCTCTGCCCATAAAACCGCCAACTTCACTTCCGGTACTGTAAACAACCTTTACATTGTTAACTTCATATATCTCTTTAGGTTCTTGTCTACCTGCTATACCACATGTTGAACCAAAGCCGGCCCCAATCCAACCACCGACTCTGTCAGAACCGTTGTTAGAAACAACGCAAAGGCCGGGAGCCTGGCTTGCATCAATCGCAATAACACGTGCATTGGTCTGATATCCTTCAGTACCAACCTGACCACAAATACCGCCGATCGATCTTCCGCTCGCCCTAATAAGAATACAGTTACTGAAATAGCGGTTAGGATGTCCAGGATTTACAGTTCCGCCGGTACCTTTCAGTACGAGTTTTTTAACGTTGGAGTCACTGTAAAAACCGACAACAGATCCAATACAAGCATCAAATTCCGCATCAACATCAGTAACCTGCTCATACAGAATACCCGCATTGATCTCAGCAGTTACAGTTTTAATACGCGGCCATGCATCTACTTTCTTATCAGCTAATTGTCCGATTGCTCCGCCGATACACTTTGTTCCTCGCAAAGCACGTTCACTGGAAATAACAGCAGATACTTCATTGGTTATGTTTCCGTATTTATCCTGATTACCGGTAACAAGACCGATTGCACCACCAATACATTCTTCACCTGAGATATACGCACGGCCCCTGATCTCAGCCTTGATGTCTTTGGCCTCCTGTTTGCTTTGGCCTATTGCACCGCCGACAAATTTTATACCGGTAACATTGCCTTTGTCAGTAATAGTCGCATTGATATTTTCGATCTTAATTGATTTATCAGAGTTGAATGACATTCCAATAGCACCACCAGCGCTTTCTCCGGTTGCATTGATCGTGCCTTTAACGACAGCTGTAACTGTCTTCGTTATTTTTGATTTGCTGTATCCGATTGCGCCACCAACATTATTTACACCGGATATATTTCCGTTGATTGCACAATTTACACTTTCTACTTTATTACATTCGTTTAATCCGATAACACCACCGACACAGCTTCCTGTTCCGGTAACAGAACCGGATTCCTTGACTGTTGCATCAAGATTAATCATATTTGATTGGTTGTATCCGATGATGCCGCCGATATTATCTTTACCTTCAATAGCTCCGGTAGTATCAACTTTTATCTGCTGTTTGAAAACTACATCAGTATTAACTCCGTCAGTATAATCCGTTTTTCCTATTGCACCGCCAACATTGGAATTTGTAGCCGAAATATTAGAGGCACCAAGCTTAACCTCGATCGGAACTATCTGAGCAGATTTATTACTCGTTTTACCGGTATAATTACCTACTGCTCCACCGGCATTCGAATTAGCACTGGTCCCGGTCGCTCGAATATTATAGGCAGACGCACTGAAATCTACAGCCAATTTCCTGGTGGCATTATTTTTAACATAAATGATACAGTTATTCTGAATGAGACCGACAGCTCCACCAACATTAGAACCACCAGAAACGCCGGAATTGGTAGAACCGGTTCCGGTTACTGTCTTGATATTTAATTCTCCCGTGTATTCTGAACCTTCGGCACCCCAAATGCGTCCAACAACTCCGCCTGCATTAGAGGAGGAAGCCTTTATATGAGATTCAGGACGAACAACCAATGACAGGTTAATTTTCGCATTACCTGCTCCTGCTGCCGAAATATCAGAAAGAGTAGATCTTGTGTTAACATTATCCATGCTGGCCCAGAACATACGGCCGATAGCACCACCAACATCGTTATCACCCTCAACATTAACAATAAGGCGGTTTCCGCTCTTCTGCGTCGGCATCGTTATAACCCCGGCAATATCCTTGTAGGTTTTGTCGCTGTCACCTCTGATTACACCAACCGATCCGCCTACTGAATTTCTGCCAACTACATTGAGTTCCGCTTTATCGTTGTTGCCTCCGACGAGAACAATACTTCCGGTTCCATTTGTGCTCGATTCATCTCTGAGTGCTTCGCCGCATACACCGCCGACATAATAGCCACCATTGTTACCGTTCTTAGTGCCTTCAACTTTTGAAGTACCATCAGAAATCACCACTTTGGTTACACCATTATCTGTAAGTTTTGTAAGACTGCCTGCGGCACCACCTACGAAGTCCTTTCCTTTTACACCGGCTCCATTAGTAAATGTAGCCTGATACAATCCGCTATTCTGATATCTGGACTTACCAACTACGCCGCCGACAAAGTCACTTGAACCGCTGATAGTAATACCGTTATTAACAGCGTAAACATTACCTTCATTATCTCCGGCACAACCAATGGCACCACCGACATTTCTTACAGCGCTGATATTGAATTTGTTGAGAACAAATATGCGTGAATTCGAATTGATGGTCAGATAATCCGTTTTACCAAGCCAGCTGCCAACTGCACCGCCTGTACCGGCATAAGAACCTTCATTGGGGTTATTAGCATAGATATTAGCCTTGGTACTGTCAGCGTTATAAACATTTATATTCGCTTTCGGACTGCAGTGTACGCTACCTACAGCACCGCCTGCTCCGCATGCTTCATCCTTATCCTTCGGACAGTAAGCGAAGATCAAACCATTATTCTGGATATTGATATTCAGTTTATCAGAATAACCATCGATCCTTCCGATCGCACCACCGGAGGCACCGGGACCCTTTTTACCGACTGTATCGCTGCCGATCTTTGAATCAGTACCATTGACTACATCGATATACGTGTTTTTAGTAGTAGCATCTTCGGACATACCGATTGCGCCACCAACACGGCCGTATTGATTATTTGAATTCTCTGCAATATTCGTACTGAGAATATTGCCATAATTTACTACTTTAATACTTATATAGTCTCCGATAAGGCCATCGGCATAACCAATAGCACCACCTATACCGTTTGCTTCAGTCGGAGCTAAGGGACTTCCGATAAAACCATTTACAGGAAGCTTAACATCGATCTGATAATCAGAAGCAAATTTGAGCGTTCCGTTCTTCTCATTGAAGCTGCGGCCTGATACTCCGGAAGCATACGTGAATTCTGCGTTCTCAACGTAACCGATCGCGCCACCCTCGTTATGAAGTCCGATGACAGCACAGTCAAGTGATACAGCTCTGCTTGTATTATCAAATACCTTAAGTTTAGGCAGTGTAATTACCGGGGTGCCATACTTTGAGGCAGATCCGTCAACAACCAATTTTGCACCGATTTTTGCAGCTGTACTGTAACCGATAATACCACCGACCTTCGAAGTTCCTGTGACTGCAAACTTGCCACAGACCTTCATCAGGCCATTTGTATTACCTGTATTCTTACCTACTACACCGCCGCTTCCGTCCGTGATGTTCTTTGTCAGCTGCCAGTACTTGCCGCCGAGTATCATGCAGTTGCTCATACAAATAGTATTCGATGACTCATCTGCATTAGCATCACCTAAAGAACCTTCGTTGATTCCGACAAGACCGCCAACCGGCCTGTTTCCGAGATGTTCGTTCTCATCAGCACTCTGAGTTACAGTTATGTTCCCTGACGGAGAAAATGAACTGTTGTTATTACTTCCACCGGAATTATCCTTGGCAGTACCATCTCTCTTATTCTCCAAGGTCAAATTCAGATTATTAGTATAGATGTTATATATCTTTCCACTGTTCTTACCAAAAAGGCCGAATCCTTCATCAATTGTGATGCCGGGAAGATTATCTATATGTTGCGTTCTGAATGAGAGCCATCTCATTTGCAGGTTATTAATGGAGAATACAGTATCAGACTCATCATTGCCGGATACATATGATAATGATGATAGCGTCTGATTATTGTAAAGCTCATGGATCGCAGGGAATGAAACTACATACAGATTTCCATTCATTGCAGGTGAATGGAATCTTCCCAACTTATTGCAAACAACAGTATTATTATTTTGAGTAGTAAATCTTCCTGTCGGATCAAGATCCGTAAATACTCTGACCTCGGTATAGTACTTTCCATCAAGTTCTGTATACCAATCAAGATCTTTCGCTATCTTGTAATGAGCCTTGGTGCCTTCTGCAATCATACGAATGTTGGAAAGGTGCCTGAACGAAGTTATTGCCGCATCGATTCCATTCGCCGCATCTACAGTTGTTCCGTCAACTTTATCCTTGGTTCCGACATAGTGAATGTCGCCGAACAATGTGTTAGCAACACAGAGTTTATCTGTATCACGTGCCGCATTGCTTATCTTAGGGTTATAGAAATATGTAGGATTATCATTTAAGTATTTCTTGAATTCCTTGAAATAGACCGGATCGTTTACCGCCCTTAACGCATCGATATTATTCAACGGGATAGTAAGGTTTGTTGCTTCTTCAAGATTAGCAATAATGTTTTTGGGTGTCTTTCCAAAAAGTCTTTCAGAAGTATATCTTCTTGTATCATCAGACTTTGCCAAGTCAGATCTGTTGATAATACTATCAAGAGTAATGGTGTATGAAGTATATTTTGCTTCCTTATTATTGTTATAGCCATCAGGATAACGAGCCTGAGCATCACCCTGAACTTCGGATATAGCCAGAGGGAAAATGTAATCTGTACCGGCATCACTAGCAGATTTCTTAACATTGACTTTTGCCAGACCATACTTGGTCTTCTTGGTAATATCAAGAGGTGCACCGGACATCCAAATCTGCTCATAACTCTCAACAATATTGGAAAGCTTTGTGCTGTTAGGAAGGAAAGTTCCATCAGCCATATTAATTGTCTCTGTGTTTCCGTATTCGTCGCAGATAAACTTAGTTTCGTCAATAGTCAGAACAACAGGTTCCTCATTTTCATCATCTGCATTCTTAAGATTGACCTTCATCACTGCCTTGTGCTCAGGATCCTTGTCGAAGAATGACCATGTCAGATCGAGCGTCTCACCATTGCGAAGAGTGAAGATCGCATTCAGCATATCGGTACTAGTATTAGTAGGAAGATTAACCGGACCTACTACCGAAGCTTCAGTACCGTTAAAGTAACCAACATGACTTGTTTTACTTCTATAACCAAAATCAGTATTCGGGAGTTCATTTTCAGAACCGGCTGTGCATCTGGAATCCCAACCGCTCGATGCTGAATTTTCTTTTGAATAGAATGCCGCTTTAATGTTAACACTGAACTTTTCAGAATGACCGTCATGTGTTGCAACCACATCGAAGACCACAGACATTGTTCCAGTAAATACCGACCTGTCATAGAAATAATCAGACAGTAATTCATATAACTTATTACCTTCAGCAGAGCCTTTAGGATTATAAGTAAGATATGCAAGTGATGTATTGTGCGCTGATTCATTTACAACATCAAGGTCATCAGTATTAACTAAACTGCTAAGTCCGCTTGAACGAACCCATTCATCAATGCTGCCGTTCATAACTTTATTAGAAACAGCGGTCTGAGCAGCCTGATATACAGATACAGCATGCTGCTGATTCTTGTCAAAACGGGAACGGTTGATATAGCTTACTCCGCTAACTATTCCTATCGAAGCAACAATAGCCAAAACAACGAGGACAACAATAAGTTCAACCAGCGTAAAACCGCGGTTCTTAGACCTTTTCGCTTTATAAGAAATCCTGTTCAAGATCCCTTTGCGCATTACTTTCCTCCGTTGCGTCCTAAAGACAATTCTCCACGGTATTCCATCTTGCTTATATATTATAAATATAGACGCTTCTGGCGGGTGCGTCAAATAAATTTCCTGTTAAAACCGTGTCCAAAGTATTACATTGCATTCTTTGTATTGGTGCCTTCATACGGAAGAGTTTTCGAGAGCATTTAAACCATCAAATAACAACGAGTGTAACATTGTTACACATCAAGAAGTTCTGATGTTATCATATGGATAATATCTATTTTTTCTTGATATTGTCATAGAAATTTACGTAACCTAGCAGAATCATTATCTATAAACTGTGCTGTCAAAACCAATCGTGCCGGTCAAGTTTTATCACAACAAAACAACATAGCAGAAACTACATTGTGAATCATTAAAGATAATGGGCGACGGATATCCGACGCCCAAATTATTAAGTCTTCTATTTCTTTGATCAAATAGATTTCCACTCACATTAAGCCTTTGACGCTCCGTTGAGTTGTCAAGTTATAGTTTTGAAACTGGATAGCTCTAATAACTTATGTCATTAGACCATTTAAGTTTGAATCAGATTCGTTTTCTTTACATTCCTTAGTTACTCACGTATGCATGTGGTAACAATCACATGAAAAAGCCGGGGATAATCCCCGGCTTCTAATTGCTAAACTATTTAGTCAATTCAAATTCAAATCACTCTTTTACTGTCCAAGCAGATCCGTCCCACTTATATTCAACTTTATTAATCGTAACTTTACCACCTGTAATTACATAATTTGAGTTTACGCTGAACTTGCATGTCCAAGAAACATCGGATGTTGTACCAACAAGCTCTGCAACAGTCATCTTAGACTGTCCACCACAGCTTGTTTTCTCAGTAATCGTGGACTCTCTCTTATCCTTAGCCTTTGAATACTGATATGTAGCTGCTGACTGTGCTGCTGTAAGAACTGTAGCTGCGAACTGATAATCCTTCTCCTGTCTTGCTCTCTTAATGTAACCGGTAAGTGCAGGTACGAGCATAGCTGCGAGGATTGCAAGGATAACGAGTACAACGATGAGCTCTACTAAGGTGAAACCCTTCTTTGATGTCTTAACTGTCTTTTTCATTTTCATGACCTCCTTGTTTTAAAATCACCCTTGTGAGGGAGTTTGTGTTTTTGTCAAATCCGCTTGACTTGCTTGATGGTCTTACTATAAACCATCACAAATCAGACTTCAACACATTTTTGCCACAATTCATCGTTGAGTAACATATTATTAACCCGAAACCGCAAAACCCCTTATTTGCAAACGGGTTGTAAACGAGAAACCTATATTTCCATTCGGATTATATCCATTATCAAACCGCCGAAAAGCTCTGAAAATGCGCACCCCAACGCCAAATATGGAGCAATTTTGATACTGCTCTTTACGCCTTTCTTATTTGTTAACAGAATATAAACCCCGTATATCCCTGCTATGAAAAATGCTATAAATCCGGCAATTATTGTATTATTCAGTCCTAAGAACAGGCCGGAAGCGGCCATCATCTTGATATCTCCACCCCCGAAACCGCCTTTTACCAGTAAAGCAACTATCAACATGGGCACAGAGAGCACCAAAGAACCGCTGATATGGTTTAAAAGGCTCTGTAATGTTATATCTTCAGTGAAGATGCTTATGACAGCAAGGACCGCTATTAAAACACATATGAGATCAGGTACTATACCTTTATTGATATCAGCGGCTGCACATGCCGCTAATAATATAAGAAATATAGAAACTATTATCGTTATCCATTCAAAGCCGCATACGATTATTGCAGAAGCTACAGCTACAATACCGAAAATATAAAACACGGGAGTGAAAACCGCTCCCATGTCTTTAATCAGTTTATTTTTCTGTTTCTTATCAGTCATCATAATATGCGACGCGCTCAAGCTCTTCCATTGTGGTTATACCATCTTCAACGAGCTTGATACATGCCTGCTTGAGTGTAACCATACCCTGGTTCTCTATCGCATATTTCTTCATTACTTCAGCTGTGGCATTTGCAGCAACCATCTTACGAAGTTCTTTATCTACAACAAGGACTTCATGAATAGCTGTACGTCCCAGGTAACCAGCACCATGACAATGAACGCATCCGACCGCCTTCCTTGCAGTAGGTATATCATGACCTATAAAATCTATCTGAGCCTCAGTAAGACGCTCAATCTTACTGCAATGAGGGCAAACCTTACGGACAAGTCTCTGTGCAACAACACCAGCAAGAGCCGAAGACAGCAGATACGGCTCAGAACCCATGTCAATGAGTCTTACAACCGTTGATGCAGCATCATTGGTATGAAGTGTCGAAAGAACGAGGTGGCCCGTTATAGCGGCTCTGATAGCTATCGTAGCAGTCTCAGCGTCACGCGTCTCACCTACCATGATTACATCCGGATCCTGACGCATAAGGGCTCTAAGACCGATCTCAAAGGTCAATCCAGCCTGAGGATGTACCTGTACCTGATTGAGCCTCGGGAGGTTCTTCTCAACAGGATCTTCGATCGTACTGATATTGATCTGCTTATGAGAGAGCGACCCCAAAGCATTATAGAGAGTCGTCGACTTACCTGAACCCGTAGGTCCTGTAATATAGATAAGACCGTTAGGCATCTTGAGCATCTCGGAGAACTTCCTGAACGCATCATCAGCCATACCGAAAGTCTCATTATGATCGATCTCAACAACAGACATGATGAGACGCATAACGACCTTCTCTCCGAATACGGTAGGAATAACGTTAACACGGACGTTAACTATTTGTCCCTGAATCCTTACTCTGAAGTGTCCATCCTGAGGAATTCGGCGCTCAGCGATATCCATCTCGCCCATGATCTTTATTCTGGCTACGAGGGAATCCTGAACGTTCTTCTGAAGCGTAATGTAATCAAGAAGCGTACCGTCGATACGCATTCTGACCATAACGTTACGTTCAAACGGCTCAATATGGATATCGGAAGCGTTATCCTGAAATGCCTTATCAAGCAACGAGTTTACGAGGTTGATGATAGGAGCATCATCGGCACCGGCACTGGTATCGATAACCAGTTCATCAACATCCATACCCGTGGCATTGACATTTGCTGTTTCAGCAGCAGCCTTTGCTTTAATCTCGGCATATTGGTACTCGATTGCGCTCTTCAGCGGTTCAAGCTCTGCAAGAACCGTATCAACAGGAAGTCCTATCGTCTGTCTGATATCTTCGATAGCATAAAGATTCAGCGGATCATTAACGGCAAGAATAATCTGGCCTTCATGGTTTGCAACAGGCAGCATAACATACTGTTCAGCCATCTGTTTAGGTATAAGCTTAACGGCCTCAACATCGATCTTGTAAGTAGTGATATCGATCAGAACCGTACCGAGTCTGTCAGCAAGAGCAGTAAGGATCTGCTTTTCAGTAGCGTATCCTAATTCCTGAAGCACTTCACCTACACGCTTACCTTGAGTCTCTTTCTGTTTAGTAAGAGCCTCTTTTAGCTGCATTTCTGTAATATATCCCGCTGAAACGAGAAGATCGCCAATTCTGATCTTACTGGCTTGCATATTATTATCCATATATCATCCCTCTTGCTTATCAAAATCAGGTTTCGCTGTCATATAGAAATACAGATTAAGAGTTAGCTCCTTATAATCAGCGTTCATAAGAATCTTTTCGCCCTTTTCATCTTCGCCCCACACTTCCTTGACATCATGCCACGCAAAACCCGTCACTCTGATCGAAGGTTTCTTCAGTATATCGTCAATGAGCTTCTGGCACTTTTCCTGAGGTCCCTGAATAACGATCTTAATCCTTGCACACTGAACTTCTGCTGGCTTCGTTGTAGTCACTTCAGCAATAGCTTGATTGTAATAAGCCTGTAGTGACTTTACATCAAGTGCTGACATAGAAGTAGCGCTCTTCGTAGTTTGTTTCTTTGATGTTGCCTTCTTCGTAGGAACTGGTGTAGCAGTTGCCTTGGCTTTTTTTTGATTGGCATATTTATACGGTGCTTCTACAATAAAAGACCCGTCTCTAATATCAACAACAAAATTAACAGGAGTAAGACCATAACCTAAAATGTACTTGGTGCCCATCTTCTCTATCTGAGAGTTATCCATTACATCATAAAAGTCCTTGGTAGACGTATTTATATCGGTAACAGCCTTATTGTAGAGAATCTCAGCACTGCTTAGCTGCATTTTTTTCATCTTGTTTTCCTGCTTGGTAATCTCTGCGGCTTTTATCTTGTCGTCAAGTTCAACAGTTTTCAAAATAGCTGGTCTGATCATATACCAGCTGAAAAGAACAACTATTGCAATATACAGAACGATTGCTATAGTTCTTTTATCCTGTGGCTTAAGATTTGTATCCAGTTTCATTTTAAGCCTCCTTCTCAGCTTTAGCGGTTTCTGAAACACGCGGAGCTAATGTGCATACCACATTGATCTGCCACCCGCTCTTGCCGGATTCAATAAAATTATCAATAGCGCTGTAACCGGTATAGTCTATCTTTTCAAAGTTATTCATCTTCATGAGATCCGCAATAAACTGGTTAATCTGCTCAACCTCTCCCGATTGTGCCGTAATACTGAAAATGCCAGTATCGGCATTATAAGAATTAACAATTACTACAACACCATACTTATCTGCAGCGTTTTTAATGATCTTATTGATCTCTGAATCCGGGATCGGATAGGAATCAATATATTTATGAAACACATTAAGTCCGCCCTGTCTGCTGCCGACTCCGGTAATAACATTGGTAATCTGCTCATATCTGTTAACTGCCTCAACAGTCGCAGGATCCTTGTTGATCCTATTGAGTTCTTTTAACTGATTCTGCTTCAGAAGATTGATCACCAAAAGCGAAGAATATGTCAGAACAAGCAAAAGAAGGAATCCTCCTGCAGGAAGAATGACTTTTAAAGCTTTCTTTCTTCTGACAAATCTATCCTCACTCTTCTTGTTTGCCGTTATTATATCAAGCCTTGGAACGCCTAATTTGGCAAGTCCTGCAATAGGATATACGAAGTAAGGAAACTGCTTAATACCATCCTTACTCTTAACATAACTTGGACTTACAACAGAAGACAGTTTAATGTTGTTGTCGAAAGCACCCATATCATCAGCAAGTCTTACAACCTGCTGCTCGCTCAGACCAGCAAACTGAATCTCCTCAATAGCATCATCCAATTTCTGGGCAGAAGCAAACTGGCGGATCTCGGAGATAGCGCCAAATATCTCACGTGTGAATTCCGTTGTACCCGGCTGATTAAATATTCTTTTTGTTGAATGATAGTAGTACTGTCCTTTTGAAAAAAAGATAGTTACAAGCGACGTACCATCAAGGATCATATAAACTAAGGTCTTGTTACGTGTTGTTCCTTTAAGCAGATTAATAGCCAAAGTAACACCATCGTGAATATCAAGGAGCCTTATTCCCGCCCTGTTGAAAATATCGACATAGGTATTGATAAACTGGGCATCTGCCGTTTCAGATATTATTTTCTGTGTCTTTGTTTTCTTATTAGATTCGACCGGATACCATGCAGTTACGGGTTTTGTCATCCTTGAATCCTTAGATTCTCGCTGAACAAATTCCGTTGTCTTCTTTTCCGGAAGAAGAGGCATGTCAATAAAATTGGCTCGAAGCTGTGGGCTATTAAGAATAAGTGTAACATCTCCCTTAGGAATGCCATTGAGTTTCCAGCACTCTTTGATTGCTAAAACCAATGCACTCTCATCCATTACGACACCATTAAGGACAGCACCGTTAGGGACACTTACAGACACTAGTTTTTTCACTTTGACTCCGCCGCTGACGCCGGAACCAACTACTATCTGAATGTTCGTATTAGATAAAAATACCGTTACAGACATATGCTTTTCTTACCTTTCTTATGCGCCTTTTCCTATCGTTGCATACGAGTCATAGATTGGCTTAATTACTGCGATGATAACAAAACCGACTATAGCTGCCATAATGATGATCATTACCGGTTCAATATATGAAGTTAATTTAACTAACGCCTGTCTGGAATAAAAATCAAGATCATCTGCTACTGATTCAAGCATAGGACCCAACTGACCCGTCTCTTCACCAACTTTTATTGTTGAAGAAAGCTTTTGAACAAAACCATCTACATCCTTTAGGGTATCAGATACGTTACTGCCGCCTGATACTTTCTTTAATACATCATCAAACTGAGATTCGATATATGAATTTCCAATCGTATTCTTTGCAATATCAATACAGGTGTATATCGGGATACCACCTTCATATAGAGAACTCATAGTCCTGGCAAATCTAGCGGAATAAATGACCTTCGTCAGCTTGCCCCATTTTCCTTTTACCTTGATCTTGTCTATCTGATAACGAACCGAAGGCAGCTTTACAATTATTCTTCCAAAAAGAATTCCCAAAGCAACAACTATCAACAAGATGTACCATTTGGTCGCCACAAAATCAGAAATCGCCATTAATATCACGGTCGGGAGAGGTAATGATTCCATTTCTGCAAACATTTCCTCGAACTGAGGCAATACATAACCGAAAAGGATAGCAATAACGGCAACAATAAGAACACTAAGTATCTTAGGGTATGTAAGTGAACTCTTTACCTGCTGTTCAAGTTCGTTCTCATTAGTGTAATGCTCAGCGAGCCTTAAAGCTGTTTCATCGATATTACCAGTCTGCTCAGCAGCTTTTATCATGAAAATAAACAACGAAGGAAATGTCGGTTCCAACTCCTCCATTGCAGTTGAAAGTGCTACGCCCTGTACGATCCTGTCACGCAGCCTTAAATAGATATCACGCTCATACGCATCGATTGATTCATCATGTGCTACGATATCCAAGGCTTTAACAAGTATTACACCTGCTTTTGTAAGTGTTCCGAGCTGTCTGGCAAAATCGGCAAGTTGTGCTTTTTTCAAAGGCTTTAATGCAACCTTTCTTACAACAGGTGTTGCATCCAATAATGTAAGGCCCTCATCATGAAAACGTTTATGCAGCGCAGACGCATCAGCCGCATCCGTGCGTCCTTTTACGATCTTACCATTCTGATCCTGAGCTTTATATTTATATTCCGGCATACGTTTCTTCCTTTCTCACGATCATTCAGTATCGTAATTCAAAACGCGGATAGTGAATTTCACTTCCCAGCTGCCCATCATATTATTCACTTTTCCGTTTTCATCTGTCTTGCCAGTATAACTGTCAGCAATATATATGACTGTAAATGCACCCTTTCTGTATTCGAACATCAAGGGTACATTTTCTTTGGAATCCCATGCATAAAGATATACTTGTCCTTTACGGGTAGACACTTCCGCTATATCCTCAGCAGCACCATCCCTAAGTCCGGTGGTCTTTGAGGCATCAAATATGGATGACTCCTCTCCAAAATACTGGGTTCCTACGAACTTCAATGCCATCCTGACATCTTTTGCCTCACGGAATACATGTCTGGCTTGAGTAGTGATGATTGTCACCGCAGCAGCAAAAGCAATGAGCAACGCAATGATCATCAGTTCAACAATATAACGTCTGATCCACTCACCAATACGCCTTCTATAAAATATAATGCCTTCACGGTTTTCTCTATCTATATTTGAATTATTTGACAAAATCCCCTCCAGAACGCATTCATGATTTCATAAAATAATCAAATTCATTTATTTTATTTTATGTTTGAGGTTGTTAGGTGTCAAATTACCTTTTTGTTAAAAGGATAAATAAAATAAGAACAAACAAGTAGTGTAACAATGTTACACTACTTGTTAATCGAGATTAGCAACTTTATTTAGCAAATTTAGAACTTAACAGTTTTCTAACAAACTGTCTCAACCACTCAAAAAACGCTTCGTCAACCTGTTCTTATCATCGAAAATTAAATTGTACTGAATCATCCTCAATTTGCTAAGTTCATCCGCATATGGTGATGCCTCAGGCGAAGCGTAGTATTTTCCGTTACTGTCCCAAACACCGAGTGCTGTTATAGCAGGCATACGTTTGTGAAGATCAAGTAAATACCTGTCATAATCGGAAAGTTCAATACCTGCAATCTCAAATACCGTGCTCGCAAAAAAATTCGTAGATAATGTGTTCAGCACTCTGCCATTATCCATAATTCCTAATGTATCTGATTCCTCTATGTCAAAATTAGCCCAAATAACATATGGAACATAATAATTATAAAGATTACTGCCTGAACTATGTTTTTCCATGACATCAAGCGTGTCTTTATCAAACTTAGGTTGATGGTCTCCGTACATTGCGATAATTGTTGGCTCATCACACTTTTTATAGTATTCAACCAGCTCGCGGAAAGCATCATCACTTTTCTTAATTAATGAAAGATACCCGTTAAATGAATCTGGTGCCGCGAAATTAGTTACATAAACCCTGTCTTCTTCTGACGGTTCATACTTCTGTGTATATCCACCGTGATTTTGCATTGTAACATTAAAACAAAACCAAGGCGCATCAGATGATTTTCTGAAATTCTCATAGAGAGATTCTACCCGTCTGAAATCTGCGGAATCACTTAAATAACTACGAATAAGATCCGTTTCAGAATAATCAGTTCTATAATTATCCTCAAAAAAACTTTCATCAAAACCAAAATGAGCATATACGCCGGGACGGCGATATCCCGAAGAGTAGTATGAATGATAACCAACTGTATGATAAGGTACCGGTTGGCTTTTAAGCACCTCTGCAACGGACGGTAGATTCGCATCAACATATTGAGTATAAGGAACAGCTCCATAAGGGAAGAAATTCATCGTTGATCGCATTAATATCTCAAACTCGGTATTAGCTGTAGGGCCTCCGGTTATCGACATGTTAAGATAGCCTTTTTGTGTGTTCTCTGACATGCTGTGAATAAATGGCATATAGTCTTTATTTGTCTTAATGTCATAAAAAACAGACATATCGGCAAAAGCCTCGTTTTGAATCAAAATTATGTTTGGTGAAGAAACTTTTTTCTTGTTAGCATTTTCAGCTACTTTACTGAATGCCGTGTCAGCGGTAGATGCATCATATCCTTCAAGTTTTATTACTTTAATGGCATTCATATTGCTTAAGAAATAAGGAATATAACCAACCTGCGCTACATTCTGATTGTAATCCCAACCTACGCCATCGATTTTGTTATATAGAATCCCATTCTTGTAGGTAATGAACACACAGACAAATAAAGCAATGAAACTGCTTCCTCGTATAACTACTTCTTTGATGTTGATCTTCTCATTTTTCGGGAACTTGATCAGAACAGTTATTGCCGAAGCCGAAATTAACACCACAATCGAAATCCAAAACCAAATATTGGGCTTATATTTGTAGTTACCCGCAACTTCAAGTGCAGTCCTTACAACAGTAAGATCGCCAAACATTACGTAGTTTCCTCTGAATTGAAAAACCACATCATTTACTATTCCTATCAGATATGCTAACACGATGCTAATAAAAGCACCTACTTTATAACTCCGTGTAATCAGAACTATCAAAACCTGAAGAATAAACCAATACAGAATGCTAAAAATGAGCATCTGCGTCTGCATTTTCATTTTGCTTCCAATCTGAAATTCCACAAGAATACAAGAACAAATGGATATAAACAAAACAAATAACAACTTGAAAAGTATAGGATGAGAGAAAGGCATTTTCTTTATTGCTGCAAATGCAGCTGGCCAATCAGTAACACATGCCCCAAAGACCGCAAATGCTCCTATGATCCTAAAAAATGCAATCCAACTGCCAAAAGAATAATAATTCGTAAAGAGTTCATGTGAGAATTGTGTTTTTATCGTCAGGATGTAGTAGAAAAACAACAGCCCAAAAACTACTCTAAGATAAGGGATGAGACTTTTAAGTCTGGTCGAACCATCCTTTTTCATTGTAATATGAAACTTTAACGCAAAGAAAACTACAGGGACACTTACGACGATTAAATATGCTAGCCTAGAGATATATAACTCCGTCATGTTACCGATAACTGCTTTATCCTCAAGCGTTTGCGACAGATTCAAATTATCTACCGAAGCATTAAAAGTGTATCCGTTAATCGCTTTGAGTGAAATCTGTATCATGCTTAGGCCGTCAAAAAAGATATAAACGGCAATTATCAATAATGAAAGGCCAAGGTAAAATAGATTTCTTTTCAGGTTCTTGTTTGTTTTGTTGTTTTCCATGTTGATCTGTTTCATTCCCAAATGCTTTTTCTTTGATGGTTATCAGTATTCTTTTACAAATGGATTATAACACACGAGCCGTTTTTACAGTCTATCGGATCAGATCAACATATCTGAGAAGACATGTATCATTTAATATACTCCTACAACAAAGGCGGGGTCTCCCCCCCGCCTTTATCAATAACTTATTGATTTTCTTATCAGTCCGTCGGACCGGGATCGTTCTGTGAATCGTGATCCAGGTTTGCGGCTTCTGCAGGCCATGAAGGTGTCTCTTCAGCCTTCGCGGGCTCTGCCTGAGGCTCCTGAGCGGCAGGAGCAGCTTCAACTGTATTCTCAACTGCGAGTGAAGACTCATCTGTTAAGGTTGGTTCAACAGCCGTAGCATATTCCTTCGGATAGACCTTTGCTAAATCGCCGTTGTTTACATAGATCTTCTCGAAATCAGGTCCGTCAACGGTGAGCTTGGTCATGAGTCTTTGTGCAAGGCCTTCAACTACTGCCTGCTTCTCGATCAGGATGCGCTTTGTCTCAGCATAGCAGTCATCGATGATAGCCTTGATCTCGGCGTCGATCGCTGCTGCGGTCTGTTCGGAATAGCTCTGAACCTGGCCCATGGAGTATCCGAGGAAGACTTCCTCGTTCTCGTCGCCGAAGACCATGTTGCGGAACTTCTTGGAAAGACCGTAACGTTTGATCATGTTCTTTGCGATGTCATTGCAGTGCCTGAGGTCTGAGGAAGCGCCAGTTGATACCTCTCCGAGGAAAATCTCTTCGGCAGCGCGGCCGCCGAGGCTCATCTTGATCGTATCAAGGAGCATCTTCTCAGTATAGTAATCAGTATCCTCGATTGGCTTGTAAGCGGTATAGCCGCCTGCCTGGCCTGCCGGGATGATGGTGACTCTGTCGACTTTCTCGAATTCAGAAGTAGCTCTGAGAACAACTGCGTGGCCTGCTTCGTGGTAGGAAGTGAGCTTCTTGACCTTGTCGCTGAGCTTCTTGGAATTCTTCTGAGGGCCCATCTGGACACGGAACATAGCGTCCGTAACCTCGAGCATGGAAATCTCTTTCTTGTTGTGACGTGCTGTCATGAGAGCTGCCTCGTTGAGGAGGTTCTCAAGGTCAGCGCCTGTGAAGCCTACAGTTGAAAGTGCAACTTCCCTGAGGCTTACGTCCTTTGCAAGCGGCTTGTTCTTTGCGTGGATCTTGAGGATAGCTTCACGCTCGTCTGCGTCAGGCATGTTTACCATGATGCGGCGGTCAAATCTTCCCGGACGGAGAAGTGCCGGGTCGAGAACGTCAACACGGTTTGTTGCTGCCATGACGATGATGTTGGAGTTAACGTCAAAACCGTCCATCTCAACGAGGATCTGGTTGAGTGTCTGCTCACGCTCGTCCTGTCCGCCTCCGAGGCCTGCACCTCTCTTACGGCCGACGGCATCGATCTCGTCGATGAAGACTACTGAAGGAGCTTCCCTCTTTGCGTCAGCGAAAAGAGATCTAACACGTGAAGCACCTACACCTACGAGCATTTCAACGAAGTCTGAACCTGAGATGTAGAAGAACTTAACGCCAGCCTCGCCTGCGACTGCACGTGCAAGGAGTGTCTTACCTGTACCGGGAGCACCATAGAGAAGAACACCCTTGGGGATCTTCGCGCCGAGCTGCTGGTACTTCTTGGGGCTCTTGAGGAAGTCTACGATCTCGGAGAGCTCCTCCTTCTCTTCTACGGAACCTGCAACATCAGAGAACTTGACCTTGATCTTGTTGGGATCAGAGACTCTCGCACGGTTGTTGCCGAAGCTGAAGACGCTGCTGCCTTCCCTGCTCTGTCTGCTGATGTTTATGAAGAGCACGATGATGATGATCGCTGCCATCAGGAGGCTTCCGATGTTGAGGATTATCGACCAGTCAAAAGGCTCTGTGTAGTTGTAATCCTTGATCTTGCCGTTGGCCTTTGCGTCCTGGAGCTTTGCGATGAGGTCATCAACATATTCGTAAGGGATAGACTGGGAGATCTCCGCAGGCTGACCCTGTTCGTTCTTGTATCTTACAGTAACTACCGTACCCTTTACTTCTACCAGCTCGACGTCATTGCTCTTGTCATCGATATAACTGAGCACGTCGGAGAGCTTTGCCGGTTCCTTCTTGCCGTAATTGCCGCCGAATACGACAACCGAGAAGACAACCAGTATCACCAGCATTATCAGATAGAAAAACAGTCCTCCGAAACGCGGCCCGTTGTTTCCTTCACCTTTTTCAGACATTCTTAACCTAAACCTTTCTAACGATCCTTATGTCGTCAAAATTCCTGTATTCGCCGTCGAGATCGAGGCCGTAGCCTACGATGAACTCGTCCGGAACCGTAAGCCCGTTGTAATCGGGCACGAAACTGTTTACTCTGCGCGCGGGCTTGTCAAAAGCCGTACAAACCTTCAAAGAGGCAGGATTTCTCTTCTGGAGCTGCTCCATGAGAAGAGCGAGCGTTCTGCCTGTATCGACGATGTCTTCAACGATCAGGACATCCTTGCCTTCTATATCGTAGCTCATATCCTTCTTGATCTTGAGGACACCCGATGAGACCTCACCGACATAGCTCGAGACCTGCATGAAGTCCACGATAACGGGCATCTTAAGACGTCTTACGAGGTCTGATGTGAATATAAAAGCACCTGTAAGGATGCCTACGACGACAAGTTGCTTTCCCTCATAGTCATGATTGAGCTGATCAGAAAGCCTGCAAAGCATCTCCTCGATCTGCTCGTGTGTTACCAGAACCCTCGATGTGTCAATTGCCATCTTGACGCCTCTCCAAAGTAATCTTTAATATTCCCGCAGCCTTTGTTCCGCCTGACTGCATGTATCTTTCGCGGCTCAGAGGACTCGTGAAACCCTCTGCGTGACCGATACCTGGGATCCACAGGATCTTGTCCTCACCGTTTCTTGCAACGAAAAGGACGTTGTCCCTGGCACTTTCCGGAACCTTTAAGTCCGTAAAGAACCTCGTGACCTTCTTTGAACCGGACGCGCCGGCCTTTCCGAAAACACGGGACTTCGGATCCGCCAATGAATTGAGCAGTACGAGCTTGCCGTCCTGCGCTGATTCGATCGGACAAAACCACGAAAAGTTATTATACTCTAAATCACCCTTATTCTCAAATAAATATATATAAATATAGCGGTCCGTGTTAGGGATTTTTACGGCAATCGCGCCGTCTTCACCGTAAGTGTCGGGAACCTTGATATTTACCGATACCGGTCCTGTTACGGCAACAAGGCCCTTGTCAGATGCAATGGCCCTTGCGCAGTCGCTTCCGTCCTTCTCTGAAGTAAAGCAGAAAAAGTCCCCGAACCTGTATGCCTTGCGCGAGAAAGGCATCGGGAGCAGCACTTCGCCGTTCACCTGCTTTCTTGCGATCAGATCACTGCAGAGCTTAAGGTTTGACGTTTCGAAATCGGTCAGATTGCCGAAGTTCTCCTGCCAGAGCTTCCTTATGACCCTTGAACTCATCGCAGGAGCAAGTTCCTTTGCCTTTTTGCAGTCAAGCGCTCTGATCTGGTGCTCTTCATTCCTGCCGAGCATCACAAGACATTTCTCATATGCCTTGTCGGCCTCAGCGGAAAGATAGTCGAGGTCTTCTTCCATAAGCGAATATGTCCTGTTAAGAGAGCCTGAAGCATTAACTCCGGTCCTCTTCTCGACTTCCGGGAAAAGAACGTTGCGCCAGACGTTTCTGGTGCCTTCAGGCTCCATGTTCGTCATGTCGACAGCATATTTGATGTTTTCCTGCCTGAGCATCTCCTCGAGCTCGCTCTTGCAGCAGCAAAGCAGCGGCCTGATTATGTTTCCGGTCCTGGCCTTTGGGGCAACCAGGCCTTCCAAGCCAGCGCCGCGGAAAAGGTTCATCATCATGGTCTCAGCAAGGTCGTTTTTGTGGTGGGCGACCGCGATCCTGATCTCTTTGTAGCCTTTATTCTCACGAAGTTCGTCGGCATAGGTGTCAAATGCCTCGTATCTGAGCATCCTGCCGGCAGTCTCAACACTCATCCTGGTCTCTTCAGCGTATCTTTCCACATCAAAATGTTCTATCTTGAGCGGAACGTTTACGGATACGCAGAACTTGGCCGTAAGCGCCTGATCCCTGTCACAGTCACCTGGCCTTAAGTTGTGATTGATGTGAATCGCGTACAGCTTTACGGGTTTTCCGGACTCTTTTATCAGGTCCGAAAGAAGCAGAAGGAGCGCTACGGAATCAGGTCCGCCCGAGCAGCCCGTGATGACCGCGTCGCAGTCAAGCAGTCCTTTTTCACGGCAGTAAGCCCCAACTCTCTGGGCTAGCTCATGTCTCAGACTGTTCCCCTCGTTCTTCATTTACTGCAGAAAATCGCTGTCAAAATCGTTGTTCGGGTTTGCGAAAAGCTCGTCGTCACCCGCATCTACCGGTGGTTCTTCCATATTCTCGGGCGCACTGTAAGGTGCTTCATCTTCGAAAACATAGTTGGAAGCAGCGCTGTCGGAATCCTGAGTTCTCGTGTAAGCACTGCCGCCGTCATCGTCATCTCTTCTGTCCTTGTCATACTCGTAGAAGAGAGTCTTTCTGGCGATCCAACAGACCTTAACCCTGCCGGTCCTGCCCTGACGGTTCTTGGACAGATAGATATATGCGTCCTTTACGACATTGTCGTTGTCGATGTCATCCTTGGGAGCTTCAGATCCGTCCCCGTTCTTGGGAGCCGTGTCATCGCTCGTCTTATAGTAGTCAGGACGGTCAATGAACATGACTGTATCGGCGTCCTGCTCAATGGCACCTGAGTCTCTCAAGTCTGAGAGCTGAGGCGTATGGTCGTCTCTCTTTGCAGCGCCTCTGGAGAGCTGTGAGAGCGCGATTATCGGTATTCCGAACTCCTTTGCGAGGAGCTTTAACTGTCTTGAAATGGTGGTGACTTCCTCGTTACGGGACTTGTTGCTTCCCGGAAGGCTCATGAGCTGAAGGTAGTCAACTACGACAAGAGCGGGTGAGGATTCAGGCCTGGACCTGAGCTCCGTGAGCTTTGACTTCATCGTGACCGGATTGATGTCTGAAGTGTCATCGATATAAACCGGGAAGTCTGAAAGCTTTACGACCGCATTGTTGATCTCCCGCTTGTCCTCGGGAGTCATCTTGCGCTGATACAAAATCTGTGTCAGCGGCCTGTTCATGCTTGCCGACATGAATCTCTTAGCGACTTCCTGCTTGGACATTTCCAATGAGAAAATCGCTACAGGCTTGTTGTTGGCAGCGACATTTGCCGCCATGTTGATGGCGAGTGCGGTCTTACCCATGGCAGGACGCGCAGCCAGAATGTTCAGCGAACCCTGCTTGAGTCCGCCGGCGAGCATCTGATCGAGCTTGGGGAATCCGAGCTTTACAAGCTTGCCGTCATTGCCGGGCTTGAGCTCTTCGCCCATCTCGATCATGGTGGTCTTAAGTACTGAGGCCAGGGACTCGAATCCCTTTGTCTCACCTGTGCTCTTGAGTGCAGAGATGGAAGTGATGGCGTAGTCAACGACCTCGGAAGTCTTCTTCTCGCCGCTTACGGCAAGACCCCTGACCTTGTCTATCTCCCTTAAGAGCTTTGTCTTGTCGCTCTTCTCACGGATCGCGGCAATGTATCCCTGGATGCTGGATGAGACCGCCGTGGTCTCACCGATCTTATAGATGTAGCGCAGGCCGCCTGCCCTCTCAAGCTCGCCCTTGCGCTCGAGCTCATTGGTAACCGTGAAACGGTCGATGCTCGAGTTGCTGAGGAACATGTCGACAATAGTGCCGAAGATAAGCACGTTACGGGGGTCTGAAAAGTCCTCCTTAACGAGATTGTTCTCGACAGCCTCGATCATGGCCTTGTCCTTGCGCATGCACAAAGACAAAAGTGCCATCTCGATCTCGACGGAATCATCCCTCTCGGGAGCAGCCGAATCTATAAGGTTATCCATGTATCCGGGATCTTCGTTCATCTTTTCAGCTCTTCTCGGTTACGACTTCAACGTTGATGTCAGCTGAAACCTTGGGGTGAAGCTTAACGCGCACGGAAAAGATTCCCGTGTTCTTGATGGGATTGTTGATAACTATCTTCTTTTTCTCGATCTCGAAGCCTGCGGCCTTCAGAGTGTCAGAGATGTCAGCTGCTGTGACAGCACCGTAGAGCCTGCCGTCTGCGCCGCCTCTTGCAGTAACCTCGAAAGTCTTGCCTTCGATGCTCTTCTTGGTCTCCTGGGCTTCTGCGAGAGCACGTCTCTCGTGCTCAGCCTTGGCGCCTGCCTGTACCTTGACCTCATTGAGTCCGGCGGCAGTCATCTCCTTGGCAAGACCCTGCTTGAAAAGGAAGTTCCTTGCATATCCGTCGCTGGCATTGACCACATCACCGGCCTTGCCGAGATTCTTAACGTCTGAAAGAAGTATAACCTTCATAAGTATTCTCCTGAATTGTTTATTCCCGATAAAAAAGGAATCGGGCATCACCAGAACATATTATAAGTCATTTAGACAAATATGTGCCGGTTAGATGCCCGATTGTCCTTAAAAATTCTTATTGAAACCGTATCGGTCATGCTGCCGGCAGGTAGCGTCCGATACGTTCAAGCCGCAGCGGCCGCGATTACTGCGCTGTGTAAGGGAGCAGTGCGATCTGGCGAGCGCGCTTGATCGCAGTTGTAAGCTCACGCTGATGGATAGCGCATGTGCCGGTCATTCTCTTGGGGAGAATCTTGCCGGACTCAGAGATGTACTTCTTAAGGAGTACATCATCCATGAAATCGATGCTCTCGACCTTATTAGCGCAGAACGTGCAGACCTTCCTGCGTGTACGTCTCTGCCTCATTCCGCCGGCAAAATCTTTTCCACCGGCCTTAGGTGCTCTGTTTTCTGCCATTTTGTGTGATCTCCTTCACAATTAAATCTCAAACGGAAGATCTACCTGATCACCGGGCCCGAATCCGGGGTCTCCGCTCGGTTCGATGGGAGTCCTGGGTGCGAGAGGCGCATCGGATGCCGCGGAACCAGCCGGCGGAGGTGCAAATGACGGAGCCGGTGCAGGTCTGCCTGCAGGTGCCTCGTGATATGCCTGTTCTGCGCCCTGGCCGTTACCGGATTCTACGAACTCTGCCTCGTCTACCACTACTTCGGTGATATAACGCTTCTGGCCGTTCTGATCCTCGTAATTGCGGGTCTGGATGCTGCCTACCAGTCCGATCCTGCTTCCCTTGCGGAAATACTTCTGGATGAAGGATGCTGTCTGTCTCCAGGCGACACAGCTGATGAAATCTGCCTGTCTCTGGCCGTTAGCGTCCTTGAAGCGGCGGTCTACCGCCACTGTGAAGTTACAGAACTGGGTCTGGTTTGAAGTAAGCTTTACTTCGGGATCTTTGGTAAGTCTTCCTACCAACTCTACTTTGTTCATCTTTCTTGCCTTTCTCTGCTGCGCAGTGATTACTCACCGACGCTGACAATGAGAAAACGAAGTACGCCGTCTGTGATCTTGAGAACACGCTCAAGTTCCCTGGGGAAATCGCTCTCGGCAGAAAAATACGCCTGAACATAGCTGCCGCTCTTCTGGCCTTCGATCTCATAAGCGAGCTCCTTGGTGCCAACGATGTCGAAAGACTTGATCGTTGCGCCTGATTCGAGCTTAGCCTTGACGGAGTCAGTAAGAGAAGCAAGTGCCTCATCACCTATAGATGTGTTGAGGACTGTGATCAAACGATAATTGTTTGCCATATCATTCACCTCCTTCTGGACTATTCGGTCCGGTTAAACCGGACAAGGATTGCTGCTAATATTTATGCAGCATTGAGAAGAATATCACAGCAGGCAATTATTCGTCAAGCGAAATCTGCCGAGCCACTCATTTGTCCGCGTCATGTCCTAAAACCTAACATGAGTTATTCTATACTGCCCGCCGGCAAAAAAACACCGTGATTTGAGGACATTTTCAAAAACAGGCCCGAAAATGAGACTTTCAGGGAAAAGTTGGGACCGGTGGGACTGGTGAGACTGATGAAAGCCTTTGATTCAGGCTCTTTCAGCGCCCATAGATTTTATGAGATAAGGGAATAACATCTCAAGCCATGCCTTAAGGGCCTTGACCGTATGCATGTAGGTCGCCTCGTTCTCTCCCCTGGGATCGGGAATTGATATGGAAACGGTCCTTCCGCCCGCATCTTTGAAGACAAGTCCGCAGGATGCAGCGAACGAAGAAAGCGAAAAGACCTTGTCCTTGATCTGAGGGAATGCCTTGATTATCTCGAAAGCATGCTCGTCGCGGACCGTGATTATGAGGTCCGAACTGTCGTAAAGCGCAGGGTCGATCCTGGTTGAACGGCAGTGAGAGATGTTCCTGCCTAAAACTTCTGAAACCGCCTTTATCATGCCCGGATCGCATGAAGCGCCGTCTGAAGCCGTGATTCCTGCTGATTCGCAGTAGATCTCACAGCCGATGTCGCGGGATACCAGCATGTCGTAAGACGAATTCTTTTCGATGAGTCCGGTCATTATCGCTTCGCAAGCCTGGGAAAGGCATGTGTTGTCATCGTCAGCAAAAAGGATCTGAACCGTAAATGTATCCTTAAAAGCTTCGAGCGGAAGCTCTGCTCTTGCGGGACGTTCGGGCTTGGGCATGTCAGGAAGGAGTTCACCCTTCTTCCCTGCAGCTTTGCCGAGCCTGTTCATGTACGCCGTTGCCATTCCGCCGCCGGTAAGGCCCTGCGCAAGGATCACGTCTACTTCCTGGCTGTCCAGATGCCTCAGGCCTTCAAAGAGCGAATGCGCAGCGGCCCTTACATCGAGCGCGTTTCCGTATTCATAGAACTCGGTATGTGCAAGAAGGATCTTGTCACCGAGTTTTTCATATAAAGCCTTTACCTCAACGCCTGCGAAAACACCTACGCGCGCAAACGGATTGGCCTGAAGGAGCTCTTTTTCCCTGTGGATGAAAGGCGAAGCTATATCGACTAAAGCCTGTCGGTCATCCTCGCTCATCTCTGCAAAATCGGGCTTTTTGACCTCCGACAGTGCGGCGTCATCAGCCTCATCGCCTATGAGCTTTGCGTTCTTGGGCATGTCCATGATCTCAACGTTCGCGAAAGGAGCGTAGTGGCGGTATTTCATTCCGGGAGCCTTAGGCGTCTGCCCTGCTTCCAGAGTGCCTGCATAAGCGGCATCGCCGTTAGCGCATGCCTCGATGTCAGCCTTTGTGACCGCGCCGGGCCTTAATATAACGGGCTTTTCGCTAGTCGCGTCAACGACCGTGGACTCGATTCCGAAGACCGAATCTCCACCATCAATAACTGCATAGATATAGCCTTCCATGTCTTCCATGACCGATCTTGCGTTCGTGGGCGAAGGAGTGCCCGAAAGGTTCGCGGAAGGTGCGGCTACAGGCACTTTGCATGCCTTAAGGAATTCATTTGCAACAGGGTCTGAAGGCATTCTGACGCCGACCGTGCCGAGTCCTGCCGTAACGGCGGAAGGAATGGCATCAGCCTTCTTCATGATGACCGTGATGGGGCCCGGCATGAAGGCATCTATGAGCTTCTGTGCAAGAGGAGTTATCTCTGAAACGATATCCTTGATAAGATCCTTATCGCCGACATGGCAGATAAGCGGATTGTCGGAAGGACGTCCCTTCGCTGCAAAGATCCTGCCTACAGCCTCTGCGTCGAAAGCGTTTGCGCCAAGTCCATAGACGGTCTCCGTAGGGAATGCGACGACCTCGCCTGATGCAAGATGCTCTGCGCAGTCCTTTATTCCATTCTTATCGTTTCCTGAAACAAGCTTTGTTTCGTTATAGATCTTTTCGCGTTCCATTAGTCCTCACCTGTCTTTACCGCATCATCTGCCGCCTGAGCCAGAGTCAATGCATCCACTATCTCGTCAAGGTCACCCGAAAGGATGTCATTAAGCCTGTAGAGCGTAAGTCCTATCCTGTGATCCGTAACACGTCCCTGATGGTAATTATATGTTCTTATTCTTTCTGATCTGTCACCGGTACCAACCTGTGAACGTCGGGCGTCATTCTCAGCGTTGCTGTCGGATTCCCTTGCCATAGCCCAGAGGCGGCTCTGCAAAACTGCCATGGCCTTTGCCTTGTTCTGGAACTGGCTTCGCTCATCCTGGCACGTGACTACGATGCCTGTCGGAATATGCGTGATCCTTATCGCGGAAGTCGTCTTGTTGATGTGCTGTCCGCCCGCGCCCGACGACCTGAAAAGGTCGATCCTGAGGTCCTTTGGATTGATGACGACATCAGTAGGATCAGCCTCTGGAAGCACTGCAACGGTTGCAGTTGAGGTATGTATTCGTCCGCCGGATTCGGTAACAGGTACGCGCTGAACTCTGTGAACGCCGCTCTCAAACTTAAGGCGGCTGTACGCCCTGTTTCCTTCAACCGAGAATATTATTTCCTTATACCCTCCGAGCTCCGTCGGGCTTGCATCTACAATGCTGACTTCATATCCTTTTAAAGCGGCATATCCCCTGTACATCTTGAAAAGGTCGCCCGCAAACAGCGCTGATTCCTCGCCACCTGCGCCGCCTCTGATCTCCATGATGACGGACCTGTTGTCCCTGGGGTCACCCGGAGCCATGAGGAGCATGAGTTCCTTTTCGAGAACTACTATCTTTTCCTTGTTCTCGGAAAGCTCGGCATTTGCGAATTCGCGCATTTCTTCGTCTGCGCCTGCCTCTCCGTCGAGAACAGCCAGAAGGTCTTCGATCTCCTTTTCGCATGCCTCATAAGCAAGGATCGCGCGGTACTGGGGCTCGATCGCACCCAGTTCCTTGGAATACTTCATGTATTCTTCGTGATTGGCGGCAACAGAAGGGTCGCTCATCGTACCGGTGAGCTCCTCGTATTTAGCTTTAATGAGATCTGTCTTACTTCTGTCTATAGCCATAACGCATAAAAGGTAACACAAAAAGCGCCGGCTTTGAAGACCGGCGGCTTTGTTTCAGATTTTAACCCTGATCACACTTATGTGTTGATAATGGTTGATGCTGCGGCTGTGACTGCTGCGGCTTCTTCATCAGCTTTAGCTGCAGCAGCGGCATCAGGAGCCGGTGCCGGAGCGGGTGCTGCGACAGGTGCTGCCGCTACGGGTGCAGGTGCGGGAGCCGGAGCAGGTGCAACGGGTGCTGCCGCAACGGGTGCTGCCGCAACGGGTGCTGCCGCAACGGGTGCGGGTGCAGGTGCAGGAGCTACAGGTGCTGCAGGTGCCGCGTAAGGCGCAGGCTGAGCGTACTGCTGTGCATAAACGGGGTTCTTGATTACCTCATACTCAAGGCGGTGGCGGATAGGCTTCTTGCAACGGGGGCAGTAAACGAAGCCGTGCGGATACCATGCGCGGTGTCCGAGATCGTATGTATGGTAGTCGAACTCGTAATAGCAGTATTCACATCTGCAGTGGAATTTCGGGTTGTACTGATCGTAGCCCGGAACAGGATAAGGATTTACGACTCCGCTGTTCTGGATCCAGGGCCTTCCGTCGATTACCGGCGGCGGACCTCCGGGAAGCGGTCCCGGCTGACCTGCAGGTACCGTAGCAGAAGCAAGCGAACCCGCAGAGAAATTGAATCCGCACTTCATGCAGAAGTTGGAACCGTCTGCGCACTCTGTTCCGCACTGGGGACAAAACATACTCATATTAATCTACCTCCCTTATAAAATAGATATATCAATTATACTAGATAAAAGGGGCCGCGACAATTCGCCGCAGCCCCTTTGGACATTCAGTTGTATAAGCCTGAATCAAGCCTTTTCCTCAGCCTTGACCTGCTCGAAAGTATCCGTAACTTCCTTTGAAGGAGCCTTGGTAGCGAGCGAGATGATGATAGCGAGAACAAAGTTGAAGATGAATGCAGGCAGGAGCTCATAGATGTTGAGCCATGTATCTGCGAACTGTACGCGGATGATGAACTTCCAGATGAAGATCATTGCAGCGCCGCCGAGCATACCGGAGAAGATACCCCACTTGTTTGCCCTCTTCCAGAAGAGTGCGAGGAGTACTGCAGGTCCGAATGTTGCACCGAATCCGCCCCATGCAAATGAAACGATCCTGAATACGGATGAATCAGGATTGAGAGCGAAGATAACTGCAACGCCGGAGATTACGATAACCGCGATCCTTGCAACCCACATGGAAGCCTTTTCGGAAAGCTTGACGTGGAATGTCTCGGAAAGGATATTCTGAGAAACTGCGGAAGCAGCGCAGAGAAGCTGAGAGTCGGATGTTGACATCGTGGAAGCGAGGATGCCTGCGAGGATGATACCGCCGACAACAGCGGGAATGTATCCGTGTGAAGCGATGACCTTTGCGATGTCGATAACGACTGCCTCAGCTGCAGAGTTGTCAGCATAATGAGGAACGATGCCGTTCTTCATGAGAGAATAGCCTGCGACACCGATGAGGATTGCAACACCCATTGAGATAACGACCCAGACAGAAGCAACTCTTCTTGAGAGCTTGATCTTCTTCTTGTCATCGATGGCCATGAATCTCAGAAGGATGTGAGGCATGCCGAAGTAACCTAAGCCCCATGCGACTGTGGAAGCGATGGGCAGTGCTCCGTAGCTACCTACTGCACCTGTCTCAACATTGCATCCCTTGAAGATATCAAGGTAGCCTTCAAAGCTCTTAACGTTAGCGAAAACATTATCAAATCCGTTCGTTACGCCTTCAGCAAAACCGAGAACGACAACGAGAGCGATCGTCATGATAACGCTCTGGATGAAGTCGGTCGTGGAAGCAGCAAGGAAGCCACCGAGTGTGCAGTAGATAACGATAACTGCTGCAGAGATGAGCATCGTCTGAACGTAGTCCATTCCGAACATCGTTGAGAAGAGCTTTCCGCAAGCTGCGAATCCTGAAGCTGTGTAAGGAACGAAGAAGATTACGATGATGAGAGCCGAAAGCATTGTAAGGATGTGCTTGTCATCGCCGAATCTCTTTGAGAAGAAATCAGGGATGGTAACGGCATCGATCTTCTGTGTGTAAACTCTGAGCCTCTTAGCAACAAAAAGCCAGTTGAGGTATGTTCCGACAGCAAGACCAATCGCTGTCCAGGAAGCCTCTGCAAGTCCTGTTGCGAGAGCAAGTCCCGGAAGACCCAGGAGAAGCCACGAGCTCATGTCTGATGCTTCAGCACTCATCGCCGCAACGAGCGGTCCAAGACGTCTTCCGCCGAGATAGAAGTCATCAGTGTTCTTGTTGATCCTGCTGAAATAAGCTCCGATGGAAACCATCATGATGAGATACAGCACGATCGTAACCAGTATGCAAATAGTTGATGCAGACATGGTAAAGATCCCCCTCTATATTAAAATCACAGAAAAGTTTAGCAGAGTAAAATTATCAAAGCAATAAATTACTGATATTTAAAGCTCTGCAATTTATCCTTGCCAACAAAAGAAAAACAATGTATACTTCAATAGCCTTGAGCAAGGATGCTTAGCTCAGCTGGCTAGAGTACCTGCTTGACGTGCAGGGGGTCACAGGTTCGAGTCCTGTAGCATCCACCATACCGCCCGATGCTGATAACAGCACCGGGCGTTTTTTGTTTTGAATTCATCATCAGTTCCAGGATGCGATCTGTTTGCACGCATCTTTAACCATCTTCACTCCGTATTCATCTTTGAAGAAATGATCAGCTCCGTCTATCGTTACCAATTTCGACGAAGGAAGGCAGCTCAGTACTTTATCAAACGATCCGGGTTTATCTCCGTAGCCATCATGCGTACCCACATAAATGACGGTATTAAGTTTACATTCTTTAAGAAGACCATATATTCGAAGAAACTTACTGGTTCCGTCTTCATACGTAACCGCGAGCTTCTCCCCTGCTGTTATGGTCGGTTCTACAAGGATCAGGCCTTTTATCAAAGATGCTCTGTCACAACCTGCGAAAGCTGATACCAAGCCGCCAAAGCTGTGTCCCCAAAGATAGACATTTGCACTGTCGACTTTGGGAAGATATTTAAGAGAATCCAATACGGCATACAGATCTGCTGTTTCAGATAAAAACACTTTGCCGTTGTCCGAAGGCTCAGGAGCGTTTGGATCAGAATAACCAATAAAAGAAAAGACAACTGCTGCATACCCGTTATCGGCAAACGTCTTGGCATCAGTAACGTAATCAGTATACGGCTGCATCAGTCCGCATGAGAGCACTATTGCCGGGAAAGGTCCCTCTCCTTTAGGAAGGTAGAGTTTGCCTTCAATCTTCATTCCGTCTCTGAAGAAAACAATTGATTTCTCCCCGCCGGACACATCTGACACTTCGGGTTCTGCTGCTTTATACCTGATATCAATATCTTCTGACGGAAGCAGATCAGTTCCGTTGCCATTATCAGACTCCGGGCCAAGATACCTCTCAAATTCCAGGCAATCGAACAGGATTTCATGTTCACTCCCGTCCACATTGATCAGACGGATCGTATTGGTAACAGGATCATACTTGTCGCTGTAACTCCTGTAATTTTCCTCATTGATATCTATGCCAAGTTTTTTTGCTACAGTTGGATAGTTCTCAGTAGAAGAATTCTTTTTAAGGTCACCGTAACATGGAAATGCGATCTCGGTCACGCCGCCATTCAATCTGTAAATTGCCGTATGACTGGTAAAATCAGGTGCGGTTCCCCAAGCCTCATTGCATACAAGTTCAGGCTGTCCGTCTCTGTCAAGGTCTGCCAGATAAGCACTGATATCGTCTACGGGTCCACTGTATCCCGCAAACTTCTTTCCGGTAGCTGCATCAATGAGCCACACGTTATTTAATTTCTTGCCGCCCCACGAGATGTCTTCCTTAACGATATGCCATTTATCAACTCCCAGGACCGGGCCGGAGTATTCTTCTGTTAATTCTACAGGAGCAAACTGCTTTGCTGTTGTTTCAGTTATTACCGCAAGAGTTGAAGCTGTTCCAGCCTTGCATGAAACAAGTCCGAACAGCAATATAGCCGAGATCAGTCCCGATGTTATCTTTTTTGCGATACTCATAGAAAAGCCCCTGTTTATGTTCTGATCAGAGATTACCATGCTGACACAAAACTTCGCGGGGGACATTTTCTGACATCTTCACTGCTTAATTGCGGTTTCAGCGGAAATAAACGCTTTTACATCATTTGTCCTTATGTCGATACGGTTGCCGCTAGTTTTAGCCACAAGCTTTATATACTTCGGTTTTCCGACATCAGATTCACCGGCGATTACCAGTTCAAAGTTCTCATCGATGTCATAACTCTTAACATACGATCCGGCATATGTGATCGTACCCTTAAACCGTTTGAAATCTTCCCATGTCAGCTCTTCACCCTTTGCTGAAACTTCAATAACAGCATCAAGCGTCAACGGAGTACTGCTGGATTCTTCGGCCTCCTTAACAACCTTGTCTATGATCGGACGCCAATACTCAGCCATATCATCTGACAATTCAATATAGTAATAACCTATTTGCTCCGGCTTGCTTCTTGCGCCCATGCTCAGCACAAAGAAATACAGCTTTGAATCATAAAGGTATACATCAACGGATCTGCTTTCTCCGCCGTATACAGCTTTTATGTTTATCCCGGAATTGAACATCCTGTTCCATTCTTCCGGCTGTTCTTCGGAATTGATCTTCAGATCACATTCGTTGAGGTGATATTTCAGGTGTTTGGGATCATACTTTGCGTATTCATTGAAAAGCTTAATGAATTTCTCTTTGTCGAAAACAGCATCCGTTTCAACTGCGGAACCAATAAATCTCGGATTCTGTCCCACGCGGAATTCACATGTGATATTCCCGTCGATCTTCTTCAGTGTTTCCTTTGGCAGCTTTGCAAAACAGCCGGCCATGACCAACATCGCCATTACCAGGCTGCACATCAATAAAACTCTCTTTCTCATTCCCTTTATCTCCCTTACTCCGTCTTGCTGACAAAAGCTATCCAATTATATAACAAAGCCGGAAGTGTTTCTTCCGGCTCGAAATCACTCGCAGATCTCCAAATCAACATTATGTTCGCTCATGTACTGCTTAACCTTATCAAGATGCTGTATCGGAAACGACAGGCTTAATTTGGTAATATCTTTTGGAATGAAAACTATGTTGTGCTCGAAAACGCGCATGACGCTGAAAGACGTCCAATAGAATTTTGTATCACTTACACCGTTTACGTTCAGTCTGACGCCGTCTTCTTCAAGGACAGTCTTCCGGTCCTTCGGCAACGAACGGTACATATTAAGCATCTTGATCATGGAGATGATGCGTGCAATGTAGAGAATGATCAACGCAGAATACAAACCGGCGCATATAAGTAATATCGCAGATTTCTGCTTAAAACCGAAGACCAACGCTCCGCAGAAGATTATACATTCCGCTATAAAAATCATGACCGTTATCACCATGCAGTTCCTTATAGGTCTCTTGGGATCTTTGATCAATTTTTTCATAGAGAAGGTGATATTGACCATTTCTTTTGCGCGTTCGTTTGTAAAGCCTATTGGTTCAAGTTCCATTTTTACTTCTCCTGATAGTTACTTTCCCTTAAACAATCCGGTTATCTTACCTGCAGCGATAACATTGCCGGTATTGCCGTCTTTGTCAGTCTCCATGTCCTTGATGAACTTCGGAACTTCAGGAAAGCAAGAATTAATGCCGCCTTTGACTCTCTTAACAGGATTCTTAAGAGCTATTACATAGATATTGTACTGATGGACACTGCCGGCAGGAGGATATGCTCCAACGTAATAATCTTTGCCTGCAAATCCTTCAGGGAGCGTTGTTTCGGTTATGTCTCCCTGAACCCAGTGAAGAAAACAGTTGGCATTTACATCAACCATATAAATGGCATAGCAGGAAGCACCTTCAACAGGCTTCCAGGACAATTCGGGTGAAGCATTCGTTTTGTCGCCTGTGTTTGATGTCACATCATCCCAGTAACCGTTATGAAGGCTGCTGGAAGTAACTGCAAACGCAGGATACTGTCCGACAAATTCGTCACCGGTATTGTCAGCTTTTGCTTCACTAGTGGCTGTTGTTTCGGGCTCTGTTTTTACCGTTGAAGATTCAGCCGGTTTAGCCGTACACCCTGCAAAAGAAAGTATAAGAGCTGCGCAGAGAATCAAAGAAGTCAGTCTGTTTATTTTCATATTCGATAACCTTTCATACGTTCTGCTTATCAAGCTTTAGTTAACCATATAATAGGCAAAACACCAAATCCGTTAATCAGGTCCTGGGCAGCATTACCGTCAGTGCGAAGGACTTTTCGTCAGATTCGGCCTTGAGCATTCCGCCCAGATCTTCCACTGCTCGCCTTACGTTCAAAAGGCCGAATCCGTGATGCTCGGTATCTTTCTTTGATGTATATCCGGTTGAACTTAAGAGCATTCCTGTATCGATCTTTGTTGAAGCCGAATTGGTTATCTTTATGACAAAGAACTTCTCCGTCTTTTTGATGCTTACGGTTATATAAGGTTCTTCGCACACACATGAAGCTTCAATTGCATTATCGAGAATGTTTGCGAAAATGCTGCACATATCCATCGGCTTTAACTTGAGGCCTCCGTCAACGGTTCCGTCTACGGTAAACCTGATATTGCGCTCATCCATCTTCTCGGCCTTCATCGAGATGATGATGTCAAACATCTCATCGCCTGTAACGAACCTGGGTGACAGTGAACCTACGCTTCCGAGCATGTCGCTGATGTGTGCGGACACTTCTTCCGTCTGACCGTTTGCAAGCATCATCTGCGCCATCGCGAGATTGTTCTTTAAGTCATGCCTGAACGCCCTGGTCTCCGTTTGCTGCTTCTTATATTGGCTGATGTATTCAAGCTCGGCTGCGAGATAAGTTTCCTGCGATTTTGTTTTCTCGCGGAGTGTCCTTTCGGCAGCTGACACGATTACGAAGACCGGTACCGCAAGCCCTGATATCACTATCTCAATCGCATAGATTATGCTCATGATGTGATATCTGTATTCAAGACTGATAACGTCAGACGGAAGGAGCGCAGGAATAAAAGGAAACATTACGAAAAAGGCAATCCACAAAATAAAAACGACCCTTAACGGAATGCTGATAACAAAATACTTTTTCTGTCTGTAAAATCCGAAATAAACGATCAAGAAAAGCGCAGAAGCTATCAGCATTGCTATGGCTGAAATTGCTAACCAGAGTGGCCCGGTTGCGAATGTTTTCTTAAATATCTCATTCGACACTTCTTCCGTGCCACCTATCAGGTAAACCACTGTCATCTGTGAAAAAGTATTCAGGTAATAGGTCAGCATCAAAAAGAAGACCGTTGATTCTATTGCTCTTCTGACCTTCTTCTCCGTATAGGCAAACAGATAGAAGACGAAAGCAAAAATATAGAAAGCAGCAACGATCATGGTATTTGTGATCTGGAGCATATCAGCATCGATGTCGCTAAAGATAATGTTCAATATGACATTGTAGACTATAGTTAATCCGAAAAAGCCAAACGAAGACAGAACCATTTTGCGCGTGAGAGTGATATTTCTCCCCATGAAGCAGGCAGCGATAAGAACAACCAGCAGCAAAGCCAGAACGTACATAATATTATTCATGACCGTGGATAAGGTATTGATCACAGCTTGTATCATTGTGTCTGACATATCAGAAAGCTGCCCTCTCAACGAAATCATATAACGCTTCTTTAAGCGGCTTTATGTTGCTGCGGCTCACCGGAAGAAGTTCGCCGTTATCCATGACAGCATCGCTTTTCGCTATCTTTTTGACCTTTGCAAGCGATATAAGGTATCCTCTGTGGATCCTGAAGAAACCGCTGTTCTTCAACTTCTCCTCGAAGTCACTGATGTTGTACCTGGTAATGTGTTCACCGTTTGAAGTTACGATCCTGACATTCTTGTCCATGGATTCCATGTAGATGATGCTGTTTATGTCGATCAGAACATCTCCGCCGTCTTCTTTGATCAGGATCTGGCGGTTCTTGTCCTTAGTATCCCTTACATATGTTAAGACCTCTTTTAACTTGCCGGAATCAACAGGCTTGGTGAGATATCTTAATGCGTTGACTTCATACCCTTCCAGTGCATATTCGATGTGAGCCGTAAGGAAAACTATAAAGACGCTTTCCGACCTGCTTCTCAGTTTTTTTGCCAAAGTAATGCCGTCAACCTCAGGCATCTCGATATCAAGGAAAACCAGATCGTAGGGACGGGCACAGAAAGAATCGAAAAGAAGATTTCCGTCGGGAAAAGTGTCGATGTCATAATCGAGATCGGCAAGATGCTTATCAAGGACGGATTTGAATTCCTTGCGGAATAATTCCTCGTCATCACAGATTGCAATACGCATCCCGGGCCCCTCCAATAAATATGCTTTTTGAATTTTATTATTACCCATAAATGAATGCAACATACTGTTCACGGCAAAAACGATACCATTCACGCCAGGTTGCCTCAGATGCCGGTCACGCAGTGATAGAATCGCCGCGACATCAAAAAGAGGTTTTTGGAGGTAAATATGGCAAAGGAATTATCCACTCAGGCGAAATGGAAGCCCTGGAAGGGCGTTCTTCTGTTCGTTATCGCATTTGCATGGCTCATCATCGGAAGCATGTTATCGTTCTTTATCGGAACTTATTCGACACTGGTGATCCAGTTAGGTTTTCTGGCAATAGCAATCGCAGCATGTCTTATCAACAAGACACCGCTTAAGGAAGTATTCCCCATCAAAAAGATCACGGTAAGGGATTTCTTCGGAACACTTCTCATGTGGATCGGTGCTCTTCCTCTTGGTCTTCTCAGCGCACTTATCGTAGGCAAGTTCATGCCGCAGACGTTTGAGAATGTTACAGCAGGTCTTACTGAAATAACACAAAGCGTACTGATCGTCGGATTCATCTCAGCTGTCATCTGCCCTCCGATCTGCGAAGAAGCGATCATGAGAGGCGCGGTACTCAGCAATTTCCGCGGCATCAAGAAGGACTGGGGCATTGTACTCATCATCGCAGTGATGTTCGGCATCCTTCATACTGATTCGGTCAGATTCATCAACACATCACTCATGGGCGGATGCCTTGCCTACCTTGTTGTTAAGCGCAACAACATCATCCTCCCTGCAATGTTCCACTTCATCAACAACTTTGTAACCGTCGGAATCAGCACTCTCTCATCTGCATTTGCGCAGCAGGCAGGAGAATCACATACTGCTGCTGAGGTCACAGCCGCGGCAGTCGATGCTGTACCCGGTATGATGATCGCTGCATTCCTCTGCCCTATTTTCCTTGTTCTCGGAATCCATCTTATCAAGCGTCAGAACGAGATCTCAGAAGGAAAAGAGAAGAGCGGCATCAAGCTTGGTGCAAAGATCGGTCTAGCTGCCATTCCATGTGCTCTTCTTCTCGCAGGAGGCATAATCTTACAGACAATGGCAGCAGCTCATTAATCTAAACAGAATAGAATCTGGCAGATCCTCATCCGCGGAATTCCCGGGTGAGGATTTTTTATGCAGCCGGAATTATTTACAATACTTCTCCTCAAACTGATTCAGTACACGCTTGAGGCCGCTGTCCAGGATAAGCTTGCCTTTGCTTACTATATGCGGCGGTATTTCCCTGTAATACGCTTCTGCGATCCCTCCTGCTATTGCCGCTATCGTATCGCTGTCTCCGCCTAAAGAGATTGCTCTTCTAATACAGGATTCATAATCTTCGGTCTCGAAAAACGCCTCTATTGCAGGCGGCACTGAATACATGGATCTTGAATCAAACTGATATCCATCTCTGATATCTTCTATCGGAACAAACGGAAGTTTGAACTCATCAGAGAGACGTCGTTTTATCTCATTCTTATCAACACCTTTACGCGCATAAAAGACTGCAAGCGCGACTGCCTGTGCGCACCTTACTGCCTCGCGGTTGTGATGAGTATAGTAGCAGCTCTCGCTGACCTGTTTTCGAATGGTTTCCTCATCTTCAAAGGCCCATCCGATCGCCGAGACGCGCATGGAGGCACCGTTGCCGTAACTTCTCTGCACATGCAGCGAATCTGATTCCGCCCAGTCGATGAACATCCGTCCGAAGCCTGCATGAGGATAACGGTTGTAATATGCCTTAATGTGCTGCGCATAGCACTTACGCGGAGAACTGTCATCCATGTTGAGGATGCTTTCTGCTATGGCAACCGTCAGGACCGAATCGTCCGTGAACCTTGCGTCTCTGGGAAACAACTCAAAGTCTTCCGATTTAACATTATGCCACTCATACCAGGATCCTATTATGTCACCGAAAACTGCTCCGTACATTTTTACCCTTCCGCAAAATCAATCTGATAACACCATAATAAACGAATCCCCGGTTTTTATACATATGGAGTCTACAAAGATTTTTCTTCTTTTATCCTGCTGTATTCAGCGACCGCATCCGGAATATGATGCTCACCATTAAAACACCAACCTGATCCGCGCATACAAAAAGGCGGGCCGAAGCCCGCCTTCTATGCTTATGTCTTCTTTAAGCTACTCTGTCCTTAAGCTGGTCGAACGCCTTTTTGGCGACCTGCTTTACATTAGGATCCGTATCAGAGAATGCGAGTTTCTTGACGTACTCCTCGCAATTCTTTGCGTGGATCGCAACAGCAGATTCACAGGCGGCAGCTCTTACCACCGGTGAAATGTCACGCAGAAGATTGATCAGGGCCATGCCAGAATCGTAAGTTGGGATCATGCCAAGAGCGATTGCGGTTGTGAGCCTGATTTCTTCGCTCGGGCTGTCCACATACTTGACGATGGCACCCAGCTTCTGCTTAGCGGCCAGTTTCATGATCTTATCTTTCAAAATATCATTAAGTGCCATAGTCTGATCCCCCTTTTCTTTAGTTTCTATTTTTATTATAGGGGTGGCATTTATACCGAATAATCAACAAATAATAAATACTCTGTAAATTCGGTAAAAAAGCTCAAGATCACTCTTGAGCTTTTCGGGGGGATCTGTTTCCCTATTTCTTCACTTTGACTTTTCTTCCTGAATTGGATTTTTTGAACAGCTTTCTGTATTTTCTGACCTTCGATTTCTTTACCTTTACGGTCTTCACCTTGGAACCCTTGAGTGATTTCTTAACTCCGGACTTGGTGAGCTTGACTGTATTCTTAACGTAGATGGTCTTGAGACTCTTATCTCCGTAGAACGCATACGGACCGATCTTCCACAGCACTTTCGAAGTGATTACGAAAGACTTTAATTTGGGACAATTGATAAATGCTTTGGTACCGATCGTCTTGAGCTTGGCTCCGCCCGAGACCTTTACCAGATTAGAACATCCCTGGAAAGCGTTGTTATCGATTATTACCACATTTGATCCGATGTTAACTGACGTAATGACCGTATCCTTACAGAACGCCGTCGACGTGATCCTGTTGACTATGTATCTGTTCTCTTTGATCTCAACGGTTGCAGGTATACTGATGCTTTCCGTTCTTTCCTTGATCCCGATTACAGATACTGTGCCTGTACCGTCAGTTGCCGCATAAGTGACACGGTAGATGATGTTGTCTACCGTCGCCTCTTCGCCCTTTACTGCAGCGCCCTTCTTCGGGATCAGAAGATCAGCCATTGTAACTTCATTCTTACAGTCTGCATCCGAAAAGATCTTCCCGCATCTGGTGCACTTATAGTATTCTTTGTGACCGTCATTGTTGTATGTCGGAGCCTTTTCTGCGTGATACTCAAGATGATCCTTGTCGTGACCTAAAGGAGCAACAACAGTGCTTGCTGAAGTTATCTCTTTCTTTCCTTCGGAATCTCCGAACAGTTTTCCGCAATTAGTGCATTTCCAGTATTCGGTATGACCTGACTCCGTACAAGTTGCTGCCTGGGCCTTCACCTTTTCGAGGCTGTGTCCTTTTGCAGGAACAACAGTATCCGCGAGCGTGATCTCTTGCTGGCCGTAGCGGTCCTTAAACAGCTTCCCGCATCCACAGTCAGTATCCTCGCAGACATAGTATGCTGTGTTGCCCTTTTCAGTGCATGTGGCAGGTTTTGCTTCAACCTTCGTCAGTTTATGAGTCATAACGATCTCATTGAACGTTACTTCCACGGTAATGTTTTTCGCGGGCATGGAGAACTTGTTTCCGCTCAGTTCCTTGCCGTCGACCTTTACAGTACCGGTCAGGTAACCTTCTTCGGGTTCGGCAGTCAGTGTGATCTCGTCGCCGTAATATGCGGTCTTCTTTGAAAGCGTGACTGTTCCTTCACCGGTCTTCTTGACCGTTACAGTGTAAACGCCCTTCTTGAACGTTACTTCAACATTTGTTTTTGCGGCTGTCATCGTAAACTCATTACCGGTGATCGCCTTGCCGTTAACCTTGATCGATTCCACTTCAAATCCTGTATCGGGATTAGCAGTTACCTTGATCTTGTCGCCTTCACTTGCAGGATTCTTTGAAACACCGGCTTCTCCGTTGCCTGTGACTTTCAGCGTGATTTCAAATGTCGGTTTTACGATCAGGAATTTGACAGAATAAGTTCCTGAATAATTTCCGATACCTGTAACCGTTGCAGTCGCCTGACCGGCATTTATGTTGTCTGTATAGGAAACCGTATAATCCGTCCCGGATCTCAATGTTGTTCCGTTGTACTTTACAGTCACTGACGGCCTGATGGCTGATCCCGTATAAGTCTGTGCAGCGATCGAACTGATCTCCGCATCAGTGATCGGTCTTGCCGAGATCGTGAAATACTTGACTGCCGATCCTGTCAGCCTTGAACTGATTCCGGTTATGCTGACCCTGGCGGATGTTCCTGCATTCGTGTTATAGGAATAAGATACGGTGTAGTCAGTACCCTTAACGAATACGGCGTCAGCATATTTCAGTGTGAATTCAGGAGTAAGCGCTGAACCTGTATAGACACAATCGCCCTTAACGGAAAAGTCAGTCATTGAAACCGTTACAGCATTTATCTTGAATGTCAGTTCACGCGTGCCTGTATAGTTCTTTTCACTGCCGGTCAGAATTACCGTCGCAGTACCTACTTCGGTATTGTCCTTATAAGACACGGTATAGTCCGTTCCTTCAGTCATCGGTACTGAACCGTTTGTCAGTGTCAGACTCTGCTTAACCGGCGACCCCGTATACGTCTTACTTGTGTTTCCGCTTACGGATACACCTGACATGGGCTTCGGAGCAATATTGAAGTTAAGTGTTTTTGTTCCCGTGTAATTGCCGGTAAATGTGATCACGGCTGATCCCGTTCCGGCATTGATATTATCCGTGTACTTAACTGTATAATCCGTATCTTTTGTTAGATATCTGGTACCGTTCTTGATCGTAAGTGAAGGAGTGAATTCACTGCCTTTATACGTCATGTCTGATATTGCGCCGAACGTCAGATTCTCGGGCTTCTGCTTTAAGATCTTGAAATTAACGTTCAGCGTGCCCTCGAAATAGTTAATACCGGTAATGGTAGCTGTCGCAGTTCCGGCTGCAACATTATCGGCATAACTGACCGAATAGTGAGTGCCCTTGGTAAGTGTTGCACCCTTATATGTCAGTGTGACTGCCGGTGTGATCGAACTTCCGGTGTAATACGAATCCGGAATATCAGCAACAACGCAGTCACTGAGCTTGCTCTTTGTAATCTCAAAATAGACATACTTTGTACCGGTAAAATTGCCTAATCCGTTTAAATAGATGTATGCATTGGTTGTTATGTATGAGTTGTTGCCGTATTTGGTTATCTCATAGTCAGTGCCTTCGACAAGCTTCTGGCCGTTATAGGTAACAACCGGTTTAGGAGTTACTCCGCCTATTTCATATGAACATGCCGGGACCGAATATGTAACCGCCGAATTCGAGAGAGAAACCCTTGATACCGTAACATCCATGCTTCCGGTATAAGTCTTGCCGCCGTATGATGCGCTGTATGTCAGCGTGCAGCTTCCCGCACCGACAGCTTTGACAGTTGAATTATTCTGCACGACAAGTTTGGCAGTGTCACTTGAAGTCCATTTTACATTGGTAACATCGCTGTCAGGAACGACAATACCGTACTTTCCCCAAGTGTCACCGGTCGTATATTGACCGATCACCTTCGGCAGCTGTTTTGAAGTACCGTACGGCATGCTGGATATGGTGGCATCCGTTATCATCGAGAATTCTGCCGTTGAGACATTCACCTTGACAGAACCAGTAGCAGTCCCTGTAAGCGCAGTCGTTGCAGCAGCACCGCTGTTCTTTGTCCTGTACTCCTGAACCCAGTAATGAACTCCGTTATAAACAACATGAGCTATTCCGATAGCCTTATATGAAGAACTCAGCATTAACCTTCGGTGGCCCTGGCCTTTATAATTCTTGTTAGTCTCCTGCCATTGCTCAAAAGCATATGCAGGATCTGCTGAATAATTGAGAGCAAGACACTCGCCGCTTGAAGATATTCCGTTATAAGTACATGTGAAGCAGCTTTCGCCGTTGGGTCTCGTGTGACTGAAACTGACTGCCGCTTCATAAGCTCTCTGAAGCGCTATCTGCTCAAGATTGTAATCGTAAGTGTATTCATGGAGAACGTTGCACATGACCTTGGCAGTGTCACTTTCGTTCCAATACCAGGCCTCACCGCTCTGTCTCCATTCGTTTATCATGGGGAGCATGGCTCTGGCAGATTCATTGTCAACGGTATATGTTATGTCGAAGGACTTGATCGTATCCGCTGCAACTGCATTCGAGAAAAAGGCGCAGACGAGCATGGCGGCAAACAAAGAACGAAGCTTACGTAACACAGTTACAAACCCATGTTTCATAAAGCAATCCCCCAAAATCGAAAGTCTGATCACCCTAACATTACTAGTTTACAACTCGCAGGCAGGCACTACACTACTTTTTCTTTTAAATATATGTGAACTTTGCCGATGTTTTGCCTTGTTTTCAAACGGGAAGTTCCTTATAATAACGCCTTGTCGGAAGCTTAAAAGCTGTCCGGCATAAGTACTTATTTGGAGGTTCTATTAATGAACAAAGCAGAATTAGTTGAAGCAATGGCTAATAAGACAGGTATGTCTAAGGCTGCAAGCGAGAGCGCTGTTAAGGCTTTCATTGAAGTAGTTACAGATGAGCTCAAGAACGGCGGTAAGGTTCAGCTCGTAGGTTTCGGTACATTCGAGACAGTCCAGAAGGCTGCCAGAACAGGCCGCAATCCCCGCACAGGTGCTGAGACAAAGATCGCAGCTTGCACAGCTCCTAAGTTCAAGGCTGGCCAGGCTCTCAAGGATCAGGTTAACTCTAAGAAGAGCAAGAAGTAATCCTGAAACAACTTTTATGCGGATTGAAGAGGCACCCGTAATTCGGGTGCCTCTTTTGCATTTTTATTTAGTCCAGATGCTCCAGTTGCTTCCTGCGTGGGACAGCCGGCGGTCTTTGCGGCGGAGTCTGTGAACGATGCCGTGCCTTACGATGTACACTTCTCTTGAAATACTCATAAGGTATTCATCATAGAAAGAATCCGTGTATACAGCATCTATATGACGGTATCCGTATATGGATCTGTAGCGTTCGACTTTGTTTTCGCCGAAATTGTACCAGGTAAGCCTTTTCTTCTGGAGATCGATCTCCGTACCGAGTATATTGTCAGTGCCGAGCTTGCCGGTAAGACCGTTCATCAGGAAAGTCGGGCTTGCCGTGATTATTACATCACCACGTTCTATAAGCCTTAAGATATTCTGATCCAGCTTATGGTAATGTGTCTCCCAGAATCTTCTGACTGAATCGGAAAGAGAATCGGGATCATCCATAACGTTTTCGAGAAATTCATTGGTCAGTGATTCAAGCTTCTCCTGTTTCATCAGTTGCAGCTTATAGCCTATAAGACTGAAGATTATCGTAGGAACATACCTTATGATCTTCTTGTTCTCCCTGATCATGTAGAAGCAGAAATCGACGGGGCTTTCTCCGCGGTAGATCGTATTGTCGAAATCAAATACTTTCATGGCTTATCACAGTTTTACACGTATATCCTCGCGGACAGGATACGGAGTAATCCAGTCTGAATCATTACCAAGAGGCCCTGCTACATGCATCTCTGCAATGAAAGTATCGAGATCAGGTGTATCCGCATTCTCGAATTCCCTGGCATCCATTCTTACCATTGAACCTAAATGTCTGTGGACGGTAATCATGCTGTCGATAAGACCGCCGTTAACGTTTTCAAGCTGCTTAAAATACAATTCGTTGTTTGTCATTTGTTTATCTCCTTTTGTGAACTGATATGGTCTTTGATTACGCCACCATTATCACAATGGAGAAAACCCGGACAATCAGTAATCTCGGGGCTTTCTGATGCTTAAGCAACAACACCGGAGATAAGTGTCGACAAACAAAAAACAGCCCGGATCAATCCGGGCTGACGAACTTACTGAAAATTAGGTCTCTTTTCCGAAGGGCCGATATATTTAAATCCGATCATGGTCACGTCGTCGAACTGCTCCTCTTCACCGACAAAATACTGTATGTCGCGTCTTACGAGCTTGAGTATCTCTTTCTGGGGAAGATCCTTATGATGGTTCAGGATCTCAAGGAGACGGTCAGTGCCGTACTCGGTCTTGTTTTCGTTGATCGCTTCAGGTGCACCGTCTGTATAAACAAACAGCGAATCTCCGGGTTTAAGATCCAGCTGATACTCTTTGAAATTCGTATCACCGAATATGCCGAGAGCAAGATTGTGCTTTTGCTTATAGAGTTCATAGTTACCGTCTGCGCGCTTTAAGACAGGGAACTCATGACCGGCGTTCGAACAAATCATATGGCCTGTCTCAAGATCGATGATGCCTATCCAGACCGTAACGAACATGTTGGCATCGTTGCCTTCGCAAAGTCCGTTGTTTGCCAGGAAGAAGATCTCCCAAGGCTGTTTACCGGATTCTGCATAACTTCTTATGACAGTCTTGCTCCTCATCATAAAGAGAGCTGCGGGGATACCCTTGCCTGAAACATCAGCGATAACGAGGCACAGCTTGTTCTTGTCTACGAAGAAGAAATCATAGAAGTCACCGCCGACTTCCTTCGCGGGATCCATTGAAGCATATATCTCGAAATCGTTTCTGGGGAAAGTGAAGACATGCGGGAGCGCTGATTCCTGTATGTTCTTCGCGAATTCCAGCTCCTGCTCGATCCTCTTTTCCGCCTCATCGATATACTTCTTCAGAACATCAACCGTCTGGTTGATATCGTTCGAGAGCGATGCAAATTCAGAGGATGAATATACGGATACGACTTCGTTGAGGTTGCCGTTCGTGATCTTCCTCAGTGATTTGTTGACCATCTCAAGGTTGTTGACAACGATCTTCTGAACGAGGACCGAAATAAGTATATAGATAACGGTAAAGAGAAGAATATCCGCAAGTATCGTTTCATAAACGTTGTGGTCACGTTCATTGAAGATCTCATCATCCGGAAGGAACACGAGAAGTATGGAACCGTCACTCATTTTCGCAGTCCTGCACCTTCCGCTTGTGCCGAACAGTTTGACGGCATAAGCATTCTGCTCCACGTTTTCCCGGGCTTCCGCTGCCACCGCAGCATCTATGTTTTTGCCGTAATGCTCACCGAAATTAATGAGCCCGTTATCATCAAAGATCTCGAAAGAACCTTTTTCGCCGACACTGAACTTCATCGGCCCGAACTGATTCCGCTTATCCGTTGTCAGATTATAAGAGCCTCCGATATCCCAGATGGAATGTTCCAACGAGGTATTGACGCTTTGCAGCGCGACCTGCGTCTGCAGAATCTGCGTCAGTATAAGATTCAGGGCAAGAACCAGTGTCGTTATCAGGAAGAGCCAGAACTGAAATCTCTGAGAGACTTTTATTTCCTCATTATGCTTAAGCCACTCAAGACTGATCTTCTCGCCCGAGTCATATATGATTATGATCGAGATCAGGGCAAGGCCGATGCCGGTAAACACGATCATAGGCGGAGCGCATGTCTTTACAACGTAATAAGCCATGTCCATATCTGCCCTGTGGGATATGAACACAATGTACATATGGAATACTTCCATCGTTGAACCGATGAAGTAAGCAAAAACAAATGATGGCTTCTTACCCTTGAAGATTACATATCTTAAAGCAGCCGCGACGAATCCGGAAAGACATGTGGAAACTGAGCAGGCGATCTTGGTATAAGTACCTACACCCCAGTAAGTTCCGGCAACATATCTTTCAATGCCGCCGATCAGACCTGCAATGATTCCTGCCAGAGGATCAAAGAAAAGACCTGCAGCCAGTGGAGCCAAGTCTCTGACATTGATCATCATTCTCTGATAGTCGATACCGAAATGGGTGGCAAGAATCGCAAGACCGCCGAAAACCACTGCGACTACCATGCGGTAACCCCAGTTCATCTTCTTATCCTTCAGGAATCTCCAAAGGACATAGGTTATCAGTACGTTGCCTGCCGTTATGGCCGACATCTTAAGGATCATGCTGATCATGTCTTTCACCCTTAAAATAATTTTATACTCTTACCCTATCATACGCTCTTTTTCATTGTGTTGTGAAAGTGTAAACCAACGGAAAAGAAACAAAAAAACACGGTTCTTTGATACAGTTCCTATCGAATTTGACCTGCCATCCGCTTCAGATACTGCCTGATAGTCTCTTTCACGTGTTCAGGATCTTCTTTCATCCCCTGATGAACCCAAAGGGATATTACGTTCCAGACTGCACCGGTATTGAGCGCTATCAGGTACTCCGAATCAAGGCCTTCAAACAGGCTGATAAACGGATTCGTTCCGCTCACCGATCCGCTCTTATGTATCGTGAGATTCTCGTTCATGCACTGAAGCGCGATGTGCAGCATTCCGTTTTCATCAAGAAGACCCAGCAGCTCTTTATTTCTGACGGCAAACTCAAATATGGCCGTAAGGACATCTGCTTTGCCGCTGTCAACGACACTGAAGTAATCACGGATAACAGATCTGATCAGTGAGATCAGCACATCGTCTTTAGAGTCAAAATTCCTGTAAAAGGTCTTTCTTGCAAGCTTTGACTCTAAAAGGATCTGCTTTACCGAGATCTCGTTATACGGGTATTCGTGCATGAGCACAAGCAGCGCTTGAGTGATCTCTTTTTGTGACCTGATTGCCGAAGGATTCTTGGATTCGATCATAAAGTCTCCTGAAGTGACACTTTTCCGCAAATTAGTGTATCTTTGGCGTTTTCTGTTTACTTTTCACGCACCGTGTTGTTTGATTATAGCACAACTGACACACTTGTATCACTTTTAGGAGGATAACATGAGAGAATACCTTTTGCTTTTACCCATCATCTTCATTTTTCACGACATGGAAGAGATCGCCGGATTCATCTGGTTCTTTAAAAGGAATCCGTATCTGTTCGAGCGCTTCCCAAAGACAATGAATCCTTACCGCGGACTCACACACGAAGGCTTTGCGCTTGCAGTCTACGAAGAATTCATCCCGTTCTTCGGCATAAGCCTCCTTGCATATTATTTCCCGAACGACATACTTTACGGACTCTGGTTCGGAATATTCATGTCTCTTGCAGGGCACTTCGTGATCCACATCGGTCATACTGTTTACATAAGGAAATACATCCCCTGCTTCATTACAAGCGTCATATGCCTTCCTGTCAGCATACTGATACTTGTTAAGTGCGCACAGCTCATGACTTTCAATGCAGTGACGATAATCTCCATCGCAGCGTCTGTAGTTCTGATGAACGTTAACCTGAAGCTCTGTCACAGACTTTTCCGTTTCATCAACAAGAAGATCAAGGCTGATCCTGCTCAGATGAGACCGCTCCCTGAAGCTGCAGAATGACGAACAGCCCGGAATTGACCGGGCTGTTCCTATTTATTTTTCGTTAAAACTCCAGCGGAGAAAGCGAAATTTCCGTTGAATCTGTCTCAATACGGAATCCGCAAAAACCATTGGAACAGATCCAGATTCCTGAATTCACTATCCTGCCGTCACGTACGGTTGCTTTCTGAATAAGATCATTTCCGCATTTAGGGCAGGAACAGGGATTAAAATGTTTCAGTCTGTCAGTTTGTTCAAATAAATTATCGGAAACTGAAAACATTTTGGCCTCCGTTAATCTGGGAATCTCTCTGAGAGCATTTCCATCAGTTCAGCCTGAGAGATAGAACGTCCGCCCGCGAGTCTGAACTCATTGGGATAAAAAGTGTTGCACAAACTAAGGCTGTCAAACTTGATGCCGGATTTGCGGTCAATCCAATGCATTATATCGAAGTTATTGTAGATCTTGTAGCTGGGATCATGCTTCTTAATAAATGCACGAAGTTCTTTGCACTGTTCTTCGGTACCGCCTGTAACGCAGTCAAGCTGCCTGGGGTTAAGTTCTTTCTTGTTTGACATTTTATTGTCCTCCTGTTTGATTTTGTGTTTTAACTTTCAATGGCTCAATTATCAGTATCATCAGGAAGCCGGACAATCAGTAGATCATGGCCTTTCTGTTGCTTAGACTACAGGCGGCGCCATCGGTGTTGCTTATTGCAAAAAAACTTTTGGGAGCTTTTTTCGATTAAACATTTCCGGGAATAAAACAGGGCTGCTTCATTGAAGCAGCCCGGATGGGGGGAAGGAATATCGATTAACCAGCAGGATCTGATGAATCCCAAACTGTCTTTCGAACTTATTTATGTATATCTATATTTAGTAATATGCCTTAATGTTTGATCTGAGGACCTTTGAGGACTGCGTTTTTTGCAATCTCATATGCCTTAGTCCTGGAAATCTTCTTACCCTGATAGAAGTATGCGTTGGAGAAGTCATATACAGTCTCACACGTTACTCCGACTTTACCCCAGCCTTCATCAACTTTCGCGGAATTGCTTTCCCAATGAAACAGCAGATCGAAAAGACCCAATTCTTCATCTATCAGCCCGAGGTTATGAAGCAGTTCACTGTCTCCGGTGACTTCACCTAAGTATCCGCCACTTACACTCTGTAGTTCATTAATATCAAGCTCTTTTTTTGCAGCTTTTCTCATTTTATGTTCTCCCAGTTTTTGTTTGTTTTGTTTGATGGCTTCATTATCACAGGAGGAAAAGGGCCAAACAATCACTAATCCCGGCCCTGTTTGATGCTTAAGCAACACTTCGTGAGCAAAGTGTCGAAGAATTTGAAAAAGGTTTGGAATATTCTTTATAATTCAGCGTAACTGTGAATGTTTACACAGTTCCCGCTGTCATCGAAATCAAATTCGACTATCCAGGGCATAACAAATCTGATCTTATCGAAATCTTCATAGCCGAATGAATGATTATAATAATTGATCACAGTACTTAACGCCGTTCCGTGGCTGCCGATAACTATATTCTTTCCGGCATATTTGTTTAAAACGTCTTTCAGCGCGTTTATGTTTCTTTCCTGTACTTCCTTAAGGCATTCTCCGTCAGAAAGCTTGTATGAAAAATCTATCCACTGCATCTTTGAAAATGCTGCGAAGTCTTCTATCCAACAGCTGTCGACTCTTCTCTCGCGGAAATCATTGACAGTTTCAACTGTCATTCCTTTGCTGTCGGCAAAAACTTTTACCGTATCAACGGCTCTCTTGAAAGGACTGGATAACACAACGTCGATCTTTTTATCCATAAGGAAAGCAGTAACACGTTTCCTGTCTTCCATTCCCCGCGCACTCAGTTCGCGGAGCATGTCATCGTGATTATCATAATTAGGTTCTGCGTGACGCACGAAATATACTTTAGTCATTACATCTATCCTCAGCTGAATACCTGAAATCATTAAACACTGCAGTACCGCCTATGCTTACCGTTGAAAAGCAAGATAATGCGAATCTGCATCCGGTAAAGTGATCAAGCCTGAAATGGAGATCATGAGGCTTCCCGATCTGCTTGAAACCCGTATCTGTCTCAACAAAACAGGTTGCCTGATCCTTTATAAAATCGCATTCAACCTTAACGGTAATACTGCTTAAGTTGATAGCGATCTTTTCCTCTGCCAGTCCTTCTTCCTCAGTAAGATCCCATATGCCGCCCTTGCTGGTATTGCTCAGCATTACGGCATAGTATGTTCCGTTCTCTTTTGTGATACCCGCAAAAGCATAGTCACCCTGGAATGCTGAAAGCCCTGCAAAATCGCCGTCATTAATGTCTGCAGCATCCACCGTTACAGTTGCACTGCATCTTGGTCCTGTTGTCTTTTGAGTCAGGGTATTCTTTGCATGAAACAGATTTCTGCATATCTTATCTGTCGTGATATGGAATCCGTTTTCAAACTTTACAAGATCCAGATCCGGTTCATGATTGAACTGCCAGAAGTTTTTATATCCGACAGCGAAATCATCACTGCCGCAAAGTCCTGTAAGCTCACAATCTTCAACGGAAAGATCTTCACTGAAGACAGGTCTTCCGTCCTTCCATTCAAATGGAACTACAACAGGGAGTCTTCCTATGGCACCGCTGTCCTGGAACATTATCAGATGATCGCCCGCAGGACCGTTTACGATTCCGCCCTGAGCTATTCCGGAATCTCTGATACCAAGATCATTATTATAGATATCTCCGCCTTTGAATTCACCTTCAAGGCTGTCAGAAACATACATGGCCTCCACCCTTCTCCATCTGTCCCTAAGGGAATGGATCAGGAAGAGATAATATCTTCCATCGATCCTATAGATGTGAGAGCCCTCATAGCCAAGCATCGTATTGCCTGTGTCATCTACTATTATGCGGTCTAGTCCGCCTTCTTCTGGAGCCGTCATTGAGCTGTTAAGTTCCGTCAGGTAGATCTGTGTATTTCCATAAACGATGTATGCTTTTCCATTATCGAAAAGAAGCGAAAGGTCGTGGTAAAAGCCTTTGATCTCATTACGCTTCCAGGGACCTTTAAGATCTTCTGATCTGTAAAGATATGTCTTATGCGTGTCATTGGATGAAAAAGCAACATAGAACATTCCGTCATGATATTTTAACGAAGGAGCCCACATGCCTTTACCGTATATGTGTTCATCTCCCTCAAGTCTCTGGGCAGGCGTTCTGTCGAGTTCATTAAACACATAAGAATAGTGTTCCCACTTCTTCAGATCCTGTGACCTCAGTATCTCCCCGCCCGGGAAGAAATGCATGGTCGTCGTGATCAGATAGTAATACCCGCCGTGAAATATCACGTCAGGATCAGGTATATCCATGTTGAAATGAAAGCACTTATTCAAGTCAATTCTCCGATCAGTTTATCTTAAAAGATAATAACATAATAAAGCCGCCTCAAATGAATGAGACGGCCTTGAGTTAATTCGCTGGCATTCAAGCACCTATCGGAGTTTGGGCAAGGCTCCTGGCGTAATCCCTTGCGACACGCTGTGCTTCTTTCCTGGTGATCTCTCTGCCTTTGTAGAAATACTTATTCCACCTGGCAAATTTGGAAACGAAGGTAACTCCAACTCTCCTGTACGCATCATCTACTTTTTCGCAGCATTCGAACCACTCTGAGATAGTATCGTCATCACCGTAAACCCTGTCGATGAGGCCTAGCTTAAAGAGCACCTTGCTGTTCTCCACAAGCTCTGCGTATGTGCCGTCCAGGATCTTCGAAAGCTTTCCTTTGCCAAGATGGTTATCCATTATTTTGTCCTCGAGTCTGATTGCTTTACGGCATCATTATCGGAAGACTAAACAAAGCAGACAATCAGTAATCAAGGCACTTTCTGATGCTTAAACTACATACGCATATATGAGTGTCGATTATCAGAAGATCATTCAAACAGTTTCTCGTATTCATCCACAGACTGATTGCCCAAAGTTATCTGTATCACGGCAATCAGATCACTGTCCAGTTTTCTGGCATAGTAGTTAAGCGTGCCGTGTCCCTGGAAATCATATTCAACGGACAGTTTACTGTATTCTTTTCCTCCGAGGCTGACCTTTGTTATATCTCCGCGCTTCATTTCCCATCCTTCAGGATCGGCTTCATTTCGCCTCAGCATCTGATCGACATAATCATTGAGATACGCTTCTGCACTGTAATCAAGTTCATCGGGAACGGCAAGCTTTGTATTGATGAACGTTATCATGATCACCGCGCCGCTTCCGTTGCTGTCAAAGAAGAACGTATCGTACTTTCTGGCAAGTTCCATTGCTTTGTCATCATCATCAATGCACGATGCCACAGCGTCCTTTCTGACCCATTCAAGATCGGCATCCAGGAATTTCTCGAAGTTCGAAGGCACCTTAAGTTTGATGCCTGCATATTCGTTGGTGTAGTAACCCTGTTTGAAGGTGCCTTTCGTATACTTGGTACCGGCTGAAGGATCAACAACATTCTCCGGTTCTTTGCTGTCATGCGTCAGCTTGATGATATATATGTGGCCGAATTCTTCAGATTCGATTATCTTGTTGTTTGCGCTGCAAGATATCGAAGAACCGCCGTGAGAATAACCTGTCCTGTCTTTCTGAAGTCCGCAGCAGTAGCCGTTCTCCTCTTTAAGCAGTATCTCCATCGAAGACTTGTTCAGGAGTTTTCCCGCAAAGAGAGAACGGTCAAATTTGACCATATCGGTAAGGTTGGAATGTATTCCGCCGTCACCCCTGCAGTTGTTTGGGCATGCGGGGTATCCGTCCTTGTCGGAGAAACCATATTTGACTTGATCTTCATAACCAACAGGAACATATGTCATGTCACCTGTTGCCATCGAAGTCGTAGTCTTCATTCCGCACTTGTCAAAGATGTACTTCTTTACGTAATCACAGTACTTCATGCCCGAGAGCTTCTCGATAATGAAGGCCAGCAGGCGGTAATTTGTATTGCTGTAACCGTACTGCGTTCCGGGCTCGAAAAGAAGCTTTGCCTGACACAAAGCCTTCATGAATTCCTCATCAGTCGTCCTGTCCTGAAGGATATCACTGAGCTGCTTGTTTGCTGCATCAGCACCCGAGATGTTCCAGAACGGATCGGGATTGTTCATGTAATCCGGAATACCCGAAGACATATGAAGAAGATTGCTTATGGTGATCCTCTTTCCTGTCTCATACTCAGGGAAATACTTATCAAGTGTATCTTCGAGCGTGAGTTTTCCCTGCTCCATCAGCTGCAGGATGCATACCGCGGTAAATGTCTTGCTGCAAGAAGCAATGTCGAAAACAGTATTCTGAGACACCACTGTCTTGCCGTCCTTTTCGAACTCGTTCTCGCAGTACAGATATACGATATCCTTATCTGTTGCTACAACAAAGGTACCAGCGCACTTGTTCTTTCCGTACTGTTCAAGGAGCTTGCCATACTTTGCATCAGAATTGGACCACGATGTTTCTTTCTCATTCAGTCTGATGTTTGTCAGTGAATACTTTTCCCGGCTGCATGAGGCGAGCGGCAGGATCATCGAAAACACCATTAACGCTGCGATTGCTTTTTTCATAAAATTCCCTTCCTTGTTTTTTCGTATGGAAGTCCCACCAAGGCTATTCCACCTTGGTTAACTTCAGTGACTATTAGTTTTGTTTGTCAGGCTTTATCCTAAGAAAATATCGGAGTAATGATCTTTATCCGTCTTGCTTACATACAGTTTGCAGAATTCACTTGCGCACTCGCAACAGCTGATAACGTACCTGGTATACGTTACGCCGCCAATCGTGACCGTATCTTCAGATTTAACTTGGAAACTAAGAATACCAATCTTTTTCCTTAAGTAATATCTTAAGTAATCTCTTTCGGAAAAATCACTGCTTCCTTCTGCAATATCCCTTATGTCACAGTTTTCGAACAGGATCATCTTATCCGGATGCTCCTCATCACTGCCATTAAAGTAGCAGGAATCAAGATATACTCCTGTTTTACTCAGAAGAGATCTTGTTTTAATCAGTTTTTCTTCACTGACCTGTTTGAATCCGTCAGCACCGATAGATGAAAGGACAGCGGACTGCGTTGACTTTTCAAACATATTAGTCTTGGCACTGAATCCGCATGAAGCCGCAACGAGAAGCATTGTCATGGTGATCGCCACCGTTGCGCTTACCGTTCCCTTCTTGTGATTGACGATGTTTTTTACTCTGCCTGTAACCGCGACTTTGCAGAATGAATTCCTGGAGAAACCCAGAGACGTGACAAGATAACGCATGTTATTGCTTCTTTTTGCGAATGAAACGATGGACATCGCATATGCCTGCTTCAGTCCCTGATCCATGTCTTTTACGGCTGCTTCATCGCAGCTCATCTCTATATCCTGTTCGAAAAGATAATACGCAAGCCATACGAGCGGATTGAACCAGTGAACAGTAACTGCCACTATACCGATCAGCTTCTTTATCCAGTCGAGGTGCTTTATATGAGTCTTTTCGTGCCTTAAAACACATTTCCTTTCGGTATTATTAAGCACGTCGGGCAGATAGATCTTAGGCACGAAGAAACCGAATACGAACGGAGATGTAACCTTCTCTGATTCATAGATATTTGAACCAGTCTTAACAGCTCCCTTAAGTCTTCTCTTGAGCATTATGAAACGCACCGCATAAAATGCTGCTATACAAGCCATGCCCGAAAACCATACGCTAGATGCAACACTTCTAATGTCCGGCATCGTTCTTTCTGATACATGATAATGTGAATGATCAGCTGTCTGCATAACATCAATGTCTGCGGTTAAAGCTTCTTTTGAGCCATCTCCCGCAGCAGTCTGCATTTCATCCGCTGTATGAACAATGGTCTCTGCGCTGAACGGCAGATAGTTAAAAATGCTTATCCTTGATTCAATGCTTACGGGGATCAGAAGTCTTATTGCGACCACTGCCCAAAGGATCATGATGAAGCCCTTTGATCTTCTATGCAGGATGAACCTGGCAAGCATGGTAACCAGTATTACCACGCTTCCCGTGATGGACATGCCGAGCAGTTTTAAGAACAGGGCGGTCATTATCAGTCTTCCTTCATGTGATCCTTTATCAGCTTCATAAGTTCATCTGCATCCTCATCGCTCAAGGTCTTCTTGTTTCCGAGGAAAGCCGCAACAAATCTCGGAAGCGAGCCCGAAAAGCTTTCTTCTACTATCTGGTTGCTTTCTGAAATGAGAACCTTTTCCTTGGGGATGAGAACACTAACGACAGTGTCTTCGTTCTTTACGAATCCCTTGGCAATGAGTTTACGCAGAACAGTGTATGTGGTTGATTTGTTCCAGTTGATGGATTCCTCCGCAAGTTTAACCAGTCTGCCTGACTCGACCGGTGCCGCGTCCCAGATGATCTCCATGAGTCTCTTCTCAGCCAATGACAATAATTCCATAAACATCACTCCAAAAGAATTGGTTTAAACGTTTAAACCTGATGTCAGTTTAAACAGTTAAACCGCTGATGTCAATAGGATTTGTGAGGTATCAGCATTTTCCTACACGGATTATTCATTAAACCATTACAAGACCGCAACACTTCGTTAAACCATCTTTTCGTGCACGGTGCTAATATGATTACAGAAGGTTCCCCTCCTTCGAAAGATCATATTAATACGAAGCTTCCGGTTTTCTCCTCACTTTACGGAAGCTTCGTTTTTTATTGTTCCTTAACGATGTCCTTGATGACTTCGCCCGCGATTATAAGCCCGACTACAGAAGGCACAAAAGCTATTGAACCCGGCGTGACCCTTTTTGCATGATTTCCGCCGTCTTCAGAAGGCATCTTATCAGGATCGATGCTTATTGGTTCCTCTTTGGAATAGACCACCTTAAGGGATTTGATCCCCCTCTTCTTGCATTCGCGTCTCATGACTTTTGCAAGCGGACAGACTGACGTCTTATAGATGTCAGCAACTTCAAAAGCTGCCGGGTCGAGCTTGTTGCCTGCACCCATGCTGCTTATCACGGGTGTTCCCGCTTCTTTAGCCTGAACGATGAGCTCGAGTTTTCCCGTCACGGTATCGATCGCATCGATCACATAATCGTATTCATAGAAGTTAAACTGCGATGCCGTATCGGGCATATAAAATGTCTTAAACGTGCGGACATTGCAGTCAGGATTGATATCGAGAACACGCTCTTTTGCGACATCCACCTTATATTCGCCGACAGACTTGTGCGTGGCGATTATCTGACGGTTGATGTTTGAAAGGCAGACTTTGTCATCGTCTATCAGATCGAGCGCGCCGACGCCGCTCCTTGCGAGCGCCTCAACGGCATAGCCGCCGACGCCGCCGATGCCGAACACAGCGACATGCGCTTTTTTAAGTTTCTCAAGGCCTTCGCGGCCGAGTAATAATTCTGTTCTCGAAAACTGCTCCTGCATTTTATCCTTTATCTCCGGAACCATTCTTCAGTTCACTCAAAGTCTCGTTCATACTGCCTGTCCTGTAACCTGCAAGATCCATGGTAACATAATCAAAACCTATATCCTTAAGTGTCTTATAGACTTCATTTCTGACACCGTCTTCAGTCAGCTTTGCTATCTCTTCAGGCATGACTTCAATGCGAGCGATGTTGCCGTGTATCCTTACGCGAACCTGTTTAAAGCCAAGATCCAAAAGCAGCTGCTCCGCGCTGTCCACCATGCCGAGCTTCTTTTCATCTATCGTCTCACCATAAACGAAACGTGATGCAAGACAGGCAAACGAAGGCTTGTCCCATGTGGGGAGTCCCATCTCTTTTGAAAGCGCTCTGATGTCAGCCTTTGTAAATCCAGCGTATCTTAACGGACTCTTAATGCCTAGTTCCTCAACCGCCTTAAGACCCGGACGGTAATCTCCGTTATCGTCGATGTTGGATCCTTCTGCAACATACTCTATTCCGTTTTCAGAAGCGACATCTTTTATCTTCGTAAACAGTTCGTGCTTGCACAGATAACAGCGGTTCTTCGGGTTCTCACAGAATCCTTCAACAGACATCTCGTCAAAGTCAATGACTAACTGTCTGATGTTCTCTTTTTCACAGAAAGCCACGGCCTCATTACTCTCACGTTTCGGGAAAGAATGTGACATCGCTGTAACCGCGATCGCTTTGTCATTAAGGACATCTTTTGCAACTTTGAGAAGGAACGTCGAATCCACGCCCGATGAAAAAGCAACTGCAATGCTGCCTAGTTCTTTCAGGTATTCTTCCAGCTTCTGTTTCTTTGCGTGTAACTCGTACATGGACACTCCTTTCTCTTTGCAGAAGTATTATATCACGGCATAAATAAAACGCCCCGCTCTTCAAAAGAACGGGACGCCCTTGTTATAACTTGCGATTATACTGTTTATTTATTCTTTATTTGAAATCTTTTTGTGATCAGCCTCTGTGGTCATGACCATTAGCGGACATGAATGACATGTCGTCAGCAGCATGCTCCTGATAGTCGTACCACCTGATCGTGCCGTTGCTGATAACAACCTTGCCCTGACCGTTGTTAAATGCAACGTCCTTGGAGGCTACGCTTCCGTTTTCTTCATACACATAGTTTGTCTTTGTGCAGTTGCTGTAGACGATCGTGCCGTTTGAAGTGTTATACTTTCCGCCCATCTTCCATACAGAAACCTTATTGGGGTCATCCTGATCGTGGATGGTAACTGTAAGCTTTACGTTGTTGACGTTTGTTGCATCTACAGTAACCTGAGACCATGCACCGTTATAAATACCTGTGATCAGATTTGCAGTATCCTGTGTATTTGCATCGCTCTTGGGAGCAGCTGCTAGTGTGTTTGCCTTAACTGTCTCAGTCGTCTTCTTTACTGACGGCTTTGTAGTAGGCTTAGCTGTCGGCTTCTTTGTGGGCTTTGCAGTAGGCTTCTTTGTAGGCTTGGCTGTGGGCTTGTTTGTGGGCTTAGCCGTAGGCTTTGCAGTGGGCTTTGCTGTAGTGGTTGTAGTAGCCTCTGTTTCCTTTACAGTAGTCTGCGTCGGAGCTTCCTTAAATACTGTTACGACTTTCTGTACCGTTACTTCCGTTGCGCTGGGACGTGTTGTCGTTGTAGCTGATGAGATAACAACAGGTACGCTTGTTGCGGGCTTAGCTCTCTTGTTTGCAGCGCATCCTGCGGCGAAGATAGTTGCGAATGCTGCGCCTGTTACTATAAGTACCAAAAATCTTTTGTTCATATCATTAACTTCCTTCCATTGTTTGTGGTTTTGTTTGACGGCTTGATTTAATCATTCGGCGGAAGCCTTAACAATGAACAAAGTCATGCGCATATGTTGATTTAGCAACAACCAGGGTAAGAAGTGTTGCTTAATGGCAAAATTGTTACTGAAAGATAACTAAGCCTGACCTGCGGTGATCCCGGACAGTCCCAAGGTAAAATCGCAATAATTGTTGATTATTTCTTTTTTATTCTGTATATATATGTTTAAGTGTTTTCTACGGGAGGTATTGTAATGAAGAGATTTTTGAAATTTGTTTCTTTGACGCTCGTCTTTGCGTTTGTTGCTTCTTTATGCTCATGCGCGGCAAAAAATGAACAGCAGACTGAAACTACTACCGCAGCGCAGACAACAGAGACTACTCCTTCTGAAACGCCGGAGCCGACTCCCACACCTACTCCGGAACCCACTCCGGAACCCACACCTGTACCGGAGCCTACGGCCACGCCTACACCTACACCTGTACCGGTTCCCAAGACTTTCGCCAAAGTATTTTCCATGATGGCATCAACACAGGGAAAATCTCTGGAGCAGGCAGTTAAGATCACCGAAAACTTCCTGGGTGAATCTTTGGGTGAACCTCAGATATATAACCAGAATCACAATTACAATGTTAGCGTTACTATCGAAGGAGTTCACTTCGACAACTTCACCATCATGATCGGTAAGGGAAAATACAAAGATCAGGTTGTCTTCATCAGTTTCGGAAACTCAACGGATGACAAAGCAAAGCTTCAGGGTTACTACAACAAGTACTCAAAGCTCCTGAAGAAGAAATATAAGAAGCCTGTCGACACGGTCAAGAACAAGTATCAGAAGATCACCACATATAAGATCAGCAAAAAGTATGCGACAAACTGCGGATGGTACTATGACGGTACCACCAGGAGTTTCTGGATCAACTATTATCTGAAGGCAGCAAACAAATAACTAAAAACCCGGAGATCATACTCCGGGTTTTTTATCGGATAGCAATAATACAGTTATGCAATCCATCTGATATTAATAATCAAAGCACTGCCTTATAATGTGCTGTATTTATTCTTAGAAGGTATATATGTCGGCGAAAAGAACAGACACAGACATGACAAAGGGCAATCCTATGTCGATCATATTCAAGTTCACGATGACGCTGCTGTTAGGTAACATCGCCCAGCAGTTCTATAACATCGTGGACACCATCATCGTCGGCAGATACGTAAACCCTCAGGCGCTTGCCGCCGTCGGTGCAACAGGTACAATAATGTTCCTCATGATCGGTACATCCAACGGACTTGTTACCGGTTTTACGATAGTGACCAGCCAGAAATATGGCGCGATGGATTCAAAAGGATTAAAGGCTTCGGTTACCAACGGCTTCTATCTTTCTTTGATCACTGCTGCTGTCATCACCACTGTCGGACTGATATTCATGCGTCCTCTGTTAAAACTGATGAATACGCCTTCTGACATTTTCGAGTACGCGTATGCATACATCTCAACGATCTGTGCAGGCATCGTCTGCATGATCATGTACAACTACTGCGCATCGCTCATGAGAGCCATCGGCAACAGCAAGATGCCCCTCCTCTTCCTGCTCTTCTCAGCAGCTTTAAACATCTGTCTCGACCTCGTTTTCATCTTGAGATTTCAGATGGCTACATTCGGTGCGGCATTCGCAACTGTTATTTCTCAGGGCATCGCCATGATCCTCTGTATCATCTACATATATGCAAAGATGCCATCTTTAAGGCCTTCAAAAGCAAACTGGAAGATCAGTTCCTCATCGATAAAACATCAGCTCCGCTACGGCATCCCGATGGCTGTCCAGTACGGTATCACCGCTTCAGGAACGGTGATCATGCAGAGCGCTTTCAACACGTTCGATTCCGTTGCTGTTACAGCCATAACCGCCGCCAGCAAGTTCCAGGGAATAATCACTCAGGGCATGTTCACCGTCGGTCAGACTATGGCAGCTTATGCCGGTCAGAATTATGGTGCACGCGACATGGGAAGGATCAGACAGGGCGTAAAAGCCGCTTTGAAGATATACGTTGTTTATTCGATCATTGCAGCGCTCCTCGCAGTTCTCCTCGTTCCGCATGTTCTCTGGATCTTCTTCGATACTGAAGTCGATGTTTCCATCTACATTCCGTGGGCAAGGATCTACATCGTAGAATGTGCGGTCTGCTACTTCTTCCTTGCAATGATCTTCATCTACAGACATACGATCCAGTCTATAGGCTACGCCAGCATCGCAATGGTCCTGGGCTTAGTCGAGCTCGCAGCAAGAATACTCACGTCCTTCTATTCGATATACGCACACAGTTACTATATTGCGGTAGCATCAGATCCCCTGGCATGGATAGCTGCCGGATTATGCGGTCTGTTCATCGCACGCTCTATCTTCAATAAGATCGAAAAGCGCTGGGCTGATATTGACGCCGCTAAGGCCTGAACACGTTTCCTGATCAGATTAACCCTGCAGTGTTTGGCTGATTTATGCAACTTTATGTCGTATATACTTGACATTTTGTAAAGAGCATATTACGATATGCTCATCAAAGGGGGATACGACCATGAAAAAGAAATTAGCGATAATTACCATAATCATAGCAGGCTCCATTCTCTGGGTGCTCACGGCACTGGCAGTATGTTTCAGGGGCACACAGACCCTTGCGTTTACGGATGTCGTAAAAGAAGCCGGAAGCGGCGTCACATACGTAAAACACAGCAGAACGCCCGTTGACTTTTTACCCGTAGGCAATGAGTGCGAGTTTGAGATTACAGTTGACGGTCCGGATGAAATAGTTCCCACGATAAGCATCTCGCTTGAGTCCTCCAAAGCGGAACCGATCTTCACAAAGACCGCGAAAAACGGTACTTTCAAGACAGGCAAGCTTAATGTCGGCAACAAAAAGATCTTTCTTAATTTCGATTATGAACCATTGCCCGAATTGGACGAGAATAAAGATTACGCCGTCAGATATACGATCGAACTTACTTCAGGCAACTATGCTCTCTATAACAGCATAATGCTAACTCTTGCTGCAGTCTGCATTCTGCCTTTAGCGCTAAGTATTGCTTACCTGATCAGCTTAAACGAGAATAACAAAAAGGCCTTCGATGAGCGTCAGATGAAGATGCGCGGCAAAGCAGCAATGACTACAATGATAGTCGTCATCGCCACTGCTCTCGGTCTGGGTTGGTTCAGTCTGATCTATAACGATTTTCCGCTGTCAGCATACGAATGCCTGATGATCATCGCATTTATCGGGATCGCAACGTTTGCCATTACCGCAGACAGATATGATGCATACATGGGCTTAAGCAATAAGCGCAATGTGATTGCAGTTATGTTCAGCATTATTGGTATACTCGATCTGGTAATATTCTTTTCCACGCTCAGGCTGATCAGAAACGGTGCCGAAGTCAATAACAGGATCGACTCACTTGTACAGGGAATCTGCTGTCTCTCAATAGGCGTTGAAGTTTTCATAAAGAACATCCAGAACAAAAAGGAGGCGTTGGAGGATGAAGAAGCTTAAACTCAAAGCCGCCCGCGCCGCGCTGGATCTGTCGCAGCAGGAAATGGCCGATAAAGTCGGCGTTTCCCGTCAGACGATCAACGCCATCGAAAAGGGCGATTACAACCCGACAATCAACCTCTGCATCGCGATATGCAAGGTCTTGGGCAAGACATTAGATGAGTTGTTCTGGGAAGAAGAAATCTGAATTAACAAAGGGCTGTCTCAGAGAGGCAGTCCTTTTAAATTGCATCATTCAGCGCTCTTTAAAGATTCCGCCATATCGATCTTCTCGATCTTGGCGCGCATTATCAGATTAACCACGGTCGAGAACGCAAGCACAAAAGCCAGCGAATAGACATAACTTACCGGTTCAATATGCACCTGATATGTGACCATGTCCATTGCGATCTGGGCCATAACGTATCTGTGGAGCAGGAATCCGAGCGGAATGCCGACCAGAAATCCCAGAAGGACAAGTATCACATTTTCGCGCGTGACATATGCTCCGGTCTCGTTGCGGTTGAAGCCCATGACTTTAAGTGTTGCGATTTCCCTGATTCGCTCCGTGATGTTGATGTTGTTAAGGTTAAACAGGACGATAAATGCCAAAGCTGCCGCGCAAACGATGACGAGAACTATTATGTAGTTCATCCTCTCCATCGTCTTCGCAAAACTCTCTCTTGAGTCAGTCGTTGAGAACCAGGTCTTGATGTCGTAGTTATCGGAAAGATACGACGCGATCTTGTAAGATTCCGCAGCACTCTTGTTTTCGGTCGCGGCAAGCAGGGTTTCAGGATTGTAGGTCCTTCCGAATGCTTCCCTGTATGTGGCAGGAGTCATCAGCACATAGTGGTATGTGTAATTCGTGAAGATCGAGCCGACTTTGAGTTTAACTTCGTGCTCATCATCACCGTATAACAATGTTACAGTGTCCCCTATCTTAAGGTCGTTCTTGTCCGCAAGCTTGCCTGATACGGCCACTTCACCGTCAGCAGGCCAGGTCAGAGCTTCACCTGTCTTTTTATCATTCAGACCAAAGATCTTATTGGTATTGGGATCGTCTGATATGAACATCTGAACGTCTCTGACATAACCCGAGCCGTTATTCTTGGCCGTGTCTTCCTTGGCGATCACATAATCAAATGCGAAATCCACATAGCCGTGAGTTTCCTTGGCGGCATCTTCTATATCAGCCTGTCTGTATTTGCCGTCAAACGTAACCTTGAGATCGTACTTCATTATCTTGTCGAACTGAATGTCTACGACATTGCAGATGGAATCGTAGAGGCCGAAAGCCGTGATGAGCAGCGCCGTGCAGCCTGCAATGCCGACGATCATCATCCACATTCTCTTCTTGAAGCGGAAAACGTTTCTGGCAGAAACCTTATGAAGGAACTTCATCTTTGTCCAAACGAAACCGATGTTCTCGAGCAGAATGCGCTTGCCCGGAAGCGGTGCCTTTGGCCTGATAAGCTCGGCAGGCATTCCGGTCAAAGAAGACATTGCGGTAACGACGGAAACGCCGACCGTGCAGATAAGCGCAACGCTCAGCGAAATGATGAACAGCGGAACGCTGGTCGTAAATCTGAGTTCGGCAAAACCGTACATCATCGCATACACTTCCCATATGACCGCAGGGAAAAGCTTGGTGCCGCCGAGGAAACCGAGGACACCTCCAAGAATGGAAGCAGATCCAGCATAGATCGCATATTTCATGACGATCGCGGTATCGGTATAGCCAAGGGCTCTCATCGTTCCGATGATGCCTCTCTCATCGCCTACCATCCTGCTCATTGTCGTGGAACATACAAGCGCAGCGATCGCAAAGAAGAATATCGGGAAGACCGCGGCGATGCCGTCAACGATCTTCGCATCGTTATCGAAACAGACATATCCGGTGTTCTTATCACGGCCCAGTGTATACGTGTCAGGGGCATCTGCCGCAACGATCATGTAGTCACCGTAGATAACATCCCTGTATGCTTCATCCACACCCTGAACGAATTCATAGTAGCCGTCCCAGAATTCGCGCAGGCCGTCTTCATATTCCTTACGACCGTCATCGAGCTCTTTCTGGGCGTCATCTAGCTTCTTAACACCGTCGTTGTATTTCTTCACGCCGTCCTTATATTTCTTTACGCCGCTTTCGTACTGTGATTTAGCGCTAAGATATTTCTTGTAGTTCTTGTCATACTCTGCTTTCCCGGAAGAATAATCCTTATATCCTGAAAGGTAGAGTTTATTGTATCCGTCATACTGAGCCTGGGCGGCGTCCAGCTTCTTCTCTTCGCCGTCAAGATATGCAAGCGTCGCTTTAAGCTCCGCGATCTTTGCCTGAATCTCCTGCTTTTGAGCATCATCTGCGCCCGGCAGAAGTGATTCGTAGTAAGCGATTCCCGCATTGGCATCTGCTCTGCCCTTCTTTATGGCAGCACGTCCGGCATCGATCTGTTTCTTCGATGCATCGAGCTGTTTCTTTGTTTTGTCCAACTGCTTTTTTGCTTTATCGAGTTTTTTCTTTCCCGCTGCAAGCTGGGTTTTAGCTGAAGATATCTGCTTGTCTGCATCACTCAGTTTTTTCTTTGAATCATCAAGAGTCTTCTTCGCATCGGCAAGCTTTTTGCGGTTGTCTTTGATCTCCTTCTCACCGTCTTCTATCTCTTTCCTGGCATCATCGAGTTTTTTACGGCCGTCGTTTATCTCTTTCCAGCCGTCGTCGATGTCATCGTAATGCTCTTCGACTTCTTCACTTATCTTCCTGTACTCATCTTTTTTGAGTCTTTCGAACCGGTTCTTAACAACGCTCTCCAGGATATCTCCGTATTTATCCTCAGCGCCTTTAGCCCAGTCCTTGTATGCATCGGAATAGATATAAAGGCCGGTGTTCGCATAAAGATAAGCTTCAGTAAACGCTTCGCAGTCAAATGCTTCCGGGAGTGCGCATACAAAGCATGAAACAGAGCCTGAACCTTCATCTGAAGTACCTCTCTGGAAGTTCAGATACACCGTAGATCTTACCGCTCCGACTACCGTATATTCTTTGTACTTAAACATTTCGAGGGCATCTTCACTTGTCTCTTTTGCGATCACCAGCTTTTCGCCGATATGCTTTGAAGAGACCTGATAACCGTCAATAACGATCTCATCAGGCTTTTCGGGCATTCGTCCCGCGATAAGCTTGAGCTTGTTGACGTTATTGGTTATGGAATGGAAACGCACCGTATCCGCGCCGTCGGAATTGCCCAAATACGCTGAACAGTCAGCAGTGTATGAGCCTTCAACGACGCATCCTGTCTGCTTTGCAAGTTCGTCTATGTCTTCCTGTTCAAATCCGATCGTCGATAGGAATTTGAAATCGAACATCGCGAACTCGTCGACATATCTGTCTGCGGTATAGACGAAAGACGGCATGGTAACTTTAAGACCCGAAAAGAAACCGACACCCAGGGCTATTATCGCGAAGATCGCGAGAAACCTTGGGAGCGTCAGTCTGATGGATCTTAATATCGTCTTTACGTAAGGACTCATTACCACTCTATCGTATCTACGTTTACCGGATTATCGTTGATGTTGTTGCTTGTTATCTTTCCGTTCTTGACCTTGATGACCCTGTCTGCCATCGCAGCAAGCGCTGAGTTGTGCGTGATGATGACAACCGTCATGCCCTTATCTGTGCTGAGTGACTGCAAAAGCTTTAGGATCGATTTACCGGTCTGATAGTCGAGTGCGCCTGTGGGCTCATCGCAAAGCAGGAGTTTCGGATTCTTTGCAATTGCTCTTGCTATCGCGACTCTCTGCTGCTCACCGCCCGAAAGCTGCGCAGGGAAGTTATTCTTTCTTTCTGCGAGGCCTACCTCTCTCATGAGAAGATCGCAGTCGATCGGATCTTTTACGAGCTGGGCAGCCATCTCGACATTTTCATATGCTGTAAGATTCGGGATGAGATTATAGAACTGGAAAACAAAACCGACGTTGTGTCTCCTGAAGAGCGCCAGTTCGTTTGCATTGAGCTTGGATATCTCTTTTCCGTCAAGGAAAACTTCGCCTGTAGTCAGGCGGTCCATTCCGCCCAGGATGTTGAGCAGCGTTGTCTTGCCGGCACCGGACTGACCGAGGATGACACAAAGTTCACCCTTCTCGACAGTGAAACTGCAGCCGTCAAGTGCGGTAACGTTGACCGAACCGGTTTTATAGATCTTTTTTACGTCTTTGAACTCGATATAAGACATGGAGTTCTCCTTCCAGCATTCATTCAGTCAATCGCCTGATTATTTTCTCAAAATCCCCGTCGAATACCCAGCCGTTGAGACCGGCATTTTCGGCACCGGAAACGTTTTCTTTTCGGTCGTCAATGAACAAACACTCACCGGCGTTAAGGCCGTATTTCGCAAGGAAAGTCATGAAGATCTCTTCATCGGGTTTGAGCATCTTATAATCCGAAGAAACAAACACTCCGTTGAAGAAATCCACAGGAAGAAGATTCGGGAAGTATTTGTAGAACAGATCACTTGCGTTAGAAAGCACGTATATACCGAATCCGCGTTCTTTTACAGTCTCGCAGAATTCGCGCGCACCGGGGAGCGGCTTCATGCAGACATCCCATTCGTCAGCGCATCTTCTTAATGCCTCATGGAACTTTTCGGGAACGCGCACCTTTACGAGATCAAATCTCTCACAGTCTTTAATGTCGCCTCTGTCGCCCATCATCCATTCGGGCCCTTCAAAAAGTTCTTTTCTGATAACGTCTTTCTCTTCTTCAGATGAACAAAACTCATCCAAAACGGCATCGGGATTAAAGTCCAAAAGGACATTTCCCATGTCGAGCACTATGTTCTTGATCACTTTCTCACCTGTTTAAGCATCAGTACCTTTCGGTCCGACATATTCTAAACAAAGCATGGTGAGGTCGTCAAACTGAGGTGCTTCCTTGACGAAATCCTTTACGGAAGAATCAATGCGCTCGATGATATCCTTCGGAGTCTCGTTCTCCGCACCTCTTAATGCATAGAGAAGTCTTTCTGTTCCGAAGAGCTCCTCGGCTGCATCTGTTGCCTCGGGAACGCCGTCCGTATAGATAAAGAGCTTGGACCCGGGATCCATCTGAAGCTCATATTCCTTATAGACTGCACCTTCCATACCGCCTATGACCAGACCGTGCTTATCCTTGATCATCTCAAAGCTGCCGCCGGCTTTCTTAAGAAACGGATATTCATGACCTGCATTAGCGGCCTTCAGGACACCTGTGCTCAGATCAAGACAGCCGTACCATACGGTGACGAACATGTCCTCAGGGTTGTTGGTGCAAAGCTGGTTATTTACGAACTTCAATACTTCAGCCGGGTCGTTGCCCATCATGGCGATATTCTGGATAAGGATCTTGGATACCATCATGAAGAGAGCTGCAGGAATCCCTTTTCCGGATACATCTGCCATTACGATTCCGAGATGGTTCTCATCGATAAGAAAGAAATCGTAAAAGTCGCCGCCTACCTCTTTGGCAGGGTTCATCGAAGCGTATATATTGAAATCATCGCGCTCAGGGAACGCAGGAAAGATGTTGGGAAGGGTCTCTGACTGTATCCTCGTAGCCATCGTCAGTTCGTTGTCGATACGGTCTTTCTCGAGCTGCTGTTTCTGATATCTCTCGATCTGAATGCGGATGATAACGTAATACAGATAAGCTGCGGAAATGACAGTTGCAAGGATGATGAACTGAAGTTGTTCGATAAAAGCCTGGATCACGATCGCAACAAGAGGCAGCAACAGATAGAGCCAAAGTGCTGATGCAAGCCTCTTGTCTATCTTGGATTTGTATCTTATCAGAAGATAGATACTCTGACCGAGCATCAGTATGTGCATGGTGTTGGAAAGCACATAACCGGGATTCCGGTGATAGATGTTCATCTCATCGAAATAGTAATAGAACTTTGAAAAAATGTTCGCGATAAGACCTATCACGTGGCCGGCCAGAAGGAAAAGGAAGATATAGTTGATGACCTTGGCTTTCTTTCCGGGATTTGCCAGGAAAAGTATCAGGAGCGCAAGCAGATAGATCATGAAACCTGATACGGTAAACTCCACAAAAGTGGCAACTTGGATCAAGCCCGAGAACACTTTGCCCGGATGAGCGCTGACCAGCATCCTGATGAGATGCATTGATATGTAGATATTGATCAGGGAGAAAAAGATCTGAAAATATCCTCTTACCTCTTTGCGGATATGCACTCCGGATCCGACCTGGATTATGCTCAGACTGCAGATGCCGAGACCTGCCGCGATAAATACGATATTGATGATGTCAAACAAGTTGAGATTAAATACCATATCAGATCACCTGCCCTTTTGAAGATAAGTTAATAGTAACAAATCTTTTCAAGAAGATATTTAATAAATCTTAACTGTTTTTTGAATTCTGTATCAATGATCCTCTTCGTATGGCTCATCAGCGGGCTGGGTTCCCCAGATATACTGCTCGAGCTCGGATACGCCGACCTCGTCGATGAGAGCCTTGGAAAACTGGGTCTCATAGAGTTCACGGTATATACCCTCTTTGTTAAGGAGCGCCTTGTGACTGCCGCGTTCTGCGATCATTCCGTCTTTTACGACCAGGATCTCATCAGCGGCAAGGATCGTCGAAAGCCTGTGTGCGATAAGTATGCTCGTCTTGCTCTTTATGATCGGATCGATGGCATCCTGGATCTTCTTTTCGGAGATGGAGTCCAGAGCCGATGTTGCCTCATCGAAGATAAAGATCGTGGGGTCTTTGAGAATTATCCTGGCTATTGAGATGCGCTGTTTCTCACCGCCGGAAAGCTTAAGTCCGCGGTTGCCGACCTCAGTATCAAGTCCCTTCTCCTGCTTTTCGATGAAGTCCCAGATATTGGCCTTCTTGAGAGCTGCGATCATGTCCTCTTCAGTCGCATCGGGTTTCGCATACAGGAGGTTGTCCCTGACGGTTCCGTTAAACAGGTATGTTTCCTGCGAAACAACGCCAACCTGGTTTCTCAGGAATGTAAGATCCAGTTTTCTTACATCTGTTCCGTCAAAGGTTACCGTTCCGTTATCGACATCGTAAAGCCTCGGAATGAGGTTTACTATCGTACTCTTGCCGGAGCCCGAAGGTCCTACGATCGCGATGCTGCTGCCCGCTTTGAGCGAGAAATTGATATCCCTGAGGATCTGCTTTGACTTGTCGTATGAGAATCCGACATGCTCGAAAACAACGTTTCCGGTAACCTTGTTGAGGATTACGGCATCAGGAGCGTTCTTGATCTCGACCGGGATGTCGAAATAGTCAAAGATTCTCGTAAACAGCGCCATCGATCTGATCCAGTCAACCTGAATGTTGAGCAGGCTGTTCACAGGCATATACATCCTGCCGAGGAGCGCCACGAGCACAGATATGTCACCTATCGTAATAGTTGAATCATACTTCATCATGAGAATGCCGCCCGCAAGATACAGAAGCATCGGTCCGATGCTCGTGAACGTCGTAAGGACGACCCTGAACCAGCGTCCTGCCATGCTCTCTTTTATGTTCAGGCCGATCATCTTCCGGTTGGCCTGCTCATATCTGTCATATTCATACTTTTCCTTGCCGAAAAGCTTTACCAGAAGCTGTCCGCTTACGGAAAGAGTCTCGTTTAAGATCCCGTTGACTTCATCATTTACCTGCTGCGATTCGTTTGTCAGAGACCACCTTCTCTTGCCCGCGCTTCTCGTCGGTATCGTAAACAAAGGAACTATCACGATGCCTACCAGCGCGAGGATCCAGTTCTTCTGGAACATCGCGATCATGGCAATGATCAGCGTGATGGAGTTTGAAAGGATGCTGCTGAAAGTGCTCGTAATAACGGACTTCACGCCGTCAATGTCACTCGTCATCCTTGTAATGATGTCGCCCTGGTTGTTTGTCGTAAAGAACCTCTGCGACATACTCTGCAGATGCGAATACATCTGGTTGCGCATGTCATACGTTATGTGCTGTGCGATCCAGGTGTTGATGTATGTTTCGGCAACGCCGATAAGGCTTGCAAGAAGAGTAACGATAAGTGACAGAACAATATAATAGATGAGTGCTTTAAAGTCTCTCTTCATGAGACCGTCATCAAGGATCTTGCCGGTTATCATAGAAGGCATGAGTGAGAAGAACGAAGATACGATTATGCAGAAAAGAACGAGTACCAGCTGCTTCGTATACGGCTTGAGATACGAGAAGACACGCTTGATGAGCGCTTTCGTTACTTTAGGCTGATTTGCCTTTTCCTCTTCGGTGAGGAACTTACCGCCCATCGGGCCGCCCATACCTCTTGCTCCAGGTGGCATACAGATCTCCCCTCTCACTTTTGATACGCTACTTTTACCATAAAACCTCAATTTTCAAAATAGTTACACTAAATAAAAGAGTGCGTAAAAACGGCAAGGTTATAATGAACGCGGAGATTTAAATACCATGAACGATAAGAAAGCACTGTTTGAATCTGCAAGTCCCGTAAAAGCGCTGGCCGTAATGTCAGTGCCTACAGTCGCGAGCCAGCTCATACTTCTTATCTACAACATCGCTGACACATGGTTCATCGGCAGGACAAACAACCCCGCCATGATCGGTGCTTCAAACCTTGCACTTACCGTATATCTGATCGCGGTATCTTTAGCCAATGTCTTCGGCGTCGGCGGCGGAAGCCTCATGGTACGTCTCATCGGCGAAAAGAAGGACGATGACGCGCGCAAGGTCGCCTCCTACAGCATAATCGCATCTGGCATTACCGCAGCTGCATTCTCGCTTCTCACGCTTGTTTTCATGACTCCCCTGCTGAAGCTCCTGGGCGCTGATGACATGACCATGGTCTATGGAAGACAGTACCTCCTTACAACAGTCGTGCTTGGCAGCATTCCGACAATTCTTTCGATGAGCATGCCGCAGCTCCTAAGGAACGCGGGATATTCCAAAGAAGCCGGATTCGGCGTAGGGCTTGGAAGTATCTTAAACGTTGCTCTGGATCCGCTCTTCATGTTCGTGCTGCTCCCCAAAGGAAATGAAGTCCTCGGCGCAGGCATCGCGACCATGCTCTCCAATTACTGCTCTTTCATATACTTCATCCTGATGTTCAGAAAGGTCAGGAACGAAAGCGTTCTCAAGATCTCGTTCAAGCGTGAAAAGCTCGAAAAGATTCATCTCAGATCACTTTATACCGTAGGCATTCCGGCTGCCATCAGTATCTTTCTGTTTGACCTCGTAACCATAGTCATCAACAAGCTGACGATAGGCTACGGCGATCACGTAACGCCGCTCGCCGCAATGGGAATCGTGTTAAAGCTCGAGAGGATCCCGATCAATGTCGGACTCGGCGTATGTCTCGGAATGGTGCCGCTCATCGCCTACAATTACGGTTCCAAGAACTATAAGAGGATGAATGAATTTTCGTCTCTCGCCAGATGGATAATAATTGGATTCTCCTCGCTTTGCATGATCTCGTTCCTGATTTTCGCAAAACCTTTAGTAAGTGCTTTCATACAGGATGAGGAAACGGTAAGGCTCGGAATAATGTTCATCAAGGGGCGCTGCCTCTCCCTGCCTTTCATGATGATCGGCTATCACATCGTAAACTACATGAACGCAGTCAACAAAGGCAAGGTGTCTTTCCTGCTGGCATTGCTAAGGCACGTGGTTATACTCATTCCCGTAATGCTCATTATGAATGCGGTATGGGGTCTTACGGGCCTTGTATGGTCGCAGCTGACGGCAGATGTTATCCATTCAGTTGTGGCTCTCATCATATTTGCAAAGGTCAAAAGCAACATTATCAAGTCATGATATAATCTTTCTATTTAACAGAAGGATTATAGATCAATGATCGAAATAACGTTTTTACAGATGATAATCTTCATTACAGCCGCATGGATAATCGTGCGGCTGTTAGTTGCTGTAAAAGACAAGACTTTTTCGGTAAAGCGAGAACTGCTGATGCTGCTGGTTTATATATGCCTTGTGGTTATAGCCAGGTTTGTATATTTTGAGCTCAAGCCCGTATTTGGTTATCCGTTGCCCCTGAAGATCGTATTCAGCAAAAACTATTCTGACTATGTTCATCTTAAGCCTTTCAATTTCTTTTCGGATTTTTATGACGGACTTACGGTAAACCTTATCGGAAACTTCACAATGTTCATTCCCGTGGGTATCGTATGGCCTGTATGCTTTAAAAAGCTCAACAACTTTTTGAAGGCATCACTGGCATGCTGCGGTTTTTCACTGTTCATAGAACTTACCCAGTTATTCTGCGAAGGCAGGCATACCGACATCGATGATCTTATACTTAACACAGCAGGAGCAATGCTCGGAGCGGCAATCGTTTTTATTGTCCGCGCCATCAAAAACAGACACAGGAAGGAGACCTGATCCATGGGAAGAGTTTCTTTGTACTGGCTCGGTCAGATGGGTCTTTTGATAGAAACCGGAAGCACTAAGATCTGCGTTGACTATTTTGCAAGCCCATTGGACGGAAGGCAGACTCCGCCGCCGTTTCAGGCAGATAAATTGACAGGTATCGATATGTTTTTAGGCACACATGACCACATTGACCATATCGATCACGAAGCCTGGAAGATATGGGCAAAGACCAATCCAGGCGCAAAGTTTATCTTCCCCAAAGCACACATGGATTCTGTTCTCGCGGACGGTGTCACTCATTCTAACGCTATCGGAATGAACGACGGTGATACTTACACCTCAGGTGATGTCACCATACACGCGATAGCTGCATCACATGAGTTTCTTGACCGTGATGAGAGCACAGGTCTTTATCCTTATCTGCAGTACATCATCGAAGCGAACGGCGTCAGGATCCATCACGCGGGTGATACCGTAAGATATGAAGAAATGCTTTCAAAGATAAGATCTTTCGGCAGCATTGATGTCCAGCTTCTGCCGATCAACGGCCGCGACGCAAAGAGATACCGCATGGATTTCATAGGAAACATGACCTATCAGGAAGCAGCCGATCTGGCAGGAGAAACCGAACCCAAAACAGTCATTCCCGGTCACTGGGACATGTTTGAGATCAACGGCGAAGACCCTTCCCTTTTCGCTGATTATCTTGATGCTAAATACGGCAGTAAGATCAAGTGCATCATTCCGAAAGTTATGGAAAAGATCGAGATAGGATAAACCGCGGAGGATTAAAATGAAGATAGTCGTACTGACAAAAGGACTCAAACAAAAACACATAGACCTGATCAACGAGACGGTGCAAAAAGCCGGTGCGCAGGTCTGTTATGCAGAGTCTGAAAAACAGTTTCCGGTAGGCTTCGAAGAGCCTGACATCATTTACGGTTTCAGTATCGAAACAGCTAAGAACAGCAGGAATCTCAAGTGGCTGTGCGTACCTTCTGCAGGTGTTGATTATCTTATGCATCCCGGTGCATTTGCAAACGAAGAATGCATTCTGACGAACTCGGCAGGTGCCTATGGCGTATCCATTGCCGAACACATAATAGCAGTCACATTAATTATGATGAGACGCCTTACCGAATTCCACGCTGAAACACTCAATAAAACCTGGGGTTCACCAAAGCCACAGACGTCACTTAAAGACTGCAGGATTACAGTTCTCGGCACAGGCGACATCGGTTGTTCTTTTGCAAAACGTGCCAAAGCATTTGAGCCTGAAAACCTCATCGGAATATGCAGGAGCGGAGTATGCGGTGAGCCTTCTTTTGACCGTGTTTTAAAGACCGGAGAACTTGACTCCGTTCTTCCTGAAACAGACCTTCTCGTAATGAGTTTGCCTGCCACCGCAGAAACAGAAAACATACTGTCTCGAGAACGCATTGAAATGCTTCCTGAAGGCGCATATGTCGTAAATGTAGGCAGAGGAACAGCTATTGATGAAGATGCTCTGGCCGATGCTCTGGACAGCGGAAGGCTTGGCGGCGTTGCGCTCGATGTATTCAGGACAGAACCTCTTCCCGAAGCCAGCAGACTATGGAACACTCCTAATCTCCTGATAACCCCTCATGTCGCAGGCAACCTGACGCTTGCTCATACGATGGACAGGAACGTCGAGATGTTCTGTGAAGATCTGCTCCTTTTTGCTAAAGGTCTTCCGATGAAACATGTCGTAAACAGAAAGCTTGGATACTAACTTCCCGGATAGTGATAAAATAATCTGGTTAGATATTTACCGGAGGCATTATGGATCACAAGGAAAGAATGCTCGCTAATCTCCCCTACAAGGCATGGCTTGACGGTCTTGCCGAAGAGAGACTTGAGAACAAAAAGAAGATCTATAAATATAATCACCTGGAGCCCGGCAATTCCGAAGAGAAGGACATGCTCATAAAAGACATCCTCGGTAAATGCGGAGATTACATCAACATCGAGCCGCCCTTCTTCTGCGACTACGGATACAATATTGAGATCGGTGAGAACTTTTTCGCAAACTACAACTTTACCGTTCTTGACGTCGGCAAAGTACGCATCGGCGAAAACGTTCAGATCGCACCGAATGTTTCGATCTATACTGCAGGTCATCCTATCCACCCCGAGTCACGTAACTCAGGCTATGAATACGGAATCGACATCTCGATCGGAGATAACTGCTGGATCGGCGGCAACACTTGCATCATGCCCGGTGTCGCCATCGGAAAGAACGTTGTCATCGGCGCCGGAAGCGTCGTCACCAAAGACATTCCCGATGATGTCATCGCTGTCGGCAATCCCTGCAAAGTAGTCAGAAAGATTACCGAAGCAGACCGCGATTACTATTACAAAGACCGTAAGTTCGATGTTGATGACTATAAGCCCGAATGATATTTTGGAGATATGATCATGTATAAACATCAAAGAGATCAACTTATTAAATCCGCAGCATCTATGATCCTTACGCTGAGCCTTGCCCTGCCCGTCTGCTCATGTTCTTCAGGGGCCTCAAATACTAAGTCCACGTTCAGCAGCAGCCAGCTCGAAGAAGCTGCGATCAAAAAGAACAACAGAAAAGTTCACCAGTACATAAAAAAAATGACCGGTTTTGATATCGAAGATTCATATATGGACGGTGCAGAGCTTATGATGAATTCTTCTTCATCCGTATCCCAGGCCATGATCTGCATACTGATTGAAGAAGGCAAAGAAGAAGACATGCTGAATATCCTGAGAAGTAAATTGGGAACCGAACAAAACATAACTGCAAAGCAGATACCTGCCGAAGCAGAACACCAGTACGCTGACGAATTAAGACACATGAGTTTCATCAGACTCTGGACGGCATCAGGATCAGGTCAGAAAGTTAATGTGTACATGGCCAAGAAAGGCAGCTCGACTTACATTTACATCTTCGCATAATAAAAGGTCCGGATCAATCCGGACCTTTCTTGTTTCAGTAGTTTTTCTCTTAAAGCTGAGGTGTCTGGTTGTGCTGCAGTCTCTCTGACTTGTTAACGTGAATGAAGACATTGTGCAGCAGGTTGACTGACGTAAGAATGACTTCGCCCTGATTAAGCTTTCTTACATGCTTGATCGAGTAATCGTCAAGGTGGCTTTCGACAGCCTTGATCTCGTCATTGAGCATGAGTCTGTGGATCAGGAGAGTACCGATCTGACCGAACAGGATCGGAGAAACGTCCTTCGGGTTCTGTGTTGTCAGATAGAGGAAGATACCCTTCTTACGTCCTTCTCTTGCGACCAGTGTCAGACCGCCGTGGAATTCCCTTTCTGAATACTGGGACTTCGCGTATCTGTGAACCTCATCGATGAAGAAGATGAACGGATTGATGTTATCCTGCTGGATGACAAAGTTGCAGACGAGGTCGATGACCATTCCGCCGATACCTTCCGCAGCACCGAGTGAAGATGTATCGATATAAAGGCTGACTTCAGGTGTGTGAATGAACTCGTCGATAACGTCGAGGAGGTTATACATTGACGGATCATTGGAGAAGAACGAGAGCAGTCTCGTGTTTGTCATCTGATACTGGATCTTCTGGATCAGCGGGTTGTTGGCGTTTGCCTTGAGCATGTCGTAGCAGTACTTGAAGTTGTAGTTATCGTCTCTTGCAGGCTCTGATACAGCTTCAGCCTGGATCTGCTCGGGAAGGAGCGAGATGTCGAATTCGCAGTCGTTAGCGCCGACAGAAGCAAGAGCTTCCTGAACCTCTTCAATATCCTCACCGACCTTGTAGAAACACTTGTCCTGACCGGTCTTATGCATGTAACGCAGTGATGTGATGGCTTCAGCAAGAACTGCGCCCTGGCTGTTGCTGGTCGTTTCGAAGAGCTTCTCCCATTCCTGCATCGTTACCTTACCGGGAGAGATCGTTGTATCGATACCGAGCGTAAGCTTGGTGATCTCATCGTTGGAGAACGCGTCCCTGTACTCGCCCGTCGGGTCGATGATCAGAGCCTTGCGCTTTGTGGAGACCATCTTGTCGAGGATCGAGAGTGCTGTTGTGGACTTACCGCTGTTGGTAGCTCCGATGCACATGAGATGACGGTTGAACAGTGTGCTCGGCTTAAGTGATACCGGAGCAGCAGACCTGTTGAGATATGTAGCGAATGCGGGAAGTCTTTCCTCAACATCCTGGGAGAATTCCAGTGAATGCAGGAAGATCTGATATGCCTCATCAGGTGCGAGATATACCCTGTCGGTGATACCGAGCTGATGGAAACCTGCGAGATCGAACTTTGATCCGTCAGGTCTCATGATGGCAATGGTATCTATGTTGATTTCCTGATAATCGGAATTCTTTTCATCCGCGGTGGATGACATCTCGAAGATGCTCTTTCTGGATGCCTTGTTCTCGAAGACCTCGCCCAGAAAGAGACCTAATGTAGACTTAATAATTACGAAATAGTTGATGGTATTCGGGAGAAACGAAGTGCTGAACCTTTCTCTGTTGGACATTAGCTGAACGTTATCAACCTGCGCAACGCAGCAGCTCCTGTAAACCTGTGTGATCTTACCGATGTAGAAATCTTCTACGTTACGACCGCTGTACAGTTCTTCAATTGTCATACGCTTCTCCTAAACCTAAAGAAAAAGTTGCCAATAGAGTCGCGAACCCACATCGTCCCAGACTCATAACCTCTGCAAACGAGTATAGCACATTTTGCTCCTCTTATGGTTGAAGGATTGGTGAATTACGTGAAAACAGATTCTAAACGTCAGTGCGTTTAATAGCCGAAAACGAAGAAGTGAGATATTCCAAGCCACTCCCTGACCCAGTAGACAGGGAGAAGATTAATATCCGTGAAAGACGGAGCGGAAGTTACCTCGCCTGCCCCCTGCTGCTTTGCCATGAGCGAAGCCCTGTACACATGATACTCAGAAGTGGCTATCGTAATGTCTCTCGCAAGCCCCATACGGTCCGTTATCTCGAATGCGTTCCTGATATTCTCGAATGTCGATGTCGATTTATCCTCAACAATGATGCGGTCTTCCGCAATGCCTCTTTTCATGAGGTATCTCTTCATGCCTTCGCCCTCCGAGATCACCTCGTCATCACCCTGTCCGCCGGTAACGACAACCGGCACGTCAGGATATTTGACCAGAAGATCATAAGCCTTATCGAGTCTTTTCTTCAGCATCGGAGAAGGATCCTCGCCCCAAAGCTGGCAGCCGAGGACAACGACCATATTGGGCTTCTCAGGCTTTGCCAGACAGGCTCTGACCATGTTTACCGAGAGGAATCCCGCAAAAGCGAATCCGAGGATCAGGAATACAAACACAGCCGCGGTAATGACCTTGCCGGCTTTAGTCTCCCTGAACCCCTTGAGTTTGTTCCAGAATATGGTCATCAGGAGCAGCATGTCCATTACCGCAATGCCTGCAATATTTCCGGAATTGAAGACAGGGAACGTACACAGGAAAGCAAGCAATCCCATGCACTCAACAACGATCAGCACCGTTTTTAATTTCTTGTGATTTCCATTAGCTGACAAAACCAGATCCCCCTGTTTGACAGTCCGATTCTAACATTCCTTTTTACATTCTTTGCGGCAAAACTGCGCACATAAAGCATTTCAGGGCATTATTTAATTGAATTGTAATTTTAAAAATAGTAAAAAAATTTAACATTTTGTTTTCTTTATGCGGTTATAGCGGTAACATATCTAATGTAACCTAGTATTAAGGTGCATTGATATGAGGAAAAAGATAGCAATATTTGTTAATGGTTACGGTTTTGAACCCCTGAACGCCACGCTCAAGGGCATAAAGCAGTCTGACACTTTTTCCGACTACGATTTCTTCATCTTCGCAAGCTATGCATCATATGACACGCCCGAGAACTATAACAAGGGTGAGCTCAACATCTATTCACTTCCGAAACTGAAGGACTACGACGGCGCACTGGTCTTCGCAAATGCGCTCAACAGCGTTGAGACCGGCATTTCGATAGTCAAGCAGGCCGTCATTGCGGGAATCCCCGTCATCAGCATCGGAATCGACGTTGAAGGATGCATCTGCATCGACATCGACAACATCACCGGAATGAAAGAGATCGCCGAGCACCTTATCGAAGTACACGACGTCAAGCGTGCGGCATTCATCGCGGGATATGTAGACCACCCCGAGAGCATCTGCAGACTCAACACGGTAAAGCAGGTCTTTGAAGAGCACGGTCTTAAGCTTGACGACCATGACATCTACTACGGCAACTGGGGAAACGTTCTCACCACGGAAGCGACCAAGAAGATCGCTTCAGACCCGAGCGGAATGCCCGATGCGATAATATGCGCTAATGACATCATGGCGCTCGCCTGCTCCACTGAGCTTACGGATCTCGGATTCAATCTTCCTGAAGACGTAATAGTAACAGGTTACGACTGCACTGCAGGCGGACAGACATACTACCCTGTCCTTACCACCGTCACTTCCGATTACGAGAGCATCGGATACAAGTGCATCAAGGTCTTCGATTCGGTCTTCGCAGGTATGGAAGTGCCCCACAAGATCTTGATGAAATCCAAGATAGTCATCGGTGAAAGCTGCAGATGTCATGAAGGCAAGGGTTTCGATCATTCACGCCGTGAATACGGACGCAAGACTTATTCAGATTATCTTGACCGTAATTACCTTGAAACGAGCGAACGTACACTGACAAACCTGATCACCAGCGCTCCTGATTACGATACGCTCAGGAAGAACCTGATCGATTACTACGGAAGCGAGCAGGATCTTGTCGGTGACGATTTCTATATGGTAATACATAACCTTTACCTGAATAACGTAATGGCAAGTGATGAGGAAGTTCATGAGAACGGCATTACCACTTCCAGCTGCCCCTTCGTTGCGATCAAAAACGGCAAGATCACCGAGAAGGTATCTGCCGACAGAACCAGGATCGTTCCCGGATACGATCCCGATTCCGAGAATAACCATATCTACTATATCTTCCCGCTCCATACGGACAGATGGAATTACGGATATCTCGTCACTACCGACGGCACGAGGATCATGCGTGAGCACTTAGACCTCAATGCATATCTCGAGAAGCTGATGCTCGCATTAAGGATCCAGAGATCCAACATCAAGCTGCACATCTATAATGACAGGCTCCGCGAGATCTCAGAGATCGATACCATGACCGGTCTTTACAACCGTTTCGGTTACGAGAACAAGGCCATTCCGATCTACGAAGACAGCATCCGCGGCAACACTCTGCTCATGGTAATGTTCATCGATATCAACATGATGAAGCAGATCAACGATGTCTTCGGTCACATGAACGGTGACGCCGCGATTAGACTTACCGCAAGCGCCATCAAATCCAATTTAAGAGATGACTGGATCGGCGTCAGGTTCGGCGGTGATGAATTCCTCATCATCGGAAGCGTCAAATCTCCCGGAGAAGCAGACGCCCTCAAGGATGCCATAAACGGAGCAATCGACAGAGTCAACAAGGACGGCGTCTGGCCGTTCAGACTCTCTATAAGTTCGGGATACATCTTGAGCGATCGTGAGTCCAAAAAGGCTCTGACCGACTACATCAAAGAAGCCGATAATCTCATGTATGAAACAAAGAAAAAACTTCACGCTCAATCAGGCTACAAGCGCTGATGGAAAGGACAATTATGGATCAGTGGAACGGACTTAAGATCGCCGAGGAATTTTATAATGAATACGGCAAACCAATGCTTGAGGAGAAGTTCCCTGATTATGTAAACATGATCGCTGCAGGCCTTGCAGGCCAGGGATCTGAATGTTTCGGCTATGACGACGCAGTTTCAAGGGATCACGACTTTGCTCCCGGATTCTGCATCTGGATCCCCGAATTCGTAAACAAGAAGATCGGCGACGAACTCCAGCAGGCTTACGATGCTCTCCCCGTCGACGAATTTCTCGAAAAGCATAAAGAAGAAATCGGCATGGAGCCGGGCACCAGCCTGATGACAGGCGCAAGAAAGCACCGCATCGGCGTTCACAGCATTGAGGAATTCTACACCGAGCGCACCGGTATCGCAGGTTTCCCCGAAAAGACAGAAGACTGGATCGAGACTCCCATGATGTATCTCGCAGAAGCAGTCAACGGCAAGGTCTTCACCGATCCTCTCGGAAAGTTCACCGCGATCCGCGAAGCATGGGCAGGCTTCTACCCTGACAGCCTTCTCAAGAAAAAGGTCGCTGCCAACTGCGGCATGGCCGGCAAGACCGGACAGTTCAATTACGAGCGCTCCATCAAGAGAGGCGACATCCAGGCGGCACACGACTGCTGCGAGGAGTTCATCCACAAGGCATCGGCTGCCATCTTCCTCCTCAACCGCACATACATGCCTTACTACAAGTGGCGCTACAGAGCAATGGAAGACTTCACGGTATGCACCGAAGCGGTAAAACTCCTGGGCAAGCTTACACAGCTCAACGAATCCAAGCACGACAAAAAGCTTGAACTGATCGAAAAGATCAGCATGGACATCATCAAAGAGCTCACGAACCGCACATGGTCATGGGGTTACAGCGATTATCTGTTGGATCACGCGAAGAATATCATGACGATCATCCCTGACCGCGAGATTGCTTCCTGGAATGTTTTCGTAGGCGAAGACTGATCAAAACCCCGCATTATCCATATTCATCTGATCGTCGTTAACAGCGGCGCCTTTCATCTTGCCCTGCCATACCAGAGACAGGATCGAAAGCACGAACGGAACTGTTGAGACCACAACAGCCGTTATTATGGCCATGCCGAACGCTCCGTTGTAAATGGCTATTATTACCAGCAATACCGCGCCGGCCACGAGCAGTGTATGGAAAACAAGCCTGATGATGTCGGCGTTTCTGATGGCCTTTACGGCTTTTGAAGGCTCTTCGCTCTTACTTGCGCGCTTTACGGATACGAAGCCGAAAACAGCCGGGATTATAAGATTAAAAGCGATTATCAGCATAACGATCCCTATCAGGACCAATACAACAGACAGAAGGCCGGTTGCCAGTATACCTCCGGTCTTTGCGATCTTGATAAGCGTATTGAGGGTCTCATCGGAATGACCCGGAGTCTGGGCGATCTTGCTGCCGACTTTACTGCTGACTGTATTGCTCCAGATAAAGCATTTGACACCAAGCCAGGTTGAAGCTCCGGCACTGATGGTATCGATCATCGATGAAATGAGATTGAACCTTCTGATGGTCTCAAGTCTGGTCATTTATCCATCCTCCTATTCCCTTATCCGTTACATATTATATAGCACGGGGGCCGCGTGTGCATACTTTTCGGGCAGTGTAACAATGTTACATATCCTGTTCATTCAAAAATTAGCCTTGACAAACCCCCTGCGGAAATATATCCTTTGCCCAATAGTGAAACCGTAGATTCGGAAGTAAAGATGTTTCGTGCACCTACAGAGAGTCCCGTAAGATGAGAAGGGGCGGAACGCAGTTCATCATAATGGTCCGATGAGGGCATAGTCAAAGGAAGCCTTAAGGCAACTGAGTATTCTGTGACGGGTGGCTCCGTTAAGAAGCCCGGGGTATGTTGGTACTCTAGTTAAGTGCACAAGAGATTGTGAATCAAGGTGGCACCGCGGATTATTGTTAATTCGTCCTTGGAGAAGAATAGGGTTCTTCTGCCGGGGACTTTTTTATTGCCCGGAAAAAGAACCTCCAACCGAAAAAAGACAAGGAGGATTACGACATGAATTTCTATCCGGGCAAGGACGAGATCAAAGACATTCTCGCCACCAATCCTGAATACAAGTGCGCACCCGTCAGGTGCGAGATCATGGCTGACATCAGGACCCCCATCGAAGTACTGAAGATAATCAAGGGATTATCCTCTCACGCTTACATACTCGAGTCTGTGGAGAATCAGGCTAAATGGGGCCGTTACACATTCCTGGGATTCGATCCGACTTTAGAGATCACATACATGAACGGTGAACTGAAGATCTCCGGCGAAGGACGCAATGATACCATTGCAACAGACGATCCCGGAAGATACATGCGCGAGATCATCGCAGAATACAAGTCTCCCGTCATCGACGGCATGCCCTCCTTCACCGGCGGGCTCGTAGGTTATTTCGCATACGACTACATCAAGCACGTTGAGAAGTCACTCGATCTCGAATGCGTAGATGAAGGCAATTTCAAAGACTGCGACCTGATGCTCTTCGACAAGGTAATCGCTTTCGACAACTTCAAGCAGAAGATCGTCATGGTCGGAAACGTCCGCGCAGATGACGTCGAAAACAGTTACGAAGAAACTTGCAGCGCGCTCGAAAAGATCGCTGACATCATAATCAACGGAAAGCCCGTTGACGAACCCGCAGGAAGGCTTTTGTCAGAAGTTAAGCCCCTTTTCGCCAAAGAAGAATACTGTGCGATGGTCGAAAAAGCCAAGTATCACATCAAGGAAGGCGACATCTTCCAGATCGTTCTCTCCAACAGGCTCGAAGCTGATTACGAAGGTTCAATGCTCAACGTTTACCGTGTGCTCAGAACTCTCAATCCTTCACCCTACATGTTCTACTTCTCAGGAACGGACGTTGAGGTTGCAGGTGCTTCTCCCGAGACTCTGGTAAAGCTCGACAACGGCAAGCTCTACACCTACCCTCTCGCAGGCACACGCCCGAGAGGCAAAACATATGAGGAAGACATGGCTCTTGAGACTGAGCTTCTCGCAGACGAAAAAGAACTCGCAGAGCATAACATGCTTGTCGACCTTGGAAGAAACGACATCGGCAAGATCGCAAAGTTCGGAAGCGTTGAAGTCATTAAGTACCACAACATCGAAAAGTTTTCACACGTCATGCACATCGGTTCTACCGTCAGGGGCGAGATCAGGGACGACAATGACGCGTTCGATGCGATCGATGCCATCCTCCCTGCCGGCACTCTTTCCGGTGCTCCCAAGATCAAGGCATGCCAGCTGATCAACGAGCTCGAAAAGAATAAGCGCGGTATCTACGGCGGCGCGATCGGATACATCGATTTCGGCGGAAATCTCGATACCTGCATCGCGATCAGACTCGCATATAAAAAGAACGGCAAGATCTACGTAAGATCCGGCGCAGGCATCGTTTACGATTCCGTTCCCGAAAAGGAATATCAGGAATGCATCAACAAGGCAGCTGCGGTCGTCAAGGCGATCGAGAGCGCTGACAAGCTTTAAGGAGGATAAGGAAATGATTCTTATTATCGATAACTACGACAGCTTTTCCTACAACCTCTACCAGATGGTCGGCTCGATCAACCCTGACATCAAGGTCATCAGAAATGACGCCATGACCGCTGAAGAAGTACTTGATCTTAAGCCTGATGCGATCATCCTCTCTCCCGGCCCGGGGCGTCCCTCTGACGCAGGCATCTGCGAAGAGATCGCAGTAAAGGCCGCAGGCAAGGTTCCGGTCTTAGGCGTCTGCTTAGGACACCAGGCAATCACAGAAGCATACGGCGGCGTGGTCGGATACGCAAAGCAGCTGATGCACGGCAAACAGTCAAGAGCTGAGATCGATATCAGCTGCGAACTCTTCGAAGGTCTTTTCGTTGAGATAGATGTGGCAAGATACCATTCACTCGCAGCGGAAGAAAGCTCGCTCCCCGATGTACTCCAGGTAATCTCGAGAACGAAGGACGGCGAGATCATGGCGATAAAGCACCGCGATTACGACATCTATGGACTTCAGTTCCACCCGGAATCGATCCTCACACCCGAAGGAAAAACAATACTAAAGAATTTCATTAAGATAGCTGAAAGGAGAACAGCAAAATGATCAAGGAAGCAATCGAAAAGATAGTATCAAAGCAGGACTTAACTTACGATGAGGCATACGCCGTCATGAACGAGATCATGAACGGTGAGACAACACCCACACAGAACGCGGCATTCCTCGCTGCTCTTTCAACAAAGAGTGCAAAGGCTGAGACCATCGATGAGATCACAGGCTGCGCAAAGGCAATGAGAGAGCACGCTACACCTCTCGACCATCCGGGCATCAAAACACTCGAGATCGTAGGCACAGGCGGAGACAGAGCTGGTTCCTTCAATATCTCCACAACATCAGCTTTCGTAGCTGCAGCTGCAGGAGCATACGTTACAAAGCACGGCAACCGCGCAGCATCTTCAAAGTCAGGTACCGCTGACTGCCTCGAGGCACTCGGCGCAAACATCAACCTCGAACCGGAAAGATGCACTTCCCTTCTCAAGGACGTAGGATTCTGCTTCCTTTTCGCACAGAAGTATCATTCTTCAATGAAGTATGTCGGAGCGATCAGAAGAGAACTCGGATTCAGGACTGTATTCAACATCTTAGGACCCATCACAAACCCCGCGCATCCCGAATCTTACCTGCTCGGCGTTTACGATGAATATCTCGTTGAAGTCATTGCCGAAGTTCTCAAGAACCTCGGAGCAGAAAGAGCAATGGTAGTTTACGGACAGGATAAGCTTGATGAGATCTCCATCTCCGCACCTACCACAGTCGCTGAGCTCAAGGACGGAAAGATCACGAAGTACGAGATCTCCCCTGAGCAGTTCGGACTTGCAAGAGGTACAAAGGATGAGGTCGTAGGCGGCACTCCCGAAGAGAACGCAGAGACGACAAGAAAGATCCTCTCAGGCGAGATAACCGGAACAAAGAGAAACGTTGTCCTTCTCAACGCAGGATGCGCGATCTATGTTGCCGGCAAGGCAGATTCAATTGAAGACGGCATAAAGAAGGCCGCCGAAATGATCGATTCAGGCAAGGCTCTCGAGACTCTGAACAAGTTCGTTGAACTCTCAAACAAAGTGTGAGGAATAAAGATGGGCGATATTCTCGAAAAGATCGCGGAAGCAACAAGGATAAGGGTTGAGGAATCAAAGAAACTCATCCCTGAAGATCAGCTTCGCAAGCAGGCTCTTTCGCTTTACGATGAGCGCGGCAGAAACTGCGGCACATCCTTCAAAGAAGCTCTTGCAAAAGACGGAATGAGCTTCATCTGCGAGTGCAAAAAAGCATCACCTTCAAAGGGTATCATCGCAGAGGATTTCCCCTACCTCGAGATCGCAAAAGACTATGAGGCAGCGGGCGCTTCAGCCATCTCAGTACTTACTGAGCCCCAGTGGTTCAAAGGTGATCTGAAATATCTTAAAGAGATATCTTCTGAAGTAAATATTCCTGTTCTCAGAAAGGACTTTACCGTATCGCCCTACATGATCTATGAGGCATACATCAACGGTGCTTCAGCAGTGCTCCTCATCTGCTCTCTTTTAGACAAAGATACGCTTGAGGAATACATCGGCATCGCTAAGAGCTTAGGTCTTGATGCGCTCGTTGAAGCGCATGACGAAGACGAAGCCCTGATGGCTATAGCTGCCGGCGCTGAGATAATCGGCGTCAACAACCGCAATCTCAGGACGTTTGAAGTAAACGCTTCCAACTGCTTAAGGCTCAGGGACAAAGTTCCTTCTGGCGTTCTTTTCGTAGCTGAGAGCGGCATCAAAGACAGAGATGACATTAAGATACTTGAAGACAACAAAGTTGATGCTGTCCTTGTCGGTGAGGCTCTCATGAGATCACCCGACAGGAAGGCTTATCTGAACAAACTGAAGTATGACTGAAACCAAGATCAAGTTCTGCGGATTAAGACGCGAAGAAGACGTTAAGTTTGCGGCATCTCTCGATGCCGGCTTCTTCGGTTTTATCCTGTCGCAAAGATTCAAGCGCTACGTCAGTCCCGTGGAAGTATGCCGGCTTAAAGCCCTTGTTCCGGCATCTTCCCGGGCTGTCGGTGTTTTCGTTGACGAGCCGCTGGATTATGTTTGTGAGTGCGCAAAAACCGCTGCACTCGACATGATCCAGCTTCACGGCTCGGAAGATGACGGATACATCGCAAAGATAAAAGAAATGACCGGTCTTCCTGTCATAAAGATGTTCAAGCCGGTGACTGAAGATGATATAATTTCAGCCCGGAAAAGCACTGCAGATCTCATCCTTCTGGATGCGGGAACAGGAACCGGAAAAACGTTCGACTGGAACCTCGCAGAAGGATTCGGCAGGGATTACATCCTCGCAGGAGGTCTGTCACCTGACAACGTCAGAGGCGCAATAGAAAAACTAAGGCCATATGCAGTTGACGTCAGTTCAGGCGTTGAAACAGAAGGAATCAAGGACTTTTCGAAAATGAAAGCATTTGCCGCGGAGGTAAGAAACATATGACAAACCCTAAAGGACGGTTCGGAATACACGGCGGACAGTACATGCCGGAAACTCTGATGAATGCCGTTATCGAGCTTGAACAGGCATACGATCATTTCAAGAACGATCCTGAATTCAATAAAGAACTCACGGATCTTTTCAACAACTATGCAGGGCGCCCCAGCCTTCTCTACTACGCGGAAAAGATGACCAAAGACTTAGGCGGCGCCAAGGTCTATCTCAAGAGAGAGGACTTAAACCACACCGGATCACATAAGATCAACAACGTTTTGGGCCAGGCTCTTCTCGCAAAGAAGATGGGCAAGACAAGGCTCATCGCCGAAACAGGCGCAGGCCAGCACGGCGTTGCGACTGCGACAGCCGCGGCTCTTCTCGGAATGGAATGCGTCGTGTTCATGGGTGAAGAAGACACTAAGCGTCAAGCCCTGAACGTATACAGGATGAGGCTTCTGGGTGCTACGGTAATCCCCGTTAAGAACGGTACCGCAACTCTCAAGGATGCAGTGTCTGAAGCTATGCGCGAATGGACTTCAAGGATCTCGGATACTCATTACTGCCTTGGTTCTGTCATGGGTCCTCACCCCTTCCCAACCATCGTAAGAGACTTCCAGGCCGTCATCTCAAAGGAGATCAAACAGCAGGTCATGGAAGCCGAAGGACGTCTTCCTGACGTTGTAATGGCATGCTGCGGAGGCGGTTCAAATGCCATCGGTTCTTTCTATAATTTCATCGAAGACAAGAGCGTAAGACTCATCGGCTGTGAAGCAGCAGGAAGAGGCATCGACACGTTCGAGACTGCGGCTACGATCAACACTGGTCGTGTAGGAATCTTCCACGGAATGAAGTCTTATTTCTGCCAGGATGAATTCGGTCAGATAGCTCCCGTTTATTCGATCTCCGCAGGTTTGGATTATCCCGGCATCGGCCCTGAGCACGCTTATCTGCACGACATCGGAAGAGCGGAATATGTTGCCGTTACCGACGACGAGGCAGTCAATGCATTCGAGTATCTTTCACGCACGGAAGGCATCATTCCCGCGATTGAATCGGCACACGCCGTTGCACACGCGCTGAAGATCGTTCCCACAATGGACAAGGACAAGATCGTCGTAATCACGATCTCAGGCAGAGGCGACAAGGACTGCGCAGCCATCGCGAGATACAGAGGAGAAGATATCAATGAGTAACATATCCAAAGCATTCGAAAACGGCAAGGCATTCATACCTTTCATCACATGCGGTGACCCTGATCTTGAGACGACTGCAAAGATCGTTAAAGAGACCGTAAGAGCAGGCGCTGATCTGATCGAGCTCGGCATCCCCTTCTCTGATCCGACAGCTGAAGGACCTGTCATCCAGGCTGCCAGCGAAAGAGCTCTTAAGGCAGGAACCACAACTGATAAGATCTTCGACATGGTCAGGGAACTTCGTAAGGAAGTCACCATTCCGCTTACGTTCATGACATATGCAAACGTCATATTCTCTTATGGTGCGGAGCGCTTCATCTCCACATGCAAAGAGATCGGTATCGACGGTCTCGTTCTTCCCGACATTCCTTATGAAGAAAAAGAGGAATTCCTTTCATATACTCAGAAATACGGTGTTGATCTTGTAAGCCTCATCGCGCCTACATCAGAGGACCGCATCTCCATGATCGCTTCCGAAGCTGAAGGCTACATCTACATCGTTTCAAGCCTTGGCGTAACGGGCGTGAGAAGCAAGATCACAACTGATATCGCAAGCCTCACTGCACAGGTTAAAGCAGCATCACATGTTCCCTGCGCGATCGGATTCGGCATCTCAACGCCCGAGCAGGCAAAAGACATGTCACAGTACGCAGACGGTGTTATAGTAGGATCGGCGATCGTTAAGATCATCGCAGAATACGGAAAGGATGCTCCTTCACACGTCTACGATTATGTTAAGTCGATGAAGGATGCGATTAGATAAGAACTGATATGGATAAGCAGTCATCACTTTTGGAGCGTTTCTTCAGATATGTAAAGATCGACACACAGTCGGATGAGGAATCTGAAACAAGTCCTTCCACCGGTAAGCAGCGTGATCTTGCATCATTGCTCGCTGCTGAATTAAATGACCTTGGGCTCGATGTTGATTACGATGAAGAACACTGCTATGTGTATGCTTACCTTCCTTCAAATGCAAACACGGATGCATCTGAAGACTTAGGATTCATTTCCCATCTGGACACTTCTCCCGCGGTTTCCGGCAAAGACGTAAAGCCGCAGATCATCAAAGCTTACGACGGTAATGATGATATTCTTGATCCCGAAGAGTTTCCGGAACTTAAGGAACACTTCGGAGAGGACCTCATAAGGAGCGACGGCACGACTCTTCTCGGAGCTGACGACAAGGCCGGTGTCGCTGAGATAATGGAGATGCTTTCTTACTTCAAAGCCAATCCCGAAGTAAAGCACAGAGGCATTGCAGTTGCCTTCACGCCCGACGAGGAGATCGGTCAGGGAACGCTTCATTTCGATCTTTCAAGATTTCATGCAAAGCAGGCGTATACCGTCGACGGCGGTAAGTTCGGCATACTGGAATACGAATGCTTCAACGCGGCAATGGCAACGGTTGAGATAAAAGGCAGATGCGTTCACACGGGCAGTGCCAAAGGCCTCATGATCAACGCCTCCCTCGTCGCAACGGAGTTCATCGCTCTGCTTCCCGAAGACGAAAGGCCTGAGACGACTGAAGGCTACGAAGGTTTCTACTATTTGGACAGCATAAGATCCGACTGCGAAAACGCGCGCATGCAGTTCCTCATCAGAGATCACGACCTTGATAAGTTCGATGCAAGAAAAGGATTCATGAAGGACGCAGCCTTCACGATAAATGAACGTTACGGGTCAGAACTCTGCTCCATTGAAATAGAAGATCAGTATCCCAACATGGCCATGTTCCTCAAAGATCACATGGACCTCGTAGAACGCGCTCAGAAGGCCGTCAGACTCGCAGGAGGCATTCCGTCATCAGAACCTGTCAGAGGCGGCACAGATGGCGCCATACTGAGTTCTAAGGGCCTTCCCTGCCCCAACCTTTCCACGGGCGGATACAATTACCACAGCCGCTATGAATTTGCTTCTGTTCCGGAGATGGAAAAATCGCTCGAGGTGCTCATCTTTCTTGCGAAATCTGATGACTGAACCGCGATGTGTTAGAATTAGGTAATTCGATTTCAGGAAGATGTTTATTTTATGAGTCAGATCAAGTTCGTTAAGGTGGCATATGTCCACGACTGGTTATATGCCAACCGCGACAGAAGAGAAGTTGACGTTGCCGCAAATCTCGGCTGGGAAGTCACTGTCGTCAAGCCTGATACGGGCAGGGATGACGAACCTAACGGATATGGATTCCTGAAGCTTCCCACAAAACCTCACAAGAACTGGCCGAACAAACTGAACCAGATATCTGCAGGCATCAGGTGGGCAAAAGAGATCGCTAAGCTCGAGCCCGACATAATAAGCGGACACAACCTTATCGGCATGTACATCGCTATGCTTTCCAACAAAAAGAGGAAGGACAAAAAGAAGGCCCGCCTCGTATACGATGCGCATGAATATCTCATGGGTCAGCTCATCAGGAGCAACGCCCTCAAACGCAAGTTTAACGGTGCAATCGAGAAGTACGTAATCAAGCATTCCGATCTTCCGATGTTCGTAAACGATTCCATCTGCGACGCAGTCAAGAAAGACTACAACCTGAGTGAAAGACCTCTTTGCGTAAGGAATCTTCCTTATCTTGCACCGGAGATCCCCTCTGATGCTAAAGCAGCCGCAAGAAAAGAATTGGAAGATCTTTTCGAGGACAAAGGCGAGAAGTTCATCGTCATGTTCCACGGCCAGTTCAGATCCGGATGCAGCATGGAAAAACTCGTAAAAGCAGCTGAGGCAATACCTTCGATGTATCTCGTATTCTTAGGCTATGCGACTAATCAGGAATACTACGACAATCTTGTAAAGTCGTCTCCCGCTCATGCAAGGATCGCGATACACGGCGCGGTCCCGCAGAAGGAACTCTGGAAATACATTGCTGCCGCGGATGTCGAAGCGGTCATAATAGAAAACAAGAATGCCAGCTACTACTATTCCCTGCCCAACAAGCTTCTTGAAAGCGTTCAGGCACTGACTCCCGTGATCGGTTCCAACTACCCCGAGATCAAAGCTGTCATCGATAAATACAACGTCGGTATCACCTGCACTCCCGAAGATCAGGACTCGATAAACAAGTCGATCGAGTACATGATCGATAACAGGGATTTCATTACAAAATGCAGGATAAACTGCGCATCCGCCAAGACCGAACTTTGCTGGGAAAACGAGAGCAAAACGCTCTCAGATGCTTTCAGCAAACTTGAAAAGAGTATCGGTTAATACTTAAACAAGCCTTCCGTTTTCAAGCCTATACGTGCGTCCGCAGTCGGGGCACTTGAGGTCAGCGTCCAATACCTGTCCGCACTCACATACCCAGCCGATCTGCTTTGCGGGAACACCTGCCATGAGCGCATGGGGAATAACATCTTTTGTTACTACTGCGCCGGCTGCGATCGTTGCGAATTCACCGATGTCGTGATTGCATACGATGGTTGCGTTTGCGCCGATCGTTGCATCGTGATGAACGACTGTCTTCTTATAGCCTGCGCTTCCCTTGGGATATCTTGCTCTCGGCGTGAGGTCATTCGTGAAAACGCATGAAGGACCGCAGAATACGCAGTCCTCGAGCGTTACGCCCTCATATACGGAAACGTTGTTCTGGATCTTAACTCCGTTGCCGATCGTGACATCCTTGGAGATGTTGACGTTCTGTCCCAAAGAACACTTCTCGCCTATTACAGCTCCCGTCTGGATGTGGCAGAAGTGCCAGATCTTTGTGCCGGCGCCGATCTTAACGCCGTCATCGACATATGAAGATTCATGAACGAAGTACTCTTTGTTTTCCATAAGATGCCCCTTATTTAGGTTCTTTAGCGTTCCTGTAAGCAGTAAGCAGCGGTGTTGTGACGAGTCTCGGCTTAACGTTTACGCCGGGCGCCGTCGTTACCTTGAACGTATAGGTTACAGTGTTCCTCGGCTTGAGATCGAACTGCGGACAATAGTAAAGCTTGAGCTTCTCGTAAGTTGCAGACTTGCTGTCGAGCTTGCTGTTGTTCTTGAAGTTCGTGATCTTTCCGCCGGCAGGTGCAAAGAAATAGATTATCGCGCGCATCGTTCCGTCATGCCTGCTGGTAAGATAAGCGTTACCCTTACCCTTGCTCTCGGAAGTCCTGTCGATATTATTCTTGAGCTTGACGGTAACGGGATATGTAACGGAACCGTCCTTGTTAATGGTCTCCTTGCCGTATGTGACCTTGATGTCGACATAGTAACCGAGTCTGTTAGCGTCTCTGATGTTAAAGAAGATGCCGAGCTGCGGATCGTTCTGATCGTAGTTGAGAGAACCCGAGCAGCCGAGCTTTTTGACAGTCTCCTGGCTTTCGGCATTCGCCATCCACATCATGAAGATCCTCTTCTCACTTGCTTCCTTGATGACATCGAGGAGCTTTAAGATCGACTTGACGTTAAGATCGGACATGACGCCGCTGATGACTTTCTTTGCAGCCTCGGCGAACAGGCCGTTTGCCTTGTCGTCAGCCTTTCTGCGGAGCTGTCCGTCCTTGATGGTCTTCTTCGTATAATACTGGAAATAGATATCACGCTGCAGATACTTTACAGAATACTTCTCATCAAGCTTAACGCCGTTTGAGAGTGTGATGGGACCTGTAACCTTAATGAGCTTTCCTACGATCTCAGGCGTCATTGAGATGATGCCGTCCAAGTCCTTCTTGTTCTTTTTCTTGTAGCCGTTTGCGATACGCTTTGCAGCTGTCGGGAAGTGCGGATTGACCGTAGCGGCAGTAAGCTTCTTGCCGTACCATTCTTTAACGAACAGTTTGTCTTCTACACTTGAAACCGAATTGGCTTTGATGCCTTTGTTCATGAAAGGAACCATATTTAATACGGGCTGGAAATCACCGATATGAAGGATTCCGTCCTTGATGGTAACAAGACCCATCGATGCGGGCAGACCGCCTGAAGCACGCATCTCGGCGCTGTTCTGGGCAACGATCAGATATGTCTTGTCTGATCCGTCTCCGAGGACCACGTCGATATAAGGAACGTAGGCGTCGTACTTCTCCATGAGCTCCATTGCGGAATCAAGCTTGGATGTGATCTTTGCAGTCTGCTTCTGATGATCCTTTAAGAGCTTGTTGGTCTTGAATACATCATTGATCCTGGTGAGATAAGGTCTGACAGTCTCAACGAGTGAAAGGTAATCCCTGATTATCTTTGTATCGACATCGCCGGACTCGGTCTTGAGCTTTGAAAGCGGTGATCTGTTCATTACCGTAGCTGCCGGACGGATTACTCCTGAAGAGATCTCGCGTGCGAACTTCATGAGGCTTACGATGTCAGCCTCATTGTCCTTGGCAAGCTTTCTGTATTTGCTGATCTTGCTTTCGATCTTCTCGACCTTGAATTCGGGAAGCGTGTTTATCTCTTTAAGTGTCTTCTCGGCAACGGGTGTCAGCTGGTCGATGCCGTCAGCAATCGTCAGGATCTGATTTGCCATGTCGGGACCGACTTTATCCATGTTGAGATCTAACTTCAGCGCGTTTCCGTTCTTTGTAAGGAACTCTGCTGCAGGCCTGATAAACGTGTCGGAAGTCTTCTTTGCAAATCTGAGATAAATAACGATGTCATCACCGTTGTCCTTGGCAAGCACCCTGTACTTGCTGACCTTTGATTCAAGCTTTTCGACCTGGAACGTAGGGAGGTTGTTGAAATCCTCGAGGACTTTCTCAACCGCCGGACATAGTTCATCGATCAGATTCGCGTAATCGTTAAGAGTATTGCCGAGCTCGGGGCCTATCTTGCTGAAAGTGGATTTGCTGGGAAGTCCCTTTTCGCGCAGGAACTTAACACCGGGCTTTAAGACGGTATTGGAAGCCTCGTCAACGACATCCAGGAAAGCAGACGCGGTCTTGAGGTCTTCACCGTATTTCGGCGCCTTTTCCTGAACAAGCTGCCAGCGCTGGTCACTTATGGTAGTCCGCATTGCAGCGGAAAGACTGTCTATCTTCTCTACTGACAGATTCGCAGCCTCATAGTTGCCCTTTTCAACATGCGTGACAAGAGCCTTGAGTTCTTTCTTAAGATCCTCTGCCTGACGCGCGAGAGTGGTGGCTTCACTGTAATATACGAATGCCTGATAGCCTCCGAATGCGAGGCCGCCAACAACCAGTGCAAGAACCACCAGTAAGATCGCAAGCTTTACGGGCTTGCGGTTTGTATCCTTGGTCTTAGTTGCATTTTTCATCATCAGATGCCATATCTCCAATATATTTTATTTATATTAATAGCAACGGCATATTCTAACACTTGGAGTTATATCGTTCAACCGACAAACAGGTGAATGACCCGTAAGGCCATCACAGCCCGGACCTGTTTTCTTCCTCTTCCCTCTTCTCGAGAGCCGTTGTCTGACCTGCCGCCACGCCCTCGGTGCTGCTCGGCTTGAACAGTATCCTGATGGTCGCAAAACAGATCCTGATGTCCTCGGCAAAACTCGGATGCGCAATGTACATCAGGTCGAGCTGAAGCTTGTCGTAAGGAGTCGTATTGTACTTTCCGTATATCTGGGCATATCCGGTAAGGCCGGCTTTGGCCTGGAGCCTTAACTGGAATTCGGGCATCTCTTTCATGTATTCCTCAGCGATCTCAGGGCGCTCGGGACGGGGTCCCACAACCGAAAGATTGCCCGTAAGGATATCGAAAAGCTGGGGAAGCTCATCGATCCTGTATCTTCTGATGAACCTTCCTACAGGCGTGATACGGTCATCGTAAACGCCGCTCGAAAGCCTCGGTATGCCGTCCTTTTCGGCATCAACTCTCATGCTCCTGAACTTGTGAATCATGAAGCGCTTTCCGTCTTTGGTGAGCCTCTCCTGCTTGTAAAAGACCGGGCCTTTATCAGATGCCTTGATGATGACAGCGATCACGAGGAACAGCGGTGACAGCACTATGAGGCCCAGCGCGGAAGACACTATGTCGAACAGTCTCTTCAATATGACATACTCGGGATTCGGTCTGTATCTGCCGGTCCTCATCATGGGCAGATGGAACAGATGTACCTGCTGCGCGCTGCTCATTATTACGTCTCCGACTCTCGGTATCATGTATACGAGCTTATCGTTATACATGCAGTATTTGAGGATGACGTTTCTCTCATGGGTATGGACTCCGCTCAGGAAAACGACTTCAACGTCATCGATGACCGAAAGGTCATTCAGGCATTCTTCAACAGAGACCGACTTTGCGATATCGAATTTCCTCTCCATGTGATATTTGCGGATTATGCCGTCCATATCACGCCTGACATCGTTTACTATGAGCGTTTTCTTAGCCGGATAGAGCGAATAATAGACAAGGTTTGCGATCCATGACCACAATGCTGACAATGCAAACTGTATGGCGAAAGCCGCTATAAGCGGGAGCGGATTTACCAACCGTTTTGACAGAAGGATTATCACGAAATACATTGCCGTGTCAGCCAGAAAAGCAGACAGCGACTGGCTTATGACGATCTCTCCTATCGTGTTGTGCGAAATGAAGAACGCGTCATATGTTCTCGCAAAATAGAAATACAAAAGCATGAACAGTATGCATACAACAAGGTCGCCCCAGAAAAAGAAGGGGGACGAGATCCTTGACGCATAATACAGATACCAGGAAGCTATGAACGGAGCGGATACAAACAGCAGATTGCTGCTCTTTAACAATCTAAGGCCGATGTCTTTTAACAGGAACCTCATTGGCTTTAACCTTCAGCCGGCTTTATTCCGTTATCCTTGTCACCGTCTCTGCTGAGGAATGCCATCGAAGGGATCTCAACAGTATTTCCTTCTGAATCGACAGCTTTGATGAAGAATGTCATTCCCGGATGAGGAGCGCTGTCTATGGCCTTGAGATTGTGGTCGTAGAGCTCTGCGACCTTAACGGGAGACATATACCCTTCGGGCATGAGAACATTGAGTTCATCGCCCCTGTAGAGCTTATTCTTCTGTACCACCTTGGTAAGGCCGTTTACGGGATCAAATGAATCAACTTCACCTACTACAAATGCAGGCTTGTTGTAGGTCTTCTGATAGTCAATCTTGGCATCATCCATCGGATTGTCGAAGAAGAATCCGGTATCGTAATCACGGTGAACAACCTTGTCGAGAATCACCAGATGCCTGGGATCTGCGCGGTAGTTGTCAGGATCTGCGAAATACGCGTCCACAGCCTCTCTGTAGACCTTCGTGGTCGCTGCTGCATAGTATTCACCCTTTATGCGTCCCTCGATCTTGAGAGAGTTTACGCCGGCTTCTATGAGTTCAGGAATATGCTCGATCATGCAGAGATCGCGCGAACCGAAGATGTATGTTCCCCTGTCATCCTGTTCGACGGGAAGAGGCATGTCGGGACGCTTTTCCTCAACAACGGAATAGCTCCAGCGGCAAGGCTGCGCACAGGCACCGCCGTTGGATCTGCGGCCCGTGAAGTAGTTTGAGAGAAGGCATCTTCCGGAATACGAAACGCACATCGCGCCGTGCACGAAAGCTTCAAGCTCAAGGTCTTCGGGGATTGCAGCCCTGATAGCCTTAATCTGCGCGAGGCTGACCTCTCTAGCGAGGACTATCCTCTTGGCGCCCTGCTCTGCCCAGAAACGGCAGGCTGCGCTGTTTGTAACGGAAGCCTGAGTCGAAATATGGATGTCGAGATCAGGACAAAGTGTCCTTACCTTCGAAAAGATACCGGGATCAGAAACGAGGACCGCATCAGCGCCTGACTCTTTTCCTACGAAAAGGATCGCGTCATCAAGGCCGGCAAGGTCTTCTTCCGTCGGCATGACGTTCATCGTGACATAGCACTTTACGCCGCGCGAATGGGCATACGAAATACCCTCTATCATTTCCTCTTTGGTGAAGTTTCCGGACGAAGCTCTCAGGCCGTACGAAGTGCCCGAAAGATACACCGCGTCCGCGCCGTAATTCACGGATGTCTTCAGCTTTGAAAGATCACCTGCGGGAGATAAGACCTCGACACTCTTACGGCCGGCTATTCTGTCAGAGAACGAACTTGCCATAACCGTCAGTTTTTCTTCTTTGTGGTCTCAGCGGGTTCCTGATCGTTTTCAGGATCCTTGCCTGCGTTCTGATCGTCGATGTCCTCACCGTGAGGCTCTTCCTCAGTAACGTCCTCGTGTTTGGTCCAGTTATCCTTATACTTGGCGATGTTCTTGTTGTGCTGCTTGAGCGTTGTGGCAAATGCGGTTCCGCCGTCACCGGTAGCGCAGAAGTACAGATAGCCGCAGCCGGGCTCCGGATAGAGAGCTGCGGAAATGGCATCGAGACCGGGCATGCAGATGGGACCCGGTGTGAGTCCTTCATGCTTATATGTGTTATAAGGCGAATCTATCGCGAGTTCCTCATCTGAATGAAGGATCGATGTCTTGCCGCCCTGCTTCTCGATGAGATAGTTGACCGTTGCACTCGATCCGAACTTACGCAGTGACTTGTCCTTTGACTTGAGCCTGTTGTGGAAAACAGCCGAGACATACATCATGTCACGCGGCTTACCAGTCTCCATCTGGATGATCGAAGCGAGCGTGATTACCTGGTCCATTGACATCTTAAGGCCTTCAGCACGCTTATAGTACTCTTCATAGAGCTTGGAACGCATGTTGCTCAGGAACTTCCTGATGATGGCCTCAGGCTTTGCGTTGATATCGAACATGTATGTATCGGGATAGAGATAACCTGCGAGGATGTAGTCGCGGTCCTCATTGATCTCGATTTTGGAAACGAAATCGTAGTCGACGAACATGTTGGGTGAATTCATGCACTGGTCGAATTCCTCGTCGTTGAAGGTCAGTCCGGCCTTGTGGAGGATCTTCTTGACCTGAACGTATGTAGCGCCCTCGGGTATCGTTACCGAGACCGTTGCGGATTCGAGCGTCATGAAGAACATCAGCTCGTCATACGAATAGGATTTGAGCAGGTAGTGCGTACCTGCGACATAAGCACCGTCAAAGCCGTTGATCTTGCTCATGAGCGAGAATACGAGCTTGTTCTTGATAAGTCCTTTTTCGTAAAGCTTATCAGCTATGTCTGAAGTGGAATCGCCGCTTTCGACGACGACGGTAATTGCATCTTTATTGTCTGCCGTAACCTTGTATTTGCCTTCTGCGAGACCCTTCTTAAGGGTCGAGAAACGCGTGTCCTGTGAAATGACGTAGTTAAAACCGCCGAAAACACCGAGAACGGCAAATCCGAACAGAAGTACAAGTATTACAAGTATGCGCAGAGCTACCCAGATCTTTTTTGAAAGCATGGATAAGTCCTAGGGCGTCCTCCGAAAAGCCTTCTATTTATTGCTCTCCGCAGGACATGCCCGCAGAGTATCAGTCGTCTTTCTTCATCTTTGCAACGGTCTTTGCACGGAGATCATTGTTGAGGATCTTCTTCCTCAGACGGATGTTCTTCGGCGTAACCTCACAGAGCTCGTCGTCTTCAACGAATTCGAGGCACTGTTCGAGCGAGAAGTTGAGCGGAGGGGTAAGACGCATTGCGTCATCGGCTCCTGCTGAACGCATGTTGGTAACATGCTTCTTCTTGCAGACGTTGACCGTTATGTCCTCAGGCTTGGGGTTGACGCCGACGATCATGCCCTCGTATACAGGTGTGCCTGCTCCGATGAAGAGTGCACCTCTGTCCTGGGCATTGTACAGTCCGTAGGTAACTGCGGTGCCGGTCTCGAATGCTACGAGTACTCCCTGGCCGCGTGTTTCGATGTCGCCTGCGAACGGCTCAAACCCGCTGATGACGCTGTTCATTATACCATTGCCCTTAGTGTCGGTCAAAAACTCGGTGCGGTAACCGAGGAGTCCTCTGGAAGGGATCCTGAATTCAAGCCTTGTGTATCCCTTGGTAGGAGGGAGCATATTAAGAAGCTCACCTCTTCTCTTTCCGACCTTCTCCATGACAGGACCTACAAAGTCCTCAGGAACGTCGATAACGAGGTCTTCCACAGGCTCCTGCATGATGCCGTCGATCTCCTTCATGATGACCTTCGGCTTGCTGACCTGGAACTCATAACCCTCACGGCGCATTGTCTCGATGAGGACTGAGAGATGGAGCTCTCCTCTTCCCTTTACGATGAATGCCTCGGTGGTATCTGTTTCTTCGACTCTCATGGAAACGTTTGTCTCGATCTCCTTGAAAAGTCTTTCTCTTAAGTGACGCGATGTGACGAACTTACCGTCCTGGCCTGCAAAAGGGCTGTCGTTGACGGAGAATGTCATTGCGATGGTAGGCTCATCGATCTTAACGAAAGGAAGTGCCTCAGGATTAGCTGCATCGCAGAGTGTGTCTCCGATGTTGATGTCAGGAATACCTGCAACGCAGACGATCTCGCCGATAGAAGCGGAAGGTACTTCCTCGCGGCCCAGGTTATGGAATCTGAGGAGCTTAACGACACGTGCTGTTCTCTTTCCTTCCTGCTCGAAAGTAACGAGAGCGACGGTCTCACCCTGCTTAATGGTACCTCTCTCAACTCTTCCTACGCCGATCCTTCCAATGTAAGGGTCAGAGTCGATGTTGGAAACAAGAAGCTGCATGGGACCATCGGGATCGCCCTCAGGGCAGGGTGTATTCTCAATGACTGTATCGAGGAGCGGTGTGAAGTCGAGCTGCTTGCCGTCTTCATACTCCTTGAGGTCGAGTGTTGCGATTCCGGTCTTACCGGATGTGTATACGATAGGGAATTCGAGCTGGTCGTCATCTGCGCCAAGCTCGATGAAACGATCGAGTACCATGTCGACTACTTCCTTCGGACGTGCGTCGGGACGGTCGATCTTGTTGATGCATACGATAGGCTTGAGGCCTAACTCAAGTGCCTTGTGAAGAACGAATCTTGTCTGCGGCATCGGGCCGTCGAAAGCGTCTACAACGAGGAGAACCGCGTCTACCATCTTGAGAACACGCTCAACCTCACCGCCGAAGTCAGCGTGGCCGGGAGTGTCTACGAC
>JAEEGJ010002341.1_pt1 | contig 104822 bp, 107 predicted proteins | sample 8958761 | NCBI WGS metagenome assembly JAEEGJ01 (sample SAMN16246546, study PRJNA631951) | gut metagenome | biome: gut microbiome; feature: rumen; material: RS-attached | host: Bos | place: Iran: Karaj | collected 2018-10 | reverse complement strand
CATACGACATAAGTAGACCGATTGATAATCCGATCAGTAAGGCTCGCGTAATATACATTGCGCTTTCGAGACGAATCATTCGACCGAATTCCTTCTCAGTCATACCAACGGATTTTAGCACAGCAAACTCTTTAGCACGAAGAGCAATATTCGTAGTTATCGTATTGAATATATTCGTTATGCCAATTAATGAAACGATCGCGATGAATCCGTAGCTTAATATTTCGAAGGTTAACAGTAAGTTGCGGATTGAAGTGTAGACTATTTCAACATTTTGGTAATAATAATCTGCATCATTTCCAAATTCGTCTTTGTACTGCTTTCTATCTCTATTCTTGTCTAAATATTTACCGATTTGCTCACCGAGACCAGAGTCGGCAACATGAAAGTCCCTTATCATAAAATAGATACCAGAGGCATCTTTTAGTATCTTGTTTTCTTCGGAAATATAAAGTGCGCCTTTGCCATCGGAAGTTTTTTTCGACACTCCAAGAGGCACCTCCTCGGTAATTAGCGTAACTTCCAATTCAACCGTCTTCACGTTCGACTTGCCACTACCCGAATTTGTTTTTTCTTCATTCTCTTCATTATGGTCTAGATTCCAGTTTTCGATTTGGGGGCCAAAAATACGCCTCAGGTCATCAAGAGTGAGTTTTACCGTATCACCAACTTTGTAACTAGTTCGCTTGAAGCTTGTTGAACCGTTGCCATGGTACTCTATGTAATAATCGCGCAGAATCGCGACGTTTGTATAATCATCGCCGCGATACCCTGCTTTTTTGGCGAAGCGTACGAATTCATCTTTAGATATTGCCACAAGTCGTAGCGGTTCCCTCTTATCGGCAGAACTGGACGCAGATTCGTAAAAATATGCATATTCTTTTACGTTAAAGCGTTCAATAATGTCCTCATAGAGCTCCTTCGTACCACCTAAAATCATAAAGTTAGAACCTATATCATCGATCAAAAAAGCGATATCTTTATAGCCATAAGAGATTAAGGTCGAAACACCGATAAACACCGATACGCTAAGCGCAATCGAAATGATGGTTGTATGATATTTTTTGCGGCTGCGCTTGAGATTCTTAGCCGCGATAACACCACCAATTCCCCAAATTTTCTGCGTTAGTTTTGATGTGCGTACTTTTTTGGCTTTAATTTTAATATCTTTTTCGTTACGCAAAGCAGCAATGGGGCTAACTCTGCTTGCCACGATTGCGGGCGAAGCAGCAGAGAGAAAGATTATGATTGCGCCAATTACAGTAATCAAGAAATATCCGCCAACTGGAATATAGAAAGACATCGAAAAACCCAAAACATAAGTGTCAAGTTTATTAATAATAACGCAGACGATCAATGTTGCGATAACGCCTAGGATGATGCCAGCCGGGATCGCTACGGCGCCGATTGAGAAAGCTTCGCGATAAACCATTCCGCGAACTTGGCGTGGGCGAGCACCTATGCTTGAAAGCATACCAAATTGACGCTCGCGCTCCGTAATTGAAATATTAAATGAGTTTCGAATAACGAAAGCTGACGCAATAGCGAGCGTACCAATGGCGAGAACCGATAATGACCATAGGAGAATGCGTGTTGTTTCCGGCACGCAGCCATCTAGGGTTGCAACCAGAGTGCTGCGCGTTTCAATTTCCTCCATACCGGCATCCCTTAGTTCACGAGTTAACATTTTTTCACTGTGAGAATAATCGTGCGGATTACGGTATTTTATAAATACGTTATATATATGCTCCTCGTCGCGCCGAAGCATGCCGGCGTCGGTAATCGGCGTATAAGAATTTCGCGGGAATAGACCTGCAACATAATAGTCCTTCGTACCATCTTCGAGAACTATATAATCAATGTGGTCGGAGTAGTATTGTATATTAGCATATTTTGACTCTTCGATAACCGACACGAGGTTGCCCGGAACGTCACGATACACGATGTGGTAGTCGCCGTATTCTTCGATTTCACGAAGGCGCAAACTATTCAAGAAGCTTGTTGCCACGCCAATTACGGACAATATTAGCGCTATAGACAACACGACGCCAATAATGGTCACAATAGTACGGGTGCGGTTTTGTTTTAGATTAATGCGATTGAGCTTCGCTAGAATCTTCATGCTCTCCCCTGCGTTCGTCTTTTATGATTTTTCCATCCTCGAAAGTAATAATACGCTGGGCGTGCTGTGCAATGGAAATATCATGGGTGACTAAAATAATAGTTTGGTGATATTTTGCATGCGCAACTTCAAGAAGCTTTACAATTTCATCGCCAGCTTTCTTGTCTAGGTTGCCCGTTGGTTCATCGGCGAGGATGATTTTCGGTTGCCCGAAGAGGGCTCGACCGATTGCTACGCGCTGTTGTTGGCCGCCGGATAGCTGATTTGGCAAATGCTTCACCCGATCACTTAGACCGAGCATTTCGATTAATTCTTTTAAATATTCTTGGTTGATTTCTTTTTTAGCCAAATCGCATGGGAGAGTGATATTTTCCTGTACGTTCAGTACGGGAATAAGATTATAGAACTGATAAATGATGCCGACCTTTTCGCGACGAAAAACAGCAAGTTTATCGGAATTGTATTTTGTAATATTTTCACCATCGACAATTATCTCGCCAGAACTAGGGTTATCTACTCCGCCGATCAAATGCAATAGCGTAGATTTGCCCGAGCCGCTAGCGCCAATAATGGCAACAAAATCGCCTTCTTCAACGGCGAAGCTAACATCGTCAACGGCTTTTACAAGATTGTCACCTTTGCCGTAAGACTTACTTAGGTTACGAACTTCCAAAATGCTCATCCTTAGTAATTATATATTATTTTTTGCTATACTTTAAGGTCGCTTAAGCTTTTATTGCTATTAATTACGTTTAAATCGATGTATTTTTCTCCGCCAGAATAACCGTCCAGTCGACCACGGTCATTGTATTGCCATATCAGCCAATCATTGCCATTATTCCACCTTGCCGGTACATAGACATCGCGTACCCAACGTGGATAATCCGAGAAATCCGTAAGATAAGTATCGTAAAAATCTTTTTGCGCATAAATTATTGGTTTAACATGGTATTGCGCCTCGAGCCGATCGAGCATAATCTTAAGCTCGCTACGAAGACTATCTTTGTTTGGCTGAACCAATTCTTTTTCGCCATAAATCTCGAGGTCTATTGCGGGAATTAAACGCCCATCTAGCGACTCGCCGACGGTGTTAATGTAGTTCTCCGCCTGCTCGGCGCCAGGGCTTTCAAAATTAAAAAAGTGATATGCGCCCGCAGGTAGCTCAGCATTCTGAGCGTTTTGCCAATTAGCCGCAAACTGCCTATCTACATGAGTGCTACCCTCAGTAGCCTTAATATAAACAAACTGAATTCCCTGTTCTTTGAGCCTATTCATATCAACGTTGACTTGATACTCAGAGATATCTACGCCACGAACGGAGTTTGAATTCAGCGACCATTCATTAATACTGATGAAACGATTTTTGACGGCTTGGTAAAAACAGATAAAGATACTCGCAAAAACAACCAAAACGACAGTTGGAATGATTAATAATCTCCGCTGAGTTTTTGGCTGAGACATGCGTCTAGTATAGCATTTATCAAGTATGCAACAAAAAGTTCAAGTGATAAAATGGTTCACATGGGAATAATTGTAGTAGGTGGCGTGTTGGAGAAAAACGGCAAATATTTGCTAGTCCAAGAAGCGAAAAAAGAAATTAGGGGGAAATGGAACCTTCCAGCAGGAATGCTTGACCTAAATGAAAATGTTTTTGAAGGTGCAAAACGCGAGATTTTTGAAGAAAGTGGATACGATGTCGAGCTAACTGGTATAGCAAAAATAAGAAATAGCATGGTGGCTGGCGACTCGTTTATTGGTATTATCTTCAGCACAAAAATTCTAAAAAAGCACAGCAGTAATAATAAAGACGAGATTCTACAGACCGAATGGTTCTCTTATGACGAAATCGTAGAAATGCGCGATAAACTCCGTTCTTATGAATGGATAGTTGAAGCTATTGCAGCCGTCGAGAATGGCAAGATTTACGATTTGGATTTGATTGGCGTTTAGACCAAAGATGGAGACGTTTTGGCGTGGCGGAAGCTACGCTTTTTTGTCGCACCATAGCTTATGGAGGTGCGACTAACGATAAACAATGGATTAGGAGGTTTTAAAAGATTTTAATTTTTCCCGCGAAGACGTGAAAAGATTCTTGAAATAACAGATTGCTGTTTTGCTGGCGTCTGGGCTGGTTTCTCCGACTCCTTTGCCGCTTCCTCCATTTCCTTTGTTATCCTTGCCGCCTCTTCGCCCCAGGCAATCGATGTTATGATGCCGGTTTTAGCATCGGTTTGAACCAAATATCCAGCCTCTTCAAGCTTTGCCTTGATTGCTGGCATTTGTTCAGTAGCGAGACCACGTATATCACCGTCGTAATCCTTATTGTCGGGGTCTTTATTAATAACACTATCGATTGCAGCCTCGCATACTACATCAGGAGAACCGCCATTAGCCTCTTTTCCTGTAAGCGTACTAGCTATACCTTTGCGCGAATAATCTGCATATCCTGGCCCATAGTATATTGTGACCTCCCTTGTAAAATCGGCGGTTTCTTGTCCATCTTTAGTCGCTTCCGTTATGGCTTCGTTAATATTCGACATAAAGGTATCAATAATTTCCGTTGGATAATCGTGGTTTTCCCGACGAGCCTCCCAAGCCTCTTGATGCTGGCGCGCTCTCTCTTCGGCTTCAGCGCGCTCTTGCGCTTCCCGGTCTTCGTATGCTTGCTTGCGCTGCTCCGCTTCCGCTTCCGCGGCGGCTTTGTCTGCCGCCTCCTGATCTGCCTTCTGTTTCCTATATTCTGCGGCGCGCGCGCTTGCTTCAGCCGCATTAAAAACCACGGCACCAGCCATCACTTGCTCGTAGCTCGATGGGCCTTGATCTTGGTTTTCGGCGCTATTCGGGCCGGACTCTTTACTCATTATAAAAACCTCCTTTTCGTCTTCTATTTTTAATAATAACACGAAGATGATATATAGCTAGAAAGCTATTCACTTAGATTGCGAAGATTTACTCATGCCTAATATTCGTTGCCTCGTCTACGTTCTTGGCGAAAAAATCGGAAGAGGATTTCTTTTGCATTCGCTCGGTTAGCACTCGGGTTTTATTTACCGCGCATCTAATTAGGTCCGCATCGCTAACGGACTCGTTCTCTAGCCCCGTATATTCTAGATATATTGCTCTTCTTGACCTGGGGTGCGTTTTCATGAATGTTGCGTAATCGCCCTTACTTTTATTATAGCCATGACGCGCGCAAATATCTCTTAGTTCCTCTACCACTTCTTCTCGTATGGTATCCCATGTGGCATCACGGTCTAGCCCGAAACGTTCGATATAGTCAAACCTGACATCGTCGTCAATTGCACGCATAATGTCGTCTTTTGTAGCGCCGGGGCCAAGGCGGAACCTTTTATATTCGCGTATAAATACGGTTGGCGACGAAATTAACATGCTATCCAGCGATGCATCTGGTCGCGTATTAGTCACCAGTGCAAACCAATCTTTATCCGAAGATGTCTCCGTTTCGGCAGTATTAATATTTGGGTCGTACCCGTCGACTTTATTTAATAAATCAAACAAATCGACGTCTTCTTTTGGTTTTGCGGCGGAAGTTGGCGTCTTTTCTGGCGGCGTCATATCCCAAGAATTTTTTTCTGTACCGCCCGCTTTTTCTGGTTTATCTTTTATAAAGTTATGTAGATTCTCGAACATTTAAACCTCTTTACGCCAGTATAGCAAAGTTCTACGTTTGGCATCTAGGGCGGAGACCAGCGAAAAAGCAGAGCTCACGCTCTGCTCTATCGCTGGTACACCCGGAGGGATTCGAACCCACGACCCCTTGTTCCGAAGACAAGTGCTCTAATCCACTGAGCTACGGGTGCACTAGGGAGATTATAGCATTTTTTAAGATTGGGGTCATCAGATATCAACTTGAAGTTGGTTTTCATGCAGTATACTTGACGAGATTTCGCAAGCTAAGCTACATTTAAAACAACCTAGGCATAGGCGTATCCTTTAAATCTCATTTTCTTCAAGGGAGGTGGAAGTTTTGAGCAAATATCCTAGCAAACAACAGGTCAAATCGGAGCTATTGCTGGTTAGCCCCGATGATGATTTGCGGCGGCTGTTACCAATACTTGGTGGTCGGCTTTTCCGTTATCTGCAGCAAAATGGAGTAAGCCTCGTCGGAGATCTGCCCCTACTGGAACCTATCGCGCTCCTGCATGCGCCCAAAATCACTAAAAGCGAACATCTGCTTCTACAGAAGGTGTATGCGCAAATTTTTAATGGCGCCTACGACAACCTGCATGGCTAGTTTTTGACAAACTTAGGCTTGACAACTTGGGGTATTGTGTGCTATAATAAAGAGGTTGTACCATTTTGGTATGATGATTCTTTCGGAACGTAGGCCATTGTTTTTCAGATAAGGAGGAAAAAGATATGGCATGGGGAAGTATTAAGAACTACAGACGTGACCCGCTGCCTTGTGCAGGAGCACTTGAAGCGGAGCATCAGAAAGCAAGAGTAGCAACGGAAGATACCGTCGTCACTGCGACTGATCAGACTTCGGAAAAAGCTGCCCCCCCAGGAAGAAAAGATCGCCGCCGACGAGTAATCGTCGGCACCTACCGTAAGGTAGCACCTTAAAGAGATCTCTGGTCTCCGCCCCGCTCAGCGGGGCATTTTTCATGCCATCAATAGCAAACAAAGGCAATTATTAACAAAAAGTGATGCCGCTCAAGTGAGCGGCTTTTTATGTATCTTAATTATAAATCATTTCGGATGGTACACCCGACAGGAGTCGAACCTGCGACACCTGGTACCGGAAACCAGTGCTCTTCCACTGAGCTACGGGTGCACTTGGCTATATTTTAACACGCAATTAAAAAGGCGGCCCGTGAGGACCGCCTGTCTTAATCTGTACAGAATCAGCCATTAGTCGTTGCAGATGTGCCCTATGCCGGCGACCAGATTGGGCAGTACATAATACGCATACTGTACTGCGAAGTAGTCGCTGAGAATATCTACGATTAACTCTTCGGCCGCTTCGTTTGCCTGGCCGATCCAGTAATAGGCAACTTCGGGCGCTCGTTCTTTCTCATAAAGAAGCCCGATACCGCCGATGTGCTGTTTGAGTCCGCCATTTTCGCCTTTTTTGCGCCACCGACCGTCCTTATATAATTCGATGTGATCGCGCCAGCCGATTAGGCAGTCGACTTTCGGTTCGAGCCGCCGACCATCTTCGAGATTGATTGACGCAAATTCAGACTGTCGATAGCCGACAAGATAGTCCGTGTCGGCAATTTCAAGACAAAAATCGCGCGGCAACACTTCGCGAAAAAAAGGCTCCGGAAGTTTTTCCCAATTTTTCGCCTCAAGCTCACATAACTCTCGCCATTGCGCGGGTGTGATAACTATGCGACCGCTCTGCTTTATACCCTCTTTGACACGTGCCTGCGCCGCTTCGTATAAATTAGGTGCGATATATTCTGCAATATCGCCAAGCCTGACAGCGTTAGGAATACTAAATGAGAGTTCTCCCAATAGTTTACCCCCTTTCTACTCTGTACTATTAATGTGCGTTGTTGAATTATACCACTATTACTAGCAATTGTCAATCGAGGGCGGAATTTGTAGTAGTTTTATGCGCCTGGTGGTATAATTATTGCATGAAGATACGCGAGAATGTAGCAATATCAACACTAACAACCATGCGCCTTGGTGGAAATGCGAGATATGTCATCGATATCGAAGAAGATAAAGATTTGGCGGAAGCTTATCATTTTGCGGACGAGAAAGGCCTACCAACGTACATCCTGGGCAGCGGTAGCAATGTTATTGGACGCGACGGTGGTTTTGACGGCGTCATTCTCGTGAATAAATTACACGGCATTTACGTAATAGATAGCGACCCAGCCAAGATACGTCTCTGCGCCAAAAGTGGCGACCTATTAGACGATTTAGTAGAATACAGCGTAAAACTCTGGAACGGCGAGAGTTATGGCTACTCTGGTATTGAGGCGTTATCGAAAATCCCTGGCACGGTTGGCGCGGCGCCAGTCCAAAACGTGGGTGCTTACGGTCAAGAAATAGCACAAACCTTGCATTCGGTATGCGTTTATGATTGTCGTGATAATCTTTTCAAACATATGATGGCCGACGAGTTGGATCTCGGCTACCGCCACAGTATTTTTAATACCGGCGACGGCGTGGGACGCTATTTTATTTCTAGCGTTACAGTGGAATTACACAAGCATTGGCTGAAGCCGCCATTCTACACTTCTCTCCAGGCCTATTTTGATGAGCGCGGCGTGACAGAGTTTACTCCGCAAGTCGTGCGCGATGCGGTGGCGGAGATTCGTGCTGGCAAGTTGCCCGATCCGGCAGAGTTCGCCTCGGCAGGCTCATTCTTTAAGAATATTTACCTTAACGAAAAGGAAGCCGAAGAGGCTAAGAAAAAAGACATTCCAGTTTGGGATGGCGGTAAGGTGCCAAGTGGTTGGCTGATTGAGCATGCTGGATTAAAAGGTAAGGAATTCTATGGCATGCGCGTGTCAGATAAGGCGGCCCTAATCTTAATCAACGAGAACGCAAAGAATTACGCAGATTTAGCGAGAGCGCGCCAGGCAGTGATAGATGCCGTAAAAGAAAAATTTGGCTACACACTAGAGCAAGAACCGATGGAGTTAGGAGACGAATGAAAGAGTTGAATGGTCGCGAGCTAGCAGGATACATAAAAGAGCGCCAAGCGCATACTGTAAAAGCCTTGCGTAGTCGAAAAATTTTTCCGAAACTAGCAATATTCTACGATAACGATTCGCTCGTAATTGCAAAGTATATGTCACTAAAGCAGGTTTACGGCGAGGATATTGGCATAGAAGTCGCAGTAACGAAAATAGCCGCAAACGATGCCGAGGAGAAGATTCGGGCCGCAGCGAAGGACGAAACAATAACTGGCATCATAGTGCAGTTGCCGCTATCCGAATGCGATATGTCAATTTTGGACTTAATACCAGTAGCGAAGGATGTTGACGGACTACGTGGAGAATCAGACACGGCGACCGCAATGGCAATTCATTGGCTGTTGACAGGTTACGGAATTGACTTACATAAAAAGAAACTCGGAATTGTCGGACACGGTAAATTAGTCGGTGCGCCGCTTGAAAAAATGTGGCGCGAAAGCGGATACGACGTGACAGTATACGACAAAGGTGACGACACATCCACTCTGCCAGATTGCGACGTAGTCGTAACGGCTACGGGAGTACCTGGATTGATCAAAAGCGCGATGCTCAAATACGGCGCGGTAGTAGTCGATGCTGGCACAGCTTCCGAAGGTGGTGTAATTAAAGGCGATGTAGATGACGCCGTACGTGAACGCGAAGACTTGACGATTACACCAAAGATTGGCGGCGTGGGGCCACTCACCGTGACAATGCTGTTCGAGCGCGTATTACAAGCGGCACAGAAATAAACGCACACAAAAAAATACTCCCCGATTGCTCGGGGAGTATTTTTATATTAGTTTCCCGTCCATCTAAAAGCTTCTGGGAAAGCTCTATACTAGGCGGTCAACTTATTTTTTGCGGCTAATGATATAGTAGCCAGCAGCAGTGCTTACGGCAGCAAGGCCAAGTACACCGCTGATAATTTCTCCTGCACCAGTCTCTGGGAGATATGGCGTTGGAGTTGGTTCTTTGCAGTCCTTACCAGGTACGGTAACGTCAGCAGTATCCGACTTCTCAGTCTTGCTATCGTTGTTGTACTTACCTTTTACAGTGTTGGTAAGAGTAGAACCGTTACAGTTATCTTTCAAAGATGCATTGACCGTAGCGTAGAAGTAAATCGTTGCTTCGGTACCCTTGGCATAATCGCCAATATTGATACCTTCGGTCGATACGATACCGTCGGCAAGAGTTTTACCGTTGGTGTTTGCAGAATTGTAAAGAATCGTACTGCCTTTGACGTAGGTCATATTGCTTGGAAGAAGATCGCGAATTACGACATTCTTTAGAGTTGTTTCGCCAGTGTTCTTGAATTGGATGCGATAGCGAACTTTGTCGCCTGCCTTAACAGTGACGTTTTCACTCCACTCTTTACCACCGTCGGCTTGAACCATCTTGTTGATGATGAAGCCATCTTTACATTCTTTGCCGTCAACCTTTACGACCGCAGTGTCAGTCTTGGAGGTTTTATCATCGTTGTTATATTTACCTTCAACAATGTTGGTTAGAGTAGCGTCGGCGCAATCTTCGCCTACACCAGCGTTAACCTTAGCGTCGAAGTAGATATAAACGGATTTGCCAGCAGCGACGTTGCCAATGTTGAGGCCTTCGCCAGAGACGATGCCATCACCTGCAGCGGTGCTACCAATCTTAGTGCTACCCTTGACATAGGTCATCTTGGAAGGAAGCGTATCTTTGAGGACAACGTTCTTGAGTTCGTTGTCGCCAGTATTCTTGAATTCAATACGATAATGTGCAGTTTCGCCAGCCTTGAGGGTGGTGCTTTCTACATAATTACCGTTGGCGTCTTTTACTTTCTTGTCGATAGTAAAGCCATCTTTACAGGACTTGCCTTCAATCTTTACGACTGCAGTGTCAGTCTTAGCAGTCTTGTCATCTTTATTGTAAGTACCCTTAACGGTGTTAGTAAGGGTAGTAGTCTCACACTTGTCACCAAGAGTCTTAGCAACAAAAGCATCAAAGTAGACATATACGGTCTTACCGGCAGCTACGTTACCGATGTTGAGGCCAGCGTCAGAAACGATGCCATCAGCAGCAGCTTTGCTGTCGATCTTCGTGCTACCTTTGACATAGGTCATGTTTGCAGGAAGAGTATCTTTGATGATGACGTTCTTCAAAGTGGTGTCACCAGTATTCTTGAATGCAATACGATAATGAGCATTTTCGCCAGCCTTAAGGTTAGCGGTTTCAACATACTCACCAGCAGCGTTCTTTACTTTCTTATCGATAGTAAAGCCATCTTTACAGGTTTTACCGTCAACAATGACGTCTGCCGTATCTTCTTTAGTACCAGTACTGGAACCAGCGGAAGTTTGTGCAATGTTACGAAGAATCGTATTACCACATTCTTCGCTTACAGACTTATCAACCGTAGCATTGAAGTAGATCCAAGCATTTGCACCGGCGCCATAAGTACCGATATTGATACCGTTATCCGTAACGATGTTATCGCTAACGGCGATACCTTTTGGATTAGTAGCATTAGCAACAGTAGTCGAACCTTTTACGTAAGTTAGGCCCTTAGGAAGAACGTCGAAAACGTGAACGTTCTGCAATTGCGTATTGCCAGTATTCTTAACCTGAATACGATAACGAACAGTGTCGCCAGCTTTGGCTTTAATTTGTTCGCTCCAAGTATCAGTGCCAAGAAGTTTTACTTCTTTTTGAATTTCGAGAGCTGGTTTAGCAGCGAATTGAGCTTTAACATGGAAGGTAAGGTAACCAGAGTATTGAATACAACCTGGAATATTGCCATCCATCTTGCTATAGCCAAGAAGCTGACCAGAGTTAGTAAATACGCTCGTGCCGAGTTTGAAAGTACCAGCATTGTTGTAATACTTTGCGGTACCATCTACGTAGGCAAGGTTGAACTTTTCACCATTCTTGGATTTAAAAGTAGTTTCATCCCAAACGGAGACTGGGTCAGCGTTTGAAGAAGTAATTTTACCACTTACGGTAATTTCTGTACCGGTAGTGGTTGGCAAAACGACGTAAGCTTTTACGTCTTTTGCGGTTAGATTAAGGTTAGAAGCAGCGTTGTTATGTACATACATGCGAACGACATACTCTTTACCATTCTCAACTTGAGTGTTATCAGTCCAGTGATTTTTAGAAGCATCACCAGTGTATGGAGAAGCGCTTACAAAGTAGCGCTCATCACCAACTTCTTTATTGTTATTAGTAATAGAGTTGAACGTAACTTTTGTAGCAGGCTTTTCAAGCGTATATGTAGTACGTGAAGGGCCCCAAGCAAAAGCTACAAGCGCACCGGTAGCAGCAACAGCAGCAACGGCTGCGATGCCAATACCCGCCTTAGCAATCTTATTCATATAGTTATAATTCCTTTCTTGATTGTAAAAATATCCAGAGTGGAAAAAGTTCTTTGAAAGATTTTATTAGCCGCATTGTTAATCGTCTCCAAATCAGATCATTACCGAGTAAAACGTGGAAATAGGCGGAGAGTTTTTAGGCTCTCCGCCTTTTAAGGTGCTTCCCTCAGGTTATCTGGCGCCCCTCGCAACTGGGGCATTCATGAGGGAAATGAAGCTTTATTCAGGAGCTGCGATTTCTTTGTCGTTGCTCCCGCCAGAATCGTTATTGTCGGATCCGCCGCTGGATTCTTTATTGGAATTGCCACCGGACTCCTTCTTCGGAGGATCAGGGTTCACACCCTTCTCTACCGGCGAAGGATTCTTGTCGACTTTCTCGTCGCGGTGGTCATACTCCTTACTGTCGCCAGTGCGGACAGTGCCGGACGATTCTTTGCCGGAGTCAGGATCCTTATAGGTTTCCTGCTTTCCGTTATCGTCCTTTGCCTTCTTCTCCGAACCGCCTCCGGAGTTGCCGCCACCAGAGTTGCCACCTTCATCCGCCTTGGGCGGGTCGGGTGCTTTATACTCCGACGGAGACTCATCCGTATTCGGCTCTTTGGTTTCCTCATGACGAGTTTCTTTCTCGTCATTTGGACCTCCTCCGCTGTCCGGATCGGGATTATCCTCATGTCGACCAGTGGGGCCATCATTAGGATTCTTCGGTTCAGGCTCAGGTTCAGGTTCAGGTTCGGGTTCGGGTCCGGGTCCGGGTCCAGGTTCAGGTTCAGGGCTGGGCGGATTATCAACCACGGGTTCATGGTTGGTCGGTACAGTGATGTTGACCGGCTGGAATCCGCACTCCAGCCTGTAGACGAGATCCACCATATTGCCATTTGCGTCGCGCACTTTCAGCCTGATGAAATGACCTCCAGTGTGACGGCTTTCAGCGGCTACTACCTTAGGAGCGGGCTTGCCATCAATCGTGATGGCATCGTGCTCCATGTAGAAAGCCGATACATAGGAGTAGTCATCTAAGATCTCGCCGTCAATGGCGCTTCTCCATATGGTGTCGAGCTTCGCATACACTTCCCTGGCATACGCCGGGTCGTGCATGAAGTATTCCTGGATAACGTTAGGGTCTTTCTCGGCCTTATGTTTACCGAGAATATCGAACCCCAACCTCTCTTGGGCATCGAATGCAAGCTCCGCAAGCAGAGCCGCCGACGGCCGCTCGAGTTTATCGTCCGGATTAACGCGAGCACGAAGCTCACTCATGATTGCATCGAAACGCTCATCCCCCTCGAGACCTTCAGTGGCCTCCCAAGGATTGATGACGGTTCCGTCCGGCATTCGGTTGCCGTTAGTAGTAACGCCAGGCTCAGTATAGTCGTGCCAGGCGATAGTCGCATTACTGGGAATGACGGAGTTCTTCGCATTCTCAGGCGTCCATCCGGACGCTACGAGGCCGATCACCAGCGCAATTGCGCAGATCATCGCAGCAATAGCTGCCGCCGCTCTCCTTCTCATTTTTTCACCTCCAATCAAACAATCCAAACATGTTCAGGACTGCGGCCGTCTGTTAGCAATGGGAGAAATGAATGCCACCAGGCATGCGAGCAGGCCGGCGAGCACTCCCAAAAACACTTTCATAGGAACGTACGCGATCGGCTTCGCGACAACGAGATACACAACGGCAAATGCCGCCGCGAACAGCAGGGCGAAGACCGCCCAGATCCACGGCTCCTTGCCGAGATACTGGTTCCTCAGAATCTTTGCTGTGTTCTCGTTGGCATTGTTGATCACAGACGCGTTCTGGCCCGTGATAAAGTCCTCAAGCTTTGCCTGGGCCCGGCCAACAACGTCATCGGTGTGAGTATTCACACCTTTGATGGTGGCCTGAGTTCCAGCTGCGACAGCGCCGCTGGTGTAATCGTTTGTGGCCTTGGTGCCTGCAGCGATAGCACCGCTGGTAAAATCTTTGAATTCATCGAGAGAGAAATTCGTTACTGTTGCCATATGTTCCTCCTTCTGCCGCTCCTTTCGCGGCATGTGTGACTATATCCCCTCTTATTGCCACTGAGGGGGAGTTAACTGAAAACTATTGCCCCCTGAAGGGCTCTATGGCGACGGCGAATGGTCAAGCTTCAAAAACCATTCTAGAATACCGTCTACTGTGTAATGTTGCGGTTTTACACAGTAATGATCTGATTTGTTAACACTACACCTCTTGCCAAACTTTTCGCAGTACTTGCAATTAGCTGTGATTATTATATCAAAGATTTTGCATTTTGTCAATAGTTTTATATAGTAATTTACCTTTAGCAAAAAATATGTTATCCATAAGCATTTAGGTGTGTGCTAGAATAGAAATAAGATGGCATTTAATAGTAAAATGATTGGCCGTATCACGGGGGCTACGGCTAGCGATACACATACCGCTGGCGCGATTAATGCTAGCAATAATGGTGGCTTTAGTAACAGAGGCACTAGTGTTAACTCTCGCCAAACGCAAAGCCTAAGTCCTCAGGGTGGCGCCTATAGCCGCTCTATGATTGGTCAAAAACGCAACAAGTACCCTAAAGCATTAAACGTAGACGAGACGAGAGCGCTTCAAGAGGCAAAATCCTCCGAGAAACGTCCTGGGTATGGCCGAACATCAAGTGTCGAAATGGCCGCACAGCACAGATTTGATACACACACTCGCTCCAATCTACGCTTCGGCAGTGCCAGTACGGGTGGGGTACAACCGCGCATTAGCGGTGCCGCTAACGCAACTGCAAGACCAGTGCCAAAGCCGACTTTTCATCGGCCTTTTTGACACTCTCGAAATAGCCACTTTTTTGGGCAAAATCTATGATGGTTTGATGTTGGATTTGGTCTGCCTCCAAGAGAAGGTACCCGTGCGGGTTCAGACGGCTCGGAGCTTGTAAGATGATTTTTTTGATTAACTCGAGGCCACCATCTTCCGCAAACAAGGCCGATTCTGGCTCAAAGGAGAGCTCAGCGCCCAGCCAAGTCCAGTTTTTATCTACGTAGGGGAGATTTGCGATAATTAGGTCGTATTTTTGCGCCTTGTGGAGGTTACTTAGTAGATCAGATTGCATAAAAGCGATTTGAGCATGGTGTTTTTGGGCGTTTTCTTTAGCAACCGCAAGAGCTTCTTTCGAGATATCTATAGCACTAATGGAAACGCCGGGAAGCTCCTTTGATAGCGTAACGGCAATGCAGCCACTGCCGGTACCGACATCAAGTATACTTTTAGGCCGAAGAGAAATCGCCTCTATAACCAAGACCTCCGTCTCTGGGCGAGGAATGAGTGTATCCTTTGTAACCTTAAAGATACGCCCATAGAACTCTTTATAGCCCAGAATATACGCTAGCGGCTCGCCAGAAGCGCGACGCTCCGTGGCGGCTCTTATTTGAGCCAGCTCAGTCTCACTAAACTCATATTCTGGGTGAGCGTGCAAAAAAGATCGCTCTTTACCTAAAATATGAGCAACAATCAACTCCGAGTCTAATCTTTGGATAGGCGACTCTTTAAGCCAAGAGTTCACGTTCATGGGCGGTAAGCGCCTCAATTATATCTTCAATATCGCCATTCATAGCGGCGGAAATATTGCTACGACTATAGTGAATACGATGATCAGTAATGCGATCCTGGGGGTAATTGTAGGTGCGAATCTTCTCCGAACGATCACCGGTGCCGATCAGAGACTTGCGCGCATCGGATGCCTTAGCACGATCTTCGGCGATTTTTTGCTCTAAGAGACGACTGCGCAGAATAGTCATGGCGCGAAGGCGGTTCTGTTGCTGAGAGCGCTCGTCCTGCATTGTCACAACAATACCGGTCGGAAGGTGAGTAATACGCACGGCTGAATCGGTAGTATTTACACCCTGTCCACCATGACCGCCAGCGCGATAGATATCAATACGAAGATCCTCAGGCTTTATTTCGAGATCTTGCTCTTCTGCTTCTGGTAGAACCGCCACTGTGGCGGTGCTAGTATGAATGCGCCCCTGAGATTCGGTTACTGGAACGCGCTGAACGCGATGTACGCCACCTTCGAACTTGAGCTTGCCATAAGGTTGGTCGCCAGTAACGCGAAAGATGACTTCTTTGTAGCCACCAGCGTCATTTACGGATTCTGATTGAAGCTCCACCTTCAAATCATGCGTTTCGGCATATCTAAGATACATACGATAGAGGTCGCCAGCAAAGAGACTAGCTTCATCACCCCCTGCACCGGCGCGAATCTCGATAATGGCCGGTTTGTCGTCGTTAGGATCCTTTGGAATAAGCATTTCGGCAAGTTTTGCTTCGGTGTCTTGAAGTTCTTTTTCTAAGTCTGGCTTCATCTCGGCTAGCTCTGGGTCGTTCGCAGCCTCTTGGAGGTCATTTTGGAGCTGAATGCGCTTTTTGCCAAGCTGAATAAGTTCACTCACCTCTTGGAGACGGCGATTTTTAGCAGCAAAATTCGGGTCAGCGTAAGCGTTTGGTTGACTCAAAAAGTCCGTCAATTCCTGACGTTCGTTATTTAATGCATCAAAATCGATTTCCAGATTCATTTGTAATATTTTAACATCTTTTATGGCGTTTTGCCATAGTCACTAGAGGTAGCCAACCCAGTAAAAACCCCAGAGCTAGCTCTGGGGGGGTAAAACCATATTACCGTTTCTGCCTTTGTATTCTGAGTATCTCCTCATACGCCGCCCAACAGTCGCTGTGGAAGTAGCCATGAAGTGGAGCATTCATGTATGAGTTACACTCGATCGTTCCATGCCTGATATCTTTTAAGGTAAAGTTTCTCCCGCAAAGAGGGCACCTGTCTTTTTCGGAGGGGATTGCCTGACCAGTCTCACCCCAGTATGCCCCGATATGCTTCAGGTTGCCCGAGAAGTCCGCCCACATCATCACATCTTCGCAACCAGGTAGCGTCAATACTCGGCCTTCGGCAGTGTTTTTGTCGTCTATTATGATATAGTGAACATCTCCCCTCGAGGTTAATTTAATTCGTCCCCCAAAGAGGATAAATTCATGTAGCGACATAAACTCTCCATTGTTGCCATACTTCGCAAGCCACATCCGCTCCTTTATTAATTTGTACAGGCCAGCCAAATCATCATCCAGAGCCTTCTTGATTCCCTCAACCGTATCGACATCTTCTGTCTTTATTTCGAGCGGCGGAGATTCGACGTACTCAATTTTTACGAGCAAATTATCCTTATCGTCCCCTGCTTCTTCTCGCACTCTGTCGAAATAGAAAGCCTTGTCGATTGAAAAGTAGAGTGTCCGCTCATATGGGTCGAAGTCGTCATACTCAAGAGGCTGACCGTTGAATGTGCACTTAATCGTTCCCGGCTTGGGCTGCCTAGCTAAGTATGCGTAACCGGTGGTGTAGTAATAGGGCATCCAGCAGCCCATCTTCCCTATCCTTAAGAATTCGCATATAATATGGTTCTCTTTAAGGTGCATATCTTTCCTCCTTTTGAAGATTTCTCGGAGACTAATGCCTCCGTATTAAAGAGACATAAAAGTTACACCGTAATGGTAGCATTTCGGCAATACAACCAACAAGCATAACTAGATAGTTTTTATAACATAAGAAAAACCGCGCCCATGATGAGAGCGCGGTGAATTTTATCAGTTTTCAGCGGATGATCCAGGTGTCTCTATAGGCCGCATAGTCCACTTTACAACCGTCAGGCGTAGGATCGTCGGGCCCTAAGGAGACACACCCCTTGAATGCACCAAAGTCGATTACCTTGCACTTTCCGCCAAACTCGACAGTCGTCAGGTTGGGGTTATCCTCAAATGCAAAGCTGCCGATCTTGTTGATGTCTCCCTTAAAGACAACTTTTTCGAGGTTTATGAGCCCCCGGCCATCATAGAACGCATAACTCCCGACAGATGTTATGCCATCTTCGAAGACGATTGTTCTGACGAAGACTCGTTGCTCGCGCGGAAGTTCTTCCAGGAGAGCCCATTCTACGGCACCATGCCCAGAAAAGGTCAGCGTACCTAATCTCTGATCGAGCGTCGCCGTAACTACTCCATCAGTGAACGACTGCTTTGTTGTCGACGATGAGAAAGACTTGAGGTCCGGATTGATTATAATGACCCCTGCGCCAATGATCACGCCTGCAATAAAAATCAAAATTTGCTTAAACATCTTCATATTCCCCTCCTTCGCTTAAGCTCTGATAATGTAAGTTACAAATCCGCCAAACGACGGTAGTCATATTAATATAATATCACAGTTTTACCATTTTGTCAATCGCAGTGCAGACCGAGCCAATCGTCGCGCAAAGGTTGTAGGCTAACTCCAAGAAAAAAGCCCCCAACTATCGTTGGGGGCGTCCGATTAACGGATTAGGAGCTACGCTTTCATTCGTCGAAAGCATCCAGAAACCTCACGATTTCCCTGGCTTCCCTAATCAGGATTCCCGGAACTATGCGGCGAAGTTCGCCTTCCGTCTTCCCTCTGACGTCACCGACAGTAGTGAAGCCAGCCTCCAGGAGGCGGTCTCTGGTCGGAATACTAATGAACAGGTTACGAATCGGCACTGAAGCATCAAGCTTAATGCATTCTGAATAGCCATAGCTGACAATTGGATCTTCGCCAGCCAGGCGGCGCAATACGCTCCTGCGCCTCAAGTCGTTCAGCACTGCTTCGCCACTGAGAGCTTCTTCCAGGTATATCGCCGTAAAGGTGGTCTTGCCAAGACGTTGCAAAATCTCCTCAGTCGTATATTTTTTCCCATCTCGAAGCCCGTACCGAAACCTAATGATGGTTGCTATATATGGCGCAGACGCATTGGAAATCTCATCCATGGCTCCATGGTATTTCTCTTCGGATATCGAATGGAGGTTTTCGTAGCGCTCAACCGCCATCCGGTAATCCTGCTCGTTCCGCAAGTGCGATACGGACGAAAGCAGATCCCATGGCTGCCGGGGAAGATTCGGCGCAATCTCGTGATATATTGCCGAATACAGCGAGCCGAATGCGAAAGTTCGGTCGAGTTCATGCCGGACGAAGCCATTTTCTTCAAGAGCTTTCGCCAGAGAAGCGATGCTCTTTAAGTCCAGAAGCTTCTTCGGAGGGTGGTCCTTAGGATCCATGTTGCCATGGGCGATACAGAGGGCTAAGAATACGGCTTTATGTACGCCGAGTTTCTCAATATTTGTTTGAGTTCTAGGCTCCAATGACAACTTGTTCATTCTGATTGTTACCATATATTCCTCCTATCAGAATCTGTGGTTGGCAAATCTATATGAAGCCCTCTAGATGAGGGACGAAAGAAAAAGCAAGTAATCTCCTTTCTTAAAGAACTAGTTTTCAACAAAACATAATGCTGATCACTCAGCACAGCCATACTGTACCATGTTTCTATACGCATGTCAATGCAACCTTTATGCATCGATCTGTTTTATGGTATAATTTGGCTATGGGCCTTTAGCTCAGTTGGCTAGAGCGTACGATTCACATTCGTAAGGTCACTGGTTCGAGCCCAGTAAGGCCCACCACGGTTAGCTTATTCTAACCCACCCATAATTTGTGCATTTTGTCAAAATGTAACAGGGGTGGATTTTTTATTTTGCACAAAAATCTAAAAGTTTTGATTAAAGTTGGACAATTTAGAGGTAAATCGCGCTATTCAAACCCGACCTTAAGCCGGATTTATTTTTTTCTCATCGAGTTGGTGCGAACGATAAGACCAAAGACAATAGCGCATGACGCCAATAGCAAAACATTTATTCCGCTAGCATCAAATGTGGCCGGATTAGACGGCGCACCATCTTCGTATTCCACATTCAGATAAATATCGTGATCAGGCATAATAAAAGCATATTTGCCATTCTCTTCGTCAATAACTATCAAATCGACGGTTACTGGTTCGCCAGTTTTATTAGTGAATGTAATCTTTTTAACTTTTCGATTCTTGTCAGTAGTAAATGTTACTCTCTCGCCAAATAATGCCGAATCGATATCATCATCTATCTGCAAAGAATCATCAAGACTATTGACCTGGTGCGGAACTGGGGGGACAACTTTGAGACGATATGGATCGAGTTTGGTGCCAGAGCCACCTAGAATGTAGGCGGAATCGCTCGCAATCGCTATTACTGGGCGAATATTAGCAGAGTAATTTGTGCCACTCGAGCGATTCATGTAATGTTTCGAATTATTGTAGAACATTTTATTGGCCGATTGCTGCGTAAGAGTCTGGAATTTACCCGTATCGGCATAATACCCCTCGCCATCACTCGGAGCTACGCCGTAACCTGCTCCGGAAAACAGCAACTCGTCGGCAGACATCATTGCTATCGGATAAGTCAATTTACCATTCTCTACAGTTAATTGGTGCTCTTCGGCGCAGATGAATGTCGGCTTGCCGTCTTCTATTATTCGTTTATGGGCATCGACATGATTAGTATCGTTACAATAAATTACATCCGCAAAATCGTCAGCATAGTCTTTCAAATTATCAGCAAACCAAGCTTCGAGTTCAGCTTTTGCATTTGATTCTACGTAGCTACCATTATTAGCCGCACCATAAGAAATATTTAGAAGAGCAGCCGAATCGTTATCCATGTTCTCACAGGCTTCACTTTCGGATGAAAAACCATTGTATATGAACTTAATGGCGCCATCCGTCGTCGTTCCCATGATTTGCCAACATCGATTTGCGTAGATTATGTTGTTATCTACTTGACCACGGTAATAATAAGTTTTGGATTCCGAATTATAGTATATGCCGTTGCCGTTTGTGGCGCTTGCATGCTTCAAAAAGTCAAAAGAACTATCGTCGCTAATATAATTATTTTCTAGAAAACCCGATATTAAATAAGGGGTAATAGCATTAGCATTTTGTACGCCAATCGACGCCACAACTAGCGTCGCGACGCCAAAACACATCATTTTAGTCGATAATCTTAACATATTTACGTTTATTCTTTTAATTATTTAAGAGGTAGGTATCTAAACTGAAGCGCACATTGCGCTTATGACTATAATACTACAATTATCAGTTTTTTTGCGCGACGCACTGATGTTCTGTAAATATCGGCCTGGATTATAGTTCTAACTTTGCGAGCTAAGATCCACCAATTATTTATGACGAATATTAGACTCGTTCCACTAACTTTAGAAAACTCAGAATTTACTGAGTTTATTTTGAAGATGCGCTTAGATGATACGAATTACGATTTTTATCAGGCGGATGCAGATTTGGAATCCGTAAAAAAATGGATAAGTAAAAATATAGCAAATAAAGACGATTACTTTATTATCCTGAACAACGAAAAAATGGTGGGATATTGCGCACTATATGACTATAACTTCGAAAAGAAATTCGCAATGCTCAGTATCGGATTATATGGTGAAGACGCACGCGGAAAAGGCATCGGCACAGCGGCAACTAAGCAATTAGTAAAATACGGCTTCGAAAATCGTGGCTTAAAAAGTATTCGGCTATTAGTAAGCGAAGGAAACCCAGTCGCAATTAAAAGTTACGAAAAAGCTGGCTTTTTGAGTTTTGGCACACAGCCAGCCAACCGTCCGTACAATGGACAAATGTTCGATTTACGTCGAATGGCAATTATGAATCCAAACTCTTTAGCTTAATTGACTTCTTTGCGTACTGTTAAGGCTCGGTTAATTAAGTCCCCGGATATTTTTAATCGCCGTCTCTGATTTGCTCTTTTAGCGCTGCTATCCCGTCTTGGCCTAGTGCAGCTATAAGATTTCTAACAAATTCCTCTTTAGTAGAGCTTGCTTCTTTTACAGTTTGCAATTCGCCTTCGTAATCGCCTAGATATTTCACGATTCGCTCTCCAACTTCTCCAGTTTCAAAGAAAGACTTTGCCTCTTCGAGAAGGGCATTTCTTTCTTGTTTTATTCGCCCAGAAACAGGATTATCTCGATTCGCCCAAAACTCTTTAACGTTTTCAGAAACCTCTCTGTCGTCATGTCTATCAGTGGGCTCGCCGTAAATATCTGTCCGAATTAAATAAATCGGTACTCCAAAAAATTCTGCTGCTTTCTTGGCCTCATCGCTTATTGCATCTTGCGAATCTCCAAAAACAATTATTGAATCTGGTTTAGTTTTGCCGTTAATCTCTACTTCATTCCAGGGGGTTAAGCTATCTATAGTGCCAGTAGCTTCCAATAACTCGTCTGGATTCATTACTTGGTCTTTATATTGACCCATTTTGCCAATATCTCTCAATACCCCATGATCTGCGGGTGCTGCACTTAAAAAATCGCCGTCTTTTAGATTGTTAAAACCGAATATTAACCCATTCTTATCGAACAAATTCATTTTTTTATTCGAAATCAAAGATGTTGAAATATAATCTCTAGACGCATTAGCCCACCGCTTTAAGTCTATATTTTTTGAGTGATTCCCAAGCGATTGTCCTACTGCCCCAATAACGGAAACGAGCATTTTAAAATCTGAGCCAACGAATTCATATCCGTCAATTGTCTTATCACCAACTTTGATAGGGAATTTTAGAACACCTTCCTTATCGGCTTCGTATGCTCTGGTCAATTCACTCTGGTATAGTTTTTCCGCTTTCGATCTAGCTACCTCTCTATTATTTTTCTTGGTATCCTTATTCGCCTCAGGCGGCAAAGCTTTCCCCCTAAAAATAGGAAACTCACCTGGATTTTGCCACGACGTGCCTTCGGACGGTAATGGCTCGACATTATCTGTCTGCTCAGGCTGATTTATTGTTTCCTCGGGGCTATTCATATTATTTATATATAATACTTTTAGTTTCTCTTGCAAACTCTCTCCGTACATCGTTAGCTAAATATAATCTCATTCCATCCTTTTATGGCATTATATTATTTTGATATATGCCCCCTACGGCAATAACTCTGCTCGGCTCAGTTTTTGGCCGATTTTTCTAAGAATTATATAATTAACAAAAGAGATTTTCGGAAGGGACGATTCAATGAGAGAAGCCACCAATACTAAACGATTTGCGCAAAAGATTGTAAAAAGAATTAGCAACAAAGTCGAAAAAGATAAGAAAGAACCAGTCGGAAACCAAAACTGCCTACTATGTACATGGTGTACCGAAGCCCAATTTAGAGGCATCGATATTCTGCCTAGGCCGGTATATTCCCCTAGAGATGTCATTTTTAAGTTCACGGATGCAAACATAGTCAAATATGCTAGAAAAATACATTTTCGCAATGAAAACGAATTAAGACAAAAAGCCTTGAGCGGGAAAAGGTTTTATTGCCACGTGAACTGGAAGGGTTCTTCTGGAGGACATGAATTTATTCTGCTAAACATCGATGGCGAGATATACGTCATGGATTCGCAAGCTGGCTTGTTGGCAGATATTGATAGCGATGACGGGAGTTATTATTTTAGAGATATAAATTATAAGAATTCCTTCATCGTAAGGTTGGATAATAAAGAATTAAACGAAGACATATTAAAATATAACAGCGTCAATTTTACGATGGATTTTGATGAGATCGAGGATTCAAAGTATCTGCTCTAGCGCCTTGGCGATATTCGTGTGACCCCATAAACTTTGGTCTTTTTTTCAGAAAAAAGAAACCCCCGTAGCCTTCTACGGGGGTGGGGGGTTGCAGGATTGAGACCTGCGTAGAGTGAAGAGATCGATTCCCATTTGCCTTGAAACCGCCTTCTTTATAGGAGCCCCTACTCGCCCCATTTTTAAATTTCACCACTTTCTGTGGTCGTTTCCTTCCTTTCGGAAGCCCCAGGATGCGCTCCAGCCTTTTCGGCTAAGACTGAAGGTGTCCCACACATTTACACTATCCCAATTGCTGTTCCATCGCAGGACAATGCGGTGGCAATTGTTCAAGTTGCGCCCATTTGACACTGGGGATGTCATTTGAGCACAGTTCAGCCATGTTGCAGGATTGAGACCTGCGTAGAGTGAAGCGATCGATTCCCATTTTGCCCTCTGAGGGCTTTGCCTTGAAACCGTCTTCTTTATAGGAGCCCCTACTCGCCCCATTTTTTAATTTCACCACTTTCTGTGGTCGTTTCGAAGCCCCAGGATGCGTTCCAGCCTTTTCGGCTAAGACTGGAGGTGTCCCACACATTTAAAATATACTAATATACTATCCCAATTGTTGCTCCATCGTAGGACAATACGGTGGCAATTGTTCAAGTTGCGCCCATTTGGCACTGGGGATGTCATTTGAGCATGATTGAATTATAGCACACGTTGTAATTTTTGTCAATACTTACATATTTGCTCTAGCGCCTTGGCGATATAATAAAATGTATGGATTTTATAAAAGATATTGACGCAAAAATGTCGTTAATACAATATGGCTGGGTGGACAATGCTGGCGCTAAGCACGCCGACATGGCGGAGTTTGCCGAGAAATATATACTTCAAATGCCAGACGAATTATTGAAGAGTCGACTTGGGGTTTGCTGGGATCAAGTAGAGTTACAGCGAAAACTATTTAACGATTGCGGGATTGCCGTGCGCTCGTTTTTCATTGTCCATTACGACGAAGATAAGTGCCCGACCCATACGTTCATAATCTTTGAACATGGCGGAAAAGTCTTCTGGCACGAGCATGCGTGGGCTGCCCTGCGCGGCTTGCACGAATATGCCAATTTTAAAGAAGCTATTTCCGATATTCGGAATAAATTCATTGAGAACGAACTTGGCGGTAAGTTTAACTCGCGAAATCTTGTCATATACGAATACGCTGCGCCCGCGAAAAACTTATCGTGCATCGAATTCTATAAACATTGCGAAAAAGGAAAACAGATACGAATCAAGTAGCACGACATTCCGCCATAGCCAAAATAAACATCCCTAGTAAGCCTAAACTTGACGACATTTAGCTATGCTGTTATGATATCGGAAGCTCTGAGACCTTTCGTAGCCTCATGGCCGTTATTTATAGAAAAGAGGGGGGATTTAAATGAAAAGCACAATCATCGACACTACTGCAACGAGTAAAAGAATTCGGCTTTTGATGAACGAGATTGGTCTGACTACACTGAATGCCAAATGCTTCTACGATATCAGCTCTTCACAGACATTCTACAGGTGGCTGAGCGGCGCCGCATTACCGACCGTCGAGCATCTAGTAATCCTGGCGGCAGTATTGGGTACTCCAATGGAAGAAATCATAGTTGCCGACACTACCGCTTATCCCGCAAAGACAAAGAAGTCGCTACTCGCACACGAGGAAAACTTGGCGGAGATGACGTGCGACTTGCCAATATGCGATTACGGACAAATGCTTGTCCCAGACATAGATGCTATAGCGACCGGTAAGAGGATTAATCAGCTAAGGATTGATGCCGAAATGACCGTGCGAGACATACAGAAGATTCTTGGCACTAAAACCACACAGGCAGTCTATCATTGGATTCACGGCACTAGACTGCCGGCAGTCGAGCATCTGGTAGCCTTGGCTGCCACCCTTGGCGTCTCAATGGATGAGCTTATAATCGTGGATATAGTTGTCTTATCTATGCTGGACGGAATAGTACTCGAAAAGAAAGACACCAAGATCACTTTGGCAACAGCCATAAGCCTTATTCGTGCCGAAAATGCGAAAACAACTACTCGCAGGTAACTGCGAGCTTTTTTATGCTATAAAAATCCCTGTCGCGTTGGCGGCAGGGATCTTGATTAGTTTTACATAAACTACATGTTCTTGACAACCTCGAGCGCCTCGCGGATGTGGACTATAATTTTCGCATTATCCTAAATACAGTAATGGCATTGTTGCTATTTATGGCGCCGTCAACCGTTTCGACTTTCTTTTTCTTATATATGTCCATAAAACCCAGTGACTCTAAAATAGCCTCCACTTCGCCATCGGCTTGATAGTTCATATAAAGCGCATTCTTCCCCTTTTCCCCCAGGTACGGCTCATCTGCGAATTCTTCTCCTACTCCCAACTGATACGATAAGACAATAATCCCATTGTCTTTTAAAATATCATGAGCATCAGATAGAACTCTGCAGAAATCGTCTTGCGGTAAATGAAATAAGGAATAGACTGCGAATATTGCATCTGCCGAGTCATTCTTAAAATGGTTTTTAACGTTTACCATATCGTCGCAGATATATGCAAATTCGCCATGGATCTTAAAGGCCTCGCGTCTCATTTCGGACGAGAAATCAAGTCCGATGTAGCCATATCCCCTCTTACTAAAATAGGCGTAAGTCCTTCCTGTTCCTGCGCCCAAATCTAATATGGTCGCTCCTTTTGGCAGTTCCCTCTCGAATGCTTTATAAATATCCATATCCTCAATGAAAATGCCAAAATCATTACCATATTGTTGCGCTACAAGGTCGTAGTTTCTTTTGACGCTATTTCTTTTTTCTTCCGAATTCATCATATTACTCCATTATCATAGAGCGACACATAGGCAGTCAGCAAATCGCGCGCATTGCCACCACAGCCACCGAATACCATATCGGGATAATCACTAATCACGCGACGTACTTCCGGAATGCGTTCAGCGCGATAATCCAAAACGGCACAAACGATTTCTTTGTATGTCATTTTGCGAATATCGCCAATGACAATAGGCCGAGGATCTCCCATGCCGTACCAGCCACAAGAGAGTCCGGTGCTATCGACCGTGACCTCGTTGTCGCTATTGATATTGATTGCGCCGATTGCGGCGGGGCAAAATGGGACTTTGTAGCTAACGCCGAATTGTCGCTCAATTGCTCGATATAACACCGCCAGCTCTTCGTCGGTGAGCTTATGTCGCTCGTAATATTCATCCTTGGAATATCCAGCATTTTCCAGCTCGCCAACTAATGGGAACACATTGTGTTCAACACATCGCCTCACAATATCCACAACTTCATCATAGTTATCGCGCTCCGGAACAATAGAGGCGCCAATGCTGGTCGCACAGTCACGATTAAATTCGCCAGCAATCTCAAGCAGATGCCGACGATTTTCCATGTGCTTTGCCGCCAGTGTCGGGCTAACGCCAAGCATCTTCGCTACGACTTCTGGGCGCTCGCTATTGTATTGGACCAACACGTTTAAGTATCCCTGCCTAAGAAAATCTTCAAGCTCTCCATCCCAATAGATGCCATTATTAAAAATGGACCAACTGAAATCGTGGACCGCAGTGTTAGCGATTAGGGACTTAAGTTTAGTCAAGTTGACATCAAAGGTCGGTTCGCCGAGGCCGCAACAGAATCCCATGTTACCATCGGGTATACCCAAAGACAAGCGACGCTGATTGATTTCGGCAGCGAGCGCCGAAACAGCTTCAATATCCAAGGCGGCAGGCTTGTTTTTTATAGAGCATGAGCTGTCGCAACGCGGACATCTAGCGTTACATGCAGAACCTAGTTGGACATCTAGAGCCAGTAGGTCTGTGCGAGCGTGGCGCACTATGGCGTTAAGCCTATCGGGGCGCCAAGGCTTATAATGAATAAACATGCAATTCACTCCTTTCTTAAAGAACTATTTGGAATCCTCCTCTTCTAGAAATTCTACAATAAAATCCAGATTTTTCAAGAGTGCCATCAATACTGCCGCAAAAAAAGGAAAGCAAATACGGGGCAGGTAGCCTGTGAGTTTTTTCACTTGACCCTTTTCTTATTTCGGTTTTATGTTATAATATTGCGTAAATTCCTTAGCGTTTGTTTCAAATAATGAACGCAATAACCGTTAATTGGAATTAGTACATGAACAAACAGAAAGGTAGGTGGAATCATGAGAACACGATCAATCACTTTTATGGGACTCGGTATAGCACTTTTCGTAGTACTCTCGATGTGCTTAAGGGTCCCCGTATTCGAGAATTATTATCTGTGTCTCGGATATATCGTTATGACAATCTATGCCTGGAACTTTGCCTGGTACGAAGGAGCCGTCGTCGGCTCGCTCGGCGTGATCCTATACTGCGTCGTTGGCGGCCTTGGTTTTAATGGTATGCCGGGATGGGCTCTCGGAAACGTTGTCATCGGCCTAATTCTTGGCGTTGCCATTAAAAAGATCCAGACACTAAGGCATAAAACCTTGCAGGTCGTGCTTATTGCATTGGTTGCAATCATTGCTACTTTCATTGGCATCGAAGTAATAAAGTCTATTGTAGACAGCATGGTTGTCAGCCAGCCAATCTTAGTGAGGGTCGCCAAGAACACGACGTCATTCGTATCGGACGCTTTTGTTATCGTGGCTAGCTTACCAATCTGTTTAGCCACAGAGAAGATCGCGAAGGAACTTCGATACGGAGCGGAACATGGCATCGACAAAACGGCCGCATAACTGTGCCGGTTAATAAATCTGCTTCTTGTGGTTTTACGCTCCTGGGCTTAGCTCAGGAGCTTTTTCACCTATAAATTCCGCTACGCAATGCAATCTATTACTATTTTAGTACGCCATTCTTCATATCTTGGAAGATGCCGGGAGTATCGGAAAGTTCACTAAAGGTGCCCCTCTGAACTATTTTTCCTTTATCTATTACGATTATTTCGTCGCAGTTTTGTAGCGTGGTCAACCTATGCGCAATAGATATAATAGTGGTGTTGTATTCTTCTTTTAGTTTTTCAATTTCTTTTTGCACATGTTTTTCGGACGTATTGTCGAGCGCGGAAGTTGCTTCATCCAATATCAGAATCTTTGGTTTTCGTAGAAAAATGCGAGCAAGCGCTATGCGCTGACGTTGTCCGCCCGACAAATTTCTGCCGCCTTCTGAAATCATAAAGTTATATTTTTTGGGGAGGTTATTAATAGTTTCTTCGAGATTTGCGCTTTTGGCAGCCTCCGCAATTGCTTCTGGGGAAATATTTTCCTCTAGACCATAAGCAATATTCTCAGCAATAGTCCCGGCCACTAAGAAAGGAGTCTGCGGAACTAAAGCTATAGATTTTGCAATCTCCGCACGGCTGAGCTTTGATAAATCAATACCGCCAATTCTAATTTCCCCACTTGCCTGTTCTAGCTTGTCAATTATCTTAATTAGAGTCGACTTTCCGCAACCACTTGGGCCAACAATCCCGATAAATTCTCCTTTGTTTATTTCTAGATCAATGTTGTTTAATATCTTCTTGTCTGGCTCCTCATCGTAACCCATTGAAACATGTTTCAGCAAGACATTGTTATTAATGATTTCATCGTAGTATTTATCGCTCGTTTGATACGAGAAATCTTTTGGCAACTCCGCAATCTTGAAATAGTCATCTGCGAGCACTTTACACTCGGATAATTCGTCTAGAATTCTATGCAACTCGCGAAGTGGGGCGGTTAGCTGAGTAAAACATAGATAGATAGTTAAAATAGAACCCACCGCAATGATACCGTTCGAGGCTAGCACTACAGAAATGGCAATAACTAGGACAGTAAAAACAGCTTCATTAATAAACTTGACACAATCATAGAATGCCATAGATTTGTGATGCTTCATTTCTCTTGAACGGAGATTACTCGATTTGCTTTCGACGCGCGATACTTCCATATCGACACTGTTCAAGGAGCGAATAGTTTCAATGCCGCCAAGCAACTCTACCATAGTTCCATCCATTTCGGCTTTCTGCTCCATTAAATCTACACGTATGCCACGTTGGGTCTCGATTTGGCGCCATACGATAATAAGTCCAACCGGTATTACTGCGATTATCAAAAGTGCGACCAATGGAGGTAGCTGTGTAAAAATTACAACAATTGCAGCAACGCCCGTGGCTATAGCTGGGGCAAAATCCATAAACACCAGTTTTACGAGTTTTGACACCCCTTCTATGCTACGATTGAGGCGACCGTGAATATTGCCCGTCATGTGCTTACGAAAATACGATAGTGGCGCCGTCATTAGAGAACTGGAAGCTTTTGTTCTCGCTCTAAGCTCCACCTTTGTGGCAACGCCTTCAATCATCAGTCGCCTGATTACTTTTATAATTTCATTGGAGACGGTAACTACTAAAATAACTAGCAGAATTGGAATGACCGCCGTGAAAACTATCTCATCCTGAGCCAAAACCTGATCTGTAAGATAGCCGATAGCAAGCGGAGTAATCTGGCTAAGTATTGCCGATATTCCAAGGAGTAATAATACTAACAAAAAACTTATCTTCTGTTTTTTATCTAAAATACCGTATATTTTTCTAAATAACGACTGCTTCATAAATCCATTACATTATAGCATGGCGCGCCCTTTGATGATTTATATAAAAACCCTCCTCGCAAAATCGCGGGGAGGGGATTAATGTTCATTTGAGCCTGCAATACCAGGCAACACCAGGCTTATCTGGCTTGATCGGATAGCGAACCTCGCGGAAATTGCTGTATGTTGAGACAATCCAGCAACCATCGTTAGCTACGCCTTCGGACCAAACGACTTGGCCATACTGCCCTTCGCTTTCGATAACGCCAATTAGATAAATATGGTCCACGATTCTCTTGGTTAACGACAGATCACGCGGCGATACTGACTCCCAGTTATTATAGGTGAGGATCTCTCCCCAACGCCTAGCATCGAATCGATTTTCACCCGGCTCACGATCTCCTGGTTCAGGCATCTTGAGCTGCTTGCCACTCGCATGCTTAACTTTCCATGCAACATAGCTCGGGCTTCTCCTGATGACGAAGTTTAGCGAATCCGTTACGGCCGTATAGAACTCAGGCGCGCCCGATTCTTCCCAAGGCGCAAACTGCGGTCGAGCGTACGGATAATCCTTTGCTCCGTATTCCATTATCGCACGATAAATCACGCGACAAAGGACGCGGATGATTCGATTATTCTGCCAAGCGGGCAAAGACTGTCTGGCGAAAAAATTCGCAATTGAAATTTTAATATTCATGGTACCCCCCCTTCATTGCTCAAAAGTACATTTATACTAACAGTATGCCATTATTTAATTTATTTGTCAAGATAACGAAAAATGCCTGAAGGATTTTGTTGAACCAATAAAAAACCCGCCGCGTTAGCGGCGGGGTGATTCTCATTTGCTTACTTAACCGGTAGCGTATTATGCGCATTGCGCTTTTACTACCTTAAACATCTCCCGAACATCATCCATGATAGGAAATGTCTTTGTTTCAGACGAACTCACGGCAAACGTACCATCCACAAGATCAATAGCAAACGTTGCACTGCCTTCTTCGCCCTGGTACATGGTTTCCCATTGTTCATCCGTCACGATGCGACGAGCAGCAAGCTGCTCGATTGCCAGGTTGTCGAAACTGATGACCTTAAATTTGGGCTTTCCTGCAATATAGTCATAGAGGAACTTTTGCCTCTTTGCTACTTCATCATTATTCGCAGTCAAGTACGCTTCGCCTCGGCGAAGTGCCTTATAGCCCAAGATCAAGAGCTTTATGCCCCGGCCTTCCATCTTCATGATATCGTCCTCGGAAACGATTCCGTTGATTACATGAACTACAGCATTCGGGAAGTAGCGCAGCACTTTAAATAGCTCTTCGGTTGGAGCCATAAGAGATACGCCTACCCCATGGATCAAGCCCTGCATCGTCAACAGATATAAATCCTTCCAGTACTTCATGAAGTGCTTCTGGTTGATCGTGCCATTCACGACAATCCCCTTATTCTTCATTTTTCCCAGAAAAGCCAGGAGCTGAGGGTGAGACATATCATTCAGGTTGATGGCACATTCCGTACCCGGTAACAGAGTGTCGAAAAACTTATGGCTGAGTATGTCTGCATGTTTTCCGTTTTCCGTACATCCGAGATAGCAATAAGGGCATCCGCCATCGCATTTATGTGTGATGGTTATATCATTATTGAGTGGGTACTCAAAATTGAGAATGTCATCTTCTGTCCGAATAATTCTCGTTCCGTCAGCATAGAGTTCTATCTGAGCATTGCCGTTTCTATACTCGTACAATATGTTTGCCATTATTCCCCCTTAACCATTGCAATATCTTGCGTGGATCTTGAAACGTTCTCCCGAAGGTGCAGTGTACTCATATACGTCATGATAATATTCATCATTATCATTCCATATTTCAGAAGTAGCGAAGTCGTATTCGCCGTACAGCATACCTGCCACATCCTCATATTCATCGTCCATATCGTCAAGGATCTCTTCCTTTGTTTTTCCGGAGACCTTCTCGATAAATGCGAACACTTCTTCCTCGGTGTACAGTCTCATGTAGATCGGCCTCTCTTCGTCGCTTAATTTTTTGAAAGCGTAGAAATATTTATCTACATAGACGTAAAGATGGTCATCGTTTTCCCACCTTTCACTATCCTCTTCCGGCATAATAACAAGCGCGTGGTCGATTGACGAATTTGTTTCATAACAACCTCGTCTCACTTTAATAATCATACTTGGTTCCTCTCTTTCGCATCGAAAATAAATTGTTAAGTTACAAAAATCAATTGAATTATATCATATTAAAATCGTTTTGTCAACATGCTCGGAATAATACTAACCTTTATTATGATTCTGACTTCACGAATTAAGGTTCGCAATTCGGGTTATAAGATTTTTCAACTAATCCTTAAAATTGTTTTATCTAGTTAAGCTATTTAATCACCATGCTATTCATGAGCGCAAAGGTGGCAACCGCAATTAGAATGATCATAAATGCGCATACAGCTATAATTTCAATGTTACGATGATTGCCGACAATCTCACTATCGAATGGGTTATGTGGATCATATACAATGCGACGCTTCTTGCCTTCCCCCTCTTTGTCGCCACCGTATTTTGCTACATGACGATATTTTTTCCCTTTTACAGAAAATTCAATGATTTCATGATGGGTTTTAGTAATGAATGATGCCTCGCGGTAGTCGATAACCGTTCCTTCGACCTCATGCCAAGTGGGATTATGTATACGTTTGCTATACTTGGCTTGCTGGATCGTATAGTAGATAATGGCGCCAATTAATATCGTTGCACACACAATTAAAAAGGGTAAAAAACTGCCACCGTATTGATACTCTTCTGGCAGAAGAGACCAGATAATACCGAGTATAGCCAACAGTGCAAGTGTTAAAAATAGAGCTAAAAATGACCGCACATTTGGACTAGTAGAATTAATATCCCATTTGAGACCATACGCTTCGCCATTATTGACGATTTTCTCGCTACCGCACGCCGGACAGCGATCGGCGCTCTCTTTTATCTCTTCGTGACAATTAGTGCAAAACATTAGTTCTATTATAAGATAAACCAATGATAAAAAACAAACCTCAACGAGCATATCGACTAGCACACCTAAAAACAAGAAGATGACCAATAGACAGTAGCCTACTTGACAATTTGGACATTTTACATATGCCGTGGAACATAAAAAAGCTTCGACGTTTGTCGAAGCTTTGCGTATTATCCTTCAGGAGAACATCGGCGCCGGCCAATACCACTCGATTACCGGACGCCACTCCGATAAGTAGCACGGCGTCAATACCGGCGTGCCTAAATCGGCCAGAGAAGATGCCAGTTCCGCCATAGTATCATACGCCTTCTTAGCCTTCTTTACCCTACTAATTGCGTCGAGGTATACGGACGGCCGCCAGAAGTAGATTCCAGCATCGCAATAAATATAATCTGCCCCAACCGTATTGATGAGGGAATAGCCGCAGCTTTTGACCGGACCAACCCTGACGGTGCCAACACCGGCAACACGGAGCGTTTTCTTACAGACGAAATCATCATCTGCGGTAGCCATGACTATGCTTCCATGTTTTTCTGCGACTTTCGTTGCTTCTTTTACATAATCACGAGTATCGCCGTAGGCATATCTGCCACCCCCAACGTCCAGCAACATAGGTCTTACGCAGATTGCTGTTTTAGTCGACATTTCCGCCGTTTTTCTGATCTTTTTAGCAACTTGCGCCATAGCATGCGCGTCGCAATAATAGTTGTCCACCACGAAGATCTTTGACGGGTCGACGACCTTATCGAGCTCGACCATGGTTTCTTGATACAGATCCTCATGGGCTGCGACTAAAATATCGTCGTAAAGCCCTTCATATCTGCGGATTGTCATTACGATATTGGATTCAGCACTGGGGACAATCTTGATTATGTCGCACTTATTCTGCACCAATAATACCAATACCCTATTTGTTGATACCATACACCTCACCTCCAAAAGATTTTAAAAATGCGGCCGCCTATAGTTAGATAAAAATGCGGCATATTTTTATATTATAGCACATTTTTCGTATAAATGCAATAGCGGCAAAACCTACACTTGTGCGCTTTTCAGTAATTCTAGAACTCGCCTTTCTCTCTCTGCAATCTGCTTTTTAAACGCATCGTCGCTTTCAAAAGCGGAGTTTGCCGCGATAGCCTCTTCTATTGACACAAATTTTAGGACAAAATCTAAAGCCTTTTCTCCATCATCTAGTTCTTGACTGCCTATCTCGTCCTCTACCCTGCAAGTGTAATAAAAATTTTGCTGAATATGAATGATGTCTTTACCAGAATCGTCGCCGTTTTGGATTTTTAGAACTTCTCCAAACTCTTTGACAGAATCCGAAATAAGCGTCATGCCGGTTTCTTCTTTGATTTCACGAACTAACGCCTCAAGATGCGTTTCATTTCCTTCAATTCCACCGCCAGGGAATTTATAGAAATGGCACTTCCGGCTATAAATCATCGCAATATTGCCATTATCGTCGAAGATAATTCCGCGAACCGATGGGCGGTAAAACTTTTTCCCATTTGGATTATAGTCCTTCAAATCAATGGTAAATAGTTTTCTCATATTGCAATTATATCATGAGGTGCAAGTTAGGTCTCTTGCCCAAAAATACCCATTAAAAAGCCCCCCGACTCTGCCCGCACTGGCTGTGCGGAAGTCGGGGGGTGGACGCGTTAGGCGGCGGCCTCGGTAATCACATTGCCGATACCTTCAATCGAAGTACCCTTGGCGTCGTAGCAGTACAGGTACCTAAGTATCGGGCGCCGCTTGAGACGATCATGTTCCCAGGTGTGAATTAGCAGGCTGCTACAGTTATAGAACTGTATTTCCTCACCTGATACCGATGCCGTGAACGTGATAATGCCGTCGGCGGCGTTGATAGCTGTCACGACTCCCTTGGCGACTGCCGGAAGGCTCTCGGAAATCACTCCACCGCAGATGTAGTTTATGAAAACCACATCTTCGCCTACTTTAAAGTAATCGAAGGGGCGGGCGTCAGGAAAACGAAATACTCCGTCAGCCATGGGAAGCGGAATCTGAGCGATCGCCCTGACTACCATGTCCCAGTAGGTCTGCACCAGCGCCTTGGTGTACCAGACAAAGTCCGGCTTCAGGGCGCTATAGCTGCCGTAGTCATCGGTTAAGTAGCGCACGACGAGTGCGATGAAAATCAGAACAGCAACAATTACTACAAGCTTCATACTCCTCCTTCTGGCGGAATTGCCGCCGAAAAATCTTTGAGCGGTTTTTGCGACTCATTCCGACTACCTAATAATAGCTAAGCAGAATGAGTCGCAAATCCCCATCGGGAGAATCTAACGCATTTTCCTAAAGTTCCATAAGCCCTAGTGGGTTTATTCGTCTAATTATACCACATATGCTTATTTTTGTCAATGGACTTATACTAATTCACAACCTATGCATCATAAAGGTCTGAATTGGTCGATCTTATATATTTAAAATTTCAGATAGTGGCGATTCGCCATATATTTCTACGAATCGCTTGAATTGTGGCGATCGATTTACTTCAATCAATTTTAATTCGCCATTTTTTAATACGGCGAGGTCAATGCCGATAAAATCAAGCCCGGAGAGAGTAGCAATCTTCTTGCAAATATCTTTCTCCTTTTCAGTCAATTGGCGTTTTCCGACAACTTTGACCTTTGACTCTGGCGATTTGCTAGTTTTTATCGTAGCCTGCTCAACTGGATTACCAAAAATAGCATAGACGCGCAGTTCTTCCTGAATATCCATTAAATCTTGGATGATATAACTATCATCAAAATTCGCCTCACTAAAATAAATACCTTTTGCGCGTTGCGAGATGCGTTTTTTGGCTAAATGCTTACCATCGCGGAATGTCCCATTCGAAGGCAAAAACGTATTCGGCATATAGTCAGAATAAAGCATGTACTGGCGATACTTGTCTTCAAAAGACTCCATCTGTTCATACGTGGTTATATTATCTATGCTTTTTGAAAAGTGAAAAGTTTTTAGAGCGTTTTCGACATATTCTTTTGCACGGGGCGATATCTCTTGATCATTGAATGGGTCGCGCAAGTAAACTACGTCATAATTAAGATCGCGTCCAGGGAGTTCATCGTAAAGGTATATATCCCACCCATGCTGTTCGAAAAAAGTGGCAGATAAATCCTTTTTAGTAGTAACAATCGCTTTCATGCAATGATTATAGCATTCTTAAACTATTCCCAAGACCGTGCTAGCTTCGACGCTTTTTCTCTAGCTCAGCATCTGCTTCTTTGTATTTTCGGGCCAGTTCCTGGAATGGTTTAAAGAAGTCCGGGTTATTGTGAGTTGGTCTTCTCCAAAGAATATTACTATCTGGGTTGTTAGCCATTTCAATTAGCTTATTTTGTAGCCGATCGAGCTTATCGTCGTCGTAATCCTTACTTTCTAAGAAAGCATCAATTTTCGACTTGACTTGTTGCCATAACTCTTCGACTTTGGCCTCAAGTTCTTCCACGCTTGGCTCCGCCTCCTCGTCTTCTAGTTCCGGGTCATCCTCTTCGCTATTCACACCAAATTGGCTAGACTCGATTTCGTCACGCATTTTTACGAGATTAAAAAGTTGCTGATATTTTATTACATATATTCCCCAGTTTTCTCGACTGCTCGTTTTTGCAAGCTGTTCTAGCTTTTCTCTCTTCTCGCGCAATTCATCTTCCGTCCTCTCATCTTTGTTAATATACATGAGTCTTTCGATTTCGAAGCCGATTTCTTTATTTGCGCGCTCGAGTTCAACCTTTTTGTTCGCCTCAAAACCCTCTTCGGTCGAAGTATCGAATTCTTCTTTACCACTTTGTGCTTGCTCTAGAGACATTGCGCGAAGTTGCGCGCTAGCATCGCCCATTCTAGAACTTTGTAGCTTTGGAACCCATTCTTTACTGTATGGATCCTGCATAAGTGCATCTAATTTATCATAAGCTTCATCATCATAAAATTTATGGCCAAGAATAATCTTGAATAACTCATCTTTGCGACGCTCTCGTTCTTGCTCTATTTCCCTAGCTTTGCGCGCTTCCTCTGCGGCTGCCTCCTCCTTGGTGAGGACATGTTTGTTTGGTATGATGAAGATTGGCACTCCGTGCGCAGCGGCTTGCCTAAGAACATCCTCATTTACACCATCAAGTGGGGCTCTGATAAAATCAATCTTGAATGCCGGCTTGCCCGTTTCGTCGTAACGGTGCGCTTGAAGCTCTAAAAATCTCTTATCCGATATTTTCTCGGCAACATCACCAGTTGCCGATCCTTCGTTGAGGCTAATAATATCGTTACTACCCTTAATCAGCTCGCCAGTAGCACCTTCGCCCATTTGAGAAAGAGACATTTCTGGAAGATGCAGAAAACAATAGAAAATATGGTCATCTTTATCAACGTATTCTTGATCCCGCCGTTTAATGCTATCTTTGTATTGGAAAGACAATTGATCTGAAAATGTCAAGGACGCAGCGCGTTTTTGAGCCTCTTCTTTGCTGGCGTACCAAAACATGGGATCTCTCATTAATGGCTGACCTCCCCTGCCGCCACTATATTGAATATCATGCTCTAGATATCTAAACGGCAAATTGCCAGTATTATATATTACAACTGGCTTGCCCTCATATTCGACGACAGTCTTTGAGGATTCGGCTTCGCCAGCATCCATTATTGCCTCTAGCTCCTCGATTGGCGTGAACGTTTCGTTTAGTTTGGTTTCAATCGTTCTTTGACGTTCTCTATTTTTTTCTGAATTAATTCTTCGCTGTGCCGATAGCTCTGATGGCGAGCCGCCCTTATCTGCCCATTGTTGATCCGTGTAATTCAGCTCGTTATCAATTTCGACTGCCTTTTCGCCCACCTGCTCCATACGTTCTTCAGGGTAATCTTTTTTCCGCACTCTCCGCTATCTCATCATTTTGCTCTGGTTCCCGATTTTGTTCAGAACCGTCGACTCTTTCAGCCCCCGTCTGCCCGCGCAGAAATTCGAATATACCCCTAAGCGCCATATGTCTCCTTATGTATCATTGCTTACTAATCATAATATCATAAGCGGTAGCATTTTTAAGACCGACGGGATTTCGAAGCGAACTTCGTTCAGAAAAATAGAATTTCGAGCGTTTTATATCTTCTATCACTCGTTGTCAACGCACCTAATGCTACAATAAACGCATGAAAACCAATATAGTCGTCACCTCGGGCTGTAAGTATTTAGATATTGATGGATACGCTAGCATCATCGCTTATCGCGAACTATTGAAGAGGCAAGGGAAAAATGCAACTGCCTCATCTTCGTCTAGGCCCAACCAGAGTATCCCGCCTTTAATTCTGAACCTGAAATACCAGCTCGACCCAGTAGATACAGCAAAAGACGCAAAATTCATCGTATTAGATACGTCAAAACCTGATTTTTTCGATAAACAAGTTACTACAAGGAAGCTCATTGAGATAATCGACCATCATACGGGCTATGAAAAATATTGGAATGATTACCCGAACATTAAAACTCAGATTGAGTTTATCGGCTCGGTCTGCACTATAGTTTACGAGCGAATTATTTCATCTAACCATACCGAAATATTAGACACTGATATTTGCAAGTTGCTTATTGCTGGAATTCTAGACAACACACTAAACCTTAAATCTAGTATCACGACCGAACGCGACCGTAATGCCTACAGCGAGCTACTGAAAATAGGCGATGTGTCGAGCGATTTTTATGCCGAATACTTCTCCGCTTGCGAATCGGAAATCTTAAAAGATTTTACGCGAGCTATCAAGGATGACATAAAGATTGAGAAGGCCGGGGTCTTGCCGGAAGCTATTGGCCAAATGATCATATTGAATATCGATCGTTTTGATACGGCAAAAATGAAGCAAGTTTTTGCGGATTACCCAGAATGGTTAATGAATGTAATCTCCCTGGAAGATGGTAAAAGCTACTTATACTTTGACGGTATCGGCATGCGCAAAAAGCTAGAAGAATTGTTTAATAAGAAATGCGACACGGATAGCTTGCTGATACTAGACGACTTTTTACTCCGCAAGCAGATTATGAAGATTGCGCGCGAAATGTAGTCTTTTTGCATGAAAAAGCCCCCGACCGTCGCACGATTAGTGCGGAAAAGTCGGGGGGCGGTTAATCGATGCGTTTTATGTCGGGGCTGTCAGTTATGCGGGGTCAATCTCTGCAAGCCAGCCAAGATCGTTGCCATTCCCATCGCAGACGATATAATCCCGATAAGACTTTTCCGTCTTTGTCAGGATGTTGGCGTCCGGCGTACCATCTTCCTTGGTGCCATATCTGACCCAGTATGCCTCTCCGGGAAATCCGGTGCTTACCCCCCAGTCCGTCTTGATTGACCAGGATCCGTCATCGTTGCGGGAAATCTCGGCCCCTTTCAGGAACTCGGGGTACTCTTCGGTCAGCGGTGCTGCCTTCATAATAGTGGCCTTCTTATAAAAGACTCCGTCGATCTCGACGAGGTTCGTGGCGGCATTGCCGATGCACCAGCAGTTGTATCCGGTGCTCGTGGCCTGAGACTCCTCATATCCAATCACGCTGCCGATGGGGCATTCTTCATCTCCCTCAATGCATGTGAGCTGGATCGTATCACCTGACACACGAACGGATTCGCGCAGGAAGTCCGGAATATCAGCTTCCTTCGTGACGCGGATTGCGTCTTTTCTCTGACCGGCCTGTTTGTGAATGAGAATAATAACCATAAGAAAATCTCCTTCTGGCGGGGGCTACCGCCGAAAAAAAGTGTTTATGTTTCGAGCGGCTTTCGCAACTCATTCTGGCCACCATATAGATAGGCAGAACGAGTTGCAAAATCCTCCAGAGGAGACCCTAACGCATCTTCTTAATGTTCAATAAAGCTAATCAAGCTTGCATTGTTTATTATATCATAGTGTTAAAATATTGTCAATACTTTTATATATTCTTGCTATTTTTGTCAATTATAGCTCAAAGATTTTATAGTTACTGCCAGCATGACGGATGATCTTGCCGTCCTGAACCACAACTCCAACCCCACTGGGCAAACAAATTAGAAACGAATCATGGCTAGTGGCCCAGCCGTCTTTATTTTCATCGCGATAATCCGTATAGACAGAATAGCGACCAATCAGGCCGGCGCCAGTTTTATAATGCCGATGAATGTCACGGCCGGTATCGATAAATTTGCCAAGAGCAATGGCGCCACCACCGCCGCCGTAAACAACGCCGCCATGATTACTGTAGTCTTGCAAAACGAATTCGAAGCCGGTACGATCAAATTCGTCCATAATCACTTCCGTATCGCCGCCACCAATATAGACAGCACTATATTCACCCAGATGTTTAAACGGCGCCAGACTATCAGCAAAAAGGTACTGAATGTCCGTACGTCCGTGCATGACAATCATATCTCGCATCCATTCAGAAGCGGAGGATATCTTCTCATTGTCACGAAAGCCAGTGGCGACGTAAAGGATGCTGCTATTTTGCGGCAATTCAGCGAAGAACATTTCGTCAAGCATTTTAGTAGCATTCTCATCGCCGCCACCAGAAAGAAAGATTTTTCCAGTCATATTTTTTCCTTTTTAGATTATTATAGTTACCTCGCTACGATTTCGCCATCATCAAGGATTTTTGCATTTGAGCCATCCCACGATAGGATTTCGCTGATTTTTTGCGCACGAGCGTTACCTGAAAGTAAATCCGTGAAGACATTATTTTGCAGACCAGGTAAAAAGTAGAATTTTACTCCACCGTCTGTAAGGAATTTGATTTGCAAGATTCCCGTATCCTCGGTCCCGTTGTTAAAGATGAAGTCGCCAAGATTATATACAATCGGCTTCCCGTTGTTGTAGTCAATTCCCTGCAATGCATGCGCATGGCCACCAACAATAATATCCGCACCAGCGTTGAGGTAATCTTTAGCGGTCGTCTTCTGGACTTGCTCTAATTGATGCGACCCTTCAGTTCCCCAATGGATGATAGCTACAACATAATCACTATTCGACTTTGCTTCTTTGATAGTATCGATAAACTCCGCCGTATCGTAGCAAAGCAAGACGCCGCCAGTAGTGGCCGTAGCACCAGGAGTGTCGATGCCCCATTTTTCGGCGCGCGTAGCATTAACGAAGGCGACGCGATAGCCGTTGGGTAAGGTTAGATAATATGGCTTTTTAGCCTCGTCTAAGTTCTTGCCAGCGCCAATATATGGCATTTTGATAGCCTGAAAGCTTTCTAGCATATCGCTGAAAGCGAGCGGTCCAAAATCATAGACGTGATTGTTGGCAAGCGTTACCAGATCTACGCCCATGTCGTTATAAATTGATAGTCGCTCGGGTTTGGCGCGAAAAGTGTAGTATTTGCCAGGCGTTTTAGTGCCACGATTGCTAACGGTAAATTCACTATTCGCAACCATAAAATCGCTCTCGCGCATAACTTTGAGAACCTGATCCGACAAAATACCACTAACCCCCTTGCCGCGTTGATCATACTGCGGCATTACTTCCCAGTTGTCCGCCAAAGAAATATCGCCAACTATGCTTATCGTGTAATCTTTATCTGGTTTCGCAATCTCATCTAGCTCAACGGGGCCGGACTGCGTCTCCGAATATGAGGGGCGAAAAAAACTAAGGCCAGAAAATGCGACTAATGCCGCTAATGCCATTACTGCAACTAGACTGACAATCCGAATACTCGCCGTGTGCCTACTTCTCATTATTTTAATTATAGACCACTGCTCATTCTATGCGTCCACCGGTGCAACGAAGCCGATAGATGAGCTTACCGCCTTTGTATATTTCTTCAACGCCATTAAAACGATCTAAGTTTCCCTCAACATTAAAAGTATACTCGTAGCCATCGCTCTCGAAGCGACTTGGACCACGTACTGGCAAAATATCATCTTCGCCCACCTTCATTAAAGCTGGTCTCAAGGCTTTATCCATAGCTTCTTCAGATAATTCTTCGTCCAAAGTCACGCCATAGTAATTCATTCCCCAAATAGGCGTATTGGATTCGCCATCGTAGACTACTTCTTCGCCGATAAACTTCACGCCGCCAAAATAAGTATCATGATAGGTCATACCAGCTTCACTATATTCATAGTCATTCGACCCAACGCGCGAAGCCGATGTTTTCTCGACATTTGCGTTCGCATACGTCTCTTTTTTAGCTTTTATTAAAAATGACTCCAATTTTTCCATGCAATATCGTCCTTTAGTTATTTATTTCACGTACGAGGATTTCGGCATTTTGCACGTTCTTGCCGAGCGCCTCGCGCGGATCGAGCTGGTCGATAATATTGCGAAAATGCCGAAAGACATGTTTGCTAGTTACAATTAATACATTCTTATATCCTTCGTTCAATAAATCGCCCAGAAAATCCTCAGTACGCTTGTATACATCCTCTGACGATTCTGCATTGCCATGCCTAAACGTATAGATATCCGGTGAAGCATTTCTGATAGCATGATAGTCGTCAACTTTCTTACCCTCAAAGCCGATATCAATGTCGTTTAACCTAGCATCAACAATTAAATTTAGATTGTGATGCTTATTAATATATTCCGCCGTCTGCCTAGTTCTTGGTAGCTCAGAAATATAAATAGCCTCAAACGGCTCATCTTTAAGCAACTCGCCAATTTTCTTCGCTTCGTTAATCCCCCTCTCCGTCAAAAACACATTAACGCTTGGGTCGGAATTATGCAATCCTAATACATTGTAGTTGGTTTGACCATGACGTACGACTGTAATTTTCATTATTCCCTATAATAACACAGAACACTAGCGACTAGAGATCCCACCAACTTGGCCTCTCGATGTAGTCTGGAACATTTAAGAACATATTGCCCTTCTCGAGTACACTATGCGTATCCCAGTCATCCAGAACCTTAAGCGATGTGATTTGGTAACCATAAGCGAACATATTTCTCATAAATTTAGCAAGCTATTAGCTATAATGAAAATGGATTTTAAGGTAAGTTTAGAAATGATAAAAAATTCTGTTTTAGCGACAAGGTTAAACGATGATAGTCTACGTTATTATATCGATAATTCATCCTATGCAAAGAAGCATGAGTCGCCGAACTTGGCGGAAGCGACACGAAAAGAACTCGAGACGACCTACGTAGCCTGCAGAGACTACGCCTGCAATTCCCTCGTAGGCAGCTTGATTACTTTTGATGACGCAAAAAATGGCCAAGTGAAGGAGTTGAATTGCGACAAAGACCATTTCTTTTTATTGGCTAGAGTACGCACGAATTGGGAGAATCGAACCATAGAAGAGACGGCGGAGGCGCGGAGATATATGGGCTTCACGATTATGACCGAGAAAAACCTTTCGCATTTCCCCGGGCGCGTTCTGTATGGCTACAAGAGTGGAATTGATGCGTCTATGATTGCACATATTTACCCTTGCGACTCCAATACGGACGGCTACGAAACTGACCCATTAAAGCTAACCGACGCGCCAGAAATATTGCTCGACATAGAGGACTTGTGCGAAGCGGCGCTTCGGCTTAAGGCCTATAGTCAAGTTACGATTGAAACTAAGACTACCAAACAGCAAAAAGGAATCAAAAAAGGTGCCGCATTGACGCCCGACGTAGTAATTGCAATTGATAAAATATCCCCCGATGACAAGCTAGCAGCCAAAGAAAGAGGATTACCAATAGTATTGATTCACAGAGGGCGACAAACAATCATGAAAGTATTCGATGCGCACGAAAGGGCCGAGCTAGCAAACCCCGCCTTGATTTAAGCCAAGAAAAACCCCCGACCAATGGTCGAGGGTTTCCCCCTTTATGAAGGGGGGCAGAAGAAGGAGAGACTTACTCTTCCAGTTCCGACGGCCACGGAATGACTTCAAGTGGCTCCAAGAGAGTATTGCCATAAAGCTCGTCAAGTTCGGCTTCTGTTGCCAGATAGCCGTCTTTGTTAAAAGTGTACCCGGCTTCTTCGAGACGCTTCCGGAGCCGATCTTTGCCCTTTATTCCGAGATTGCGTACGCGCTTCTTGGACTTGGGGTCGAAGAGGCTCAGCAAATCACTGACCGTATTAATGCCGGCGCGCCTGAGCGTGCGATGAAGCTGTCCGTCACCTACTACGTAGACAATCGGCGAATCTTCCGGAACATCGCGCGGACGCAGCCCTTCAATCGCGAAGATCGCCTGAGCGATGTCGCCATCGCAACCGATAGCGAAGGGGTGAAATGCGAGCCTGCGGGAAACAAACCTGACAATGCCAAGCACCCGCTGCGCACACAGACCGTACCGCCTGGCAGTATCCGCGGCCGTATGAGGCATCCCATCTTCACCGAGCCCGGACCAGTATCTGATGATGTCAACATTTCTGCCAACATTCTCAGCCTTTGACTGACCGGGGTGTTCATCCGACACGTTCTGGAACAGGGCGCGAATGTGCCCAATGAGCCTGTCGCACTGCTCCTGAGTCGGAGCTACGAACTGCTCATAGCGCCTGTTCGCTTCTTCCGCGTTCGCACGGTAAAGGTCGGCCACGCTTGCCGGGATATCATGCTCAATCTTGCGGCGACTGACAACCTTTTTATAGAGGCGGCCGATCGCGAAGGTTGCGGGGGTGATATCCTTACGGATATATCCATTAGCAAGGAGTGCATCGATCAGCTCGGGCAGGTCGTTTTTGGGCTGACGGCCAAGGAGCGACACGTAGTATTCCACACGAGCGCACCAAATAGCCATGTTTACCGTCCCATATTTTTTCATGAGACGACTTGCAGTAGCTGTCGGAAGGATATCGTTCAGAGCACGGAGAGATAAAGCGGTAGTAGAATTCATACTTTTTCCTCCTAGAAAAAAATTCAGGTTCTATCGAAAAAGCCCCAAGGGACTGAAAGAAAAGGTATATTCTTCTCCTTTCTTTAAAAGTACCCGCCAAGATGGCGAAAGATAGCCTATTTTCTATAAATATCTCTGTCGTGGTCTGCATTTACTAATAGCGCATATTATGTTATAATTTAAATCGCTCTCAGTTTTTGTTGCGTCGCGCAACAAAATATGGCTGAGGGTTTTGCACTTTAATATTAGAAAGGAAGGTGATGTTGTTTGAAAAGTATCGGAATTATTTCCACTAGTTACGACGCTACGCTGATGTACCTCGAAGGTATCAGCAAAGAGATTGAACGGCGTACGGAAGATGCGAATGCCGCCAGGCTCGTGATCCGTTACTGTCCAGACTTTCAAGGTTCTGGGCCGCCGAAGACAGAAGAAGATTGGGGCGAGCTCTCTGAAAAGATGAGCCAAGAAGCGCTCGATCTGGCACTCAAAGACAAATGCTGTTGCGTGGCGCTTGCAACCGATAATCTGCGAGAAGTAGAACCTGCGGTTGCCGAGCTACACGAGGTCGTAGAAGGCGTAATCTGGCCGCCAACCCATTACCAAGTCGATGTAAACATGCTGGAACTCTGGGAGTGCGTAGCGCAAAAGATTCAGTCAATGTCTGCCAAGTATGTTCTTGTTTTGGGAACAAAGGACGACATGTCTAGTTCCTTCATTGGAGAACAGCTCAAACAGTATGGGATCGAAATGGTCGATACGGCCGATTACCCGGAAGAGATTGAACTAATCGATCGAATCATCCGAGAAAGGCCGACCGATGATGAGGAGGTGATTGACGCAAAAGAGCTTTTGGTCAACTTTATATGGCAGGTTCCCTCAGAACTGCCTCAAGGCCCGGAAGTAGTTATACTTGCGAACCCCGTACTGGGTGGATATATCTGTTCGGACGACCCGGTTCAATCGCCGGTGATTGACGCAGTCGAGGAACATATTAGATGCTTGGTAACCGAAGCGCTGGAGGAATAATGGACATACGAATCTGTAGCCCAGGTAACATGGACCTGGGCGACCTGTCGAAATTGTCAATACCACAGCTTTTTATTCTGTATGCCGACTTATATATGTGCATCGACATGTGGAATATTAACAAAAGGATAACCGGTAGATATCCTGACGACTATAGTTGTCAGAAAAGCCATACAACGGTCGAAGAACTAAACCAAAAACTTGCCATTCTACAGAGCGCCCTTTCCGAACGAACAGGAGTAAGCATGGCAAATTTTAGCACTTGGTTTAGCTTCTATTACGAACATTGTAAAAGAACCATGCCAGTGTCCGTCTGGGAGGTGTTTGCGCAAAATGCCGAAACGGCGAGGACGTTTCCGCATATTTGCCCCAAAAAGCCCTTTCTTTCTAGAATCATTGCCCAGCCAACGGCTGGGCTTTTTTATCGTTAAAAACCCTCGGCCAATAGACCGAGGGTATGTCTTTGTATTGATAGGAGAGGCGCTACTCGACGTCAAATCCAGCGCGCGCAAGTCGATTCACAACCTCGCCGCGAATATTGTCGTCAATGTGGCCACATTTTAATGCTTCGATGAGCCGACCGATCGTTTTGATTTCCGCTCGCGCCAAAGCGTCTCGTGTTGTTCTAGTTAAACATAGCATATTAACAACGGAATCTTCAAAAACAAACAGTGGCACTACGGCATAAATTTCTTCCGACTCAAGCTTTGCGAGTAGGCCAGAATCCCGAATAACTTCCAAGGCTGCTTTAGTTTTGTCCGATGCGCTGCCGATTGACATAAACAGTTTTGCCGATATTTCCTTGTAAGTATGCGGTCTTATCCCCGGCTCAAGGCCAAAACGCAGATTGAGCACATCGTAGTAGCCAGACATGTCCCGCCTTTTGGATGGCTGGTCACAAAGTGATTTCTTAATAAAATCGGCTATGCGCTTGCGCTGCTCGTCAGTCGGCGACTCGTAGTTTTCATAGCGCCGATTTGCCCTTGCGTAGAGACCGCAATCATACGCGCATAATAAATCCTGAACGCAAATTGGAATGCCGAGATCGGTACCGTAACTTGCCGCCTTGTAAAGACGATTAATAGCAAAAGTGTCAACAGTAAGGTCTTCTCTGATATATCCTGCGGTTGTAAAATATTGAGCAAGATCATTAACTAATCCGTTGGGTATTTTTCGGCCACTGACTTTTTCGTCAAAAACCGCACAACGCACCCTCCAAATCATCTCAGGGACAGTCTTGAACTTTCTTGCAATCTTCGACATAAGCTCGGTAGGAATACTGTGAGGGTTATCAATTGCAAACCCGTGGAACTCGGTCGCTTTTTTGACCATTATTTTCGCCTCTCCTTTCTTTTAAAGTACAACATCTGTTTCTAGCGAACGTTGGCCTATTATAACACTTTTAAGATAGCGCAAAAAGCCCCCGACCAAAAAGCCGGGGGCTGACACTGTCTTGGTGCCCGAGGGGGGGCAGATTATTTTAATTCGAAACCGGCACGAATAAGCTTACATTTAAGTTCACGATTAGCCACGTCACTGATGCCTCGAATCCTACCTCTGCCCTTTAGAGCCTCAAGAGCATCGCCGATTGTATTAATTCTGAGCTTCTTTAGGCTGCAATACGCGGGCGTAGTCAGGCAAATATCATCGATGTTCGATTTGAGCGTAATAGAGAGAGGCGCCACAGCGAAGGCCCCGTTAGGCACAGTTCCCCACATTATGCCAGAACGGTTAATAGCCTCCAGGCCGCGCCTAACCTTGCTTTTTGCTGTACTCTCTGAAATATGAAGCATCGCCGATACCCGTTTGTACGTACGCCCACTCTCTTCTTCGAGCCCAAAACGCAGATTGACGGCATCGTAGATCATGGGCTGCTCTGCCGGAAGCTGGTTATCGAACAGTTCCCTAATAGAATCAGCAACTTTCCTGCTCCAGCTCTCGGTTGGCGGTACGAATTCCTCATATCGCACATTCGCTAAACAGAAACGATTAGCTCCATCGTTCTCAGTATAGAAGTCATGTACTCGCGTTGGGACTATTGTTTCAGCGCCCCTACCCAGTAATGCCTTGTAAACTCGATTGATTGCGAAAGTAGAAAGATCTAAGCCCCTCCTGATATACCCCAGTTGATACATCAACCTCACAACGTTCGATGTAGTATCGTCAATAGAAATACTACCTTCCAAAATTGCGTAGGCCGCACGGCGCGCTACCCATATCATTTCCTGGTTTGAGCGGAATTTACGTTTTATCCGTTCAGCTAGCTCGTCTGAAATAGCGCCAGCATCAAACCCAACAAAATCAATCGCTTTCTTTACCATATCCCCTCCTTTTTAATGTACTTTTTTGAAAATTACAAAAACAGCGGTTTTAACCGTTTATTATTATGACACACCGGGCACTTGTGTTTTATTCTAGCAAAAATAAAGCTAAAACAATACAGTATTTTTATATAAAGATGGAAAATGCTATCATATATTAAGTTGAGGTGAGCTATGTTGCTGAAATTATTCTTAGTTACATTAGTGGCAATGTTCCCACTTGTTGAATTACGTGGCGCAATACCAATTGCGGCAGGTATGAATTTGCCAGTTTTTCTTTCCTTGCTTGCCGCAATGCTCGGGAATATGATTCCTATGCCTTTTATCTTTACCTTTGGGCGCGAGTTGCTAGAGAAAGGGGCGAAAGTAAAATATGAACCCATTCGCAATTTCTGCAAATGGTGCATCAAAAAGGGCAACAATGGTAGCAAAAAACTCCTAGCAAAAACTAAAGATAGTATTTATATTGCCCTACTTCTTTTTGTAGGTATCCCACTTCCTGGAACGGGAGCTTGGACTGGCACTCTGGCGGCAACTTTCTTAAACTTAGACTTTAAGAAATCCATGATAGCGGTGGGTTGCGGCACCCTTCTAGCCGGGCTTATCATGTTAGCGATATCCTTCGGCGTGTTAGACTTGCTGTTCTGACGATAACCAGTTGTTCCTTTTCAGTATCTATAACAATTGTGATATTATTTAAGATAAGTAGTGAGATAATAAGGTGAAAGTGACCAATAAGACTCCAAAAATACTGTCCATAGCCGTGCCCTGCTACAACTCGCAGGAATACATGAAGAAGTGCATCCACTCCTTACTCCCCGCCGGCGACGAAATTGAGATTTTAATTATCGATGACGGCTCAAGTGATGATACGCCAAAAATCGCCGATGATTTTATGCATAAATACCCTGGAATAGTTCGAGCAATTCACCAAAAAAATGGCGGACACGGTGCCGCGGTTAATACTGGCATCCGGAAAGCCACTGGAGCCTATTTTAAAGTGGTCGATAGCGACGACTGGGTTAATCCGGATGCTTTGGCGAAGCTACTTAAAAGTATTAAAGAACTTGAAGAAAACAATACGCCAGTCGATATGATAATTGCAAATTTTATCTACGACAAAGTCGGCGAAAAGCATAAAAAGACTATGCGTTTCAATCGCGTATTCCCCAAAAACACCATTTTTGGTTGGAACGAGATGGGTCATATGACCCAGACTCAATACATGCTAATGCATAATATTTACTTTCAAACGCAACTATTGCGCGACTGTGGGCTCAAGTTGCCTCGACATACTTTTTATGTAGACAATATTTTTGCCTTTCAGCCTTTGTTGTCGGTAGAAAAAATGTATTATGTAGACGTTGATTTATATCACTATTTTATTGGCCGCTCGGACCAGTCCGTAAATGAAGAGATAATGCTCGGAAGAATCGATCAGCAGATTAAGGTAAATAAGATTATGGTCGATATAATGGCAAATCAGGATTTTAGCAACAAGAATCCGCGTCTTCGGAAATATATGATTATATATCTCGATAAGGTAACGACTGCTACATCAGCACTCCTCTCATTAGATGGCTCAAAAGAGGCCGTCCGAAAGAAGAAGGCTTTTTGGCGTTATGTCAAAAGTCATGACGCGAAATTATTTTATAGGCTGCGCAAAACTCCACTAGGCATGGCTACGAACTTACCAGGAAAAAGCGGGCGCATGATTACTAAAGTAGGATACAAGACAGCCCGCAAAATTGTTGGTTTTAACTAATTATTCTTGACTAATGATTTTGCCGCGGTCGAGATGCAGAATGCGTTGATTTTTGCTACCGCGAAACTTTAGCGTAAGATCACGTTGCGATTGAATAAAAGGCCCATCAATGAGCGCGTCGAGCTCTTCGACGAACTTCCAGGCGACAGAATCGCGCGGTATTTGTTCGTAGACGAGACCAGTAAAAGACCAGACGTTCCAGCCAAGTTCTTCTTTGCAGAACTTAGCAATTTCTAGACACGCTTTGGCTTGCAAAAGCGGTTCACCACCGCAAAAAGTAATACCGCTCTGTCCCTTTAGTTTGCGAAGTTCGTCCTTAACTTTTTCAATTTTCACAACTGCACCAACATCTTTTTCGGCCCATGTTTCTGGATTTTGGCAACCAGGGCAATGTTGGCGACATCCTTGCGTCCACAAAACGGCGCGGAGGCCCGGACCGTTCACGATTGAGTCGTGCTCGAGGTCGCCAGAAAGAACGATGCAACCATCTGGCACGTCCATTTGCGGTTCGCAAAGAATATTAGTCTTCATTTTTGTTGTCATAACACTTCCTCATTTAAGCCCAAAATGCCGCGTTTTTGGGCGCGGCAATTGGGGGATTTGCTTTTATTCTTTACCGAGAGCAGCTTTTAATTCAGCTTTTTCGGCTTCGCGTTTTACCTTAGTGGCCTGATCGTATTGCCCCACCGATACGTTATGTTTCACGCGAGCGGCTTCTTCGGCCTTTTTGCCATCATTCCAACGCTCGAGCGAGCCTACTAGGTAGCCAGTAATGCGGCGGAGGCGCTCAAAGCCAAACTCGCCATCGGTTTCGCGACGGCCACAACTTGGGCACACATCGCCTTCAATGATTCCGGAGAAGCCACATACTGGGTCGCGGTCGACTGGGTGGTTTACGGAACCATAGCCAATGCCAGCTTCTTTCATATGGCGAATAACTGCTTCGAAAGCTTCAATGTTATCTGAAGGATCGCCATCCATCTCGATATAGGTAATGTGACCAGCATTGCAGAGATTATGATATGGAGCTTCAATATCAATCTTATCGAAAGCTGAGATTGGATAATAGACTGGCACATGGAAGGAATTAGTATAGAATTCACGATCAGTCACACCTTTAATTTTGCCATACTCTTTACGGTCCATGCGAGTGAAGCGTCCAGCAAGACCTTCGGCTGGGGTGGCAAGAAGCGAGTAATTCAAATGGCGCTTTTTGGTCATTTCATCGCAGAACTCACGCATATGGCCCACGATGTCTAGGCCTATTTCCTGAGCTTCGGCGCTTTCGCCGTGATGCTTACCGATCATTGCAACCAATGTTTCCGCTAGTCCTATGAAGCCAATGGACAAGGTACCATGCTTGATAACGTCGCGAAGCTTATCGTTCGGCTTGAGTTTGTCGCTACCAACCCAGTTGCCCTGCCCCATTAGGAATGGGAAGTTTTTAACCTTTTGGTTGCCCTGGAATTCGAAGCGTTGGTAAAGCTGATCAGCACAGAGTTGAAGCTTTTCGTCTAGCTCTTTGTAGAAACCATCCCAATCTGCTTCTTCGCGCTCGCCTAGGCAAATGCCATGCTTGATACCAATGCGCACGAGATTTAGCGACGTAAAGGAAAGGTTGCCGCGACCAGAAACGTGGCCATCAGTCTCAGGGAAGCAAGAGCCAAATACGCGCGTGCGGCAGCCCATAGTCGCAATCTCGGTGTCTGGATCACCTGGCTTGTAGTACTGAAGATTAAATGGCGCGTCAATGAAGGTAAAGTTCGGGAAAAGACGCTTAGCAGAGACTTCCATCGCGCGCTTGAAGAGATCGTAATTTGGATCCTCCGGATTGTAGTTGACGCCTTCCTTAACTTTGAAGATAGAAATTGGGAAAATTGGCGTTTCATGATGGCCGAGACCATTCATAGTGGCCTCTAGTAGCATCTTGGAGACTAGGCGACCTTCTGGGCTAGTGTCGGTGCCGAAATTAATTGAAGTAAATGGTACCTGTGCACCAGCGCGACTATGCATAGTGTTAAGGTTATGAACGAAGCCTTCCATAGCTTGTAGAGTTTGATGCTCGGTATCTTTGTGGGCGTCTTCGATGACTTTTTCTGGAACTTTAAGCTTTTTGAGTTTCTTGTCGTCGCCAAGGGTGATAGTGTCTTTAATTTCAATAATTAAGTTCTTGCCGGTGAAATCGTTATATTTTTCAAGGTTAGCTTTGAGACTTTTGCGGAACGTTTTATTGACGCTCGGCGCCAAAGCGTAGTCAAAGTTCGGGATTGACTGCCCGCCGTGCTGCTCGTTTTGGTTCGCCTGAAGAATGATTGCAGCTAATGCGGCGGCTGTACCGATAGATTGCGGCGTACGAAGGTAGCCATGGCCAGTATTAAAGCCGCGTTCGAAGAACTTTAGAGGGTCAGTTTGGCAACAAGTCAATGTTCCAGTCGCCATGAAGTCTAGGTCGTGAATATGAATATCACCATTGTCGTGGGCGGCGGCAAATTCCGGCTTAAGAAGTAGCAATTTTGCATATTCCTTTGAGCCTTCAGAGCCAAAGCGAAGCATTTTACCCATTGCGCAGTCGCCATCGATGTTGCCATTCTCGCGCTTTACGGATGAGTCTTCGGAGGAATCAATGACCGAAATGACGCCATAAGTTTGCATAAGCTTGCTTTTTGCGGCGCGAATTCTTGTTCGCTCAGCACGATATTCGATATAGGCCTTTGCGGTGCGCTTAAAGGCCGATTCCATCAAGACTCTTTCGACAATATCCTGGATTTGTTCAACCGTTGGGATACGGCTTTTGATTTCTTCTTGCGCTACGCGAAGAACTTTTTCGGCAATATTCTGAGCACGATCATGGCCAAATTCGCCAGTAGCGCTGCCTGCTTTTGCGATAGCTTCTGTAATTTTTTCTGGTTTGAAAGCGGCCACCTTTCCGTCGCGCTTTCGGATTGATTTGAACATTTTTACCTCCGTAGTTCTGAATCAATTGTGAATTTTGTCTGTCCCGAAACACCATATTTAGTGTTTGTTGAGATAATGGTAACGCTATATGTAGTGTTTTTGCAATAGAGAATGTAAATAATACAACGCTAACAGATTCATTTTTTGTCGCCTACACGCTATATATAGTGTTTCGCAAGCAGAATGGGACGCTATTTTTGGTTATTTTTACAACATTTCACTAATAAGAACGGGAATATACCGCTATTATGCGCCCCGTGATATACTATCTATATGAAAAGGCAAGCTGACTACATGGTTGAAATTGGAGCAATTATTGCAACTGCTCGTACTCGCCAAAATATGACTCAGGCTGAATTGGCCGAGAAAATCGGAACAAGCCAGTCTGCGATTAATAGAATTGAGCATGGAAAACAGAACGCCTCACTTGAAATAATTAGCAAAATTAGCCATGCCCTGCGCACACAAATCGTTACCGTCAACGATACCGCTTCAAAAAGCTATCAAATAAACGGCGGCAAGGAATTGCATGGTTCAATCGAGATAAACACATCTAAGAATGCTGCCGTAGGGTTGCTCTGCGCAGCGCTTTTGAATGAGCAGAAGACGACTCTAGTTCATTTAGCCCACATCGAGGAGGTTTATCGTATCATAGAGGTGCTCGAGTCAATTGGGGTGCGAACGGAATGGATAAACAATGGGCGCGACTTAGAGATAATTCCACCAAAAAAGCTTGACCTAGGAAATCTTGACATAGAGGCCGCGCGACGCACTCGTACTGTAATTATGTTTATGGGGCCACTATTGCACCGTTTTAAGGAATTTCGCTTGCCGTACGCCGGGGGCTGCTCTCTCGGCTCTAGGACTGTTGAGCCGCATTTACATGCTTTAAAGAATTTTGGGCTAGACGTCGACGCTAAAGTTAACCCTGGTTTTTATGAAGCTACTGTTCGCAATATAAAAATTGAAGACAAGAAAATCGTACTAACGGAGCGCGGCGATACGGTTACCGAAAACGCCGTCATGGCGGCTGCATTATACCCTGGCAAAACTACCATTGTAGGAGCTAGCCCAAACTATATGGTCCAGGACGTATGCTTCTTCCTACAAAAGTTAGGCATACAAATTGATGGCGTCGGCACAACAAACCTTACAATACACGGCGTAAAGAAAATTAGTAAACAAATAGACTATGCGCCCGGCGAAGATCCAATCGAAGCGATGAGTTTCATTGCGGCGGGAATTGCAACTAAGTCTGAAATAGAGATTAAGCGAGTGCCAATTGAGTTCCTAGAGATTGAATTGGAAGTATTGCGTAGCATGGGCCAGAAAATGCGTATTAGTGATGAATACTTGGCTGAAAACGGAAGGACGCGTCTAGTCGACGTAAAGCTAAAGAAGTCCAACCTTAAAGCGCCAATAGACAAAATTCATCCAATGCCATTCCCAGGCTTGAATATTGATAGCTTGCCATTTTTCTCTTTAATTGCCGCAACGGCAGAAGGTAGGACATTAATACATGACTGGGTGTTCGAAAACCGCGCGATTTATTCAACAGAATTGTCTAACCTAAATGCAAAAGTTGAGCTTTTAGATGCACATCGTATCTTCGTGAATGGTCCAACCAATTGGCGCCCTGCAGAAATGATGGCTCCGCCAGCGCTTCGCCCTGCGGTAGTAATTATGTTAGCAATGCTTGCCGCACCTGGCACTTCAATTTTACGCAACGTATATTCAATTGCGCGTGGCTACGAGGATTTCGCGAATCGTTTGCGCAAGTTGGGCGCAAATATAGAGCCGCTGTCTGACATCTAGTTTGTTAGTTCCCTGTTATCTGTTATAATTACCGTATGGCTATTACTAGAAAAGATGTCTTGCATTTGGCAGAATTGTCAAATCTGCGTCTAAGCGAAGATCAGATTGAGCCACTGATAAAAGATCTCGACAATATCGTCGGTTATATTTCTCAGCTCGACGAGTTGGACACCGATGGTGTCGAGCCTACTTATCAGTGTTTCGACATGCAGAATGTTTGGCGCGAAGACGTAATTGAAGAATTTGAGGCAAGTCGCGAAGACTTGCTAAACCTTACGGTCGAAAGTGAAGATCATCAGATAAAGGTGCCGAAAGTATTATGATTATTGCAGACAAAAATACTAAAGCCGTAGACTTAGTCCGCGCGGCGCTTGACAAAGCAAAAGAATACGAGGACTATCATTGCTTCATTTCAATGAACGAAGCGCGCGCACTAGACCGTGCACGCGAAATCGATGAAAGAATCGCAAAAGGCGAGAAAGTCGGCCGTTTAGCGGGGGTACCGTATGCAATTAAGGACAACTACTTAAGTCCAGAAGGTGTTACAACGGCCGCTTCGCGTATGCTTGATAATTTCCCTTCACCAATCACCGCGACTGCGGTCGCAAAGCTTGAGGCAGAAGGCGCAATCATGATTGGTCGCGCCAACCTTGACTCCTACGCGCATGGCTCTAGCACGGAGAACTCATATTTTGGACCAACACTTAATGCTCACGACAAGGAGCGCGTTGCGGGAGGATCTAGTGGTGGATCGGCGGCGGCGGTCGCTTTAGGCATCGTCCCATTCGCACTAGGATCGGATACCGGTGGATCAATTCGCCAGCCAGCTAGCTATAACGGTGTTTGGGGCATGAAACCAACCTATGGAACCGTAAGTCGCTACGGCGTGGTCGCAATGGCCTCCTCTCTCGATACAATGGGATGCATCGCAAATAGTGCCGAAGATGTTGATCTCGTTATGGGGATTATTGCTGGCAAGGACTCAAAAGATTCCACTACTCTAGACGACTTTTGGAATCGCGACCTCGATGACGCAAAACCAAAGAAGAAAAAGATTGGCATTATTAAAGATTTCTTGAAAGATGGCGTTGACCCAGAAGTTAGCAAAACCGTCTTGAGCTATGCCGATAAAATGAAAAAGGCTGGTTACGAAGTCGAAGAAATCAGTATGCCTATTATGAAATATGGCCTAGCGATTTATTACATTATTCAACCGGCCGAGGTAGCGTCAAACCTAAGTCGCTATGACGGTATCCGCTACGGGCATCGCGCTGCCGAAATAACTGATTTGGATAGTATTTATGGTAAAACGCGTGACGAAGGTTTTATGCCAGAAAATAAACGTCGCATTATGGTCGGGAACTTCGTGCTCAGCTCTGGTTTCTTTGATGCTTATTATTTGAAGGCACAAAAAGCGCGTACACTGTTAATTAATGCATATAATGAAGCATTCGAAAAATATGATGCTCTTCTCTGTGCGGTAGCACCAGCTCCAGCGTTCAAGCTTGGCGAAAAAACTGATGACCCACTACAGATGTATATGGAAGACATGATGAGCGTCTTGGCAAACCTCGCGGGATTGCCAGCTGTAGCAATACCGGCAGGCGAATCAAAGTCCGGCTTACCTATTGGCGTGCAGTTAATTGGCCCGCGCAAGAGCGACCAAGTTCTACTCAATATCGCTAAAAACGTAGAGGAGAATGCTCAATGAACGATGGCTCGCCGATAGTATTTTTAGTAGCCATATTAGTTGTTGGTTTTCTGCTTCTTCTTGCGATATCGATGACCAAAAAAAGGGCACATGCTTTTGATAAGGAAAATTATCAGATTGATTTGATGCGAATAGAAAACTCTCTGCAGCAAGGCAATGATGCAACTTATGCGATGGCAATTATCGAAGGAGACAAGTTACTCGACAAGGCACTCTGCGAGATGGGCGTACAGGGGCGTACGATGGGGGATCGTCTGAAAAAAATAGGAAAAGAGAGATTAACTCAGTTAAACGCAGTTTGGCATGCGCATAAGTTGCGTAACCAAATTGCGCACGAAAGTGATTTTCATCCTGAGTATCGCCAAGCGCAGCATGCCCTAGCGACCTACCGACAGGCTTTAAAAGATTTGGGAGCAATATAGATGAGTAAAAATGATTATAAGATGACAATCGGCATTGAGTGCCACGTGCAGCTCAATACAAAAACCAAATTGTTCAGCGCCGTAGACAATGACGCGGTCGACAAAGAGCCAAATTCCTGCGTAAGCCCTATTGATTACGCTCTACCCGGCATGTTGCCGGTATTGAATAAAGCGGCAGTCGAAAAAGCGGTGCGCGCCGGGCTGGCAATGAACTGCAAAATCAACCTCGTCAGCCGCTTCGACCGTAAACATTATTACTATCCTGACCTACCAAAGGGTTACCAAATTTCACAGATGTACCAGCCAATAATAGGTGCTGGAGAAATACATTTGCCAGATGGCTCGACCGTAAAAATCGAACACGCCCATATGGAAGAAGATGCCGGTAAATTGACGCACTTTGATGGATATTCGCTTGTCGATTTGAACCGCGCCGGCACACCTTTAATTGAAATCGTATCGATGCCAGACATTCATTCCGCCGCACAGGCACGCGCTTATTGTGAAGAGTTGCATCGCTTAATGATGTATGCCGAAGTAACAAATGGCGATTTATATCAAGGCAATATGCGTTTTGACGTAAACATCTCCTGCTCTAAAACCGACAAACTCGGCACGCGTGCAGAGATTAAGAACCTCAACTCTTTCCGCAGCGTAGAGCATGCAATCGAATATGAATTTGAGCGCCAGACTAAACTGCTAGATAAAGGCGAAAAGGTTGTTCAAGAGACGCGTGGCTGGAATGATGCAACCGGCAAAACCACCTCACAGCGAAGCAAAGAGGAAGCCCAAGATTATCGCTATATGCCTGAACCAGATGTCCCGCCAGTTGTCCTAGAACAGAGCTATGTTGATAAAGTTGAGGCGAACATGCCGATGATGCCAGACGAGTATCGCTCGAAGTTTGGCGTACTTAATCTTGATGATAGCGAACGAGAAGCGATTTTGAATTATCCAATTCTAGCGAAGCGCTTGAATGAAGTGCTAGACAAAGGCGGCGTACAACTTGCTCCGCGTGTAGCACACTGGTTCTCTGGCGTATTGCTCGCAGAAGAAAACCTTGATAAGGATTTCACGCTTGCAACCGCTAACGAATTGACCGAGTTGTCCGAGATGGTCGAGAAAAAGGAGCTTTCGTCGACTGGCGCAAAGGCTATATTGATGGAGATGTACGATAGAAAGAATACTCAAAAGACCCCACATCAACTCGCGAAAGAAATGAATCTATTGCAGGAAAACGATGAAGACGCGCTAGGGGCGATTATTGATGAAGTATTGACTGCGCCAGAATGCGCCAAGGCGGCTGAAGACGTTCGTAATGGTGAAATGAAAGCAATTGGATTCCTAGTTGGGCAAGTAATGAAGAAATCGAAAGGAAAAGCCAACCCAGCTACCGTTAACGAATTAATCAAAAAGAAATTGTCATAGAGCCAGAAAGGAGTAACTAAAATGGCATATAAAACACCAACCAAAGCAGTAATTACCGATGCGGGTTTTGCGAGTCGCTTTTTACCAATTACTAAGACTATTCCAAAAGCAATGATTCCACTTGGCCCAAAGCCTATCATGCAATATGTCGTTGAAGAGTGCGTTGCGGGCGGAATTAAGGATATTATCATTGTGGCGACACATGAAGGTAAGCCGATTTATGAAGATTACTTCACAAACCCTTGTGAAAAGATTTATAAGCAACTAGAGTCGCAGAACAAGCTTGACCGCTTCGAGTCTGTGCGCGAAGTGCTTTCTATTGCGAATATCACGGTTATCGAACAGGATCCAAGTTTTCCTTACGGTAATGGATCACCAATTGCCTCCGCAAAACCATACCTAAACGACGATGAGGCCTTCTTGGCGCTCTATAGTGACGATCTCATTTTCGGCAAGGGTGATGTAGAGACATTGGTTGAAGCATATAAAAAGAATCCGGAAGCAAAAGCAATTATTGCGGCTCAGGAAATGCCAGAAGAAGTTTGGTGCAAATACGGCATGATCGCCATGAAGAACAAGAAGAAGCAGACTCTTAGCCACATTGTCGAGAAGCCAGCTACGCCAGACCTCTCACCTTCAAACCTAACTTCATATGGTCGCTACCTGTTGACTCCTGAAGTTTTCGCACATTTAGTGCCAAAGAATACTGGGCTAGACGATGAGCTTTGGACTGTCGATGCCATTACTAAGCTTGCCAAGTCTGGCGATGTACTAGTCGTAAAGAGCAAGGGTAAATGGCTCACTACTGGTGATCCGAAAAACTACTACAAAGCTTACGAAGAATTTAATAAAATGGAGATATAAAATATGGAAACTCCCGCTTGGATACTAGTATTTATTCTTTCAGGGATGCTCTTTCTATTCTTATTATTATTCATTATCTTATTAATAAAACTAATAGGCGTCACGAAAGAGGCGAAAAAGATAATGATACAAGGTCAAGGTATTGCTGAAAAGGCCGACGATATTGCCGGCAACGTACGCGATATGACGACCGTGGGTGGTTTAGTTAGATACTTCGTTGACAACTATACTGGCGAGGGCGTCAGGAAGAAGAAGGCGAAGAAAGCGAAAATCGTAAATAACGAGGAGGAAAAAGGAGATGAGCAACGAAAATAAGAAGTGCGGGAGTGGCAAGTTCTTTATCGGAGCTGCGCTCGGAGCAATTGCGGGAGCAGTGGCTGGTATTGTAATGGCGCCAAAAAGCGGCGAAGAAACCCGTAAAGACATTAAAGAGCTCGGCGACAAGGCCGTCAAAGAAGGCAAAGAGGCCGGAAGTAAACTTATTGAAAAGTTTAAGAAGCCAAGCGAGTCCGACGAGGATGAAGTCGAGGGGGAAGTCGATGGCGAAGACGAGGAGTTGGACGAAGAAGAAGTTATAGTAGAGTCCGACGAGGATGAAGTCGAGGAAGAAGCTCCAAAGGCTAAAAAGAAAATAATTAAAAAGAATCCTACAAAGAAGTCTGAATAATTAAAAAATACCCCACACTCGTGGGGTATTTTTATTGGCGCTTAATATTTTTGAAGAGTGTGTCGTTGATTTTTTGTATAACCGGCTTTACTTCTTCAATACGCAAGGCTGAACAAATTACTAAATAGAAAATTCCAGTAACAGCAGTAATGGCAAGGAACTTCGGGAAGGTTGCAAGGAAGGAATTATCTACGGCGCGAAGTGGCAATAATTTAGTCATAAGGTAAGCGATTAGGCCAGTAAGGGTGGAGGCTAATATGATCTTACCAACTACAATCCAAAAATCTACATCAAATAACTTGCGTTCCATATCGCGATTTTGGCAAATTGCTAGTACGCCAACTTCAAATATCGCACTAACAGAAGCTGCATATGCAAGACCTTCTGGGCCAAAATCCAGCACGCTTAAACTAACCGCAAAAATAACCTGCACGACAAAAGCTAAGATCGAGATTACCAACGGCGTACGCGTATTTTGGCGAGCATAATAACCGCGCGCTACGATATGGTATAACGATTGACAAAAGATTGAGATGACAAAAGCTGCAAGAACGCTAGCGATTTTTGGATCACCACCATTCTTTATGAAGTTCACAACATAGCCGCGTATAAAGAAAGCCACGATAGCTACTGGTAACGATATCCAAATGATCGTTCGGTACGCAGAACGGAGCGTGTCTCGATATTGCTCTTCTTGCTTTAGGCCAGCCTCTTCGCTAAGTTTCGGGAAGAACGCCGTAGAAATTGCGACGCCAATTAAATTAATCGGCATAGAGTGCAATGACGAGGCCTGCTGAAATGCACGAATAGACTGCTCGCCCATGCGCGATGCAAGATTAGTATTCATAATACTAGTGACGTAGTCTATTCCCTGGTCAACCGAACGAAGTGGTAAGACTTTAAGAATAGAACGAAAACCTTGGTTTTTCCAATGAATTTTGAATTCATATTCGAATCCAAGACCAACTAAACCAATGACGCTTGTGACTAACTGCAAGATAGCGCCCAACACTACACCGAGAGCCACCCCCATGATACCGCCTTCGAATAGTTGAATGCCAAAAATATTAATTCCATTCGTGAATACCAGAATGCCGATTATAATTCCGACATTATAAAGCGCTGGCGCAATAGCATAGAATACAAAACGCCCAACGGCCTGCTGCATACTCGATAACACCGTAGCAATCGCGAAGAGAAACGGATTAATCGCAATAACTCGCATCATATTAATAGCCAACGCCATTGCAGACTCATTTAGGCCTGGCGCGACTACATAACGTACTAATGGATCCGCAAAGATCATAATAAAGATTGATGCTACTAAACAAAGAATCGCCAAAAAATTTAAAATGCTACCACTAAGCTCCCAGGCGGATTTTTTATTCCCCGCTACCAAGCGCTGATTAAAGACAGGGATAAAAGTCACTGCAAGCGCGCCGGACGTAATAATGAAGAATAGAAAATCAGGAACCGTAAAGGCCGCAGTGTAGGCATCGAGGCCTGCTGGATAAGTGTCGTAATACATAGAATTTAGCCAGCGATCACGAAATATGCCGAGCAATGCCGAGATAAGCGTAGAGCTGGCTATAACAATAGCGGCGGTTTTTACCGATAGCTTAGTATTTACTAAAGACACGACCGATCGAAAATGGTTTTTGCGCTCTTTCATACTTTTTTCAATCGTGCAATTTTGCACTTTCTGGCATCGTTGTACCTTTCAGAATTTCGGAAACTTCCCCCTCTTCAAGCGTTTCTTTTTCAAGAAGTGCAGTTGCAAGTTCATCGAGATACTTCTTATTCGCTTTCAAGACAGCCTCTGCACGTTGGCCAGCTTCTTTATTAAGAGCCTCTATTTCAGCATCAATTATTTCAGACGTTTTTTCAGAGTAGTTCTTTGCACGATCGCCAAAGAAGTTGACTTCCTCAGTATTAAATACTTGATCACGCAATCTAGAGCCCATGCCCTCTTGCGAGACCATCTCGCGAGACAGCTCGGCGACATGTTGCAAGTCTGAACTCGCGCCAGTAGTGATGCCGTCTTTGCCGAGAATCATGCGTTCCGCTACACGCCCGCCCATAGCGCGCGCAAGCACGTCCTTGAGCTCGTAAATGTTCTTGTAACTACGGTCTTCAGGAGGAAGGAACCAGGTTACGCCACCAGTACGTCCGCGCGGAATAATCGTAACCTTATGGACAGGATCAGAATCTGGCAATACGTGGCCAACAATAGCATGACCAGCCTCATGATAGGCCGTGATGCGACGCTCTTGGTCATTCATGACTTTCGACTTTCGCTCCGGTCCGATAGCTACACGCTCAAAGGCTTCGGTTATGTCGGCATTGGTGATTTCCTTATGATTTAAGCGGGCAGCCGTGATTGCGGCCTCATTAGCAATGTTTGCTAAGTCTGCCCCAGAACTCCCAGCCGTCTTAGCGGCTAGAGCGTCAATATTCACGTCTTCCGCAACTGGCTTATTTTTGAAATGGACTTTAAGAATCTCAACGCGGTCTTTACGCTCTGGTAAAGTAACATTCACGTGCCGGTCAAAGCGACCTGGACGTAGGAGTGCTTTGTCTAGCATATCGACTCGGTTAGTGGCGGCGATTACAATTACGCCCGTGTCATTATCGAAACCATCCATTTCGACTAGGATTTGATTGAGCGTCTGCTCATCTTCGCGCCCTGCACCACCGCGAGCATCGCGCTTGTGGGCTACCGCGTCAATCTCATCGATGAAAATGATACTAGGGGAATTCTTTTTAGCTTTGCCAAATAAGTCTCGTACACGAGAAGCGCCAACGCCGACAAACATTTCCGCAAATTCAGAGCCAGAAATTGAGAAGAAGGGGACGCCCGCTTCACCCGCAACAGCGCGCGCCATGAGGGTTTTGCCCGTACCAGGCTCACCGGCAAGAAGTACGCCGCGCGGAATTTTAGCGCCAAGGCGCTCATACTTTTTAGGATTTTTAAGAAAATCGACAATTTCAGATAAATCTTGCTTAGCCGCCTCATTGCCCGCTACGTCATCGAAAGTCACTTTCTTTTTTTCATTGCCATACAAGCGCGCTTTAGCTTTACCGAAGCCCATAGATTGATTATTCATGTTTTGCGCTTGGCGCATCATGTAAATGAGAAAACCGACAATAATAATTATTGGCAGCACAATAAGTGCAATATCGAGTACCATGCCAAGGGCGTCGACGTTTTCTTTAATGTCGATCGCAACTTTGCCCTCTTCTATAACTTCCGCAAAACCTTGCTCTTGAAGAGTGCCGGAGCCGTCTTTACGAGACGTGAGATTCTTAGGTAGGTCAGAGCCGTCTTTAGTCGTGACATTAAGCTCATTCCCCTTCACTTCAATCTTTTCAAGTTTACCATCTTTGGCGTAACTGAGAATTTCCGTCAGAGTACGCTCTTCGGTTTTGAGAGCCGCGTTCGGATTTAAACTATTGACTACGGCCATGCCGATGACGATTATAATCATCCAAAACATGAATAGGCGAATAGTATTGAGAAATTTGTTTGGTTTTTTCTGAGGGCGTTTTCCTTGTACGCTCTTTTTGTATTCCGACATTAAAACTCCTAAATTAACGTGCGACCACACTCGCACTTATCATCTATTAATTATAGCAAAGAACACGCCCTTTCAACATACTTGGGAAATAAAACACGAATCAAAAAAAGCCTTGCGGCTTCTTACTTGTGGTCGGGGTTAGCAGGCTCGAACTGCTGACCTCGCGCTCCCAAAGCGCGCGCGCTACCAACTGCGCCAAACCCCGGTCAAGAGCAATTATATCATAATTGTGGTAAAATTGAAACATGAAAGAATTCCTTATAAAACGCAAACGCGTCTTTCTGATTTTGACGCCGGCCTTTTTGGGCGTATTGTATATGGCATTATGTATATTTAACCTGCGCCAGTCTATTTGGTTCGATGAATCATTCAGCTCATATCTAACACGTTTTGATTTTGGGAAGATTTGGAGCCTTACGGCAGCAGATGTTCATCCGCCACTATATTATTTTCTGCTAAAGATTTGGGCGCATACGTTTGGCCATGTTGATTTTGCGATGCGCATGATGTCGACAGTCTTTGGTGCAGTAGCAATTCTATTCGCTTTCTTGTGGCTAAAATATAAATATGGTCTCAAGGCGGCGATGGCGGCTAGCTTCTTATTGAGCATCTCACCAGTCTTCGTCCGATATGGACAAGAAATGCGGATGTATACTATGGTTCTAGCAATAGTGTTTGCAGCAACATACTTCTTACAACTTGCCATCGATAACGGCAAGAAGATTTGGTGGATTATTTATGCAGTTTTGGTTGCGGCAGGTATGTGGACGCACTATTTTGCGGCTTTTGCTTGGTGCGCACATCTAGTCTATTTACTCATTACATATGGAGTAAAAGGCTTCTTTAGGTATAAAATATGGGCGCCATACTTATTAGCGGTCGTGCTATTTTTACCGTGGATACCTAGCCTAGTTGCGCAGGTTGGAAACGTCGAATCGAACGGATTTTGGATTGGGCCCGTGAGTGTGTCAGTGATGGCAAATTATTTTGCGGAAGGTCTATTCTACATGAAGGCCGAAGAAATTCAAAACTGGCTACTCGTACTCGCTACAGCCACTGTGATTGTTGTTCTATTTTTAGCAGTACGCTATCGTAAAACGTTTAATATGCTGTTATCTTTAGCGCTCGTGCCATTAGTATTGCTGGTGCTGCTATCTCTACCTCCGCTCAACCCGGTTTTCATTCCGCGATACATAATGTACGCAATGCTAGCGATTCCGCTGATTGCTGGAGTTGGATTGGTCATGTTGATAAATGAGCTATCAGTGAAAAAGCGAAAGAAGTTGCATTTATTACAAAATTCAACATTAATCGGTTTTTCATTTATGGCAATTTTAGTCTCTAGCTCAATCGTTGGAATTGCAACCGTATATGCAAAAGGAAACTATAATATATATACAGATACAAAGTCCGCCAGCAAAGATCTTTACAATGCAATAATCGACCTAGATAACGGCGAAGGATTGCCTACAATAGTAAACTCTGCTTGGCTATACTATGATTTGTCCGCCTATACTTCCGAAGAAAACCCGATTCTTTTCATTAATGAGCAGACGGATTATCGCTACGGTTCAATGGAGCCGCTGAAGCAAAGTTATTTTGGGCGAATTGACAATTTAGATAAATGGCTAGAAGAACATGAATCTTTTTGGTATGTAGGTGCCGCTCCTGAAGAAGGCTCCGAGGAGCCATACTTGGTCTTTCCACGTGATGGTTGGCGAGTAGCGGAGGTTTCGTCGATGAAGTTTAATAATTATAGCGACGAATACCAAATCTTGAAAATTACCAGAGATGAGGTTTATAATAACGACTAGAGTCGGGGCGTGGCGCAGTTGGTAGCGCGCGCGGTTCGGGACTGCGAGGTCGCCTGTTCGAGTCAGGTCGCCCCGACCAGGAAATGTATTTATATCAAAAAGAGACTACGCGCGTAGTCTCTTTTTGAAGTAGCAAGCTTGCTACATGCCCGGAATTTTAAAGGCGCTTGGGTCGGCAGGATAGACTTGGTCTGGCATTACACCAATACTACGGGCGGCAACATTGTTTTGTGCAGCACCACTAGGATTACCAGCAGCCTGCTCGTCTACGGCCGGCATAGAAGTAATCGGGGCAGCTAGATTCGCCGAATCGTCAGCAGTACCGCCACCTAATTCATTTTGAATTTGATTGGCATATTCTTGCGCGCTTGGCATCGGCGCATCAGCAGCATCTAGCGGAGCGGCATTTAGATCAAATGGGGCTGGCGGTGGCGGTAATATAGAATCTGCATTTGGCATCGGAAGAGGATCAACATATTCATTATTCACCGTTTCCTCCGAAACTGGTGGCTCTTTAACCGCCGATTCTTCGTCGTTTGCAGGTCCATCTTGTTTGGCAGGCTCGTCTGACGATAGTATGCCATTTGGTATTGGGGCAACTAATGGTTCACCCTCATCGAGAGTGGCAGAAATTGGCGCAGGTGGCAATGATTCCTTCGACAGTTCCGTCTCCATCAACGAGGCGTAGTCTTTAGGTGTCTCCGGTGGTTCAAGTGCTTCACCTGGCGGTGTTATATTTTTCTTAGTATGAGTAGATTGAAGCTCTGCCATCACAGATTCATCAACAGCTCCAGACATCTTTGGTTCCGAGACTAGCTGTTCGAGCTCGGCGGTAGCCTTAGCTTGCTCTTCTGGGGTTACTATTGGCGCGTCTGCGGCGAGCGTAATTTGTGGCTCTGGCTCTGCTGGTGCTATTGGAGTAATTGGAGGTTCTACGGATTGTTCGGCTGGCTCCGGTTCGGGTTCTGGCTGTGGGGCTGGGGCTGGAATTGGCATTTCTACTGGTTCTGGAATTGGCTCTGGCGACGGTTTAGTCGGCGAGGTCACGGGCTCTAAATCGGGAATCTGAGAATCTATTGGCGCCGGTTCTATGTCGACGGATTTACCATCTTCTGGTTCTGGTTCAGAGTCGGCCCTCACTGGCTCTTCAGCGACTTCTTCTGCTACAGGAGCCGGTTCCTCAATAGATTCCTGTTCTTTTTCAACCTCTTCTTTTTCAACCTCTTCTTTTGATTCCGCCTTAGTTCGTAATTCAGCTTTAACCTTTGGCGCGGCTTCATTTTTTGGTATAGCTTTAACTTTCGGCACAGGTTGCTCGATTTCTGCCGGCTTATCTACTGGTTCTTCATGTTTTATGCTGAAGTTAGTTGGATCAGCAGGCTCGGCCGGCTCTTCTTTCGTAGCGTCCTCGCTCGTTTGATCAGATGAATCCGCCTCTTCCTTCGCATCCTCCGACGCGTCCACGACATCCGTAGTTAGAATATCAACAGGAATACTTGACGAAATCAGCTGCTGGTCGGCACCGGCCATCATTAGTTTGCTAGCAGTAGTCATTGTATCTGGCGACGTGCGCTCGTTCGAGAAACGATTCGTAGCTGCAACAATACCAGCCAATAATGCAGTGGCGGTGGATTTATCTATGATATCTTTGTCTTTTTCTTTAATTTCTTGCGAAAGACTAAATATCATTTCAGATACGGATGATGCGGCCGGATCACCCCATTCTATATCGCCAAATTTTCCAGGCACATTCGCAGAGATATTAATAGAACTGGCATCGTGCATAATTCGACCATACTCAGTCAAAGCCGAATCTAAATCATCAGAACTTGCCACATTTAAGGCTATAACAAGGTCAACATTATAGTCGCCATGGCTAAACTCCATATCTTTTTCGTCAATCGTGGTCTTATATGGAGTAATAAATACCTTTACATAATCGCCATCAATCTTATATCGTAAATGGTCAGCCTTCTCTTTATCTAGGGCGATAATAAAATCTTGTAAGCTATTAGTATTTGTCTCAAAAGTTTTTTCTGGCTCAAGGAACTCTATCGCATTCGGCACGGAACCTGAAAAGATTGCAGTCGCATGCTTCCCGATTTTATCTAATATGAACGTAAGTCCAAGGGCGGCGGACAATTCGTCGACACTCGGATCCTTGGAGAGAGCAACTAGCACATTATCACTCGTACGGATACGTTCCGCCACTTGAGATATGATGCTACCGCTCGCTTTTGGCTGAGTATTAGTATTTGGCATTATTATTTTTTCTGTTTATTTTTGACCTTTATCAGGTTCAGTTTAGCATAAACTTTTTCTAATTGCAAGTATTAAATCATATCTACACTTTACAATTTGCAAATTTTAGAATATAATATACATTAATTGAAATAATAATTTTAAGGAAAAAGAATTAAATGCCGATTATCAAATCCGCGAAGAAGGCTGCGCGCCAAGCTGTTAAGCGTCGCAACAACAATCAAGCGACCAAAAAGGTTATCCGTAATGCATTGAAGGATTTCCGCAATAAACCAACCGCCGAGAAAATGGCAGTCGTCCAATCAGAGTATGACAAAGCCGTTAAAAAAGGCTTGATGAAGAAAAATACTGCTAGCCGCCGCAAGGCAAACCTTGCAAAATGGGCAAAAGAGCACAATGTAAAGATAGCTGCCAGCAAAAAGGCTACCGCGCCAAAAGCAGAGACAAAAGTAGCCGAAAAACCAGCCGCTAAGACTACTACCAAGAAAACTGTCGCAAAAAAGGCTCCAGCCAAAAAAGCAACCGCAAAGAAAACTACTACAAAGAAAGCGGCCGAAAAATAAAAATACTTAAGCCTTAAAAATCTCCGTCTTATTGACGGAGATTTTTTATCCTGCAATTGTATCGTGTTCCGATGACTCGAGTAATTCGCCGTAGCTTTGCTCGATTGGCTTACCTTTCACCTTTAGAACTCGGAAAGTTTCAACTAAGTCATCAAATGCTTCTTCTGGATCATCGCTGTCACTGAGGTTCGATTCTATGCGACCATAATAACCTGGCAGCCCGTCAATTTTGTCAATATACATACTAATAGTGTCACCCATATTTAGCTCTTCCCTACGGCGGCTAACTTCGTACTTGAGCTCATATCCTAGCTGATAAACGATATGGGCGGCTTCCGTATAATCTTTTACTACCGTAGAATTAACGATATCTAGGTGCTTATCTTCGAAATGACGGCGCAATACAAGCGCATAAATAGTTTTGTCTGGCGCTTTTACGATAGTTCTCAGCGATAGGCGTGGCATAGACTTGTCACGAGCGTAGTTTTTCGGAACAAAAACACGATCGTGCTGCCAATACGCTTCCGAAAACTTAAAATTTATTTCCTCAAGCGTCTGTATAAAGTCGGCACGGCTCTGCAGCTTCATTTTTACGATAGATTTTTTCATAGAGTTGCTCCTTCGCGGGCTTTGTTTGCCCATTCGTCTGCGCTTTCATTTCCTTTTGTCCCGACATGACCACGCGTCCATTCTAGGACTACGTCGGGATTGTCAAGATATAAAGCATATAGTTCTTGAACGAGCTCGAGATTTTTAATCTCGCCTGTTTTCTTTTTCCACCCGTTTTTCTGCCAGTTGGGCGCCCATTTTGTAACTACATTAACCCAAAACTCGCTATCGGTTGATATAGTGTCGCCTGGTTTGGCAATTTTATAGGCAGCGATGAGAGCTTGAGCTTCCATGCGAATATTAGTGGAATTCCCTTCCCGGCCAAGAGCTACAGGTTGACCATCAAGGATAACAGCATAGCCACCAGGGCCCGGATTCGGACTTGCGCTACCATCTGTATAATAGTGTGCCATATGCCTTTATTTTACCACAGTTCATCTCGGTGAAAACATTTTATAAAAGATACTTGACCACTGCAAAAATCGATGTTAGTATATGCTTGTTGGATTAGTCTGAGCATAGTGCGAAAGATAGCCAATGCAAACGCTCAGGGAGGAAAATACATGAGCGCTATTTCTACAATTTTCGTATGGGTTGCACCGGTCAGTTTATGCGTAGTAGCTTGCGCTGCATTCGCCTACAGCTTTAAGCTGAAAGAGGCGCCGAAGCAGGCCAACACCTTCAGGTGCGTGGCTTTCGGTCTGGCACTTCTCGCGGCGATCGATTTAATGGTTGCGCCGCAGCTTCTGCCTAATACTACAAACGATTACGAAGTCGTCTTCTCCAAAGACGACACGATTGTAGTAATCGACGTAGAAAACGGTACGACGAAGAAGTATGACCTGGGAAAGATTCCGCACACAGGAGACGCATCCGCGTACTCCAAAGATGCTACCGTCAGCGTAGTAAGCAGCTGCGTAGGCAGAGCCGTTCTCATCTGCCCGTCAGGCCAGATGGAGGCTGAATCGGCCGAGTAATCGAATAGCGCAACATAAATGCGCAGAACCCATACAAAAAATATACACTGCCGCAGCACATGCTGCGGCTTTTTCCATACAATACAATTTTGACGCGCCCCTGATTAGTGATAAAATATAGCCATGCCCGCGTGGCGGAATTGGCAGACGCGCTAGCTTCAGGTGCTAGTGCCCTCACGGGCGTGCTGGTTCAACTCCAGTCGCGGGCACCATGTTATTCGGCTTTAAAAAACTCACCTCTTTTGGAGGTGAGTTTTTGGTTATGAGCGATCTGCGGCGTTTCTGCAAGATGCCCCATTCGTATAGGTAACAGCTTGCGTAGTGCTATCCCAGGTAGTCTCGCTGCGGAGACAGTTGCGAGTCACATAAAAATCTTTCTTCACGTAGTCTTTGTTATTATCAGGATCATTCACCGCTAAGGCGTAGTTAGCAATTGGGAAGTAGGTATCGACTAGCTCAATGCGAGCTTCTATGCGGCGGAATAAGTCGTTTGCGCGACCAGTAGCGTCCACAGTTGGCTGCACGTAAGCAAATTCTACTGCTTTGCAGCCGGAATCGTCGGTATCCTTCCTGTCTACATATATCGTATCAGAGTCTTTTATACAGTTACGTAGCTCGACATTAACTTCAGTTTCTGGCTCACCATACGGCAGATTTAAAACTAAGAAGAAAGTCGTGTAGTTACGCGCGTCGCCCTCACTAGCGACGACCGATTTGCGAGGACGTGGGATTGGAATATCCGCATTACAAGCATATCCACTTGCGACATCTACGTTATCTCGAAGAATACAATGCACATCAAGCGGGGTGTTCTGTGACTTTAGGGCCGATGTCGCAAAGACAGAGGTTGAAGTTGTGCCAATGTGGTTGGAGTATTGTTCTTTTGTGATACCATAAAGATTTTGAGTAGTCGGACGAAGCGTGATTGAACCCCTATTAGAACGATAGATACTACCATCTTTCTCGGCAGAATAGAACTGACTCAGTTTAAAGCTCGTCGCCGTTTGGATTAAGGTGGCCTGAATCGTTGATGGCACCGATGGCTTATTTGTGAAAGTATTTTGATAATCTGAAATATTACTCAGGAATCTATTGTTTGTCTTTAGGGTACCTTTCATCTCTGGATCACTATTAAATGCATGAAATTCGGGCTTAATGTTGCCAGAGTTATTGCTCGCAGTAGTAAGATCCTTGCGACTAAACCAGCTCAACACAATACGATTTACACTGTTAGTAGCCTCCGCCGATTCGGTACGAATCGGTACCATCTTGGTTGGATAATTCTTCGTTAGAGTAGTGATATAATTCCTGCTTTTCTGAGATATTTTAACGCAGGTATATGCCTGGTCAAATTCTCTTGCAGAGCCAGTAACGTTATTACTGTCACTCTTTGTCTGAATTAGCGTTTCGTGGTTTTCTGTATTGTAGCCAAGAATCTTGCTAATAATGTCACAGTCTTGAGAGGTTTCTTCAGCATTATTGGTAAAAGCTTCAACATACTTTGTACAATCAATAGATGCACCATTCACTACAAGTGTATTGCCGCCGTTATTGACGCAGTTTTGATAACGAAGCAGAACAATCTTTGCATCCTCGATACCAGCTAGTGCGGAGTTGTAGGCTGACTGAGAAAGACTATAGTTGGTTGTACGCCCACTCTCAGATAGCATCAATCGAATAAAGCTAAGTGCAATAATGCTCAAAAGAGTTGCCGTAAAAATAACGACATAGATCGCGGCAGCGCCTTTTTTAGTTTTGTTTTGAATATTCGACATGTTACCTCTCTCCATATTGGTCCACGTTACTCGTCTCCCCCGTGGCGCGTACCGCAAAATTAAATTTATTAACTGCACAATAATTAAAATCTTGATCAACCGCTTCTACCTCGGAGTTATACATTTGTTCCGTACCAGTGCAATAATCTCCATTCGTCAAAACATTCACGCCGCCACGCATGGTCGCCAGAATAAACGATCCGGAGTAAAATATTTGACCAGTTTTCGCGTTTTGTGTAGCAGGCAACACTACAAAGTCGTAAAGCGCCAGGTCGGATTCGTCGTCGGAAATCAGGCTTACTACATCTCTACTATCGATACCATTCGTAATGTGTGTAGTTTTAAGATCATCACTATTCGCATCGACGCGCTCACAAGCTACACGATCAGTATCTGGGAAACGCGCAAGTTTGTACACTTTACCCTCAATAGTAAACAGGTCGTTTTTATTGTTCGGGTTTTTGCGGTATTGTTCGATAGCTGGGGCAGTATTCCAGACATATGAATATGACCCCGTACAGAAGACGCCACCGATTTGGACTTTCTTATTGTTGGTTACGCCGGAAGACGATATCTTTTCATTGTAGTAATTGCGATAAACTTTCTTAATATCATACCAACGGATATCGTTACTGCCAGATGATGGAACTGGATTAATATTCTCGACGATTGGAGATCCGCCAACAGAACGCGAAAGGTCATTTAGGATGTCTCGCCCAGTAGCATTAATGGCGCGAAGAGCAAGACCTTTACGATAGATTTCCAAGATTCGCATTGTTAACGTGACAATACCCATCAACATTACCGATAATACTGTCATCGCAAGCAAGAATTCAATAATAGTGAAGGCCTTCTTATGCTTTTTCATTATTCCAATACCTCCGGGTTGTATAAGCGTACAATTGTAGTAATCGTACTCGGCGCAATCGAGCCAACGCTATGCCAACAGGTGCGAATATAGAAATCGAAGTAGTTTGAGCGCATTGGGTCTTTGTCGTTATCGCCTACAGCTATCACAAAGACGCCTTCAGCGCGAGCCACGCGATTATATATTTGCTTCTCAGTGAGAGCGCCTTCATCATTATTTTCGCTCGCGCCCGCATCTACGCCACGCGCGCCAGAGACGGTATCCTTGGCCTTTTTATACACAATACGTGGATACACGACTGGAGCGGTAAGAACCCTTCTGCTGTTGATATCGAGAGAATCTATACCGACGATAATTTCAGGAATAAGATTGGCGTAAGTGTCGCCACCATATGTAGCATTATTGCCAGAGTCTGGCAGAATCATACGTGTATTAAGCGCAAAAGCATTATAAAACTCGACCATGCCATTCGTTTGGTACGCCTCCCCGCAAGTTTCGATATTGTTGATATCGAATTTTACCTCAGTGTTATTATTAGCGTGATCTTCAAGATTCCTTGATTTAATTGCAACCCTACGCAGCGTATCCCACAATCTTCTAAATTGGCTGTTGTTTCTATCCAACTGACGTTCCGCAACGTAACTCTGGTGAATGTAGCGAAGCGCTTCAGCCTGCGAGTCAATCTCGTTGCGCGCCATAGTGTACTCTAGGGTACGTTGAGCATTATTAATGCCACTGTTCATGAGATTTACTGTAATAATTGCCAAAACAGCAAATACCGCCAAGGCCATCATAACTTCAATAATAGTATCGCCATGCTTTTTTATTGACATTCGGCTACCCCCAACGTAGCATCGCTACTATAATCGACGCCACCTTCGCTTATTTCCCTTTCGGCATCTAGATTCATCAATTCTACAGCACTTTGCCCCATACCAGCTTTTTTGATTTTAATAAGTCGGCGTGCATTGCTATAAGTTTGCGAGTCGCCGGAGTCGACACAAATATCAAGTGCTTGGATTTTGAAATTAGCGTCTGTTAGATGACGATTGATGCCATAGCTGTCTAACGGATGCCCTACGTTAAATTTTTGGCCTTTACCACCATTCATTGCGTTTAGCTCCTCGTAACGAACATATTCTAGGCCAGTCAAGCCACCCTTAATCCCATCATTCCATACATAAGTGCGAATTGAGCCATCACGAGGCGAGCGAATAATCATTAAAGTCTTGCGAATTGGTTCACCTTCTGGATCAAGTAGTCTCGTACCCCATTTCGTGTTTTGCGTACGGGAATTATCCGCAGAGCGCACATAGCAGTCTTCTGAATCGTCGAGATTGCAATGAAGTGCTACATTGTTTGCGCTAACGACATCTTTCAAAATCTCTATATCCGACAAATCGCTTCTAACTGGATTATCCGTACCCTCGCGTTGTTTAACTATGGTTTTATAATCACGGCCAATTAGCTCTGTTGTTTCTATGTATTTTTCCGTAATAGACACGACCGCTCCATAGATTACACAGTTGGTGCGACCGCGATATGCAATTTTATTATCTGCGCTAGAACTATTAAGTGACCTAAAGTACGACTTGGCGTCGTCATTACTAACATCACTTTGGACTAAACCATAACAATATGAATCTTCCTTGTTGCGTTGTGCAATCTGCGTATCTGATACAAATGAATACTGATCACGCATCATGTTGGCTATATCCTGGACAGCGTCATTGTAACGTTGTCTTGCTATATTCCCTCCAAGGCCACCCAATATGCCCGCCAGCAAAACGCCGCTTAGCGCCAGAAAAAGCATAACTTCAATAATAGTGAAGCCCCTAAGAAATGCTCCCTTATTTTTATCCATAAGCATATTATACATTATCATTGGCAAAAATGGGATTTTTTGTTTTTTTAGAAAAAACGTCTTACGACAATCAAAAAGTATTAAGAATAACGTTCTTATAATGTCATATTTAAAATATTATTTAGCGTATTCGATCGCGCGTGTTTCGCGAATAACGTTCACTTTAATAACGCCAGGATATTGCATCGTAGCTTCAATCTTGTCGGCAATATCGCGCGCCAATTTCAGCGCCGACAAATCATCGATTTGTTTCGGCTCGACAATAACACGAATTTCGCGGCCAGCAGAAATTGCATAAGCCTTGTCGATACCAGGGAAACCAGTAGCGACATTCTCTAGAGCTTTCATGCGCTCGGCAAAGTTTTCCGCTGAGATATTGCGCGCGCCTGGACGAGCGGCTGAAATAGAGTCAACAATCTTGACAATGATAGCTTCTGGAGTAGATGGTTCAATGTCCTCGTGATGGGCGGCAATAGCATGAACTATTTCATCCTTCATGCCGAATTTCTTTGCTAGCTCTGCGCCAATATCTGCATGCTTACCCTCGATTTTATGAGTGACGGCCTTGCCGATATCATGCAGAAGTGTGGCAGTCTTAGCGATATTGATATCGGCGCCAATTTCCTCAGCAATCATGCCGGCAATATGTGCCATTTCGATAGAGTGTAGGAGAACATTTTGGCCGTAGCTAGTACGGAACTTGAGTTCGCCAAGTAGATGAAGAATCTCGGATGGTATACCGATAACGCCAACTTCGCGTGCGGCATCTTCGCCAGCACGAACAACTTCTTTCTCAATCTCGCGTTCCGCCTTAGCGACTGCGTCCTCGATGCTCGATGGATTAATGCGGCCGTCTTTCATGAGGCGCTCAAGCGCATAGCGGGCAACCTGGCGACGAATAGGGTCAAAGCTACTTAAGACAACCATACCTGGAGTGTCGTCAACTAAAACATCTACGCCAGTGGCATGCTGAAGCGCTTGTATATTGCGGCCTTCCTTGCCAATGATGCGCCCTTTCATATCATCATCCGGCAACTTCAAACTAGTAACCGTACGATCAGCCGTTACCTCTGATGACATCCGCTCCATCGCAGACAGAAGCATAGCCTCAGCCGTCTCATCAATGTGATCATTGTAAGCTTTTTGCTCTTTCACGATTAGCTCTGCGAGGTCCCCCTTAATATCACGCTCGGTCATAGACATCAACTTCTCTTTGGCGTCCGCCTTGCTAAGACCGGCGATTTTTTCGAGTTTCTCTTGAGCTTTTGTGCGAATGGCGCGTACCTCTTCCTTCAATTCTTCAATTTCGCCTTCTTGCTTGCGCAAATTTTCGGAACGTTTATCGAGTTGGTCTAGCTTCTTATCAAGCAAGGTCTCGCGCTCAACAAGTCGGTTCTCGGTCTTTTTCCATTCTTTACGATGCTCATTTTCTTCACGTTGCGTCTTGTCGTTGATATTTGATGCTTCTTTTTTTGCATTCAAAACAATCTCCGAGGCTTCATGTTTCGCCTTGCGGATTAGCTCGTCCGCCTTATTCTTGGCGCCTTTTTCTTTATTTTTACTTACGGCATAAAAACCGCCCACGCCAGCCCCAGCTCCTAGGACTAACCCGGCGATAAGCAAACCTATCTCCATATTTTCCTCTTTCTTATATACACACTAAACTAGCAAAAACTAAAAGAAGGTGCGTATATCAATAAATTAAATAAATATCATTAAAATTGAAATGGTAACTTCTTACCTGTTGTTATTGTAACACGGGATTACTTCTTTGGGGGAGTAATATTTGCAGGTCGACCATATTCTGGCATAATGAGTTTTACTTTTTCTCCGCGATGGTTATATAGAGGAATTTTAAGCTGACTGGCAAGAGTGTTTGCAACCGTAGCGCCAATTCGTAGGCCAGTAAAACTGCCCGGGCCAGACATAAAATCGATTTCGGTTATATCTCGCCAATCTTTCCCGTTCTCTGCGAGCTTGTCGTGAATAAATTTAAGAAGATTTTTGGCAAGGCTGCGACCAGAATCCCATTCGTATGTTTTATTATCGAGCTTCATAATAGTGAGCGGCTGCGACGTGTCTAGATATAGTTTCATTTTGTTTTTATCTCCCTCGTTTTTTCGTCAATATACCGAATTTCAATGATTTTTCTGTCTTTCGGAAGCACATCTTGAATGCTTTGCCCCCACTCTACAATTACGATAGCCTTCGGATTACTAATCGCCTCAGCAAGATCCTCGGCCATAATGCCCGGATCAGAGAGTCGATAGAAATCATAATGGATTAAACAATAGTCTGAACCGTAATACTCTTTCGAAAGCGTAAATGAAGGAGAAGTAACACTATCGACAACGCCAAGCCCCTCCGCAATACCACGCGTTAAAGTAGTTTTGCCGGCACCAACATCGCCTAGCAACTCAAGCACTTGTGGAGCGCGCAAGGTTCCACTAAGCCTCTTGCCGTATTCAAGCATTTCCTTTTCGGAATGAATTAACATGTATATATTTTACCATATTCTGGAATTTTATCCAGTACGTACCTGGGGCGGAAACTATACTTCGTGCGAGATTTTAGAAATAGCACAAGCAAGACGATGGGAATATACATCATAAGAATTAGCGGGCTTCCGCTCACGATTGATACCGTAGCCCATTTTACCTTACTCAATATATCAATTGCCACAATCTGAAGCGTCAACATTATTTTGCAGATAAGGACTACTGGCGCAAAACCTGGCGTAATTCCAATAAGAAAGGTTAATGCCATTATTGCTGGAATTATTGGAGTAACGATAATATTCGCTAATATGCCGATGATCGAGAAAGCTCCAAAAGAATAAATGGTTATAGGCAAACAAAATAGCTGCGCCGAAAAAGCGATAATAACCATTTCGCCGATGTAGCTAGTGGCATTACCATAAAAATATTCCTTCAATACGGGCGCCAAAAACACAATTCCGCCATATGACGCAAGCGACAGCTGTCATGCCAAACTTTTAATTATGAGTGGGTTTATTAAAATTGAAATCGCAACAATATATATTAATAAACGACCGGGATGGAATTTTCTGCCAAAGTACCCTGCCGTTAATGTTGAGCCCGTTACTAGTCCGGCGCGCAAAAGACTTGGGCTAAGTCCTGCCACCATAATAAAAAACAGGATCAAAATGCCAGCAAAGGCATAGCTCGCAAATCGAGAAGCTTTCCTCATGCTCTTCTGTGCAAAAATCGAAAGTACAGCTAAGCAAAAGCCAGACGCTACTACGATATGAGATAAGCCTACGGTTCTAAGTTTAGCTTTAAAATCTTCAGATAGCGCTTTCTCGCCAATTAAAAAGCCCAACGCTAAATTCGCCTCTTCTGAGTCGCCTATGGCTTGGCGAATACGTTTCGTAAAAATGTTGCGAATTGTTACGAAGTAGTCTGGCGGATCTGGCTTGCTTATCGAGATTAAAGTGGGACGATAAATCGAGACAGCATAATCACCGAAGCCCTCACTAACTATTGCACGAAGAGTAATTTGGTCCGAACGCGCTATGCCATCATATACCCCTGGCATAGTTGCATATATTTGACAATTTAATGCGCTTGTGCTATAATTAAAGTGTGGGCTTCCCAAATGAAGCCTGGTTTGATTGTTTTTGATTTCTGGCCAATCTTGAACAGTAGCCGCAATAATTACTTCGCGACCAATGTATGTGGTGGCGATTTTTTGATCGCTAATACTTAACCCCGAATGATATAGCCCAAGTAGACAACCGGCTGCTAGCGCTAATATAATCCGGAGTTGACTGGAAATTACTAGCGAAGCAAAAATAAGCAGACCTACAAAAGAGACCAAATTAAAAACTATAGTTCAATCTAATAGCGCCGAAAGAATACCGCTAATAACAATACCGACAGAAAAAGATAATGGCACCACGGATATATGAACAGTATTCTTCTTAAGCAAACCCATGTCTTAGTTTAAATATTAACGATTCAGCATTCAAACATGAGCTCAATTATCTGTTATACTATTTACGTGAGGAAAAAACTTGAAAAAATACAGAAGAAAATGACCAAGAAGCAACGATATATTGCTTCGTCGTTAATTTTTTTATTCATAGCCGCGCTTTTGTTAACTTGGTTCTTAGAATATCGTTATTTCCTGAATGACATGTTTCGAGTTTGGAGTTTCGTAATCGGAAGCCCACTGGTTTACCTATTTAATGTATTTCTAATGTGGCTGATGCTTGTTTTTATTTGGGGGCTTCTGGGGTCGCCGGTTATAACCGTTGGCGTTAGTTGGATTTCGATAATCATTTTGACTTATGTACATATATATAAATACTATTCGCGCCAAACTCCTTTGCTGCCGGAGGATTTTCAGCTCGCTAGCGAGGCCAGTTCTCTTACTAAATTCGTAAACTTCGGAAGTATTGCACGAACAGTCATTGCCGTGTTGCTAGTCATTTGGTTAACCGCCCTATTTTCAAAATATATGGCGAGGAGATTTAATCTAGTTAGAAATTGGAAAACACACAGTCCAACACAAAGACACGCAGTTGGAATGCGCTTGCTAATAGTTATGCTGGCGGGAGGTGCATTCTTCTTTTCCACGGATTTTATTAGACACCATGACGGAACACGCTATGAGGATATTCCCGTTTTAGGTACGCATTTTACAGCCTGGAATCAAAACCGCAACTACGACGATAACGGTTTCATTCTGGGGTTCTTATATAACTTCCAGAAGCTTAAACTAGACGAACCGGATATTTATTCGCGCGACAAAATCGCTGGCATAAAAAACAAGTACGATGCAATCGCTGAAGAAGAAAACATGAATCGCAAAAGTCCAAAAGAAGAGAAAGCGAGCGTGATAGTCATATTAAATGAATCATTTTATGACCCGAGTGTCGAATTTAATGGTGAAAAATTTGAAGATTATTACGAACACACAGGCGGAGAAATTCTGCCGAATATTCATAGAATCCAAAGTAAATACCCAAGCGGACTAATGTATTCATTGGACTATGGTGGCGGCACGGCGAATATTGAATTTGAGACATTGACTAGTCTGACGAATTATTGGACAAATACCGTCCCGTATACTGCCCTAGTTCCGAAAGCTGGAAAAATCCCTTCCATCGCGCGGATGCTGAAGAAAAGCGGATACACGACAACGGCGATTCACCCATTTAATGGTGGCATGTATAAACGCAACATCTCGCTAGCAAACGAGGATTTTGATACCTTTATTACCGAAAATGAACTAGATTTTAAAGAGCATGAAGGCAACTCGGAATACATCAATGATCGCTCAGCCTATCTGCAGACGCTAAAGGTTCTAAAAGAAAACGAAGGGCCGCAAATGATTGGTTTAATAACAATGCAAAATCATACACCATATAATGCAGATATTTACGAGAAAACGGATTTTGAAATAGTGGGTGACGAAGTTGACGAGCAGAAAAAGTCAGACATAGCAATTTATTATCAGACATTGCATAATTCGGATAAGTATCTTGGCGAATTCATTGACGAGTTGGACAAGCTAGATAAAAAAGTTGTCGTATTATTCTTTGGCGATCACTCAGCGGGTCTGTTTGACAATGTTAATTCGCATGAGAAAAAGGCCGTACGTGACTTATCGCGCGTGACCCCATACTTTATTTATTCAAACTACGCATCGGGTTTTCAAGGTGAGAAAAAGCTACCAACCACGACCCCAAACTGCATGGTCAACACTATGCTAAATGGCCTGAACTGGAAAAAAGATTCGTTATACTACCTCGTAGATGACGTTTGTGCAAATGAGCCAATTCTAACATCGAGTTACCTAGAGGGCCGCCAAATCAATATGGCATCCGTCATGGATGACTATGAGCTAATAACTTACGACATTCTAGGCGGCAAGAAGTATTGGATGAAATAGCCCACAAAAAAGACTCCCCGCGGGGAGCTTTTTTTAATTCTTTGGAAATAGTGGAGTTGCTGGTGGTTGAATTTGTTTAGCTGTAAAGATTTCTTCAATTTGCCCTGCTGTGTCTGGAAGGAAAATTGCGAGTCGGTCATTTATAGTCAATAGGTCAGCTACGAGTTTCCGAAGAACCTCTTTAGCTTTGTCTGGATTAGTTTTAACGAGAGCCCACGGTTTTTCCGCATCAATGCGTTTGTTTAGTTCTGAGATACCGTCCCAAAGAATATCAAATGCAAAATTGAATTCGTATTTTTGCATACGAGAATCGAAGTCGGGATTTTCGCGTTTTTTGACTTTTTGCCCTGATATCTCATTCTTTTTACAAAGCGTAGCAAGTCGTTGGACAAGGTTACCCAAATCGTTAGCTAGTTCATTATAGGAGGCTTCATATTTTTCCCAGGTAAAGTCCACATCGTCCGTCGTAGACGCATGGCGCAAGAAGTAATAGCGAAACGGAGTTAGACCGTGTTTCGCAAGAATATCTTGCGGATCGATGACGTTGCCGACGGATTTAGACATTTTTTCGCCATTAGCCGTAATAAAACCGTGCGCCAACAAGTTGTGTGCCAGCGGAAGCCCTAAGCCTAGCAACATTGCCGGCCAAATACCAGCATGGAAGCGCAAAATATCCTTGCCGACGATTTGCGTATGGGCTGGCCAATAGCCCGAAATGTCTTTGTCTGGGTAGCCAAGAACGGTGATATAGTTCGAAAGTGCATCAATCCAAACATACATCACTTGACTATCGTCGCCAGGCACTGGAATTCCCCATTCAACCTGTTCCTTTGGGCGCGAAATAGATACATCTGGCATGTTTTTAAGTAAATTCAGGAACTCTTTCTTGCGGAAAGTTGGAGTAATTTTTAGCCTGTCAGACTCGATAGCATTACGGATTTTATCTTTAAAATCGGAAATGCGCAAATAATAATTCTCTTCACTAAGTTTGACGTACGGCTTTTTGTGGTCGGGACACTCGCCGTGATTGTCGTCGCGCTCCTTATCCGTCACAAAAGCCTCACATCCTTCGCAGTACCAACCAGTATATTTATCCTTGTAAATATGATTCGAAAGTTTAGTCCATATTTCTTGACAGCGACGTTCATGGTCTGGATCGGTCGTGCGAATGAAATCCGTATACTCTACTCCAAGCGAATGAATGAAATCTTGGAATTTTTGAGAATTTTGATCGACAAATTTCTGCACAGTAACACCTTGATCGGCAGCTTTCTTAAAGTTCTTATTGCCGTGTTCATCAGTACCAGCCTGCAAGCGAACCTTTTGGCCGTTATACATCATATACCGACGGAGTGTATCCGCAAGAAGATAGTCCATAGCATGACCAAGGTGCGGATTACCGTTGACGTATGGAATAGCTGTAGTGATATATGATTCTTTCATGAATCATATTTTAACATCTTTTATAGAGAAAGGCGAATGTGCCTACTTAATAACTACAAGTAGAACTATAATTGCGATAATAATTACTGCTACACCTACACCGATACCAATAAATAATGGGGCTTTACTCTTTTTTTGTTCTAGGGAAGTAATAGTATTGGCAATATGTGCCGGTTCACCAGCTGAGGCAGCTGCATTATCGGCACCATCTGCCTTTGCTGTGGTTTCTGTCGGAGAACTGGGAGCTCCTAGTTGGTCAGTCACCTTTGCGCCGGATTTTTCATTCTCTTCGGCGGCAATTGGATCAACGTTAATTTGACCAAATGAAGCCTTCATATGGTCTAGTTCTTCTTTAGCCTTAGCGTCTGATTCGGATGTTTTATCCGATGAATTATCAGGTTCATCAATAATATCACCAGCCACGAAAGAAGCTGACGGCTCCGCCTTTGGGGCGACTGATTCGGACGGCGCAATTGTGGGGTCACCAATACCATTATCGAGGGCAATGGTTTCCGAGTTTGCCGATTGTATAGATAGAGAGACGGTGGAAGAATCATCAGTAATGTTAGTACTACCCGCGTTGCCACTAGAAATAGAGCCGTCAAAGCTTACAGACCCTACGGAATCGCTACCGCCAGCCAAGTTAAGATTTGGGTCGTCCGTCATACGTTGATCGAGTTCATGTTGCGACGTTGGAACGCCGTCTAGGCTAATATCGTTAACATCAAAGGTATTCTGAATTTTTGGAGTGTCACCAGCGGCCATTACGGCTTGATTAATAACGTCCATATCGAAGTCTGGCTGGGCGTTAAGTTTTTCTTCGCTAATTGGTCCGCCAAAATCAGGTGCTGCCGAATCCGTGTTTGTGTTAGTTGTTGCAGGGGTCTGGTTGTCTAAATCCACCGGATTAGCCTCCATTAAAATTAGCCGTTATTTTAATAATATCATAATGCTAATGAATATTTTTTTCAAGTCGAACCCAGTCCGATATTGACAAATCAGCAGGACGTGCGTCGAGACTCAGCTCGTTTTTAGTGAATATTTCAGCAAGTTTCTCTTTTGACAGGTGGGTGCCGACCGCTAAATTAGTTAGCAACTTTTTGCGTGGCGCTATAAACCCTAGCTTTATGAGTGCGATAGTAGATTCCGTTGCCAGTGGCTGGTCGAGTGGTTCAAGAACTACAATTTGGCTGTCTACTTTCGGTGGCGGCGTAAAAAAATCACGCCCAACAACTAGCCCTAAAGAAACTTTGGCATATATTTGTGCCGATAGTCCAAGTATGGAATAGTCGCCTGGCTCAGCAGCAAGACGCTCAGCCACCTCTTTTTGTATAAGTAACACTATCTTTTGCGGCCGATGATTGGCGTGCAGGAATTTTTGAATAATCGGAGAGGTAATGTAATATGGAATATTTCCCGCTACAACATATTTTTCTGGGAGATTTAAGCTCTCTAATTCAAGCGACAGAATACCCTGATTGTGAACTTCTAGGTTTTTTCCAGGAAACGACTTTGGTAAGTTTTCGGCAAGACGATTATCTAGCTCAATGGCGACAACTTTTTCGAAGTTCTTAAAAAGTGCCGAAGTAAGTGTGCCGAGGCCTGGGCCGATTTCGACCACTACGCCGCAGTCATCCGTAGCCGCCATATCTGATATGTCTAACAAAATATCTCGATCTTTAAGCCAATGCTGGCCAAGAGACTTTCGGTTCTTCATTTTACCACCAATGATTTACGGTCCAGAATTGATACGCTTTTGCCCAGCTGCCATATCTTCCGATAGCGTAACCGTTGCACCAGCGTAGCTGAGTGATTGGATTAGTCGCCCAGTCGCTACCCGCGCTAGCCATCTTGCTACCCGGAAGGGCCTGACACAGACCCGTTGCGCCACTATACGCGTTCTTTGCTAGTGGATTCCAGTGCGACTCGCGCTGTATGATATAGTTTACATAACCATAGTCACTTGGAGAAATCCCCGCTTGAGCCATCCAGTCATTATGTGTGCCGGCCGGTAAGTCTACTTTCATACCAACCTTTACCTGCTCGTCAATTGGCTTTTGTGTCACAATAGAAGAGAGGACTTTGCGTGAGATTTCTTTGCCGTTACGCATATTTATCTCATAAGTCACAGTCTTCTTACCTTTTTGTCCGGCCGTTGTTACTTTTCTGACGCCATAATTAAGCGAGTAGTCGTAGGTGATTTTCGTGTTGTAGTTTACGACCTCTTCTACTGTTTTTGTCTGTTTTCCTTGGCGGAAAACGGCAAGACTAATCCCGTCTTTCAACTTAACATCATCTTGCAACGATGACCAGGTTTCCTTAGCGTCTACAGTAATCCCCTGCTCGGCCAAGAATTCGCCAACCGTATCGGCCTGGGTTCGAATAACCATGTCTTTGCCATAAAATTCGAAATTTACAGTCTTTGCGCGCGTGATTTGATATGCGGTAGTCATACCGCTCTCGAGTAACCCATTATACGCAACTACCTCGATAATATCTTGGTCAAGAAGCTTCAAGCCAGCATCTTCGGCGACTTGCTCGGGTTCAGTGGCGGAAGTGCGAACATATTTTTTAACATTATCGTCAATTACAACCGTCTGACGTGATCGATAGATATTAATATTGAATGTTTCCGAGTTGATTTCATCGTCTAATCCTGGCTCAACCGTATCATACTCGTCGTAAACTATACCGGCGCGCTCCAGAAGTTCGCGCACCGTAATTGCCGCTGAGCGAAGAGTGGTCTTTTCACCGCCGTCATAAATAGTCACAAAACTTTGATCATCTTTCTCTGCCGACTCCGATGAAGTCGCGCTCGCGAAAAAGCCGCCAGTCTTTGCAATAATAGTAAAGAAAAGCAGAGAGGCGAGGAATCCGAGGGTCATTAAAGACGGGATCGAGAATGTCCCGATAACCTTGCGTAATTTCATGCTCTTAAATTTTAACATTTCTTTGTAATTCTGGCAAATTTTAACAGATATCTCTTAATTACTTTTGATAGAAAAATGATATTTAGATACTCTGATATATTTGTTTTTATTTAGCGGAAATTGCTTTCCGGGAAGATAATTCTTAATCGCCGAAAGCGCGCGGTGCAGTTGCGGGCGCGTCTGCGAAATGCCGTTTATTGACAATAATTCGCGCAACAGCTCAACGCCAGATTGCTCATCAATATCTATAAAAATATCGCGCGAAATGGATTGCCCCTGCTCCGAGACAAAACGATCTAAAATTCTTTGTACCTCAGACGATATTTGACATTGACGCTCATATAGTTGACGGAGCTGTTCTTTCTGGGCATTACTCGCGCGCAATAAAGCCACGCGGACTCGATTTCGCAAATAAATATCTTCATTATTAGTTTGATCCTGACGAAAACTAAGCTGATGTTCGGTTGCGTAGCGATAAATATCGCTCTTCCGCCATCCTAACAGGGGTCGCTCCACATTAGGGTTACGTAATGGTGCAAGCCCACGCCATCCTGTCCCCCTTAAGACGTTGATTGTGATCGATTCATATACATCATCAAGATGATGCGCAACATGAAGACGACCTCTGTACTTTTTGCAGATTGCTTCAAAAAACTGGTATCGAGCTTCCCGAGCGGCCGCCTCTGAAGTATTCGGCCCCAAGTTTCCATCCGTAGTTTCAAATGGGAGCTTGTATTTTTGAGCGAGTCGCTTGACGAAAGCCTGATCGTCTGCCGAATTAGGACGAATACCGTGATTATAATGCGCTACAACCACCTCTGGATCGTTGCGAAAAATATGTAGCATCACGACCGAGTCAATACCGCCAGAGACCGCTAAAACCTTTTTCATGTGCTACAATTATTCCATAAGCGGAGAGAAAAAGAAAATGTTAATGGTTGGTTCAAACTTGATTGACTTTCCCGTTTTAAGCCTCCATATCGGTGGCGAAATTGCCCGTACTACTAGAGCAATCATTGACCCAGATAATCTGAAAATCATTGCCTACGTAGTTGATGGCGCAATAATTCATAACGATAACGAGATTGGAAATATTCTCGACATGAACGATGTGCGCGAAATCAGCGACCAAGGCCTAATCGTCAACTCTGCCGACGTTTTTACAAAGCGTGAGGATGTAATAAAATTTGACGAAATCATGTCGCTAGAATTCAATCTAGTCGGCTTGAAAGTAGTAGACCAGAAAGGCAAAAAACTCGGGAAAGTTGTCGATTATACCGTTGATTCTGGTAGTTTTATCATATACCAACTAATCGTACAGCGACCAATTACGTCTTCGTTTTTTGATCCTCAATTGACCATAAACCGTTCACAGATTGTTGAAATTGACGATTTTAAGATTACGATTAAGCACAGCGATTCTAAGGTTAAAGTTAAAAAGAAAAAGGAAATCGCCCAAGAGGAGTTTGTCCCTAATTTTGTTAACCCCTTTAGAAAACCTGGCTACGCACCTTCGGATGAGGATAGCTCGTCCAAAATATCGGAATAAGTAAAGCCTTGGCGTATTAAATATTGAATTAGTTTTTGTCGGTCAGCGTAGCGGTTGGACTTGCGCGCAATAACTTTACGCAATTCTTCGCGCTCATTGCGCATATTGCTGCACAATACGTCATCTATAATTTTTTGACTAATACCCTTCCTCGCTAGCTCATCTCGGAGCTTTTTAAAGCTAGTCCCTTTTTTGACGTCGCGGTTCTCAACCCATAACTCCGCAAAACGACGATCGTCCAAATGTCCGTGCTGGTCTAGCCGCTCTAGAACAAGCGGAATTAGGCTCGGATCATAGCCGCTCCGAACCGTATCCTTATATTCGCCTGTCTTTGGATTTTTTGTACGTATTTTTTTGCTGAGAGTTTTACGCCTTAGATAGTCGCTAATTTCCTTAGTCGAATGCGGTCGCATTAGGACATATTCGAGTGCGCGGGCGTAAAATTTGCCAAACTCTGAAGCACGTTTTATGTCTTCTAGCTGCTCGAAATTTAGCTTGCGGCCAATTTTGATGCCTAGATCAACGACCTGAGAAATATCTAACGAACAATAATATTTGTCGTCTATGTATATATTAACCCGATTATGGTCGCGAACCGCTTCTTTAATGTCTGTTACGCGATGGGTTTGAGTCTTATCTGCGGCCTCATCATCGTCGAAGATGGTAATTGTTTCAAGCATTAATCTTCATCAGTCTTTGCGGCCTCACGAACTTTAGCTTCGATTTCGGCCATAAGTTCTGGTTTCTCTTTAAAGAGTCGCTTTACGGCCTCGCGCCCTTGACCGAGCGTCTCACCATTATATTTAAAGAAAGCGCCAGCCTTGTCTAAGATACCGTATTGGACGCCCAAGTCCAAAACGTCACCAGTTTTGCTAATACCCTCGTTGTACATAATGTCAAACTCTGCCGTGCGGAATGGGGCGGCAATTTTATTTTTGACGACTTTAATTTTCGTACGGTTGCCAGCCACATTGTCGCCATCCTTAATCTGGCCAATACGACGAATATCTACACGCACTGATGCATAAAACTTTAACGCATTACCGCCAGTGGTGGTCTCTGGATTTCCAAATAGGACACCGATTTTCATACGAATCTGGTTAATAAAGATGACCGTAGCCTTAGTCTTGCTGATAATACCCGTAAGCTTGCGCATGGCTTGGGACATGAGGCGCGCCTGAAGCCCCATTTGCGCATCACCCATATCGCCATCGATTTCTGCCTGCGGAACAAGCGCGGCCACGGAATCAACAATGATCAAATCCACAGCGCCAGAGCGTACTAATGTTTCGCAAATTTCTAGCGCCTGTTCGCCGTTATCTGGCTGCGAGATTAATAAATCATCCGTTTTGACGCCAATTTTACGCGCATAGGCTGGGTCGAGAGCATGTTCTGCGTCAATAAAAGCAGCCTGTCCACCCTGTTTTTGGATTTCAGCGATTGCATGGAGTGCAAGAGTTGTTTTACCAGAAGACTCTGGTCCATAAATTTCAATAATACGCCCCTTTGGAAAGCCGCCACCGAGCGCTAGATCAAATGCAAGAGAGCCGGTCGAAAACAACTCGACGTCAATCTTTGACTGCTCGCCTAGCTTCATAATGGAGCCGTCGCCGAATTGCTTTGTGATTTGCGATAAGGCTAGATTTAGGGCCTGTTTTTTGCCCTCATCCATTGCCGGGGTTGTATCTTTTGTTTTCTTCGTATCCTTTTTGTCTTTATCTGACATGTCCACCGCATCCTGACTCTTCTTAGCCACTTGAAACCTCCTGTTTTTATAGTTTTATTTTAACTAATTATCTCGGTAAAATCTAGCACGATGGCGCCTGCAAGTTATGCGCTTTACTAGCTCGATTTTTAGACGTACAAAAAGGGTCAAATCTTTCAAAATAATACCCTACCATGGTTTCGATGCGATCCCTTATTTGGCTCGGTACGCCCTTATTGTCGCGATATACGCTATTTAAGCGATTAACAACGAGCGGATAGCTTATATCGCCAGTACGCAAATCTAAACCGATGCCGAAAATATTCTTTGGGCGGCTATGGTATTTATAAATAAGGTCGTCACGCATTTCGACGAGGTATTCATCTCCGAGAACAATAGAGTTATTATGCACATCTAGAACTGCCCAAATATAGCCGTCGGAGCGTCGTCTTATTTGGGCAACCTCACTCGCACTTAGATCTTTTTTCTTCATATACTTCATGTTTCTCCTTTCTGGTAGAGCTTATATTGTTTAAAAGCATGCATAAAAAATACCACCCAAAAGCTAGGGCGAAAAAGCATCAGCTTAATGTTTTTGACAAGGCGTGGTTTTAAATAGTTTAAAATATGTTAAAATATAGAAAATACAGTTATAAAAGTAAGGGATAAGATATGAGCGGACATAGTAAATGGGCAACCACTAAACGCCAAAAGGCCGTCGTAGACGCCAAGCGCGGTGCGTTGTTTACGAAAATCGGTAACCAAATTGCAATTGCGGCGCGCAGTGGTACCGACCCTGCTATGAATCCGTCACTTGCGATGGTGCTCGAGAAGGCGCGGCTCGCCAATATGCCGAAAGCAAATATTGAGCGCGCGATTGCACGCGTAGCAGACAAGAGCGCAGCCGCCTTGATTGAAGAAACTTATGAAGCTTACGGCCCGGGCGGAGTTGGAATCATCATCGAAGTTGCTACCGACAATAAGAACCGTACGATGCCAGAAGTGCGCCACACGCTCGAAAAAAATGGTGGCCGCATGGCGGACCCTGGCTCAGTCATGTTCCAATTTACGCGTAAAGGAGTTATCTTCGTAAAAGCTAAGGGTGACGAAATCATGATGGCCGCACTAGATGCTGGCGCAGAAGACATAGCCGACGAAGAAGATGGGACGACCATCTATACCGCCGCAGGCGACCTTGCCAAGGTACGCAGTGGTCTAATTGATGCTGGTTACGAAATTGACTCAGCAGAGTTGCAATATGTGCCAAACAATACCGTTCCGGTCGACGAAGAAGCTTCAGCAAAAGTGGAAAAAATCCTCGACGCGATTGATGACCTCGATGATGTAGTGGCCGTACATACTAACGCCGAGTAACCTTGACTTATATAGAATTGTGTGATATAATTAAAGAATAGTCCCCTTTCGAGGGGATTTTCTTGTTACTTCAGGCCCGTCGAGCCAAAACCGCCCAAGCGGCCAGTTTTAGAAAGATTTGAGACTTCTTCAAACTCTATGCGTTCATATTTTGTCACGACACCCTGCGCAATGCGCATGCCTGGCTCAACAATAAAATCTTTATCGCCAAAGTTCATGAGTAAAATGCGCATTTCGTCGCGAAAATCCGAATCAATAACGCCAATACCATTCATGAGCGAAACGTGATTCTTAAACGATAGCCCACTACGCGAAGAAAGACGAAGTTCATAGCCGCTAGGAATCTCGACGCCAATGCCAGTGCCAAAATCTTTAATCTCCCCCGGCTTTAAAACATAAGGTTTGTCGAGATAGACGTAAAAATCAAAACCAGCCGCACCTTCGGTTTGATAGCTTGGAACAATAGCGTCGTCGTGGAACTTAAAAAACTTCATCTTCATACTAAGATTATTATATAAGATGTGATATAATTTCTTCTAGTGGAAGGGTGGCCGAGTGGTTTAAGGCACCGGTCTTGAAAACCGGCGTGGTTAATAGCCACCGTGAGTTCGAATCTCACCCCTTCCGCCAGGAAAATAGCCCGCGTGGGTTATTTTTTATGCCCAGCATGTTAAAATTAATTTACTAGTTATGGCAAATAAAAAATACAAATTAATTGAACTTGATCCGTGGCTTGAACCTTTTACTGGCGACATCGATTTGCGTATGCGGCATTATTGGGATACGCGCCATGCCCTCGTTGGCGATGGCGACCTAGCTAGTTTTGCAAATGGCTATATGTTCTTTGGTCTTGCGCGCACAAAAAATGGTTGGGTTTACCGCGAATGGGCTCCCGGTGCAGACGATATGCATTTGATTGGAGATTTTAATAACTGGGATCGCCTGGCAAATCCAATGCATCGAACCGAGACTGGAATTTGGGAAGTTAAAATCAAGGGGCGAGATACAATAAGACATGGTCAAAAAATTAAGGTTCAAGTAACCAGGAATGGTCGCAAGTTTGACCGAATTCCGCTGTACATCAACCGCGTTACTCAGGACAAATTAACGCGTGGGTTTGTTGGTGAAGTCTGGTCGCCAGAAAAACCATTTCGTTGGACCGATACGGGGTGGCAGGATAAGAAGCTTGATTCTTTGTTGATTTATGAAGCGCATGTAGGGATGGCGCAAGAAAAAGAAGACATTGGCACTTATCGCGAATTTGCAGATAATACCCTGCCACGAATCGTAAAAGAGGGATATACGGCCGTTCAGTTAATGGCGATTCAGGAGCACCCATATTATGCATCGTTTGGTTACCAAGTTTCAAATTTCTATGCCGCATCGAGTTGGTATGGTAACCCCGACGACCTGAAATACTTGATTAATAAGGCTCATAAACTTGGGCTAAAAGTATTGCTTGACGTAGTACACTCTCACGCCATCAAAAATACCGCCGAAGGCATCAATATGTTTGATGGCACCTTTAATCAGTTCTTTATGACTGGCGATGCGGGCGATCATCCAGCTTGGGGGACGAAGCTATTCAACTACGCAAAGCACGAAGTACTGCATTTTCTACTTTCAAACTTGAAGTACTGGATGGAAGAGTACCATTTTGACGGCTTTCGTTTTGATGGGGTGACTAGCATGTGCTACCACCATCACGGTTTGGGCGTAGATTTTACAAATTATAAACAGTACTTCGACGTGTTTACAAATACTGACGCTATTACGTATTTACAGCTCGCGAATGCACTAATTCACGAGATTAATCCAAACGCGATTACAATCGCCGAGGAAATGAGCGGCATGCCGGGGATGTGCATTCCAATAGCAGACGGCGGGATAGGTTTTGATTATCGACTGGCGATGGGAATTCCAGATTATTGGATTAAAACTCTGAAAAAAGAAAAAGACGAGAATCGTGATATGCACAAAATGTGGCACGAGTTAACCACGCGTCGCCCTGGTGAAAAGAATATTGGCTATGCTGAGTCGCATGATCAAGCGTTAGTAGGAGACAAAACGCTAATTTTTCGTATGGCAGATGCCGAAATGTATGCGGGAATGAATAAGGCCTACCACTCGCCAGTAATAGACAGAGCCATCGAGATGCATAAACTAATCCGCTTTGCCACCCTATCAATGGCTTGCGATGGGTATCTCAACTTTATGGGAAATGAATTTGGACATCCAGAATGGATTGATTTTCCACGCGAAGGGAATGGTTGGAGTTTTAAATATGCACGCCGGCAATGGTCTTTGGCGGATGATGGCTTCTTGAAATATGAATGGCTCTTAAACTTTGATGAGGCGATGATAGATTTTGCCAAAAAGAATAAGGTTCTAAAGAAAGATATCGCCGAGAATCTCTGGATTGACGAAAAAGCGAAGATACTAGCTTTCGTGCGAGGAGATTTGCTCTACGCATTCAACTTCCACCCGACCGAATCGGCGACGAATTTCTTCTTGCATGCACACAAAACTGGCGAAGGCGAATATAAGGCGATTTTCTCGACCGATGAAGCTAGCTTTGGTGGCCAAGACAGAATAGACAAAAAATACGTTTATTCTACCGTTTCCGACAAACGCGGCTTGGGCTTCGAGATTTATCTCCCCTGCCGCTCAGCAGTAGTATTCCGCAAGAAAAGATGACAAGCCCAACATCTTATGATATACTTTTGAGGTGAGTACTTTTTACAAGTGGCACCATAGCTCAGCTGGTTAGAGCGTAGGACTCATAAGCCTAAGGTCACTGGTTCGATCCCAGTTGGTGCTACCAAGTACTCAAACTTTTTTGGATATAGAGTATAGTATGACGGTTTCAGATGTGCGTTCTGAAATTTTTTTTAATTATAGACAAGAAAAACCGGGTCTTTCGACCCGGGAAACAGATTCTACCATTCCAGCTCGGCAAATTCCACCACCTTATTGTAGTGAGGTGGCTGAACTCCATACCGCTTCGACTCCATAAGCGCGAGTTTAACAAGTGCTTGCGCATCGTTCAGACGGCGAATGACTTCTTTGCATCTCTCTACCTTTTGTTCACAGTTTACAAGAGTTTTCAAGATATACTGATAAGATTCTGAGGTATAGCAGTAGACCTGGCGATTGTAGCGAAAGTCGCCATCTCTAAATTCGAGATCAAAAGACTCGTCGCTGCCGCAATCTTTGTAAAATGCATTAAGCACATTCACGCGAGACATAAGGGCCTCAAGCCACTCTCTAACTTCAGTTTTCGTCGATGTCAAAGTTATCCCCCCTTTCTATTGGATAGATAGATTGAAAGTGCTGATTCGTTTTCGCGAATTATATTTTTTGGTTATATCATACTATGCGTGTTTCGTCAATGCTACCACATTGCCCAACGCGGTAGCAAAATGAGCAATAGTCTAAGTATGTTAAAATAAGTGCATGAAAACAAGAAAAGCTTTTACCGTGCTTGAGCTAATGCTTTGTATTATTTTTGTGGGCATTTTCGTAGTACTCTTTTTTATGCAAAAAGTTAACGTCGATGCGATGAGTCGCGATGAAAAGCGGAAAGTTGCGATTAATGCTATTTATTACGCGCTCGAGGAAGGATACTACGATAAAAACCAGTACTATCCCGAAAAGATTGACAAGGCAGAAATTTTGCCGTGGATTGATCCAAATTTATTCACCGATCCTTATGGTGTTGCGCTATGGAAAGAGGGAAGCAACTACACCTACGAAGCAAAAGAGTGCGAAGATGAAAAATGCAAATCATATGAACTTCGCTCTATCATGGAAAAAGAAGAAGACTTCGTAAAAACTAGCCGAAATTAAAAAAATTGCCCCTCGGGGCAATTTTTTAATCATCGTCGTGCTTGTTATGCTTTTTGGCTTCGTAGACTAGATGGGAAATAATCTTTACCTCATCGTGCGGGGTGTCCAGAAATCGGAAGGTGTAGGTTGTCTCATCGCCAACCGTCGACATACGCAATATGCCAATCTGAAACAGATGATCGAAGAGAGTCTCTTGACGAAATGACACATCCTCAATACGACGAAGCTCAATAATATTGGTGGAATTTGCGAATAACGAAGTGCGAGATTTCTGAATAGCGCGACGGTTGGTGATATACATTTCATTAGCATTGTAGATACTATGCCCAATAACGCCACCAGCGAAAATAATTGCGTATAGCGCAAAAATCGCAATGCGTAAATAGCCTAAAGAGGTATCGTTTAGCGTAAGCATTGTATCTTCAACTTTGACATTGTTTGCGATTAAAATGAGTGCGAGGCTAAGAATTATGACACAAAGTGCGGCCATAGTCCAGATAGCTATAATACCGATGCGCGAACGCGTAATATGGAGCACTACATGCTCATCCGCCTCAAGATTAATGTCTGGGTAATCTTTTGCACTACGTGCATGTTTAACTTGCGCAAGCTCGTCTTTCATGTCGTTATCGTACCACATACCTCTCAAGAATGCTAGTATATTTTTTGACTTTTTCGCCCTTAAATGATATAATTTGTGCATGAATATGAACCCTGTGACGTCACGGAAGGCAATAATCGGTCGAGATGTATTCGTTGCTCTTGCCGGAGTAGCCGAAAACGTACCAGCAAAGGTCGACACTGGCGCTGACACATCAGCCATTTGGGCGAGTGATATTTTTGTCGAAAAAGATGGAAAATTACATTTCAAGCTTTTTGGACAAGGATCCCCATATTATACTGGCAACGAGATGGTTGCGAATGACTATTCTGTCGCAAAGGTTAAGAGCGCTTCTGGGCATGTGGTCCTCAAGTATAAAGCCACAATTCCGGCAACAATTAAGGGTAAGCAACTAAGTATTACATTTGGATTGAGTGACCGGTCGAAACTTAAATATCCCATTTTGATTGGTCGAGAGACGTTATTAGGTAATTTTATTGTTGACGTTGAAGAAAAAGAGACGACAATGAAAGAGAGGTTGAACAAACAGCCAGCAATCAACAAAGAAATGCGGGATGATCCCCATAAATTCTACATGGAACGATATCTAAACGGAGAGGGCAAAAAATGAGAATTGCGATTCTATCAAATGGACCAGGCAACTACTCTACTAAGCGCCTAGTCGAAGAAGCGAACAAACGCGGTCACGAAGTTGAAATTATTAAATACAAGAACTGTTATATTTCAATCGAACAAGGCAGCAACCAAGTTTTTTATAAAGGTGAACCTCTGAAAAAATATGATGCAATCATTCCGCGCATCGCCTCATATATGACAAAATACGGCACAGCAATCGTACGTCAGTTGGAAATGCAGGGTGAATATTGTCTATCGAGGTCACTTGCAATCACTCGCGCTCGCGACAAGCTACGCTCAACGCAGTTACTGGCAAAATATAATATCGACATTCCAAAAACCGTCGTCTCGCGCGATTCGGGCGATATTGATCAACTATTAGACCAGTTGGGTGGCGCTCCGGTCATCATAAAACTAGCGAGTGGCACACACGGCAATGGCGTAGTCTTGGCAGAAACTAAGAAGGCAGCCAAATCGACTTTGCAAGCTTTCTATTTAACAAACGAACAAGGTACCAATATCTTGCTGCAAGAATTTATCAAGGAATCAGCGGGTACGGATATTCGTGCTTTTGTCGTCGGCGCAAAGGTCGTCGCAAGCATGAAGCGCCAAAGCCTAGATGATGATTTTCGATCCAATCTGCACAAGGGCGGAAGTGGCACCCCGATTAAGCTCACGCCAGAAGAAGAGAAGGTTGCCATAAAGGCAGCTAGGGTGATGGGACTAAGCATTGCCGGTGTTGATATTATGCGTTCAGAACGTGGCCCGCTAGTTCTCGAAGTGAATGCCTCGCCTGGATTCGGCATCGAGAAAGTCACCGGTCGCAATGTGGCGGGCAAAATCATTGAATATGTCGAACGAAATGCAACCCGCACCATCCGCAAAGACCGTATAGGTGCGTAATTATCTAAAAAGGCCGAGGCGCAAAAACCTCGGTCTTTTTGTGCTAGAATAGTAAATAGCTTATGATTTTAGCAGTCGTACTCGCAACGCTACTTCTCTGTTTTTTACTCATCCGTCATCACGTTGGCGTTCCGTTTTTGGCGATGATTGCCGGCTTGGCGGTATATGAGCATTTTGGTGCCGATTTTGCGAATACTATTAGTTTGTGGGTGCCGGCCATCCCGAACGAGATGGCCAATACGGGCCTTTATGTATTATTCGTAGCTCTAGTACCATTGATATTATATTTTCGTGCTGGCAAAAGTGGACTTTTTGGCATAATGCGGGCGGTAGAATCGATTATTTTCGCAATTATGCTTACTGTTCTTTTAGCAGGACCACTGGTGGCGCTTTTTGATTTCGATTCCCTTTCCGCAGATATTGCGAGCTGGATAGAGGGAATTCGCGGCATTATCTTAGTAATCGGAATTATTTTTGCGTACGTAGATACTTTCTTGTATCGCTCAGGTCGGCTTTCCTAAGCTCCCAGAGTGCTATGCCGGTAGCTACAGATACATTGAAGGACTCTTTTCGGCCACACATCGGGATTTCTAGCAAAAGGTCGCAAGCGTGCAGTATGTCATCCGGAATGCCATGCACTTCCTCGCCAAGTATTAGAGCTATATCTTCAACAAATGGTTGATTAGTAGCTAGATTATACGACCCCTCCCCCTGCTCTAGCGCGGCGATACGATAGCCTTGTGCGCGAAGTTCAGCTAGCGTTGCCTTGATATCTACGGAGCGGGACCACTGAACCGTATCTTCGGCGCCAAGGGCGGTTTTATGAATCTGCTTTTTTAGTTTTTCCTGTTCGTGCGGGAGCCCTTTATCTAAGAATGGCGTGTATCCAGCAAAGATAGCTTGGCTGACTCCCAAACAGTCACAGGTACGCAAGATGGCACCTACATTATACGTGGATCGAATATTATACAAGATAACAATAAGCTTTTTCATGCTACAATAAGATTATGAATGAGGAAGAGGTTCAAAGCAAGCGTAGGCAGAACGAGGAAGCCGCAACGGAACGTCGTGCGGGAATCCTTGGTCTTTTCTATCTAGATACGCGCGAATTCGAGAAAACGTCGCCTTTGGTGCGCAATGTACTAACAAAAGAAGAAATGCACAGCAATTTCATGATTCCTCTTCAGGTCGGCGAAGGTAGCAAGCCATACCAATTTATGGTCACAAGCCAAACTCCACGTAGTGTAATCGAAAAAATGCAAAAGCAATACGAGGATGAGGGCCAGAGGATTGAATTTTACCTGATTTCTAATTCAGCCTACCAGATTTTTATGCTGCGCCATGATCCGCCTCAGGAAATTCACTACGACGATATCGAGATTGCCTCCGAGGGTGATTCCGAAACGATTAAGCAGGTTTCCCAAACGCTTAATAGCGTAGCGACCGATAAGGTTTTTGACTACTTGCTCGACCAGGCCGACAAACTAGGCGCATCAGATATTCACATCGAGAACTTGCGACACGCAATTCGCATTCGTATGCGCGTAGATGGTATTTTGCACCCAGTTGCAGAAATTAACCGCGATCGGTATCGCATCTTCATGGGCGAATTGAGCTCGCGTGCAAATGTTTCAACCGCTTCTAAGAGACCGCAATCTGGTCACATGCAAAAAGATATCACGCGCGATGGCGCAACTCATTTGTTAAATATTCGTGTCGAGATGGTGCCAACGATGTATGGGCAAGACGCCGTACTTCGTTTGTTTAACTTTGACGAAAGCCTATTAAATCTCGATTTACTCGGCATTACCCCAGAAGAACGTGCCGAAATCGACGACGTCATTTCGCACCCACGCGGCCTTCTATTAATGGTAGGTCCAACAGGTTCTGGTAAATCTACAACTCTGTACTCTATCATTAACGCATTGAATACTACTGAGCGGAAGATTATTACGCTTGAGGATCCAATTGAGTATGGTTTAACTGGTATCTCGCAAATTCCGATTGCAACTGGCGAAGGCGGTTCGTTTGCGGAAGGCTTACGTTCCGTATTACGTCTTGACCCTGACGTAGTAATGGTTGGCGAGATTCGCGACTCAGACACGGCGCGTACCGCAATTCAAGCATCCATTACGGGCCACTTGGTGCTTTCGTCCTTCCACGCCAATTCCTCTTCGGCGGCCTTCTCGCGTATGATTGATATGATTGGCATTAACCCAGTATTCTCATCTTCGGTGCGCCTAGTGATTGCGCAGAGGCTTTTGCGCAAACTTGACGAAAATAAGGAAGCATACAAGCCAGATGTGCAGACTGTCAATTACATCAAACAGGCACTCGACAATGTCGAATTGACCGATTACAACCTCGACGATATCACGCTTTGGAAACCGAAGCCGAGTCGCGATCATCCGTTTGGATATAGTGGCCGTACGGCGGTCATGGAACAGCTAATTGTAGATGAGCCAATCCAGAAGTTTATTCGTGGCGAAATGATGCCAGACACAAACCTCATTGAAGCGACCGCAAAGCGAGGCGGCATGTTGACTCTACAACAGAAAGGCATCTTGGCCGCCCTACGCGGAGACACAACTATTGAAGAAGTCGCGCGCGTCATCTAGCAAAAAACGACGCGGGGAGTAATTGGTTGCTTTTTACGGCGTTCCAACCTAAGGATAATGACGGCATTTTGCGAACAATTGCTGGGGCACTCCATCTACTCTTTATACCCCTTTTCAAATTGGCAAAAATATGCTAAAATGAGACAAGTTTTTAAATATAAAAGGTAAAATCATGTCATTTGAACTATTAAAGATGGTGGGAGATGCCCAAAAGAAGAAGGCCGTCGTCGACGTCCGTCCTGGTGATACCGTCCGTGTGTCCCAAAAGATTAAGGAAGGTGACAAGTTCCGTATTCAGGTTTTTGAAGGTACGGTAATTCGTGTTGACCGTAAACAATCACATACCGAGCGTATCGTTGTACGCAAAGTTACCTCTGGTATCGGCGTTGAGAAGAGCTTCTTGATGCACAGCCCACTAGTTGAGAAAATCGAGATTGTTCGCCGTGGTAAAGTACGTCGTAATAACTTGCGCTATCTCCGCGAACGCTCTGGCAAGAGTGCGCGCTTGGCACAGAAAGATTTTGATCGCCATGCGGTAAATGCACTTCCAGAGGAAGAAGTCGCAGAAGAGGCTCCAGCCGAAGAAGCTAAAGAAGCCGAGACGGCAGAAGCTGCCTAAATTGGCAATTTTAGGAATAGATGAAGTAGGAAGAGGTCCTTGGGCAGGGCCTCTTGTTGTTGGCGCATGCGTTTTGGGTGATGCACAAATCGAAGGACTGACCGACTCCAAGAAACTTACCGCCAAAAAACGTGAGGCTTTAGCGCCAATCATTCAAGAGAAGGCGACGGTTGGTTTAGGCTGGGTTTCGGCGGCGGAATTAGACGAAATTGGCATGACGGCCGCACTCTGCAAAGCTTGTCGCGAGGCGGTGAAGCAAATCCATGTGCCCTTCCATGAAATTATTATTGATGGGACGATTAATTTTCTACGCGATACGCCACTGTCTTCGCACGTACAGGTGTTAACTAAGGCAGATTTATTGGTGCCAGAAGTCTCGGCCGCCTCAATCGTAGCAAAAGTTGCACGTGATAATTATATGTACAAGTTGGCCAAAAAGTATCCTGGTTATGGATTCGAAAAACATGTCGGCTATGGCACAGCAGCGCACCGCAAAGCGCTACAAGAACTCGGTATCTGTCCCGAGCACCGAAAAAGCTTTCGCCCAATTGCGGAGATGCTGGACATTTCTTCGGCAAAGAAAAGCTCAAAAAGTACTAAGGCGAAAGGCAACCGTGGCGAAACGGCGGTTTGTGATTATTTAATTAAAAGTGGGCATGAAATCATGGCGCGAAACTGGAAGAATAAGTTTTGCGAAATTGATGTAGTATCGAGGTTTAATGGCGTGTTATGTTTTACGGAGGTTAAATACCGGCGCGCTGGCGCTGGCCTGGATGCGATAGATAAAAAGAAACTCGAGAAGATGCGCTTTGCGGCGGAGTTTTACTTAGCCCAGAATGGTGGTGGCGCGGCAATTCTGGCGGCCGCCGAAGTATCTGGTGATAATTATAAAGTTACCGATTTTCTAGTTTTGCAATAAAAAAGAGAGCCCCTCCCAGCTCTCATAAGGTTTGCTTGCTACTTTTGTTTATAACGGATCAGGACATGAGCATATCGCGGACATAGTCCTTGTCGTGCAGATCGCTCTCCACGATACCTCTGTCGTGTATGTCATAGAGATACTCGACAGCATCATCGAGGCTGATAAGACCATGCTTAACGCACGGCCGCATCATGTCGAGAAATGCGCCGTCGATCTCCTCGAAGCTCGCATCATCACAGTCATCCTCGTCTCCGTAGTAATACGAGTCTTCTACGAGCTCCATAAATTCGTAGGCGAGGGCGGCGCCCCCCTTCGCTGCATGCTCGACCATGCTATCGAAGATGCCACGATACCATTCGAAGATCGAAAGGCGACACGGGCGGTTGACGTCGAGTGCCTCGATCTCCGCCTCCAGCAGAGCTTCCGCTGTGAGGCCGCCCTCGAACATTCTGTTAATGTTCTGGCGGACGAGATCGGGCTTTTCTTTCATGGCCTGCTTTACTATAGCATTCGGCTGAACGCCATACTCGATCTTGACCTCGAGCGGCAGAGTGACTTTGGAATCGATCTTGCAAGGGGTGACCCCCATGTCCAGCAGCTCTCTAGCCTCTTCGAGGCTGAGAGACTCAGACGTGTCGGCGATGGTGTTCGCAGATGCATGCATGTCGACCTTCTCCTGGAAGGAGAGGCCGGGGAGAGCCCTTACAACAAGATCAGGCTCAATTCCCGTCTCGATCACTTCTTCGTGGCGGGCCCTGAGGTTGGGAATGGATTTTACATAATCCAGCTCATCGAACTCGGGAGCCATTCCTCTGATCACGGGGCGCCGTCCAACATAGTCTTCTACCGTCAGGCGACGGAAGAGGTCGGAGAGATTGCGACTATTAGCCCTGAAAGCCCTGATCAGGGCGCGAATGTTCTGGCTGATATAGCTGCTCACCATTTCGGTGGTAGCAGTATTGTCGCTAACCATGCTATCAAATAAGTCCAGTACAAACAGATTCATAAAGTATCCTCCTAATCTGCTTTCATAACAAAAGTAACTTTAACGATCTATATAAACACCAGCCAGCGCCGATGGAATTATCTTTGTAATTATAGCATATTTACCATAATTAGTCAATATCTTTTTCATATTTTGACTACTTATCAAGGCCAACAGTAGCCTCGTCTGGACATAGTGCAAGCACTTTTTGCATGGCAGATTTTTCGGCAGGCGTTACCCAAAGATGATATTTATACTTGATTGATATTTGCCGAGCAACGTATTGGCATCGAAATGCCTGGTTTGAAGGAAGCCAAGTATCAGCGGCCGCATCGGATTTGTCTTGATTAGCCTGCCCCTCCACGGCAAGAAGATTGAGCGGATCTTGACTGAGCTCGTAACGCGTATCGGCGTCGAGCTTGTAGGCGCCAGTCGCCCAAGCATTGCTAAGAGCGACAACATGGTCGATTTGGACATCTTCTGAAGTGCCCTGCCCGCGCTTAAAGCTGACGACTTGGCCCGTATAAGGATCCTCTAGAGTGCCGGTTTGGACTTTGCAACCTTTTAGGACAGTATTCTTGAGGTCGCGTTGCAAAATGACTTCACGCATACTACAACCATGCTCGTCTGTTCCCCAGCTATCATAGAAAAGTTTACGATAATACTTCTGCGAATGATCTTTTTCTTGAACGGCGAGACTCTCTAGGACGTCTTTCGCCTTGGTCGAGTCGGCCTTGGTTTGCTCTGGCTTAAGTGCAATCTCATCGGGTTCCTGAATTGCTGGATCAAGTAGAGCGACATATTCATAAGAGTTTGGGTTTAGGAAAATATAGACACAAAAAGCTCCTACCGCTAGGAGTACGGCAATAATCCGCCGAGCGCGATAGGAGATTTTCGGGAGCATTTTAATAATTCTGAGCCTGGATTTCGAAGTAGGCCTGTGGGTGCTTGCAAACTGGGCATTCTTCTGGGGCGCTGTCGCCAATATGAATATAGCCACAGTTGCGACACTTCCAAACCGTTACACCGTCAGCCTTGAAGACCATGCCATCTTCAACATTCTTAAGTAATTTACGATAGCGTTCTTCGTGCTTGGCTTCAATTTTGCCGACTTCTTCGAATAATTTAGCAATTTCTTCGAAGCCTTCTTCGCGTGCTTCTTTGGCGAATTTGACGTACATTTCGGTTTCTTCATACTCTTCGCCAGCAATGGCATCCTTGAGATTTTCGACCGTATCTGGAACGGCGTTCGCATGGAGAAGTTTGTACCAGATTTTGGCATGCTCTTTCTCGTTATCACTAGTCTCTTGGAAGATTTCAGCAATTTGCTCGTAGCCTTCTTTCTTGGCCTTACTAGCGTAGAATTGATATTTTACGCGCGCCTGAGACTCACCCGCAAAAGCGGCGTTGAGATTCTTCTCGGTCTTTGTACCCTTTATTTCTGCCATAATTTTCTCCTTAGTTAATACTTATTTTAACAGAGATTACTATCACACGAAAAGCGCGAGCAAAATAATTAGTCTTTGTCGAGTTTTTGTTCTAGTTTTTCGATTTTGCGCTCAATTTTTTCGTATTTTCGACGGCTTTTAATGGCACGTTTTTGGTCCTTACGGATGATTTTTCGAGCAATATTTTGTTCCTTGAGCCAGTTTTGCAGACGTAAGTATTCTTCGTAGTGATCGGGCATCATTTTTCCGCGCTTAAAAAGACCCTTAATCTCATTGCGCATAAACCAAGTTGCAAATTGGACTTCTTCTTTTTGGAATTTTAGTTTGGAGAGCGGGATGTCCGCCCGAAGATAGTAATCGTCAAAAAAGCATTGATCCTCGTCGGAGCGGCCAGAATAAAATAATACGAGATTTTTGGGATTAACTTCGATGCCGAGCTCTTCTTGAATTTCCGCGACCATGCCTTGTAGACTGGTCTGCCCCGCTTTGGGATGACCACCCGTAGTAGCATATAAGCCATTACGAGACTTAGCGCGTTTTTGAATCAAAAAATGCCCACTAGAATTTTGGATAAAAACCATCACCACCTGCACATAGCGACCTTCTGGAATAGGGTCGCCGACAGTGATTTTTTGCTTCGTGAGCTTATGATTTTCGTCATAAAGATCACGCTGCTCGGTTTCATCTTTCTTGGTTTCGACTTTTGGCGCAGCTTCGCTTGCTTTTTCGCGCCGCAGTTTTAACGTTGGCATATTAGATATATTTTAAGGCATATAGGGATTAAATACAAAAGATAGTCAGCGCTAACCGTCGTCGGGCTTTATTTCGCCAGAACGCAGTTTGCGATTGAATTGCTTAGATGTTTTATCACTCCAATGATAGTTGTCTGCATCCGGTTTGCGATCGGGCGACACGTCGCCTACGATAGAATCATAACGTCCACGCTCGTGTTCGTTGGCAATTCGGTTACTTTCTCCGCGAGGGTCGGGGTTATATGTTTTGCGGTGCGTTTTTGGCGAAAAATGTTTGACAGGGCGAATGGCTTCGGAATACTTCTGGACTTTCGGTTTCTGATTTTTGGCAATTTTAGGATAAATATAATCATGAATATCTTTCCCACTAAGATTTGGATTTAAATGCCAAAACAATTTAGCCGTAGCATCGTTAGGGTTGGATTTCTGAAAAATGCCTTTCGATTCCGCATTGAAAACTTCCTGCAGCGCGTCATGATCATTGGCGCCAAAGTTGTTCATAATATATTGATATGACAAATAATGATTCTGCGCTAAGGCAACGAGAGCTTCACGTAATTCGGAAAGGGAGAGAAAACCGCGGAGATTTTTCGTAATAAAAACTATTTTTTCTCGACCCCGATAATCACTCGGCAAATGTTTTAATGGATAACAATGGCCGTCAGGATAAGGCATGCCTACTCCTGATAACTCTCAATCATGCCATATTTATATTTCCGTACTGCCCCATTGATTTCTTCTGCGCCTAGAAAACCGTCGCTCTCTTTTTTCTTCAGATATATCTTTCTTGTTTCGTGGCCGTCAGCGAGAGTTATAGTGAGCGGCGCCCCGACACGAAGACGCTGATCGACGATTTTAGTTAAATTCAACTCGAACATGATTTGACCGATATCTTCTCTCGATATTACTTTTACTGGTTTATCCGGTTCCGTTGGGCTCGGAATATCTATATTTACGATACTGGGCTCGTCGACAACGATTGCGGATTCATCTTCTTCATTTTCGTCTATATCTTCGATATCATAATCATCATCGGGGATATTAATATCTTCTAGCGGCTCCTCTTTTGTAAGTTCCTCATCAATTACGCTCACTAATTTATCGAATTCGGTTCTCGTGTCGCGCAGCCAATTCGTGGACCAAATTCTATACATTCTCCAGCCCTTACGTTTTAGCGTGTCCTGACGTTGCAAATCGGAAAACTCTTTATTAAAACCGCTATGATAAACCGAGCCGTCCGTCTCGATTCCTAAAATGAAGCGCTTACGAGCAATCGAATATATGCCAATATCTACTCGATAACCGACATTTTTACGCTCTATGTCGTAGTTTTCTGAATCAGGAATTAAAATATTCCATCCCACTTCGCACCATATATTGATAGTTTTATCTATATCATCCTTGTAGTGTTCAACTAGTTTATCGTATAACTCTCTAGTTAATGGAGAATCAATCGTGGCCACATTGCCCTCAAGTGTACGCTGGAGATATTCTCGATCAATAACCTGCCCCGCATTTGTAAGTAGTGAGTTTAATAAATTAGCACTCAGCAAGGTATTTGGTGGCGTATTATCCGACTGTATATAACCCTGACAAGCGTTAATCCACTTATTTTTCGTATCCCCCATGATGACATCAAGGGTCTTCGTCTGACGAGTAATAGAAACGTTCAAACGTTTATACGCCCCAGCCTTTTCATTAAAGAACCACATCCTACTAATACTATTATTATAGGCAGGCAAATAAATAATCGTATGATGCCCCTGAATTCCCTGACAATTCGTTACAGTGGATAATAAGATTCTCTCGCTCTCATACATCTCCATAATCTTTTCAGTGTTTTCCGGATGTGCCTCGAGATATTTCTTAAACTCATACAAACTGCCCTTTCCGCTTCCTCTTGAGAATAGGACACAAAAACTCGCATTCGGATTTATGTTCAGATAGTGCTCTATACGTTTAATAATAACACCATAGCCTCGATCGTCATCATCGCCAATGTTATCTTCAATATAAATTGGCAAATTACCGCTCTTTGCTTCAAAGATTGGCCTAATGCCATCTTGACTATATATGGCCGTAAGCGACGGTTCAAATAGTTTATTAGATTCCGAGCGATAATGTATCTTCAGATGATGCGACTCTAAGTCCGGAAGATTAACGGCCATATCCAAAATACTCGCACCAATCTCATCGTCCACTTCATCGGCCATCGCAGTAGCAGTACCGCCAA
>JAEEGJ010002340.1_pt1 | contig 104842 bp, 90 predicted proteins | sample 8958761 | NCBI WGS metagenome assembly JAEEGJ01 (sample SAMN16246546, study PRJNA631951) | gut metagenome | biome: gut microbiome; feature: rumen; material: RS-attached | host: Bos | place: Iran: Karaj | collected 2018-10 | reverse complement strand
AGGTGGCCGATTACTCGACCACCATGCTTTACAACGTACTGACTGTCAGGAACTTATTGCCAGCTTGTTTTAAGCGGTTGCAGGGCCAACTCCTGCGATTGACAACCTTGCGTTGTCGGGATGAGGCGACTCGAACGCCCGACCCCTACGTCCCGAACGTAGTGCGCTACCAACTGCGCTACATCCCGAATGGTTTTTAAACCGGGTGCAAAGGTACTGCAATTTTTTGAATTACGTGCAGTTTTAAGGGAAAAAATTTGTTGTTACGCCAAAAAACAAGTAACTTTGACTTCGTCGAAGGTACTTTCACTCGAAAAAGCTCAAAAACTTTTGGCTTTTTCCTCGTTTATTCGTACCTTTGCAAGCGAAACTAATCGAAATGAAACAAATATTACTATTCGTATTGTGTCTGCTGACATCGCTGTCCAGTCGTGCGCAACACGTTATCCTGGTGGAAAAGGGTAGCGCAGAGAGTCTGCTGGCAGCTATCAAGGAGGCCGGCACGCGTAATTACGACCGCGACTCCGAGCGGCTTTTCATTTTGATTCCCGACGGCTATTACGACTTGGGCGAGAAGACGCTGACGCGCGTGGCGGGCAACAACATCGCTATTATCGGGCAGAGCATGGAGGGTACGATTATCAGGAATGCGCCGGACACCAAGATAGAGAGCATCAGCAAGACGGCCGTGCTGCAGAACCGCGGTAAGTGCAACTACTATCAAGACCTGACGCTGAAGAACGACCTGGACTACTATGCGTGTGAGCCTGACGGACGGGCGGTGTGCATGCAGGACAAGGGCCTGCGCACGGTGTATAACCGGGTGCGGATGCTGTCGTATCAGGATACCTTCTATTCGGATAATGAACAGTGCCAGCACTATTTCCAGGATTCGGAGATTCACGGCACGATAGACTTTATCTGCGGTGCTGGTGACGTGTGGTTCGAGCGCTGCAAGATTGTGACGGAGAAGCGCACGCTGGACGGATCGGGCAACAACATCATTGCGGCACCACGCACATCAGACACCAAGTGGGGATATGTGTTTAACCGCTGTACGATAGAAAACGACGTGTCGGAATTCTACTACGGCCGGTCGTGGCATACGAATCCTACCTGTGTGTGGCTTTACACGACGCTGCTTACTCCCGAAAAGCTGTTGCCGACGCGCTATGATCCAGAGGGCATGAAGGTGTCGAAATGCTACTTCAAGGAATACGGTACGATGGATGCCAAGGGTCGCGATATCACGCCGAAGACGAATGTGGTGACCTTTACGCTGAGAGACCATACGCAGCCCTTTGATGCCGAGACCATCATGACGCTCGAGGAACTGCAGCGGTACAAGGTGGACAACGTCTTCACGGAGTGGCATCCGGTGGAGTTGTTAAAGAGATTGGAGAAACAAAGCTGCAGGCTGAAGAAACAATACTTGGAAAAGTAAAAAGGTAAAAAAGTAAAAAAGTAAAAAAAGCGATGAGACGATATATATATGATATGGGGCAAAGGTGGGTGAAAATTCTTTTAACTCTTTACCTTTTTATTCTTTTACCCTTTGTTGGCTATGCGCAGCAGGTGATAACGGTGGAACAGGGCAATGCAAAGAGTCTGTTGGATGCTATCAATCTGGCTAATAAGACGAACGCAGAGAAGACGGCCCCGCGGCTGTATATCCTGATACCCGACGGGCTGTATGACTTGGGCGAGACGGTGCTGACGAAGATTACGGGTCACCGCATTGCACTGATAGGACAGAGCATGGAGGGTACCATCATACAGAATAAGCCCGACGTGAAGAACGAGGGTATCAGTAAGACGGCCATCTTCCAGAACCGCGGTACGGATAACTACCTGCAGGACCTGACGCTGAAGAATGCGCTGGACTACTATGGTGCAGGATCGGCAGGTCGCGCCGTAACGCTACAGGATAAAGGTACGCGAACCATTTGTAACCGTGTGCGCCTGCTGTCGTATCAGGATACGTACTTCAGTGACAACGACCTGAGTCAGTTCTACTTTCAGGACTCGGAGATTCACGGTACGGTGGATTTCATCTGCGGTGACGGCGATGTGTGGTTCGAGCGCTGCAAGATCGTGACTGAGAAACGCACGGTCGATGGCAGTGGACGCAACGTGATAGCGGCTCCGAAGACGTCGAAGACGGCGTGGGGCTATGTGTTCAATCGCTGTACGGTAGAGAATGTCGTGTCGAACTTCGAATATGCCCGCGGCTGGAACGGTACGCCCCACTGCATCTGGCTCCACACCACGCTGCTGTCGCCTGAAAAGCTGAACCCGACACGTTTCGACTGGCGTGGCATGAATACCGTGAAGAACGATTTCCAGGAATACGGTACGATGAATGCCGAAGGGCGCAACATAACCCCTGCGACGAACGTGGTTACCTTCAAAATGACGCGAAAGAAACAGGAGAATGGTCAGGAGACGGTAACGACGCAAAGCATGACGGCAGAGACCATCATGACGGAAACGAGGGCGGTACGGTATACGATAGACAATGTGTTTGGTGACTGGCAGCCCGACCGCACGTTGCAAGCGATAGAAAAGAAAGCCCGAAAACTAATGAAGCGCCTACAGTAGGCGCTTCAATTCGTTAATCTCGTCTTCTGTCGTTGCCCACGAGGTGACGAAACGACAGATGGTGCGATGGCCCTCAGCCTGTCCCCAGTGGGTGAAGTCCATCTTCGCGGCCAGTTCCTCGACCTTGGCATCGGGCAGGATGACGAACTGCTGGTTGGTGGGTGAGTCGAGCCAGAACTCGTAACCCTTCTCCTGGAAGATGCGCTTCATCTTCATGGCCATGTCGATAGCGTGGCGTGCGAGCTTAAAGTACAGGTCGTCGGTGAACAATGCCTCGAACTGGAGTCCGATGAGGGCTCCTTTTGCAATGACGGCACCGTGCTGCTTCTGAATGGAGAAGAAATGCTTGTGGGCCTGACGGTTGGTGAAGACCACGGCCTCGCCGCAGAGGGCACCAATCTTCGTGCCACCGATGTAAAACACGTCGCAGTGGCGTGCCAGATAGGGTAGGGTGATGTCGCACCCGTCGGCCATCAAACCATAGCCCAGACGAGCTCCATCGATATAAAGCGGTATGTCGTAACGGCGACAAACCTGATAGATGTCGTCGAGTTCCTTAGCAGAATAGAGCGTGCCGAGTTCGGTGGGGAAGGTAATGTAGACCAGTCCAGGGTGTACGGCATGATCCTTATTGCCGTCATGCATGTAGTCGTCGAGGTACTTGTCGAGCACACGGGCCTCCATCTTGCCAAGGGTGTCAGCGATGGTGATAATCTTGTGCTCGGTGAACTCGACGGCACCAGCTTCATGGACGTTGATATGGCCAGAGCCGACACAGATGACGCCCTCGTACTGATAGAGCATGGAGTCGATGGTGGTGGCGTTGGTCTGTGTGCCACCCGTCAGGAAGAAGATCTGCGCATCAGGCATGCCAATAGCCTCGCGGATGCGGTCCTTAGCGCGCTCGGAGAACTCGTCGAAGCCATAGGGTGTCGGTTTGGCATCGTTGTAACGCACCAGGTTTTCGAGCACCTTAGGATGAGCTCCGTTATTGTAGTCGCACTCAAAGGAAATCATAAGGCTTCGAGCATACGTTTGATGACAACAGAACAGCTGATTTCGCGGTTGGCAGCCTCGGGGATGACGATGGAGTTCTTTGACTCGATGACGTCGTCGGTGACGATGAGGTTGCGGCGTACGGGCAGACAGTGCATGAACTTACCGTTGTTGGTCCATGACATATGTTCGGTGTCGACAGTCCACGAGCGGTCCTCGCAGGTAATCTTACCATAGTCGGCAAGATTCGTCACACCGGGATTCGACCAGTTCTTGGCATAGATGAAGTCGGCGCCCTCGAAGGCTTTGCGCTGGTCGTATTCCACGCGAGCATTACCAACGAACTGTGGGTCGAGCTCGTAGCCCTTGGGGTGGGTAATGACGAAATCGACATCAGCGGCATTCATCCACTGGGCAAACGAGTTGGGAACGGCCTGTGGCAAGGCACGGCAGTGAGGAGCCCAGGTCAGGACGACCTTGGGTTTGGCAACTGCAGAACCGTTGCCCACAGAACGCTTCCAATATTCCTCGATGGTGATGAGGTCGGCGAAGGCCTGCAGGGGATGTACGGTGGCTGTCTCCATAGCGAAGACAGGGCGGCCAGAGTACTTGATGAACTGCTGGAGCACGGTCTCAGCATAGTCGTATTCACGGTCGGTGAGACCAGCAAAGGAACGTACTCCGATGAGGTCGCAGTAGCAGCCCATGACGGGGATGGCCTCGAGCAGGTGTTCTGACTTGTCGCCATCCATGATGACGCCACGCTCGGTTTCAAGTTTCCAGGCACCGGCATTGACGTCAAGCACAATGACATTCATACCGAGGTTCATGGCGGCTTTCTGGGTCGACAGACGCGTGCGCAGGGAGTTATTGAAGAAGATCATCATCAGGGTCTTGTTGCGGCCCAGATGCTGATATTTGAAACGGTCGTTTTTAATCTCGAATGCTTCGGCCATCGCCTTGTCCAGCGGACCGATATCCTGTACGTTGATAAATGATTTCATATTCTGTTCTTTTTTTCGTTATTACGTTATAACGTTCTTCCGTGATTCCGGAAATCCGTCAATCCGAAGCTACGGCCTTGTTTGGCCTTCGCCCTCGATAATCCATTTATAGGTGCATATCTCCTCGAGAGCCATCGGACCACGAGGACCAAGTTTCTGCGTGGAGATGCCTATCTCGGCTCCGAGCCCGAACTGGGCACCATCAGTAAACGACGTGGGGGCGTTCCAATAGACGCAGGCGGCATCGACATGCGCCTGGAAGCGACGTGCCGTCTGTTCGTTCTGCGTGATGATGGCCTCGCTGTGGCCAGAGCCGTGCTGGTCGATATGCGCCAATGCCTCGTCGAGTGACGCAACGGTGCGGATGGCCATTTTGTAGTCCATGAATTCCGTGCCAAACGACTCCGTTGTAGCAGGCTGTAGGAGGATGGCGGGATAATGGCCTGTGAGCAACTGATAGGCTGGCCCGTCGGCATAGAGTGTCACCTTGTGGTCGAGCAGGGGTTTTACTAACTCGATGAGGTCGCCCAGACGCTTCTCGTGGATGATGAGGCAGTCGAGGGCGTTGCATACCGAGACGCGACGCGTCTTGGCATTGCAGATAATCTTCTTGCCCATCTCCAGGTCGCCTTCTATATCAAAATAGGTGTTGACAACGCCAGCGCCCGTCTCGATAACGGGGATGCGTGCAGTGTCGCGCACGAAATCGATGAGACGACGTCCGCCACGCGGAATGCAGAGGTCGATATAGCCCACGGCATTAAGCATCTGTCCTGTGGCCTCATGAGTGGCAGGCAACAATGTGACGACATCGAGATTGACACCGAAGCGTTCCAGTACTTCGTGGATGAGGTCGACGCTGGCCTGATTGGAGAGGTCGGCATCGGAACCGCCTTTCAAGACGCAGGCATTGCCCGTTTTGAAACACAACGAGAAGACGTCGTAGGTAACGTTGGGACGAGCCTCGTAGATCATGCCGATGACGCCAAAGGGCACAGAGACGCGGTGCAGGCGCAAACCATTAGGTAGGGTTTTCTCCTTGGTGATATGTCCTAACGGTGAGGGCAGGCTGGCCACGTTGCGCATGTCAGAGGCAATGTCATCGAGACGCTTCTCGGTCAGTTGCAGACGGTCGTAGAGTGGATTCTTCTTGTCCATCTTCGCCAAGTCCTGGCTGTTGGCCACGAGGATGCGCTCCTTGTAGTCGATGATGGCATCGGCCACCGCATTCAGTATCTCGTTACGCTGTTCGTCGGTAAGCAGGGCGAGTGTCTTGCTGGCACGCTTGACCTGCTTGAATGTTTCAGTCAATTCCATAAGGTATGAATTCTGTATGTGGTACGTTTTGTTTGTTTTCAATAAGGTCGACGAGGATGTTTTCGCGTTCGCCATTGGCAATGATGACGCGGATGCCCGTCTTCTGTACTTTCTGGGCGGTGGTGTACTTAGAGTGCATGCCGCCACGACCGAAGGCACTCTTCTCTTCCTTGATATACTGCGAGAGGTCGGTGTTGGGAGCCACCTCAGGGATAATCTTCGATTCTGGGTCGTCGGGGTGCCCGTCGTAGATGCCATCGATGTTGGAGAGCAGGATGAGCGTCTCGGCCTGCATCATCTGGGCGATGAGCCCTGAGAGTTCGTCGTTATCGGTGAACATCAGCTCAGTGACGCTCACGGTATCGTTCTCGTTGACGATAGGCAGGACGTCGTTCTCGAGCATGACCTTCATACAGGCCTGCTGGTTGCGGTACTGCTCGCCAGGCTCGAAATTCTCCTTCATGGTGAGCACCTGCCCGATGTGGATGCCAAACTCGCGGAACAGGTCGTAGTAAAGACCTACGAGCTTTACCTGCCCTACGGCGCTGTAAAGCTGTCGCTGTTCGACGCTGTCGAGCGAGTGGTCGACGGTGAGTTCCCTGCGTCCACAGGCCACAGCACCCGACGAGACGAGGATGACCTCGATGTCGTGACGACGGAGCCACGCCACTTGGTCGACGATGGCCGACACGCGGGTGACGTCCAGTTTTCCGTCCTTACGCGTCAGTACGTTGGAACCTATTTTAATGACTATTCTTCTTTTCATAAGACGTCCTTGATATGATCTATTTCCGGCTCAGCGCCAATGGTGCCTACGACGGTGATGATGTCGAGTCGCACGTCGCCGTTGATGCGGCGATATTTGATGTAGTGGTTCATCGCACTTTGCAGGCTTTGAAGCTTCTGATGGTCTACAGCCTCCTCGGGGTCGCCAAAAAGACGGTTGCGACGGGTCTTGACTTCAATAAACACGATGGTGCCGTCTTTGTCAGCGGCAATGATATCGATATCGCGGTGTCCCGACTTCCAGTCGCGCTCTACGATGGTGTAGCCCTTGCGCTGCAGATAGTCGGCAGCACAGTCTTCGCCCCATTTGCCTAACTCGTTATGCGCCGCCATTACTTCTCAGCATCTTTGTTGCGGATTTCCACACGACGGATCTTTCCCGAGATGGTCTTGGGCAGTTCGTCGACGAATTCTACAATGCGCGGATATTTATAGGGAGCAGTGACCTTCTTGACGTGCTGTTGCAACTCCTTCACAAGGTCGTCGCCAGCCTTATCTTTCCACTCCTTGCCGAGTACGACGGTGGCCTTGACTACCATACCGCGGATATCGTCGGGAACACCCGTGATGGCACACTCCACCACGGCGGGGTGAGTCATCAGGGCAGATTCTACCTCAAACGGACCGATGCGATAGCCTGACGACTTGATGACGTCGTCGATGCGGCCCTCGAACCAGTAGTATCCGTCCTCGTCGCGCCAAGCCATGTCGCCAGTGTGGTAGACGCCATCGTGCCAAGCCTCGCGGGTCTTTTCTTCATCACGGTAGTAGCCCTTGAAGAGTCCGATGGGTTTCTTGTCGCCTACACGAATCACGATCTCTCCCTTTTCACCATCTTCACAACTGGTGCCGTCGGCGCGCAGCAAGTCAATGTCGTATTGCGCATTGGGAATACCCATACTGCCGGGCTTGGGTTCCATCCAAGGGAAGGTACCCAAGGTCATCGTGGTCTCCGTCTGTCCGAAGCCTTCCATCATCTTGATGCCAGTCTTTTCCTTGAACTTGTCGAAGACGGCGGGGTTCAGAGCCTCGCCAGCTGTACAGCAGTACTCTAGTGATGATAGGTCGTACTTCGACAGGTCTTCACGAATCATAAAGCGATAAATGGTGGGAGGAGCACAGAAACTCGTCACCTTGTATTTCTCAATCTGTCGCAGCAGGGTGTCGGCATTGAACTTCTCGTGGTCGAATACGAACACTGTTGCTCCAGCAAACCACTGGCCGTAGAACTTACCCCAGACAGCCTTGCCCCAGCCAGTGTCAGCTACCGTCAGATGCAGTGAACCTTCGTGCAGGTTGTGCCAAAAGACACCCGTTGTCAGATGGCCCATGGCATAAAGGTAGTCGTGAGCCACCATCTTCGGCTCGCCACTGGTGCCACTGGTGAAGTACATCAGCATGGTGTCGTCGTTTTCGTTGACGAAGGCCGGCTTTTTGAACTTCGGAGCCTGTTGCCATTCGCTTTGCCAGTCGTGGAATCCTTCGGGAATGGGCTTGCCGTGATCGGTGACGGTGATATACTGCTTCACCATTGGACTCTCGGGCATGGCAGCTTGAATCTGACTTACGACATAGGCGTCGTCCACACAGATGATGGCTTTTACCGAGGCGCGGGTGTTGCGGTAGATGATATCCTTCTTTGTCAACATGTGGGTGGCGGGAATGACGATAGCACCAATCTTATGCAGTGCCAGCATGATAACCCACCACTCGTAGCGACGCTTCAGGATGAGCATCACGGGGTCGTTCTTGCCAATACCGAGCGACATCAGGTAAGAGGCAGCCTGATCGGTCTGCTCCTTCAACTGGACAAAGGTTGTGCGAATCTCCTCACCCTGATCGTTGGTCCAGAGAATGGCCAGTCCATCGGGCTTTTCCTCCGCCCAGGCGTCCATCACGTCGTAGGCGAAGTTGAAGTTCTCGGGGATGATGAACTTCAGGTTTTTATTATAATCCTCCACAGACGTGAATGTCGTCTGCTTTAAAAATCTATTCAGGAGACCCTCCCCCTGCCCCTCCCTGTTTGGGAGGGGAGTAGATACTCCTTGAAATTCTGTTTCCTTTTCCATATAGCTCTTATTAATTGTTTGTAATTGCTCCCCTCCATACAGGGAGGGGTTGGGAGTGGGTCTCTTATTCCACAGTAAATGCCAGGAACTTCACTGGTTTGTCGCCTACGGCGAGCATACCATGCGGTTTGGTGGAGTCGAAATAGATGCTGTCGCCCTCTTCAAGTACCATCGTCTTACCACCGATGTACAGTTCCATAGCACCTTCAAGCACGAGGTTGAATTCCTGACCGGGGTGCGTGTTCTTGTAGATGGTGCGAGCGCCTGGCTTGGGTTCTACGGTGACGATAAATACGTCGGCCTTATGGTTGACGAAACCGCCCACGAGTGACTGGTATTTGTACGCTTTTGTACGCTCGATGGACATACCCTGTCCCTTGCGTGTTACATAGTATGATTTCATATGGGGAGCCTCGGCAAAAATCAATTCTTCTGTCGACACACCATACTTGCGTGCAATCTTCATCAGGTTCGAGATGGTAATATCCAACTCGCCAGCCTCTATCTTCTCGTATTTCTCTGGGTCGATGCCAATGGTTTCTGCCATCTCGCTGACAGGAATGTCCAGCACGTCGCGTAATCCGCGAAGGCGTTCGCCTATTTGTTTCAGTTGTTCGTCCATAACTTCTTAACTTCTTTAACTTCTCTAACTTTTTTAACTCCTTTCATTATTTTGCTCCTGCCTTCAAGCCTTTAATTACGCTTGAGGTGAAACCATTATGTTCCATCTCGTTGAGACCCTTGATGGTCACACCGCCAGGGGTTGTCACCAGGTCGATGGCGGCTTCGGGATGCAGTCCTGTCACTTCGAGCAGGGTGACAGCCCCTTTCATGGTTTGCATCACAATCTGCTTGGCATCGTCAGCCTTAAAACCGAGTTCTACACCACCTTCTGATGCTGCACGGATGTAGCGCATGGCATAGGCAATGCCGCATGATGCCAGCGTAGTGCCGGCTCCCAAGTGCTGTTCGTCGGTGATGATGGAATGGCCCATGGTGTCGAAGAGTTCCTTCACCTGGGTAACCTGCTGTGCGTCCGCCACTACGGGGGCGATGAATGTCATAGACTCCAGTTGTGCAATGGCGATGTTGGGAATAACCAGGAACGTGGGAATCATCTTCCCTTCCTTCGTCATCCACTCCTTGATGCTGTCCGACTTCACTCCTGCTGCCACGACGACAAGCATCTGCTGGTCGTAATCCATCACATCGCGGATACCTGTCAGCACTTGTTCTACGAGCCAGGGTTTCACGACGACACAGACGATGTCGGCACCCTGTGCTGCCAACTGGTTGCTGGGCGTAGCCGTGACTCCCATGTCGGCAAACTTGTCACGCATCGGACGTGAGGGGTCTGCTACGCAGATATCTTCGTTCTGAATAAAATCTCCTTTGATAAGTCCTTCCACCATGGCTCCACCCATGGCTCCGGCTCCGATTACTGATATTTTCATATGGCTAATACCTTTTTAAATTTCTCAATAAATGCGTCGGCCTCGGCCTTTGTCAGACAGAGCGGGGGCAACAGACGAAGTGTGTTCTGTCCGGCACAGCCTGTGAAGCAGTGCTCCTGATAAATCAGTGGCTGGCGTACGTCCTTGTGGGGAATGTCGAGCTCGATACCAATCATCAGACCACGTCCACGAACATCCTTGATATGAGGACTGTCAATCTTCTTAATTTGTTCTATCAGATAATCACCCACCTCGCGAGCATTCTCCACCAGGTTCTCTTTCTCGAATACGTCGAGCACAGCCAGTGCTGCAGCACATGCCAAATGGTTGCCACCAAACGTGGTGCCCAGCTGACCATATACGGGTTCGAAATCGGGACTAATCAGAACGGCACTCATGGGGAAACCGTTGGCGATGCCCTTGGCCACTGTGATAATGTCGGGTTTGATACCCAGCCACTGGTGGGCAAAGAACTTGCCGCTTCGTCCGTAACCGCATTGTATCTCGTCGCAAATCAGTGTGGCACCAAAACGCTTGCAGGCGTATGCCAGTTTCTGGGCAAAGTCGGGAGTTGCCATCTGAATGCCGCCCACACCCTGGATGCACTCCAGAATGACTGCTGCCACACCGCCACGCGACAGTTCGCGAATCCAAGGCTCAATATCGTTCAATGGTAGGAAGCGCACATGGTGGTTGTCGTTGATAGGCGCCACAATCTTCGGATTGTTGGTCACCTCGACAGCCAGCGACGTACGTCCGTGGAAGGCATGTTCACACGACAGGATGCGCTGGGCCGTGGGATTCTTGAACGATGCCAGCTTTAGTGCATTCTCGTTGGCCTCGGCACCGCTGTTGATGAGAAACAGCAGGTAGTCCTCGTATCCACTGATCTTTCCCAGTCGCTCGGCCAACTGTTGCTGTAACTTGTTGATTACTGAATTGGAGTAGAAACCAATCTGTCCCAACTGCTCCGTCACCTTCTGGATATAGTGCGGATGGGAGTGTCCAATGGAAATTACTGCGTGGCCACCATACAGGTCCAGGTATTCCTGACCCTTATCGTCCCATACTTTACAGCCCTGTCCCTTCACGATGTTGACGTCGAACAGGGGATATACGTCGAATAACTTCATAATCGTTGCGTCCTTTATATAAATAGGTACATAAAACGGTGCAAAGGTACTATATTTATTCGATAAAATGCAATTTCCTATTATTTTTTTTGCAAAATAACACCTTTTAATGCATAAACATGCAGAAAAGTCGTTTTATATTTGGTTTTCTTCTTATTTAATCGTAACTTTGCAGGTTAGATGAAGCAAGTAAGACCCAAAAAGAATCTTGGTCAACATTTCTTGGTTGACCTGAATATCGCCAAACGCATTGCCGATACGGTGGACGAGCCGTATCAGGAGCTACCTGTTCTGGAGGTAGGTCCCGGTATGGGTGTGATGACGCAGTATCTGGTGAAGAAACCCCGTCCGCTGAAGGTGGTGGAGATCGACCGCGAGAGTGTGGCTTATCTGAAAGCGACACTCTTCCTAGATGCGCCTGAACCTCCAATCATCGAAGGCGACTTCCTACGCATGGATCTGACAAAGGTCTTCGACGGACAGCAGTTTGTGCTGACGGGCAATTATCCTTACGACATATCGTCGCAGATATTCTTTAAGATGATCGACAATCGCGACCTGATACCCTGCTGTACGGGCATGATTCAGCATGAGGTCGCCCTGCGCATGGCGTCGAAACCCGGAACGAAAGCATACGGCATCCTGTCGGTTCTGATTCAGGCGTGGTACGATGTTGAGTATCTTTTTATGGTCGACGAGACGGTGTTCAATCCGCCTCCCAAGGTGAAGAGTGCCGTTATCCGTATGGTGCGTAACGAGGTGCAGCACCTCGGGTGTGACGAGGATTTGTTTAAAAGGGTGGTCAAGACGGCGTTCAATCAGCGTCGCAAGATGCTGCGTGTCAGTTTGAAGCAGATGCTGAGTGACGAGGCCCTCCAGATGATAGCCGATTCGCCCTTCGCAACCCTGCGTCCTGAACAGCTTTCCATCGAACGATTTGTAGAGTTGACAAATTTGGTAGAAAAAGCGCTGTGTTCGGACACAAAATGATTGTGTGCGAACACAATTACTTGATTTGTATCAAGAAGAAGCCACTTTTTTACGAAAAATGGGTACTAATCCATTGCCATGTGCGGATTAGTCCGTACCTTTGCATCGTCTTCAATAAGGAGTTAGTAATTAAAGGTAAAAGATTTCAGGAAAGATTTAAATCGACAATAGCGATTGGTTCGATTAAGGTAAGTAAAAAAGAGATTGATTTAGGATAACAACGACGTCGGGAGACGCACTTTTTCATAGAATTAGGTTTTTAGTTATTGATAGTTAGAAATAGCCCGCAGATGTGATGTCTGTGGGCTGTTTCTATTTTGGCCGTTCTGTTGTCGATATGAAAAGCCTAATGCTTTTTATCCAAGTGTTTCTTTTTCCACTTCCACGGGTTCATGGAGGAAGATCTGAGCTTGTTCCTTGAATTTATCTGTGTTTTCTGTCGTCAGGTAGTGCACATTCCCTCCTTGCGTACAGCATTTCTCTATCTCAGGATGACGTTCGAAATAGTGTTGCAGTGATTCTGCCACATATTCCCCCTGCGAAATGATGCGGATGCCTCGTGGGATGTATTTGTGAATCTTGGGCAACAGCAACGGATAGTGCGTACAGCCCAAAATGATGGTGTCGATATCAGGGTCTTGACGCAGCAACTGGTCGATGCGCTTCTTCACGAAATAATCGGCTCCAGGAGAATCTGCTTCATTGTATTCCACCAAAGGCACCCAGAACGGACAGGCTACACCCGTTACCTGAATGTCTGGGCACAGCTTATGGATTTCCAGATTGTACGACTCGCTCTTGATGGTTCCCTCTGTGGCAAAGATGCCAACGTGGCGCGAGTGGGTCAACGAACCGATGATCTCTGCTGTAGGACGGATGACGCCCAAGACCCTGCGGTTGGGGTCTAACTGGGGCAGGTCGTTCTGCTGAATGGAGCGTAACGCCTTGGCAGAAGCGGTGTTACAGCCTAATATGACGAGGTGGCAACCCCGTTCGAATAGTCGGGTGACAGCCTGACGGGTGAACTCATAAACCACATCGAACGAACGCGTGCCATAGGGCGTACGGGCATTATCACCCAAATACAGATAGTCGTATTGGGGTAATAGCTGGCGAATGGCGTGCAGAATGGTCAGTCCGCCATAGCCGCTGTCGAAAACACCGATGGGACCAGGAACGCTGGGCAGAGTCATCATGAAAATGTCGGGTTTTATTTTAACAATGCCGCCTTGACTTCTTCCGTCACGTCTTCACCCATTTCCGGGTTCAGCCAAGGAAGGGCATCGGCATCCGTATTCAGAATGAAGGCATAACCGTGTTTCTGTCCTACTTGCTGCACGCAAATCTTCACCATCAGGTTGATGGATTCCATAAGCCGTGACTCCTGTTCGTTGAGGATGCGCAGTCCCTCGTTCTTGAAGGCGATATTCTTGTCGAGCATCTCCTGCAACTCGCTTTGGCGCTTCTGCAGAATGGTTTTGGGGAAATTCTTCTGGCCATCCAGGAACTCTTCGTATTTCTTGTTGAAGTCGTCCTCCACGCGCTTCATCTCGGCTTCATATGCACTATGCATTTGTGCCATTTGTTGCTGCATCTCAGCATATTCCGTCATCGACTGCCTTACTGAGTCGAAACTGAGATAACCGAACTTCATGGCTGTATTGCTTTCCTGTGCGTAGGTGGTCAGCCCCACCATGACCATCGCCATCATTACTATTACTTTCTTCATATTCTTTGCTTTCATTTTCTTTTTTTGACTCTGCAAAGTTACGACTATGTGGCCAAAATACCAAAAGAAAAAGCAATAAATTTGGCACTTTGCCTGTTTTTTTGTAAATTTGCCGCAGATATGGGAAAAATTATCGTAGCAGGCATTGGACCTGGCAGTAAGGAAGACATTACCCCCGCCGTACTCGAGGCAGTGCGCGAGGCTGATTGCATAGTGGGGTATAAGTATTATTTCCAGTTCGTGGAGGCTTACGTCAAGGAAGGTTGTGAGTGCATCGACACGGGCATGAAGAAAGAACGTGAACGTGCTGAACAGGCTTTCCTGTTGGCTGAACAAGGAAAGACCGTCGTGGTCATCTCTTCTGGCGACGCAGGCATCTATGGTATGGGTCCGCTGATTTATGAGATGCGGCGTGAGCGCCAGTCGGATATCGAGGTAGAAGTGCTTCCTGGTATTTCGGCTTTTCAGAAGGCTGCCTCTTTGTTGGGCGCACCCATTGGTCATGACCTGTGCATCATTTCGCTCTCCGACCTGATGACCCCCTGGGAAGTCATTGAGCGCCGCATCAAGGCAGCTGCTATGGGTGATTTTGTCACTGCTATCTATAATCCCAAATCGCACGGGCGTTACTGGCAACTCTATCGTCTCGTGGAACTCTTCCTTCAGGTGCGCTCCCCTGAGACCCCTGTCGGCTATGTCCGTCAGGCAGGTCGCGAGGAGCAGGAAATAAAGGTCACAACCCTTGGCGAGTTCGATCCTGAGGATATCGATATGTTTACTGTTGTTCTTATAGGTAATTCGCAGTCGTATCAATGGCAACCCCTCTCCAACTCCCCCGAGGGGGAGAGACCAGTGTTCATTACGCCTCGCGGATACTATCGCGAAGAGGCGGCGGCCGACGTAAAGCCCGGCCAACAGATTATGATGGAGTCGTTCCGAACCATTAAGGGTGAGCTCAAGCGGCAGGACTATCCCTTAGACCATCTGTGGGCATTGCTGCACGCTATTCATACCACTGCCGACTTCGATATGCAGCGCATTCTCTATACGGACGAGGGTGCTGTGGAGATACTATATAATAAGGTAAAGGACGGAACATTGAAGACCATTGTAACCGATGTGACAATGGTGACCAGTGGTATCCGTAAGGGCGCTCTCCAACGCCTGGGTATCGAGGCGAAGTGCTATCTGGGCGATCCTCGTGTGGCTGAGATGGCTTCCACACTGGGCATCACACGTACTCAGGCAGGTATCCGTCTGGCAGTTGAGGAACATCCCGATGCACTCTTTGCCTTTGGCAACGCTCCCACAGCACTCATGGAACTATGCGACCTGATTCGTAAAGGAAAAGCCAAACCCGCTGGCATCATTGCTGCTCCTGTGGGATTCGTACATGTTCGCGAATCGAAACACATGGTCAAGCCTTTCAAGGATATTCCCAAAATCATCGTCGAGGGTCGTAAGGGCGGAAGTAACCTTGCGGCAACCCTCTGCAACGCCATTCTGACGTTCGACGATGCCGCACAACTCAAACCTGGTCGCGACTTGTGATTTTAAACCACGAATTACACGAATTTCACGAATTGTTATGTTGCGCTTTATCGTCATTGGAATAACCGATCATCCGAACCCTTGGTTTCCACCAGAGGTGATGGAGATCATCAAGCAGGGTAGGGTGTTCTCGGGTGGCAAGCGCCATCATGAGATTGTGGCGCCGTTTCTGCCTGCTGATGCCGAATGGATAGATATCACCGTTCCCCTTGATGCTGTCTTCGAGCAGTATTGCTGTCTCAGCGACAAAATCGCTGAGCACACTATCATTGTCTTCGCCAGTGGCGACCCGCTGTTCTTTGGTTTTGCAAATACCATCAAACGGAAGATGCCCGAGGCGGAAGTTGTGGTTTATCCGACGTTTAACTCTTTGCAGATGCTGGCCCACCGACTGGTGATGCCCTATCACGATATGCGTATTGTCTCGTTGACAGGACGTCCTTGGCCAGAGTTCGATAAAGCACTCATCGAGCGGGTTGAGAAGATAGGTGTTCTCACCGACAAGGAACATACCCCTGCCACCATTGCTCAGCGGATGCTGGAATATGGCTATACCTATTATACGATGCACGTTGGCGAGCATTTAGGGAACCCAGAACTCGAAAAGGTGACTACGCTCACCCTCGAAGAAACCGCAAACAGGGATTTCTCAATGCCTAACTGTGTGATTCTCGATGGCAGAACCATCGAGGACACGAAGCATTTCGGTATCCCTGATTCTGAGTTCACGCTCCTTGATGGTCGCGAGAAGATGATTACCAAAATGCCTATCCGTTTGCTGACGCTTCAGGCCCTTGACCTGCCCCGTCGTCATGTGCTTTGGGATATCGGTTTCTGCACGGGCAGTATTAGCATCGAGGCCCGTTTGCAATTCCCACACCTTCAGGTTGAGGCCTTCGAGATACGCCCTGAGTGCGAGGCCATCATCCATGAGAATGCTCGTCGCTTTGGTGCCCCAGGCATCAATGTCCATATGGGAGACTTCCTTACAGTTTGTTGCGACTCAGTCGCAACATACGGGACACCCGACGCCGTCTTCATTGGCGGACATGGTGGCAGACTGAAGGAAATCATTGCCAAGGTACTTACCGTGTTGGCTCCTGGTGGCGTTATTGTGATGAACAGCGTGAAAGCCCCAAAAGTGCTCACTGACAGCCATCGGCTCTGGGACGAGGCATGTCAGGAACTTGGTCTCACCCAAGAGGCCCCTATGAGAATTGTATTAGATGAACATCACCCCATAGAAATACTAAAATTAACTATTCAACAATGAAAAAATCAATCATGATGGCATCTCTGATGATGCTCGCCGTCCCCATGATGGCCCTGACGCCTTGGAAGAAAGGCGCTTTCGAAACGAAACAGTATCGTAACCTCTTCGTCGAGATGGGTTACAAGCAGGCTGACGTCGACGCCAAAGTGAAGGAAGTGTTCAACGACGTATTCCGTGGACCCAACAAGGTCTATTTCGAGGTGGGCGACACGATGGGCTATGTCTCTGACGTCAAGAACCACGATGCCCGTACCGAGGGTATGTCGTATGGCATGATGGTTGCCGTGCAGTTTGGTGAGAAGGACATTTTCGACCGTCTGTGGCGCTGGAGCAAGAAATACATGCAGCATCAAGACGGCTCTCGCAAGGGCTATTTCGCTTGGAGCTGCAAGACGGACGGTACGCGCAATGCGCAAGGTGCTGCCAGCGATGGCGAGTTGTATTTTATCACCGCCCTCATCTTTGCCTCCAACCGTTGGGGCAACGATACGGGCATCAACTACAAGGCTGAGGCTCAGCATATCCTCGACTGCATTCAGTCCAAGGAGTACACCCCCGAGCCTCGTCAGGGTGGCTTCCCTGGTTTTGGTCCCCAACAGACAGGGCCTCAGAAGATGTATCTCATCGACCCAGAGACAAAACTCATCACCTTTACCCCCGATGGTTTTGGACAGCGTTTTACCGACCCCAGCTACCATATTCCTGCTTTCTATGAGGTGTGGGCCAAATGGGCTGACGACGGACGCTCGGACTATTGGTACGAGTGTGCCCAGAAGAGTCGCGAGTTCCTGCATACTTGCATCAACGAGAAGACGGGTCTGAATGGCGACCAGTGTCAGTACGACGGCTCTGAGATGCAGATGCCTCGTTTTCCAGGTATGCCTCAGCGCCCACAGGGCGAGGCTCCCCGTCGCAATGGCAACAATAATTTCCGTTACGACTCCTGGCGTGTTCCTATGAATATCGCCCTCGACTACGAGTGGAGCTGTGCCGATGGCGAATGGCAGCGTTGGTATGGTGAGACCTTCCAGAATTTCCTGTATAGTCAGGGTGTCGATACGTTTGTCGATCAGTATCGCACAGATGGTACATTGCCTGAGGGTAATGAAATCCTCCAGGCTGGTGGATTTCGCAAGCTGCGCCATAGCATCGGACTGGTGGCTACCTCTGCTGCCGCTTCGATGATGTGCAGTCACGCAAAGAGCAAGGAGTTTGTCGATGCCCTGTGGAATGCGAAGCACGAGCCCTTCGACGATGGGTATTTCGACGCCTACTACGATGGTTTGCTCCGTCTGTTCGCCTTCATGCATCTGAGCGGAAACTACCGTGTTATCACCCCGAAGGGGAAGTGAAAAACGATAAGTGATAAGTGATAAGTGATAAGTGATAAGTGATAAGTGATAAGTGATAAACGGGAAGTGATATGAAGATAGCAGTCATTCAAATCAGCGAGGCGGGCAAGGATATTGCCCTGTCGCTTCAGCGTGAACTCAGTGCCAAGATGATACAGCGTACCGATGTCGGTAGACAGTGGAAGAAGTTCGATGGTTTTGTGTTCATCGGAGCCATGGGCATCTGTGTGCGTACCATCGCCCCCTACATCAACGACAAGCACGAAGACCCCGCTGTGGTGTGTGTCGACAGTTTGGGGTTGAACGCCATCTCCGTGCTTTCTGGGCATATCGGAGGGGCTAACGATCTGGCTCGCGAAGTGGCTGGTTTGATTGGTGCTCGCGAGGTGATCACCACCCAGAGCGACAATGCCGGATTGTGGGCGCTCGACACGTTTGCAGAGCGATTCAATTGGGTCATTGCCAGTGACGACGACATGAACGAGTGCATCTATGCCTTCGTCAATCGTCAGCCTACTGCCCTGCTGATGGAAGTCTGCGACGAGGGAACGGACTATCTGGAGAAGACACTGCCTGAACACGTCACTGTTGTCAAAAGCCTCGAAGAGGTGGACCCCAAGAAATACAGTCTTGTCATTTTGGTGACGCCTTACAATCTTTGTGCGCCTTATGGTGTCCTCGAACTGCATTTCGTGCCTATGATAGCATCTTTGGGCTTCGGACTCGCCCATCATCCGGATGACTACGAGTATATCTACGACGAGATTGACGAAGCGATGAGTCAGATTGGTGTGTTGCCCTGCTACAAGCGCTACTGCACCATCGATGTGAAGCAGGACGAAGAGTTTTGTGCCATGCTCGTCGACGATTTAGGCGAAGAGCTGGGACGACCGGTGCGCACCGTCGTCTTCTATACCGCTGAGCAACTCGCCAAGGTCGATGTGCCCAATCCCAGCAAGACTGTCGAGAAACATGTGGGTACGCCCAGCGTCTGCGAGGCAGCAGCTATTCTTGGAGCAAACAATGGTAAACTGATTGTCCCCAAGGTAAAGGGCAGGAACTGGACAGCCGCTTTGGCCATTCCCTATGAGAACCTTCGCAATTCCTCCCCTCGGGGAGGTCAGGTGGGGGTCGGCCATATCGAGATTGTTGGAGCGGGTCCTGGCGATCCAGACTTGGTCAGCGTTCGTGGGCGTAAGATGTTGGAGCGTGCAGACCTTATATTATATGCTGGCTCGCTGGTTCCCAAGGCCTTGACGGAGTGTCATAAGCCTGGTGCAGTCGTGCGTTCTTCTGCTGATATGGCCCTCGAGGAGCAATGCTTGTTGATGAAGCAGTTCTACGACGAAGGGAAATACATTGTTCGTCTGCATACGGGCGACCCCTGCATTTTTGGTGCCATACAGGAACAGATGGCCTTCTTCGACCAAAACCATATGGACTATCACATCACTCCTGGCATCTCGTCGTTCCTTGCCGCTGCCGCCGAGTTGCAGAGTCAGTTCACGATTCCTGAGCGTTGTCAGACCATCATCCTCACTCGTGGCGAAGGCCGTACTCCCATGCCAGAGAAAGAGCAACTGCATCTGCTGGCCAAGAGCCAGTCGACGATGTGCATCTTCCTTTCGGCAGCTATTGTCGACGATGTGCAACGTGAGTTGTTGATGGAATATCCGGAGGATACCCCCGTTGCAGCCTGCTACCATTTGACCTGGCCCGATCAGCGCATCTATCGTGGCCAGCTGAAGGACCTTGCGAAGATTGTTCACGACAACCACCTCACGCTAACCACCATGCTTGTCGTCGGCGAGGCCATCGACAACCGTCAGGGCCTCTCCGAACTCTACTCCAAGCACTTCACCCACCTGTTCCGTCAGGGTGACGACGATACCGCCTCATAACATTTTGGGGCGTATCGCCTGCATGTTATAATTCATTGATGCTTCCTACGCCCGAGCGCTTGGTGTCCTTCTGCTTGGGATGCCCACCGTAGTTCAGCGATCCGACACCCGACACGCTGCCCCTTATACTCTCGCTGGCATAGCAGTCGATGCTGCCCACGCCTGAAACACTTGCTTTTACGTTCAGCGCCTTCAGCTTGCTGGCGTCTATGCTGCCTACACCGCTGTTTGAAAGCACTACGTTGTCAGCCACACCGCCAATCGATATGTGTCCCACGCCGCTGTTAGCAATTTCTATGATGTCGGTATCCAGGCTGTCCATGTTGATACTTGCCGCACCGCTGTTCTCCAGTTTTATCAGGTCGCAGGTGTATACACGTATTTTCACGTCCTTGGTGTGTATATTTATCGACTTCTTAGCAAAACTGATGGTCAGCTTTTTGCCGTCGCTCTCGAACTTGTAAAGCTCTACGTAGTTGTCTGGTGCGGTCAGCTCTACAAGGCCGTTCTTCTCTTCACTCTGTATAAGCTCCACATGGCCCACGCCTTTCATCTTTACTTCCTCGAATGGTTTCAGCTTGTACTCCTTGGTTACGATGTTGTCACTGGGGTCAACCAGGTTTGCCTCCCAATTACCAATACTACACGATGTCAGCGCCAATACGCTTATCATCAACAACAATACCTTTTTCATGCTTTTGTCTCTTTTTAATTTGATTAATCTTTGTTTGTTTGACGTCATCAAAGGCAGAAAAGTTGCAAAAGACCACGTTTTTTTAAGATTTTAATGTTCGTTTTTCTTGCATTTCTGACTTTTTTTTAGTATCTTTGCAAAAGATTTGGTAATCGCTGCATCTGTTCACGCAGTGCAAAAAGTCCAAAGGCTTAAGTCTTTTGGCGGCCGCCGCAAGACATTCGCACGTTCGCCGCAAGATATTGCCCCGCCCGCCGCAACAATTTGCCACGGGCGGGGCAAATTAGCAACATGCCGTCTCGCTCCCTGCTACATGGCGTCTAAATCCCTGTAACCACGGGGGCTTTTCCCCTTTCTCCCCTAGTATAAAATTTCAACGGGTCTTCTTTGTGGTAAAACAAGTTGTTTTGGTATCGTAGAAGGCATCTTTCCGATTCTTAAAGGCAGGTTAATCACATCAAAACAAGTTGTTTTGCTGTGGTGATGGTAGGTGACACTTTTGGCATTTTCGTACGAAAAATAAAGAAGAGTAAGCATCCGTTGAAATACTCGTTGTAACAGTTGTAGTTAAAAAATGATCACAGAGTCCCCTGGTCATTGCATCTTTTGCGTCTTGCATCTCCCCTGACCACCTCTGGGATTATTCAGAATGCCCGTACCCGATTTTTAGAGGCCGCATTTCTCGGAAGGGTCTTACAACCCGAGCCTATAGCCGAGTGTTAGTTGTAACTGGTTTACTTTTTGGTCGTCATAAAATGTTCCGCCATAATACCTTATTTTCATGCTATAAGTTGTCGAGATGACGTCCCAAGAGGCGCTAAGATTTTGCAGACCGAAGATGTATCGAACATCAAGCACAAACTTATGATACTCATAGGATATGCCTACTGGCAGCGAGAAGAAAAACTCGTGCATCGCATCGGCCGTGCCACTAATATCCTTTTCAATTGTTATCCCATAGGTCGATGTCTCTTCATGGTAGTCAGCTATCCCGGAATGCAGGCGGACATTTGCCTGAATGCCAGCTTTCAAGGCCAAACCTTTCCAAACGTACGCACTAACGGTTAAAGGAATAATCAACCGCCCGTCTCGGATGGGAGGATTATAAGCCGTCTCTTGCCCCAATAGCTGATCATATGCGCCATTGGTCTGAGAAATACCAATCCCAATAAAATCCTTGAATCCGTAGCGCTGATAGGAATAGATTAGCCCAGACGAAAGGGCTATTCTATTGCTGGCTTGCCAGTCGATAGCAGCACCGGCCGTTACTCCACAAAGGGCATTAAGCGGTTTGCTAACGACCACATTCGTTCCCACCATAGGTACCAGCGACCATTGTCCTTTTTCCGCCTGTGCATTCGCACCAGATAAACCACATGCCATACAGCAGAATATAATCAGTCTTTTCATCGTCTTTTATTCGCTTATTTGATTCAATATTTTTGAAATTTGGGGTTCACTTCAGAATCCTCCCCGATTTTCCCCTGTTGCTTAAACTTTATCTGGTTCGTTTAAACACGAATGTTGCTGGGATGTGGTCGCATAGATACATACCGTGATAATGGAGTTTGAGCCTGTTGCCTTCGATGACATAACCAAAAGGCACTTCATCAATCTTCATGACAGGATAAATGGAACCATATTGCTCTTGATTCTCTGGAATAGAATAGTCAAGGGTTTCGCTTTTTCCGTCGCTATAGTTGAAAATGATCTTGCCGTTTTCCTTCAGTTCAATAGTGACAGCGCCAGATGGAAACCGCCTGACATAGTCGCCCCTACAGGATCCTTCAGGACCGTTCTGTAGTTCCACTAAGTCCCATTTTCCAGTCAGTCCCTCGCCATATACTTCATCGTCATCGCTGCTACTTTCGCAGGCACCTAAAAATACGGCCAGCATACAGCATAAAAGTAAATAAAAAGCCTTTTTCATTGTTATAATATTATTGTTTCTACAAAGTAAACACAAAAACTCAGAAACCTTGCATGGAAAACGGCAGAATTAACGTCATTTAACGCTTCTGTATGCAGTATTCCTTCGTTTTGATGGTTTATGATGTAGAAAATGATTAAATTTGCAAGCAATATGAAGAAGAATTGGTTCTTATGGATAGGTATCCTGCTTCTGATAACGGCAGGACTGAGCAGCTGCAACAGCGAAGATGACGACATTGTTGTTTCATCGACCTCTCTTTATGCTATTATCAAGCCTGCAGAGGCACAGTTGATTGACATTACCCCTAGCGATTATGTGCTGACGCTCGACAACATCGTTGCCGTGAATCCTGAGACTGGCGAGTTCAAGCTGAAGAATACAGGGCCGATTGACTCGAAAGCATATCCGATACCGACTCAGTACGTCATCCAATTCTATTCAGAAGGCACTTTCCTGTTCGATGCCAAACTTAATAGTGCAATCTCCAGCTACCTTCCAAGTGGGCTGACCTTCTGCCATGTCTATTCGAACACGAGCGGTATGGCCAGATATGACCTTGGCAAGACAACTATTGTCAGTCAAGACGGGAAAGTAGAGGGTAATCCCACTTCACAGCAAGTACGTGGCATGCAGCTAATGTACCAGATACTGCAAAAAGCCGGCAAGGTAAGCAGTCATATCGATTATGACGTCTAGTTAAAACTCGTGGGGACATGGCATTCTGTTACACCATAATACTAAAAAAAACATAGCCCCCCGCGCCCCTTTTCTCCGAAAATACCTTTGCACAAAGGAAATCTGAGGGGGCATAGTTGGCTAAAAACTGTGCCCAACCCCGCCCCAACAGTGCCCCCCTTCAAAAACCCGGTGATAGCTTTTGCGTATACGCGAACGGTCGTTTGGGCTAACGAGAACGGTTGTTTGGGCTAACGCAAACGGTTGCGAGAAGGCTTCTCAGTCCCTGCCGGGACGGCTCTCGTGCCGCGTTCGGACGGGGCCTGTACCCTATAAGGCCCTATCTGGATGACATAAAGGAACTATTCGAATGGCACAAAGAAGGTGGCTCTGTATATCGTGGCCACCCTGCGATATACGAAATAACATCATTTAACGCTTCAGCGTGCAGTATTTTTTCATATCTCGGTTTTATTATGTAGGAAATGATTAAATTTGCACGCAGTATGAAGAAGAATATATTATGGGTAGCCGTCGCCCTGATGGCAGACTTGGCCATCTGTCTGTTAACTGCTTGTACTAAAGAAGAAGACAAACAAAACTTACAGGCAAATGTGAATATGTCATTACCCCAAGTCACTTATGAAGCGAACTGGGTGGTAGACCGTATGGTGATAGACAACACCAAATTTGACTATTTCTATGATGGCGGTATCAGAGTTTGGCACATGCCTAACCAAGTGCTGTTGAAGGATGTGCTTCCCATCGATCAATGGAATCTTCCCGCAAATGATTTTAACGAGATGTACCTTCCCCTTCAAAATCTCGGATACAACACTTCTACAACATTCTATAATAATATCAATTATAACACCATTCCTGGGGCATTTGCCAGCGATTCCTTTGATACGAAATACAACATAAGGAATGGTGAGGAGGTGTATTCTATACATCTTGCTTGTATGATTGACGGAACCTATGAACACGACACGGACCAGTGGACTATGAAATGGACTATAGATAAGCTTCAAGTTTATAGTCTTTCGGATGATTCCGTCATCGCTACCCAGACCTTCGAGCCAGCGCTGACGATGTTGCTTGTTAGTACAAAACGACTGAAATAAAAGCCTTGGAAACTGAGCAGCAACTGCTAAACGCAATACGTGGCGGAGAACGGGAGGCTAAGCGTCGCCTCTACGAACGCTTTGCTGGTCGGACTATGGCCATTGCATTACGGTATGTTGCCAATCAGGAAGATGCCCGCGATGTCGTACAGGACTCGTTTGTTAAGATACTCACCTCGCTGGACCATTTTAACTATCGGGGCGAAGGATCGCTCAAGGCGTGGGTCACCAGCATTGTAGTGCATCAGGCCGTCGACTACGTCAAACGTCATGAACGCTTCCAAACGACAGACCTTCTGCCTGACGAGTCTGAAGAGGAAGAAGAGCCTGACGTAGGGCGCGTGCCGCCAGACGTGCTCTGGCGACTCATCAGTCAGTTGCCACTAGGCTATAGGATGGTTCTCAATCTCTATGTCTTCGAGCAACTGTCGCACAAAGAAATAGCCCGACTGTTAGGCATTGCGCCCGGAACCTCTACCTCGCAATACGCAAGAGCAAAAAAGGAGCTCGCCAAACGCATCAACAACTATCTAAAGAACAACAAGCTATGACGAAGAAAGACTGGACAGAACAACTCCGCGAGCAATTGGCCGACTACGAGCTACGAGCTCCGGAAGGACTGTGGGCCGACATTGAGCAACGCCTGCCCCAGCAGCGCAACGTCGTAGTGACCCTTTGGCAACGTTGGGCAAGTGTTGCTGCCCTCATTGCACTGCTTTCGGGGATTGGATGGTGGCTATGGCCAAGTCAGCAACCGCCCAGCGAACAATTGGCTAAAACGTCTAACGAACAGCTTGCAGAATCCTCCAACGAACTCTTTGCAAAAAAGCAACAGGAACTTAGCAAAGCGATTGTTCAAGGGGCCGGAATCCCGTCCGTTTATTCCTTACCGGCTCAGCAAGAGCAGTCGAAACAAGAACAGGTTCAGCAAGAAGTGGTTCATCAAGCACAGGCTCAAGAAGAAGTGGCCCAGCAAGAGTTGCCCAGACAAGAGCAGCCCCAAAAGGATTTGCCCCCTCGCCTAGACGCTCAGGATTCTCCATTCTCCAAGCCTGCCAAGAAACACAAGGCAGTGAGCATAGGCCTGATGGCTAACAACGGATTGATGGCTTATCGCCGCACGAATAGTGTTCAAATGAGTCCAGAGATGGCCAGTCGTTTCGACTTCAGCGACTATCTCCCAACACGTGGCGCTTCAAGCTCTGAGCCTATCTGGTTGGTAGGCTACGAGGAACGCCAGCATCACTCGCACCCCATCAGCTTTGGCCTCACCCTCAGCTATCCCCTGTCCTCACACTGGACACTGAGCACGGGACTTGTCTACACGCGTCTGAACTCCCAGTTTGTCAACGTCCTCAGCTACACCCCAATCACTACCGAACAGCATCTGGACTACGTGGGCGTTCCCCTCAACGTGCAGTATAGCGTATGGAAAGGCAAAGGCTGGAAGGCCTACGCCTCAGCAGGGGCACAGATTGACTGGAATTTCAATGCCAAAACAAATAAAGAAGGCGTTGACGTGCAGACCAGATACGATCATCCTCAGTGGTCATTAGGTGGGAGTATTGGTATTGAATACAACATCATTCCCCTCGTAGGCATCTATGCAGAACCTGGCCTGCGCTATTATCTGAAGAACAACAGCAAGGTAAAGAACTTCTTCAAGGACCAACCCTTCAATTGGACGCTGCAAGTAGGAATCAGACTGAATTTGGGAAATGGAAATCAATTCAGTAAGTTAACAACCAAATAGGAGTCGTGGGGAGGGTAAATGTTCAGTCAGTTTCTTGCAGGCGGTGGAGGTGGCAAAGCAGGAGTTTGCCGTCGCCATCGCGCAAATGCATGCCGTTGCCTCGACAGTAGCGGAAGTACTTACATTGGGCGCATTCGTCCTTCTTCATCCATTCGCGGTTGCGATAGGGGTGATAGCGGTTTTCCCAGACTTCCATGAAGTCGTCTTCGTAGATGTTGCCCTGATTATAGTCGGCACGAATGCTGGCACAGGCAGCAATAGAACCGTCGGACATGACTGAGCCAACCGTCACTCCTGCCTGACAGGAGAACAGACGGCTTCGTACCTCGCCCTCATAATTGCCAAGGAATCCTTCGCAACCATAGTCAGCACGGATTCGACCTTCTTCGCGTACCTTCTTGATATAATCGAAGACCCCACGGAACTCTTCGTTAGTCAGTCGCATATCAGGGTCGAGGGCAGCACGGCCTACGGGGAAGATGGTGAAAAGCCGCCAACGCTTGACACCCTTCGAAATCAGAAACTCCTTGATATCGTCGAGCTTCGGATAGTTTCGACGATTCACGCAGGTAACAATATCGAAGACGAAGCCCTCTGTCCTGACGAGCATGTCGATGGCCTGACTCACCATTTGGAAGCTCTGTTCGTTGCCTCGCATCCAATTATGATCTTCCTCCAATCCGTCGAGACTGATGGTCATCGTGTGGATGCCTGCCTGTAGCAGCCCTTGCCACCGTTGGGGAGTAAGATGCAGCGCATTGGTTACCATTCCCCACGGGAAGCCTTTCTCGTAAATGGCCCTGCCGCATTCCTCGATGTCGCGACGCATCAGGGGCTCGCCTCCGGAGATGATGACAAATACCTTGTGGGGATCGGTCTTGGCGGCAATGCTGTCGAGCACGTGCAAAAAGTCATCCTTCGGCATGTCTTTGCTTTCGGACTGCATCTTGCAGTCGCTGCCACAATGACGGCATTTCAGGTCGCAGCGCAAGGTACATTCCCAAAACAACTGTTTCAGGGGATGCTCCTCGCGCACGATGTTTTCCTTCTGTCGCCAAAGCTCAAGGGCCAATTTCTTGCGAAGGCTCAGGGGCGTGGGCTTCATGGCTTCTTCTTCAGTTTGACATCCTGAGAAACCTCGAATTCACCTTGATACCAATGTCCGCTTCCCTCCTTTACCTTTACCGCCTTGTCGAAGTCGATATCAAGGGTGTCGCTGAGGAATTCACCGCCATTGGCCTCGCCGTCTGTGTCCTCGACGATGATCTTAAGGGCGCGGTGACTCATGCCAGTGTATTCCAACTGGTAATTGCCTGATGCATCAGACTGTACTGAGTCCAGCCCCTCGACATATTGCTTGTTGTTGTCCTCAAAGACTGCTTTCAATGATGTCTTGATGCCTTGGACAGGAGAACCAGCCTCGTCCTTGATGGTGCCTTTGAAGATGTAGTCGGCGTGAGGAGTGCCATACTCTGCTGGGGATCCATACATGTCCAACGGTTCTTCAGTTGAAGAACATCCATAGCCCAGCATCGACAGCAGGGCTGTCAAAACGGCATTGTACCAACGGGTAAATCTTACTTTCATGTTCTTTTATTTATTAAAGAATAGTTGTTGCTATCGTATACTTATCTTATTTGCGTGCAAATTTTATCATTTTCTACATCATTAAACTTAAAAAATGAAGAAATACTGCACGCTGAAGCGTTAAATGATGTTATTTCGACTCGTTCAGTTCTTTGTTCTCCATAATCAGGGCCAGTGAGAACGCGACCTCCATGCCTATCATGGTGCCAGCCAGTACGTGGGGTTGAGCCAGGAGCCCTACGACGAGTGCCAGGATGGGCACTACGATGGACATCACCATGTAGCTCTTCGACTGGTAGAGCCAGCTGTAGGGCATGAGGTGGGCTCCGAAAATCATGGCATAAACCATGAGCATCTTCTCGGGTACTGCGCTGAACACCCACATGGCGATGAGGATGTAGAGAATCTGGTTGACGGAGAATAGCAGTCCCAGCGATGTGAGGGGATTGCTCTTGCCCTGAAAGTCGACGTGGATGAGTTTGGAAATCATCCAAGCCAACGGCATCAGCGGACAAGCCACACAGAAGGTGAGGATGTTCTTCGTCTCGATGGGGAGGTTGGTCAGATGCACAATCCATATTGCGGCCCAGATAATGATGGAGGCCAGAATGAAATGTAAACCCTTTTTCTGTTGCTTCGCACAGTCACGGCGAAGCTCGTTCAATGTTGTTGTCGATTCGATGGTTGTCATAATCAAGTGATGATTTTCTTCATTTCATTTGCAAAGTTACGATTAAGTGAGCAAATAACCAAATATTTTTCATTTCGAAAGCATAATTAAGAATATATTTTGTACTTTTGCACCGTTTTATTCTGGGAGAACATGAAGTACAAGAGACAATTCAATCAGCGCAAAGCCCTCCGCTTCCGCTATTTTACGCGGAAGGGGTATGCCTTGTTTGCCTGTTTGGGTCGCGTGGTTACCATTGGTGTGCTGAGCGTGGCAACGTTGGAGTCGGCAACGGCCGCCCATCGTCACGTCAGCACCGATGTGGAACGCGTAGACAGCATGCAGGTGATGCAAAAGGAGGCGACACTCGACGACGTCGAGGTGACAGGCTCGCGCGCTCCGCTTGCACTTGGGCAAGCAGCGAGAATGGTCACTGTACTGAGCCGCGAAGACATTCAGGCGGCGCCAGTACAAAGTATTAACGACTTACTGAAGATGGCTGTTGGCGTCGACGTGCGCCAGCGAGGCCCCATCGGTGCCCAGACGGATATCGGCATCAGAGGCAGCACGAGCGAGCAGATTACGATTCTGCTGAATGGAATCAATATCTGTGATCCACAGACGGGCCACAACGCCTTCGACTTGCCGTGCGACGTCTCGGACATCGTGCGCATCGAGGTGCTGGAAGGTCCCGCAGCACGTGTCTATGGCACATCGTCGCTGGTTGGTGCGATTAATATCGTGACGAGAGATGTCAGAAGTCAGAAAGCTGAAGTCAGAGTAGAGGGTGGCTCGTTTGGCTATCTGTCTGGTGCTGGACGTGCAGGTATAGACAGCCACAGCCTCAGTGCCAGCTATACCCGTAGCGATGGCTATAGTCGCGCCAAATCAGGAGCCTTGAATGCGGACTATAGCGGTGGCAAGGCGTTCTATCAGGGAGCCTATGAAAGCGCACAAGTACGGCTAAACTGGCATGCAGGACTCTCGACCAAGGGCTTTGGCTCGAACACGTTTTACAGTGCCAAGTTCGACGAGCAATATGAACGGACAACCAAACTGTTTACAGCTCTTCAAGGCGAAACAGAGGGATGGCTGCACTTCAAGCCCGGCATCTACTGGAACCGTTCGTACGACAGGTTTGAACTGATCCGTGGTGACGAGTCGAAGGTGCCCTTCAACCACCATCGCACCGATGTCTTTGGCATTAATCTTAACAGCTATTTCGACTGGGTAGCAGGACGTACGGCCTTTGGTGCCGAGTTCCGCAACGAGGACATCGTCAGCACGAACTTAGGCGAGCCGCTGAATAATCCGCATGGACATTATAAAAACGGGCTGAACCGTTCGAATCTCTCGTTCCATTTAGAACATAACATCCTCTTGAAACGCTTCACGCTGTCTGCAGGCTTCGTGGCAGTCAAGAACACGTGGAACGAGATGCCCTTCACGCTCTATCCAGGCATCGACGCCAGCTATCGAATGGGCGACCATTGGAAGGTGTATGCCTCGTATAACACGTCGTTGCGCATGCCGTCGTTCACAGAGCTATACTATAGTGTAGGGGGACATAAGGCTGACAAATACCTGAAGCCCGAGGAGATGCAAGCCGTAGAAGGTGGCGTAAAATACAGCTCACGCTGGTTGACAGCGCAGGCCAGCATCTTCTATCATCATGCTCGCAACATGATAGACTGGGTGATGGATACGCGAGAGGCTGACCCCGTCTGGCAGAGTGTGAACCACACAAAGGTGAACACGCTGGGCCAAGAAGTCAGCGTCTCGATGGATCTGGCAAACATCATCCATCTTCCATCATCCACCTTGCATCTTGCTTACTGTCATCTGCATCAGCAGAAGCAAGAAGCAGACTACTTGCAGTCGCAATACTCGCTGGAGTATCTGCGCCACAAGTTGACTGCACAGTTGAGGATGCGTCTGTTGGAGCATCTCGACCTGACGTTAGGCTACCGCTGGCAAGACCGCATGGGATCGTACACCTCCGTTGATGGCGAAGTCAGGAACTATCACCCATACTCGGTTGTTGACGCCCGTCTGGCTTGGACCAAGGATACCTATTCTATATACGTGGAAGGCAATAACCTGACTGGACATCAGTATGTGGATTATGGTAATGTACCACAGCCAGGATGTTGGATAATGGGCGGCGTGAAGCTGTTTTTGGACAGAATGTTTTGCGCTTTCTGAAATAATCACTATCTTTGCAGCAGTAATTAATTGACTCATAAGATGGATAATAGTATGATGAAACAGTATTTCCGTCCTTTGGCTATAGCTGGAGGAAGCATCGTGTTAGTATTGATTCTGTTTGCCACCTGTTGCACGGTCGTTGACTCTGGCGAGGTGGGCATCCGTTTCCACAAGTGGTCGCTCAACGAGCAGGACTACGGTGGCGTGGAAGGAACGTGTAAGGGTTGGGTGTTTTATAACCCCATCACCACGAACGTGTTTACTTACCCGACGTTCACCCAGCGTAAGCAGTACGAGACATTCTCAGTGAATGCCAAGGATGCGTCGCTCTTTGAGATGGACCCCACTATTGCCTATCGCATCAATCCCGATAAGGCCTGCGACATCTTTACGAAGTATCGTGTGGGTGTGAAGGAATTGGAAGAAGGCTACATCCGGACGTGTATCTATGAGGCCTACCGCACTTGTGCCAACCAGTATACCTCAGACTCGCTGATGTCGAATCGTGCCAACTTTGAGCGTGACGTCCGTGCCCGTCTGGAGAAGTCGTTGATGGCCGAGGGCTTCCTCGTTGAGGAGTTTACCTCGAAGATAACCCCTCCCTCGTCGCTACTCTCGATGATTGATGCCAAGAATACCGCCATTCAGAGTGCCCTGAAGGCTGAGAATGAGGTGAAGGAGGCTGAGGCCAATGCCAAGATTGCTGTTGCCAAAGCCGAGGGTAATGCGAAGGCGATGAAGATCAAGGCCGATGCTGAGGCTTATTATAATAGAACTATTGCAGCTTCGCTGTCGCCCATGATTGTCCAGGAGGACATGATTGAGAAATGGGACGGCAAGATGCCTCAGATTATGACTGGCAATGGTGGCATGATGATGGATATCTCGAAAGTCATCGGAAGAGGAGAAGGAAAATAAATGGCACACGGGGTAGTGTATGGGTAAATGACGAACTAAATTTATTAAAGTCGGTTCTTCTCGTCGTTTCCTGCACCAGTGCCCTTATACTTCGAACTTGTAACGTTGAAGTTGTAGCTCAGTGTGAGTCCAACAGCCTGCGTATAGTTGTAGTCATTTTGGGCTGTGGAGCCTATGGCGTAGTAAGTGGTCTCTTTTATCTTTATGGTGCGGAAGATGTCGTTGGCATAGAGCGTAGCATTCAGTCGTCCGTCCCAAAAAGTCTTTTGTAAGCGAGCCCCCATGGTAAAGACGCTACCGCGATATATAAATGCCCAGTGATTGCTTCCGGTATAATCGATGTATATCAGTGCCTTTGTCGTGGGATTGATGAGGAACCAGTTCTTTAGGTTGAAACTGAATTCAGGCTTGTTCAGCTTCATCGGTACGCCGTAAGCTTCGGCATCGAATATCTGCTGATAATAATGCAGCGTAGTGGTGGGCTGCCAGAAACCCAATTTCGGTGATATCACAAGAGTGGCATAGACGCGGTCTTGATGGTCGATGTTGATGGGTCGGAAGACAGCTATCTCGTTCGCCTCGTCATAGACTTCGGCAATGCTGCTGATTAAATCATTTTCGCGGGTAAAGCCTGCAGTGAAGTTGAGCCAGGAATAGGTGAGGTTGAGGTCGATGCTCTGACGTACCGACGGACGTAGCAGCGGATTGCCGGCCTCATAGAGCATACGGCTGTCGTATACAACCATAGAAGAAAGCATTCTATAGGGTGGACGGGTAATACGTTTGCTATAACTCAACTGTGCACCCCATTTGTTTTTCTGCCAGCCTGCCGAGAGGTTGGGAAACCAGTCGTTATAGGTGCGGCTGGGCTCCGACTGCCAAACACCAAACGAGGTGTAATCAGCAGCCACATGCTCATAACGTAAACCAGCATTTACGTTGAACGTTGAACTTTGAACATTGAACGTTAATTGATACTCTGCGAAGCCGGCAATATTCTTTTCCTTCATCTCGTTGTCGGCCTCGGGTATGATGTTTTCCTGATTGAGGTTATGACCATGACTCTCAGTAGAAGTGGCTTCCGAGCCAAAATGTAGCATGCCTTTCCAAATAGGGTATGTCAGAATCAGTTTACCGGCAGCCATCGTCCGTTTTTCTTCGTTGATAGTGGTAAGGGTGCGATTGCCCAGCTCTTGGCTAAACTCCTGTTGCTTGAACTGGTCTCCCGATTCGCGTCGCAGCAAGGTCGCATTCAGGTCGATGGCAAGTTTTCCAACCTTTCCTATGTAATAGGTGTTCAATTCCCATATCGGTTTGTCAGGCTCTTCGCCCTCCGTTTTTAGGAGGATATCACCATAATACGTTCCGTTCTTCTGATACTTCTGTGTCATGTCATTATTGAAATGCTGAAATAGTAGTTTCTGCGATGAGAAGCTCAGTCCGACAGAATGGTCGGTGTTGAAATCGTAGCTCAGACCTGCTTGGTACTGAAGTTGTGACCAGCGGGTTCTTACAGGTGCAAAGGCATGAATGTTATACTGGTCCTTGCTGATGTGCAGCTCTTGATCTAAGTTCTGATCGTTGCTGTAGTGGCCCCAATCGAACGCCACATTGGCAAAAGCCTCCAGTCCGCTTTTACGATACTTCAGCGTCAAGTCGTCGTAGTTGCTCCAGTGGTTGTTTCGCTGCAACCGGCTTGTAGCCATTAGGCTCAGTCCGTTGCCTTGGGGCTTGAGTGTCTTGATACGGATGACGGCATTGACCTCAGCATTGTATTGTGCACCAGGAGCAGTAATCACGTCGACACTCTTGATGTCTACTGACTTCAGTTGCTTCAATTCATTAGGGTTGCGCACCTTCTTGTTGTTGATGTAGATTTCCGGCTCTCCTTTGCTCAGCACTTTGAACTTACCGTCTTTGCCCTGAACCAAGGGGATCATCGACAATAGGTCGTCGGCAGTTCCGATATCATGGAGCAGAGAATGTTGCACGTCAACCGTCATACCGCCGGATGTCGGCTTGTATTGAGGAATCTCGCCCTTGATCTCTATGCCTTTTACCGTATAGGTCTCAGGTTGAAGAGTGATAGTGCCTATGTTGCCTACGCTGACATTTCGGGTAATGGTCTTATAACCTACATACGACACCTTCAGCGTAATGCGCTGGGCCTTGCAGGGGATGACGAAGTCGCCATTCTCGTTGCTCACTCCACCATTGACAAAACTAGCAAGTCTCTCGCTGTGTAATGAGATATTGGCGAATTCGACGGGTTGTCCGCTCTCGTCCACGATATGACCAATCACTTTGGTGTCCTCCTTTTGGGTACACTCGATAAAAATTCTGTCACCATCGTAGGTTACCTTCATGGGATAGAAGCCGATAACCTCATGGACTGCTTCCTTGATGCTCAAATCATTGAAGTGACTGGTAACGGTAAAGTCCTCCAATTCGTCGTAGATGAAGTAAATGGTCTTGGTACTGGTAGCTGCATTCAAGTCTTCAAGCACTTTCGAGAGTGATTCGTTCTGGTAGTGGCGACTGATTTTCTGTGCCTGGGCACACAACGTCAGCACACAGAGCAATGCTGTGAATATATACTTTTTCATTTTTGCGTTGGCTATGGTTATTCTACTATCAGTATCTTGTCGTATCGAGTGATGTGGATGCGTTCGAACTTGTTGAACGTGTCGATGATGTTGTCCAAATCTTGCTTTTTGTCCCATGTGAAGTAGAGGCGGATATGCTTCGTTTCCTCTTTCTTATAGACGGGTTCCACCTGGTGGAAAGTTGCAATATCGTCCAAAATTACTTCCAACTTAGCATTTTCGTAGACGATGGGCTTGTGCTGCGTGCTATCCTGCTCTGCAAGTTGGGAGTTGAGAGTTGAGAGTTGAGAGTTTGCTGTCGCCATGGTCTGCTCCTCCTGTGCCTTTTGCGAATTGCTACTGATGATGTATATGGTGGCATAGGCGATACCAGAGAGCATCAATACTCCCATAATCATTGCCGCAATCTTGAGGAAAGGTATTCTCTTACCTCTGACATCTGACCTCTCACTTCTAAAGTGTTCAGCCTCAAACTTCGTCCACTCTTCATCGATGATGTCCGATGTGTTTATATCATCATCGTGGAGGGATTCTTGGGCATACATCTGATGGAGCAGCTCTTCCAGTTTGTCATTTGATTCCATAACCTAATGATTTAAAGTGGTCCTTTAATTGTTTCAGCGACTGTGACAGATGGTTGTGAACGGTGACCTCGCTGACCTGCAGCACTTTGGCTATCTCTCGGTACTTTAGTCCCTGCTGATAGCGCAGACGGAGAATCTGCTGCGAGAGCTTAGGCATCTGCGAGTTGATGTAGTGATGAAGCATCTGCAATCGTTCCTGTTCAGCAGTTCCCTCTGGGGTAATCATCTCTACCACGACAGCTTTCTGCATCTGTTGCTCTTTCTGCCTATGCACCAGCAAGTTGATACAACGGTTACGTACACTTGTTAGCAGGAAGGCATGGAGTGTATCCGATCTGAGGTCGTTGGCACTATGAAGCAGGTGGGCAAACACATCGCTCACCACATCTTTGCTTTCTGCATCGTCGCCCAGCATACGTAGGGCCAATCGGAACATCCCGTCGTAATGATGCCTGAAAACCGTTTCGAATTCTCGCTTGTCAATCATCTGTTTTTACAGTCTTTTTCTATTAATACAATCGAACCTTCCGTTTTCCTAAGCAAAGATACAATTTTTTTTGAAATATCTTTGTTGTTATGCCAGAAAATGTTTATTTTTGCACAAAACTAAGAAGTATTCAATGATACTGGTATTCGGAGGTACGACGGAGGGCCGCAAGGCTGTGGAGGTGCTGGAGGAAGGCGGCAAGGCCTTTTACTACAGCACCAAGACGGGCGAGCAGGACATCACCTTGCATAACGGACAGCGCATTGATGGTGCACTGGACGGTGAGGCTATGCGAGCTTTCTGTCTACAGCACGACATCCGACTTATCGTGGATGCTGCTCATCCTTTTGCGTCGCAACTCCACCAAACCATAGTTCGGGTTTCTGAATCGCTCAGTATCCCAGCCATCCGCTACGAACGCATCTATCCACCTCGCGATCCCAGCATCACGTGGATAGACGACTACAAAGAACTCACCTCTCACCTTTCACCTCTTACCACTTTGTTAGCTACAACAGGCGTGCAGAGCATTTCTAAGTTAAAACCATTGGAGGCTGAAGGCATCAAGGTGTATTATCGTATTCTGAATCGTGAATCGTCAATAGCCCTTGCTCTCAAACAAGGAGCCAGCGAGGAACAGCTTTGCTTCTATGATGATCCCAACGACATTCCCGTCGATGCTGAGGCCATCCTGCTAAAGGAGAGTGGTCTCTCGGGCGGTTTCCCTGAAAAGGTGGAAGCCGCCAAAGCCCGAGGCATGCAGATCATCGCCCTAAAGCGACCAAACCCCTCTCCGTCTCCCCCGAGGGGGAGTGACCTAAAGCCTCCCCTCGGGGAGGTTTGGAGGGGGTCAGTCAACGGGCCTTACGGATTGCGGCGGGCAGTGGAGAAGTTGTTGCCGGAGTTTTATACCCTGCATAGCGGATTGACGACGGGAACGTGTGCGACGGCTGCGGCTGTGGGTGAAACGCTGCGACTGCTGAAGGGCGAGACGCCCGATGAGGTGCCTGTTATCCTTCCTAATGGCGAAACCATCAGTGTTCCCGTTGGTTTTGCCAACGGCTATGCCTATTGCATCAAAGAGGCTGGCGACGACCCTGATGTGACGAATGGGATTGAAATACGTGCGAGCGTGGAAGTGAATGAGATCACGGGGACGGTTCTGCGTGATCCAATTTTCGATGAAAATGGTATCATCAGAACCGTCCCCATGATCCAAGGCGGCGAGGGCGTGGGCACGTTTACTCTTCCAGGTTTCGACTATCCTCCTGGCGAACCCGCCATCAATAAAGCCCCTCGCGAGATGATTAGGAAGAATGTTCTAGCGGTGGTGAATCACGGGGACAGACCCCATGATCTTCGCTGCGCTGCTATCACAGGGGTCAGTCCCCATGATTCACTTTGTGTCACCATATCCGTGCCTCAAGGTGCAGAAATTGCCCGTCGCACCTTCAATCCTCGTTTGGGTATCGAGGGCGGAATCAGCATCATTGGTGTTTCAGGTATCGTCAAACCCTTCTCCGAGGAAGCCTTTATTGATAGCATCCGTAAATGTATGACGGTAGCACAAGCCTCTGGCGCTGAGCGTGTTGTCATCAATAGCGGTGGCAAGAGCGAACGTTTCGTCAAGGCACTCTATCCAGACCTGCCCCAACAGGCCTTTGTGGAATATGGTAACTACATTGGCGAGACGTTGAAGATAGCTCACGAATTGGACATCAAGGCGGTGACACTGGGCGTGATGTTAGGTAAAGCCGTTAAGTTGGCTGCGGGCCATCTGGATACCCACAGCCGCAAGGCCACGATGGATAAGGACTTTATCCGACTGATGCTTGCTGAAGCCGGCTGCGACATCGACATCAGCGACATCACGCTGGCTCGTGAAATCTGGGAAAAGCTGCCCTCAGAAAAACTTCAGACCTTTGCTAATACCATTATCCGCCATTGCGCAAAGCATTGCAGTCCGTTGCTGCCCAACGGCACCCTCACCATCCTGTTGATTGATGATGAGGGAACCATCTACAGTTTATAATCTGCTTCTGTCCGGATATCCGCTGAGGAAGTACCGATTTCGAAATGGATGCGACCTGTTTCGGGAATGAAGGCGTGAGCTTCTGGACTCCAGTAGGTCAAGTCCGCCTTATCAATGGCCAGCACGACATCGCGGCTCTCGCCAGCAGGAATCGTCACGCGCTCAAAGGCTTTCAGCTGACGCTTTGGATGTTCGACCTTCGACTCAGGATAGCTGACGTATAGCTGTACCACCTCGTCGCCATCACGACTGCCTGCATTCTTTACAGACACAGAGACATACACCTTCTGCTTGTCCTGTTTCTGCACCTTCGCCTCGCCATACTCGAAACGGGTATAGCTAAGTCCGTAGCCGAAAGGATAGAGCGGCTGTCCTTCGAAGTACATATAGGTACGGCCATTGCGGATGTCGTAGTCCATCATGTGGGGCAGATCAAGAATATCGCGAACCCACGTCTGTGTAGTGCGACCAGCAGGATTCACTTTGCCAAACAGCACATCGGCCACACCATGTCCCTGTTCCTGCGAACAATGGGTAACGTGAAGGATGGCAGGTAGATGCTCCTGACTCCAGTTGATAGCATATGGGAAACTGCTGACGAGCACCAACACGGTATTCGGATTGATAGCGTAGAGACGGCGAATCTCATCCTCATCGGGCAACTGCAGCGAATGACGGTCGTTGGCCTCACGACCATCTGAAGGCACGGGACAAACTTTCCACGTGCGATCAGTGCCATAAGGATGATTACCCGTACAGACCAATACCATATCGGCCTGCTTGGCAAGGTCTTCTGCGCGTCCGAACTGATTGTCAGGGGCATAGAGAATCTCGATGCCCTGTTCGCGACCAGACTCCTGCATAGCCTTCAGGATGGTATTCTCGTAAGGCGCCGTACCACTATACCAGTCGTATACAATTTTGTCTGCATAAGGGCCAACCACAGCAATCTTCTTCACCTTATTATTAATCGGCAACGTCTGGTTGTCATTCTTCAGCAGTACGATACTTTTGGCTGTCACTTCGCGAACGAATTGTTTCACTTCCTCGCGTTCATAAGGTGGCATAGCGGTAGAATCCTTGCCAATCTCGGCATAGGGACACTTGTCGTCGAGCAGGCCCAACTTCAGCGCCACATAGATATTGCCTTTGATGACGTTATCTATATCGGCTTCTGTGACCAGGCCCTTTTCTATCGCTTCCTTCAGATATGGCTGATAGCGGTCCAGGAACTGGCTTGTACCCGCCTTCACCACACCAGCAGCAGCCGTTGGGAAATCAGGGTAGTAATGATGAGCATTGACCAGCAGTGTGTAGGCTCCGCCATCGGTACAGATAATGCCGTTGTTGCCCCACTCGTTGCGGGTAATCTCGTTCAGACAAGGATGAACGGCCATCGGAATACCATTCCAGCTGTTATACGAAGCCATGAAGGCACGGCTCCCACCTTCAGTGATGCCTTTATAGAAAGGATAGGAGTAGTATTCACGGAACAAACGTTCGTCGAAGTTGCTCGATGTGGAATCGCGCCCGTCCTCATTACTATTGGCGAGGAAATGCTTCATCAGTGCGCAGGTTTTCCAGTAGCGTGCATCATCACCTTGCAAACCCTTCACCAACGCCACAGCAAGCTGCCCTACAAGATAAGGGTCTTCGCCATAGCTCTCTTCCGTACGACCCCATCGTGGATCGCGGGCCAAGTCGGCATTGGGCGCAAACACCACGAGACCTTTCCTGCGGGCGATATTTCCTTGCGCATACCAACGGACCTCCTCTGCCTCAATCTGTCCGATACGCTGTATGAGCGAGCGGTCCCACGTACACCCCATGCCATAGGCCTGTGGGAAGATGGTGGTGGGCAGGTCGTTAGGCACTTCCTTACCATCGACGGTCTTCACACCATTGTTGCGCGATGGACCGCCAAGCGCCAATCCGTGCAAGCCCTCGTAGCAACCAGTGATAGGCACTCCCAAACGAGGCGTCCCCAACATGGGCGACATCCACGTCATCTTTTCGTCGAGCGTCAGGTGCTTCAGAAAGAGTTCTACACGTTTGTCGTCTTTCAGTTTTGTGTTTTGAAAGTCATAAGGTTGGGCACTTGCTGTAGTCTTACTGAACAGCATGGCAATAGCAACGAGAAATAGTTGATAATGTTTCATAAGTTTAGTTTTTATAGTTTATTCTCCAATCTCGTCCTTACGGCGGCCAAAGATAACGGCAGCAATGACGGGAGCACCTACAAGAGCCGTCACACTGTTCACGGGCAGGGCACCCTCAAAGCCTGGCATGCGGGCAATGAGGTTGCAGACGAGTGCCAACGCTGCACCGCAAAGAGCCGTTGCAGGCATCAGAATGCGGTGGTCGCTGGTGCGGAAGATAGCTCGAGCCAAATGGGGCACCGCCAGTCCGATAAACATAATGGGTCCGCAATAGGCTGTCACGATGGCAACAAGAATTCCCGAGCTGACAATGACCAGCATGCGGGCCCGACGGATGTTCAGTCCCAGATTGGCGGCATAGCGTTCCCCCAACAGCAACAGGTTCATGGGTTTGACCAGCAGAAAGGCCAATGGCAACAGGATGCACATCAGTACCACAAAGAGCACCATCTCGTCGCCAGAGACACGCGAGAACGAGCCCAAGCCCCATACCACGAAGGCCTTCACGTCCTCCTCGGGTGACAGGAATTTCAGTACACCAATGATGGCGTTGGCCAAGTAACCAATCATTACACCAATGATGAGTAGGGTGACGTTGCCCTTCACCTTTTGGGAAATCCACACGATGAGCAGCATGACAGCCAGTGCTCCGACGATGGCAGCCACACTCATCGCTGCATCGCCCAGATAGCCTAATCGGCTTAATGCTACTCCTCCTATTTTGCCTGAGAGCAGCACCACGAAAGCCACACCCAAAGCCGATCCGTTGGATATACCCAATACCGAGGGTCCTGCCAACGGATTACGGAATACTGTTTGCATCTGCAAACCGCTGACCGCCAAGCCTGCTCCTGCGACAATAGCCGTCAGGGCCTGCGGCAGTCGACTGCTGAAGATGATGTTTGTCCAAATGACGTTCGAGTCGTCGCCCAACAATATCCCACAGACCTCAGCTATTGGAATCCTGACAGAGCCAAGAAACAGGTTGACAATAGCCAAGACAATGATGATTGTGAACAGTACGAGAAATAATGATACGCTCTTCATGTTTTTTCTTTAACAACGGATTACACGGATTTTACGGATTATAATAATCGTTACAAAATTCGTTTAATCAGTTAAATCTGTTGTTGTTAATAATTTGTAGTACGTGGGCTGATAATCCTTTTCCACCAGTTCCGGATGGAAGATGGCCACGAAGTCCTTCAGCAGTACGTCGGGCTGTACGGGCGATATCTCGTAGTAGGCCTGCTGCTTCATGTTGCAGTAGATGACCTTCTTCTCCTTATAGGCCTTAAACAGTTCGTTGCGAGGCTCTGAAGCTTTCAGCGCTTCGTACGAGAACTCACCAGGATAGCTGTTCAGAATGCGCCAGTAGTCGGCATTGGCAGCAAGGGCATACATCTTCTCGAACTCCATGTCCTCGCCACTGGTCTCGTCGTCGTTGATGACGTACTCGGCACCTGCATCGCGGAAGATCTGTGCCAGATAGTTCTTGCCACCTACCGCGTGCCAGTTGCCGTAGTGCATCTCGCCACTAAATACGGTGGGCTTCTGGCTTTTGGCTGTTAGCTCTTGGCATTTGGTTTTCAGGTCGTTGTAGCGTTGTTCGATACCTGCGAATACCTCGTTGGCTTCTTTCTCTTTGCCGATGAACATGCCCACGAACTTAATCCACTCAGCCTGTCCCAACGGGTCGAGTTCCTTGTAACCCAGATGGGGCACCAGCGTGATGCCTGTCTCCTTGATGGCATCGTAACCGCCGCGCTTGGAGGGTGAGATGAAGATGATGTCAGGATTGGCAGCCAGCACCATCTCTGTGTCGAAGTTTCCCTCCATGCCAATCTTCACGATACGGCCGTCCTTCACCCGTTGCAGGATATCCTTATTAAATAGGTTTTTTGTTCCTGTCAGTCCCTTCACCACGTCGTGTGCGTCGAGAATGGTGAAGTTCGACAGTTGTAGGGCCGTCATACAAATGGTATTCTTGATAGGTACACGAATCTTGGTGTATCCGTCGGGCACATCGATATCGTCAGCACTCACCAAAGCGAAGTGGTCGTTCTTGCCGACATCCACCAAATGGATGCCTGCTGAGTCGCGCACGCTGAACCCTGTGGCGTATTTCACCGTCACTGCTGCGATGGTATCTCCTGAGGTTGTTTCATCAGCTCCCTGCTGCTTGGCATTCTTGCCAGAACAAGCGCACAAAAGGGCCGAAATGGCTATCATCCAGATTGTTTTTTTCATCTCTGTCGTTTTTTTACTGGTTTCAGTTTGCAAATATACGAAATATTTCGTAATTTCGCCATCGAAATAACAAAAATCATGCGTACTTTTCAAATAGAACCCCTTAATACGTCGCTTCAGTCGGCTATCCAACAGAAAATCGACAACCTGAACAAGCCCAAAGGCTCGTTAGGTCGTTTGGAGGAATTAGCTCTGCAGGTGTGTCTCATCCAGCAGACGCTGTCGCCCTCGTTGGCGCATCCCTGTCACCTGTTATTGGGTGGCGATCATGGCATCGAGCGCGAAGGCGTCAGTGTGTCGCCCCGTGAAGTCACTTGGCAACAGATGATCAACTTCACCCGCGGGGGTGGAGGTGTAAACATGTTCTGTCGCCAGCATGGCTTTACGTTGCGCATCGTTGATGTAGGCGTCGACTACGACCTGTCGGCTGTCGAAGGCATCATCGACCGCAAGATAGCCCGCGGCACTCGGAACTTCCTTTATGAGCCAGCAATGACGGACGAGGAGTTCGACCAGGCGATAGAGGTCGGCGCCTCGCTGGTGGACGACTGCATAGCCGAAGGTTGTCGTGTGTTGAGCATTGGTGAGATGGGCATTGCCAATACGTCGCCCTCCAGCATTTGGATGCACCTGTTTGGCAATATCCCTTTGGCTGATTGCATTGGTGCCGGAGCCGGTCTCGACACCCCCGGCATCCGACATAAGTACGAAGTGCTGTCGCAGGCGGTTAATAATTGGAAAAGTGTGGCGGAAGCAAATTCTTCACTTCGTTATTTCGGAGGTTTCGAAATGATTACTGCCATTGGCGCCATGATGCGTGCAGCAGAGCAACACTTGGTAGTATTGATTGATGGGTTCATCATGACGGCGTGTGCCATTGCTGCCATCCGACTTTTCCCAGCCTCTCAGGATTACATGATTTTCACCCATTGTGGCGACGAGAGCGGACACCAGCGGATGTTGGATATCGTCAATGCCAAGCCCTTGTTACATCTGGGCTTGCGATTGGGCGAGGGAACGGGTGCCCTTTGTGCATTCCCCATCGTTGACTCAGCGGCGAGAATGATGAACGAAATGAACAACTTCGATAACGCGAAGATTACCAAATACTTCTAAGACGCAGGTTCCCTGTTCTTATTAATCTTCTCCAGACAGCATGCGGTATATCCTATCGATATCCACATGCTGTCGGACGTGTTCGGCCAGCTTGTCGTATTGCTCGTCCTTGAAGGCGCGTGGATCATGGGGACGGTTCTCCTGATATGTTGCGCAGCAATGTGGATCAGGAGAACCGTCCCCGTGATCAAGCAGGAAGTCAATGACAGGGGCATTGTCGAGGAAACCATGAATATAGGTGCCGATACAGTGGTCGGTTTGTAGGATGGCCTGATCGGTATCGCTGACGCCTTGGTGAATTTCGTAGCCCTGACACTCCTGGCCTTCGAACATAAACGTGACCTGTTGCGTGGTCTTTTCGGGAGTCATCGTCGTGTGGATAGGCAACAGACCTAATCCTGGCAGACTGGTGATGCTGCCCTCGATGCCTTCGGGGTCGTCGACGGTCTGTCCCAACATCTGGTAACCGCCACAGATGCCCACTACCATCTTGCCCTCGCGATGGGCACGCTGAATGGCCTGAGCGCAACCGTTGCGGCGCAGTTCCAGCAGGTCGTCGAGTGTCGACTTGGTACCAGGCAGAATGATGATGTCAGCCCGCTCGATGTCCGAAACGTTGTTCGTATAGAACAGGTTCACGCGTGGGTCGCGCTCCAATGTGTCGAAGTCGGTGAAGTTCGAGATATGACGCAACAGCACCACCGCCACATTCACCTTGCCTTCAGCTAGCTCGCGCTGTTTCTTTTCCAGACTCACCGAGTCTTCCTCCTCAATATGGATGTCTTTATAATACGGTACGACGCCCAGCACGGGAATGCCGCAGATCTCTTCCATCATCCGACGGCCCTCGTCGAAGAGCCGCATATCGCCTCGGAACTTGTTGATGATGATGCCTTTGATGAGTTTCCTGTCCTCAGGTGTCTGTAACATGATGCTGCCATAGACGCTGGCAAACACGCCCCCGCGGTCGATGTCACCCACCAGAATCACATCTGCTCTCGCGTGGCGGGCCATAGGCAGATTCACCAAGTCGGTAGCCTTTAGGTTAATCTCCGAAATGCTCCCTGCACCCTCCATCACGATAGGATTATAGCGAGCCGCCAAGCGGTCGAAGGCGTCGCAGACCTCTTTTCTAAATTGAGAATTGAGATTTGAGAATTGAGAATTATGATTACCTTTCTTCCAGTAGTCATAGGCATCTTTGTTACCGATGGGCTTACCATTCAGCACCACTTGCGAGGTATGGTCGGAGTTGGGTTTCAGGAGCAGCGGATTCATGTCCGTATGACAGGGGATGCCTGCTGCTTCGGCCTGTACGGCTTGGGCGCGACCAATCTCCAGCCCCTCAGGAGTGGCATAGGAATTGAGTGCCATATTCTGAGCCTTGAAGGGCGCTGGACTATAGCCGTCCTGCTTAAAGATACGACACAGGGCGGTGGCGATAATGCTCTTGCCAACATCGCTGCCTGTTCCTACGAACATGATGGGGTGAAGACCCTCCCCCGGCCCCTCCCTATGAGTGAGGGGAGTAGATAGATCCTGTTCTTGTGAGTAACTACTCCCCTCCTTTGCAGGGAGGGGGCTGGGGGTGGGTCTATACAGGTGGGTATAGCTTGCCAGTACGTTCTTATATCGGAATACGGGCGTGGGAACGGGTTCGCCTTTGGCATTATACACCTGAGTAATACTTTCTGGCACCTCGCTCAAGAACTGCGTATAGTGGAACTCATGGCCGCGATATTCTTTGCCGTCGAGTTCAAAGCGACGATAGCCCAATGATAATTTCCTGTCTGCCTGTCGGGCGGTGATAGAGTAGGGCAGTACGCCACACATGGGATAACTCCCCTCGTCGGTCACGATTCGCTCGCACAGATACATCATGCCGCCACATTCGGCTTGAATCCTTCCGCCTTTTTCTGCGTATTCCTTGATGGCTTTCCGACAGGCCTCATTCGCCACAAGAGCCTCCAGATGCTTTTCCGGATAGCCGCCAGGCAGATATAGTAAGTCTATGCCATCGAAACAAGGCACATCTTTTTCTGGGTCGAAGAAACGGACTTCTTTGAAGTCGTCTACAGTTTCTTGATAAAGAAAAGAGAACGATTCGTTATTCCGAGCTATTATCGCCCTTAGTCCGACGGCTTCGTACTCACAGTCCGACGGCTTCGTACTCACAGTCCGACGGCTTCGTACTGCCAGCGTGCTCAGCGCTTGCCAATCGACGTGCTCTTCTAATAGATGAATGAGCTCCTTGCTTTCTGCCTTTTCCGAGAAATCAAGTCCCAGATAGCGCGAGCCCTGTTCCAATGAGGCCTGCTTGGGCAGATAGCCAAAACATTCGACACCCACGTCCTCGCATACTTCTTGCAACATCTTGAAGTGCCGTTCGCTTCCCACCTTATTAAAGATAACACCAGCGATGTGTACGCCTTTACGGAAGTTGATAAATCCCTGCAACAATGGGGCCATAGAATAGGCTGCACTCTTGGCGTCTACCACCAGCACGATGGGAATGTCCAGTACACTGGCAATCTCAGCTGATGAGCCTTTTTCGCGATCATAGCCGTCAAACAATCCCATCATGCCTTCCACGATGCACACATCAGCATCTTGGCCGTAATGGGCAAACAACTCGCGGACGTGCTCGGGCGTTGCCATAAACGTGTCGAGATTGATGCTGGGCCTGTGGCACACCGCCTCATGGAACTTCGTGTCGATATAGTCGGGTCCGCATTTGAACGGTTGTACACGATAGTCCTTCTCCGTCAGCAACGCCATCAGTCCCCGGGCAATCGTTGTCTTGCCTGAGCCACTCGTGGGTGCTGCTATGATAAAGGCTGCGATTGAGCGAGAAGAGTCGGAACTTGTTTCGACTCCCGAGCGTGAGCAGGCTCGACCGCAGGTCAAAGCTGGTTTCATCGTCTGCAAAGTTACGAAATAAATCTCAAATTAGTATGGCTGTGCGATAGAAAAGTTATTCTGGCACATAAATAATCTGTCCGTTCTCCAACTGATAGGCCGTGCCCAGACGTTTGCCCTTCTGACCCATGCCGTCAGTAGTCTCGCCACTGGCCTTGTAGGTCTCAATCTCGCGACCTTTCTTCTGGATAATCTCCATGTTGTCCTGGCCCGGATTCTTCACGATGGTAAAGTCCTCCTTGCCGAAGATCTCCGACATGTTCATGTGCATCACCATCGCCACCATCAGCGATACGGCAAAGACCATCGCCACGTCGAACAGGTTGACCACCACGCTCAGCGGGTCGTCATCGTCTACTTGCAACAGCGTGCTTCTACGTTTCCTTCTCATGGTGCTGCAAATTGGTTTGTGCTTCGTATTCCAGCCGGCTGACGTCGATGGCATACCAGCGCGACTTCAGCTGCTGCGTAAACAGTCCCACGACGGAGATGACCAGACCCACGACGGTGGCCGAGAATACCACCTGCATGTTGTAGGCCATACCCGAGATGTCGCCTGTCGACAATCCTACCAACGCTGGCGACATCGAGATCAACGTACCGATGAGGCCCAGAACGGGCCCCAGCTTTGTCAGGAGTCGCGAGAGGTTCACGTCCTTCGCCGCCTCGGCTTCCATCTGTGCCGTCAGATAGTCGGCATAAGCTTCGTCGGACTCGTGGTCGGCCAGCAACTTGCGATACTTGTCATAGAGCGGTGTGTGACCATCCCTCCGTCGGGTCATGTACTGCATGTAGGTGGTAACCAATAGCACCAGCGACCTGATGAAGAAGAAGATCAACAGGATGACGTCAGGGATGAGCAACAGATTGGCTATCCCGAACAGGGCTTTTGAAATGTATTCCATAATGATGTTTTGTTGAGTCATGGGATATACCGTCACCGTTTGCTGGGCGGCCATAAGACACGTCAGACACAGCACGGCGGTAATGATGATATGGAGGAAACTGCGGTCAGCGTGTTGTGGCAGCAGCCACGCCATTGCTTTCGACAGCAACCACAGCGTCACCGCCACGCCGACGGCTAACAACAGTCCGGTGGTTTGGAATCCGACACCCGTCAGGGTAAACAGCATCTGACAAAGCACGTAAAAGGCTACTGGCATGATGAGCAGGCCCGGATACCAGCGCAGACGGCTGAGCAGCGCGTCGAGGATGCATACGACGGCTACGTTCTGAAGAATCGTCGTGTCGTGCAGCCACCCTTCCACCTGTGGTTTCGACAGGTTTACCGCATAGTCGGTCATCAGCCATACGACGATGCCGACAACGATGCAAAACGCCATCTTCAGCCAGTTGTTACGCCATTGGCTGAGTCGCAGTGCCGTTTGTAGCACGACTAACAGGATGAGGGTGTCAGCGACGATTTCCATTTCTCAGACGCAGATAGATGATAATCGCCAGGATCAACGACAGGATGATGACTGCCAGCCAGATGGGCGTGTGGTTAGTCGACGGCTCGTCGCTATCGTTGACGCCTTGTTTCTCCAATACCGTCGCCTTGCCGCCCGCTTGTCCGTTCTTGACCAAAGCCATCTGACGGCTATACCCCTGGCGGGCATCGGCAGGTAATTTTCCCTCGATGAATGCTTGCAGCTGTGTGTTGTTGCACACGAAGTCCGTACATGCCGCACCGCTTTCCTTCGTTACTTCCGCATGGAGTTCGGCCGTCTGGCGCAGTTGTGCTTCCGTCGGCTTCCAATAGCCCTTGCGGGCACTCTCCAGCATCGTTGCCGTCATGGCCTGATAGGCTGCCGGGTTCTTCTGCTCAAAGTATGCACGAATGCCCAGCTGCTGGTCATCCTTGACGTACATCCGATACAACTCGTCGTAGAGGTTTTTGTCGAGTGCCGTCTCTCTGGTCACGCTCCACCCGAAGATGTTGCGGAACGTCTCGCCAAACATCTGTGCCGTACCCTCGTCGCCCTTCATCCTCTCGCGGACGAAGTTAGGATTCAGCAGCGTCGTGCGTACCTCGATGTCGATGGCCTCCTTCAGCCCCTGCACCCTGCGGTTCTGGCGGTTACGGTAGTCGGCCATCATGGCGTCGGGCTCTTTACCCGTCAGCGCCTTGACAGTCATCGACAGTCCGCCTGTAAACTCATAGACATGATCCAGCGAGATGGGTCCCCACGTGTTGCTCTGTCTGGGCTGGACGGTGATGTCCGTCCTATTAAGTGCGGCCACAAACAACTCGCGCTGCATCACACCCCAATGGGCCTCGTCGCCGTAAGCAGCACACATGTTATTCAGGTATCCGTCCACCAGCTCGCTCTTCTCGCTCCATGTGCCACTGCGCTCGATGTAGTTCATCATGCCTGTGCTGTAGCCGTTGTTTACGGGTCCGAACACACGCAGCGTGGACAGCTCGCGGGCCCGCTGTGGACTAATGCCCTTGTCGATGAGTTCTCGTTCCTGCGACAGCGTCCCCTCGCGGACGAAATTCTCTCCTTCCTCTTCTGCCGAGACAAGTTGGATGGCCTCGGTGATAAGTTTCAGACGCGAGTCGGCAATGTCGCGCAACTGTCCGCTGATCTGCACCATCACGTCGATGCGCGGACGGCCCAGTTCACTGGCTGGCACCACGCGCAGACTACCGATGCGTCCCTGACTGTCGCGCTCCGGCTCTACGCCCAGCATCCACAGCGCCTGGGCTATGGTGGCACCGCCTGTGGCAATGAATTCGCCTGCCCAGAATGTGTAGCTCACCTTCCGGGGATACTCGCCTCCGTGTTTCTTCTTGTATGTTTCGAGAGTTTGTTCAGCCAACCGCTTACCATCCTCCCACGCCTGTGGGTCGGGGGTGTTGTCGGGGTTGATGCTGAACATGTTTCTTCCCGTCGGCAACACGTTGTCGTTCAGAATGGGGTCGCCACCGGGAGCCGGGGCTATGCTGCCGCCATTCAGCGCACGCACCATGTTGTCGAGCTCTGCTTGTGTCGATGCCGCCAGCAGCTGCTTGATGCGAGGCCACTCCGACGGATTGTTGTTCATGGCGCGAGCCGTCTGGCTGAGCTGTTCCTCGGTGTAGGGCTGTCCCAGCGTGTAGTAGGCTCCCTGCATCTTCTCGTTCATCAGCTCCTCCAAGTGCGCGTCAATCAGTTCCAGTTCCTCATGGCTATAGGGCTTGCTAATGATGCTGTCCAACGATAGCACGCGGTGGATGCCCTCCTTCACGATGCGTTCCTTCAGCGTCGACAGCTTTTGTCCGCTCAGCGCCTTGTGCAGATCATTGTGCAGCGCGGCATACTTCTGTCGCATGCCGCTCTCCGCATAGGGCGGGGTGAGGTAGGTCAGCAAGACGGCATTCGAACGGCGCTTGGCAATAATTGCCTCACCGATATTGCCCGTCGTATAGTAATAGAAATGCGGCGTCGAGCCAATCAGTTGCAGACTCCAGTCTTCGCGGCGCATACCGGCATCGCGCCCTGGCGTATACTCCAGATTGCCGTGTGTGCCGAAATGTATCAAGGCATCGGCCTGGAAACCCTTCTGCACATACAGATAAGGTGCCAGATAACTGTGTGGTGGAGCCACCTCTGCTCCATGCACCAACTTGAAGTCGTCGTCGCCGAGTGCGGGACGGGGCTGGGGAAACAGCAACACATTGCCATACCGAACACAGGCCATGGCGATGCTGTCGCCCCTCGACAACAGTTCTCCCGGGGCCTCGCCATAACGGCTGACCACCTCCTGATATTTCTCTGCAGGCAGCACCTCCTTGGCCCATTGCTCATACTGCTGACGGCCCAGCCACAACGGATGACCTTTCTGCATATACTCCTCCTGTGCCCCCTTGGCGTATGAACCGAGCACGATGCCCTCCGTCTTCACCTGACGGGCAAAGGCGTCGAGTGTTGCCGGCAGTCCGTCTACACGATAGCCCTCCGACTGCAGCCGCTTCAATAGGTTATACAACGACGGTATCACCTCCATGCCGCTGGCCAGCAGCGCATCCTTTCCAGGACGTTTGAAATAGCCGATGGCGATGCGTTTCTCGCTGTTCTTCTTCGTGCGGAGCGACATGGTCCGCTGCACATGCTCGCAGAACATCTCGCAGCGTTCCACCTCGGCGGTGTAGATGTGATAGCCCCGCTCGTCGGAGTTCTGGGTGGCAATACACCATGGTGCCGTACCGCCGTCAATCTCGGGAATGACGATACGGGCATTCTTCGACCCGCTGCTCATCGGGATGTCGGCATTCATCCATTCGTCGTGGGTGGCCGACAGCGGGAAGGGACAGAACAGCGCGACGTTCTTCTCCTGCATCCACTGGATGAGCGTGTCGTTGCCCAGACGTCCCATGGCCAGAAACACCACCGCGTCGGGTTTCAGCTGTTTCAGCATCTTTTCACGCTTCTTGCCCATGCCCGCCATCGGGTACACGTTCATGCCCCGCTGGGTGAGCATCGTAATCAGCGTGTCGACGTGCTGGCGGTTGCCCTCCATGGGGAAGGAAATGCCCGATATCAGCGCCAGCGTCGGACCATCAGGATGATAGAGCTTCTGTTCTTTCAGATACTGCGTCAGTTCCTCGTGTGTCTTGAAATACTTGCCGTATTGCCGATGGTAGAACATGTCCTTCGGTACCTCCACGGGCGGCTCTACCTCCTGGTCACCCCAGCGCTGCGGGGTGGCGATATGGCGCAGGTAGCGCAGTCCGTTGCGGTAGTTCTGACGGTTTTCATTGTCGAAGTATCGTTGCAGGGTTTCTATCTGTTCGTCGCTGAGGTTGTGGTTCTCCACGAAGTCGCTGGTGCGCAGCGCCTTGGTGAATACCGGCACGCCTTTCTCGGCCACACGCTTCACTTCGGCCACCTGTTCGTCGGTAAGGAAGATGCGGCGGGCAAAGATGATGATGGCGTCGTAGTCGTCCAACTGCTGCATCTCTTCCGTCTCAATGCATTCCACCTCGATGTGGCGCGAGTCGTTGTTCAGCGTGAAGTCTGCCTGTTGTGCTTTCAGAGCATTAACAATCAGGATGCGTGTGGGTTGCATCCAATGGCAGTAGGCCGCATAGCCGCCTACTGCCAGTAAGAGTATGAGGATCAGTAGAAAAAAGTACTTTCTCACTTTTTTACCTTTTCAATATACAGGTCCTGTATCTCGGGCACCTCGCCCAGTCCCTCGATGGCCGTGCCGACGGTCAGTCCCTCTTTCTCCAGAGCTTCCTTCCATTCCACGGCGATGTCGTTCGACGCATGGTCGCCAGCCACGAAGAGCAGCGGCACCAGCGTCACCTTCTTGGCTTTCTGCGCCTTCAGCTTGGCCAGCATTGTCTCGTAGGTGGGATAGCCCTCGATGGTGGCTACATGGTAGTTGCCGTGTCCCTGAGCCTCCAGCATATAGTCCAGCTGACTGTAGAGTGCCGTCGCCGGACCCTCTGTGCCATGTCCCACGAACACCACATGCTCGCGCTTCTTGGCATCGGCTGCATGGCGCTTCACCAGGATGTCGCAGACGTGTTCCGCATCCTCTACGGTGTAGAGCAGCGGCGTACCGATGCGGATCTCGTCGAAGAACGGGCGCACCCGCTCCACGTCACGGCGCAGCATGTCCATCTCCTTGCCGTCGATGATAAATGAGGGCTGGACAATCAGCTTGCGGTAGCCCTCGCCTCTCAGCTTCAGCATCATCTCCTGTGCGCTCTGCTTCTTGATGCCACGCTCAGCCAGCCGCTTCATCACGATACGCGACGTGTAGGCCTCGGCAAAGTCGTATTGCGGGAATGCCTCGCGCACCTTCTGGTTGATGGCATCGATGGTCTTCTGGCGCGTCGCATCGTACGTCGTACCGAAGTGCACCATCAGCAAAGAAGTGTCCTGTGCCCGGCAGGTTGCCGAACACAGGAGCACTAACAAACTTATATAATAATACACGTATTTCATCTCACCACGAGATTACTTTTAGTTTTCAAACAATCGAATCTGGTCGAAGTAGTAGCCTGGGGCAATGCTCAGGCCCTTGGTAACTTTGCCTGTGGCGACATCGTAGAAATAGACGGTCTCACCGTCGGCATTGCTGACACCGAAGTAAGCACGGTTCTCCTTGGCGTTGTAAACGGCACGCTGCGAGAAGCTACCGGCACTATAGGGCAGATCGGCACCTTCATACTGGATGGGAGTAGCGGTCTTTGCTGTCAGGTCGACGATAGAGTAGTAGTAAGCCTGGTCCTGAATGCCGGTTCCTGCCTCATTATCGCCGGAATAGGCCAGTGCCTTGCCCGAGCCGATGTAGAGCACGCTGACAATCTTACCCTTTGCATCGGGGAAGGCATTGTAGCCGTCCTCGAAGTTAAACTCACCCTTCTTGATGCGCACCAGACTGCCGATGTTCTTCTTGTTGACACTGCTGAAGACCGACAGGTAGAGGTTGTCGTTATCGTCGAAGAACATGAAGTTCTGCATCAGCTCACCATAGGCAGAGCCCTGCATCTCGGCAGCCACGGGGAAGACATTGTCTTTCTCGACAGCCATCGTCTCGGGATTGATGACGGCAATGTGGAAGTTAGACTCCTTGGTGGCGGTACGGCCTGAACCCTTCTTGCTGTAGAAGAAGTAGAACAGCTTTTTGTCGCTCTTGCGATAGGTCAGCAGACCACTGGTGGTAAACGAGTCGTAACCGTCAGCCAGACTAATGCCCAGCTCGCCCTCGTCCAGAATGGCCATGCTGTTGCTGTTCAGCTTGGTCCAGACAATCTTGTTGGCCTCACCGTTGGCAGCCATGACAATCAGCGTGGTGTCATTGAGCCATGCGTGGGTGTACTTACGCGACGCATAGGTGTTCTTCTGGAAGGGACGCTCACGGACGACTTCCAGCTTGTTGTTCTTAATCTGCAGCTTGGCAAAGCGGTCGGCAGAAACGGGAACCTGATACATGTACTTCGCATCGTAGATGTTCTCGATGGTGTAGTCGGTGATTTCGATACCTTTACCTTTGAAGTTGACGGTCATGTTGGGGTTTGTCAGCGAGTCGACGCTCATCGTCAGGTGAGTCTCTTGCGAGGCCATGCCGCCATGCTTGCCGACGGTCACCGTCAGGTCGTAGTGGTAAGTCACCTCTGGAATGGGCTCCGGCTCGGGAGTCTTTTTCTCGTCATCGTCCTTTGAACACGCAGTGAATGCTGTGGCCAGCACCAAGGCTGCCATCAGCGAATGGAAAAATGTAATCTTTTTCATCTTAATTTAAAAATTTAAGTCGTTATTTCGTTATTACGTTATTTCGAGTTATTGCAACAGCAGCCTGAACTTCACAAACAGCGATCGGCCGGGTTTCTGCAGCTTATAGTTGTCATATACCGTCTCATCCAGCAGGTTCTGACAGTCCAGCGACACGCTGTAGCGGTTGTTGTGCCACGAATAGGTGGCGTTGGCACCCACCAGATTCTTCTCTGGTATGCGGGCTTTGGTCTCAGGCAGTCCGTAGGCTTCCCACGACAGGTAGAACCAATGTACCCATTGATAGTCCACACCCAACTGCAGACGGTCGTCCTTGCTCAGCAGGTCGGTGAACTGGTAGCGCGCCTCGGCCGATGCAAAGAGCCACGGACGGTTGGGCACGTGGTTGTTGAACGTCACCGAGGGCTTGCCGTCGTCCTTGAACTCCTGACGGTCGCGGGCGTCCTGCCACGACATGTTTGCCACGACCTGCAGCCGTTTGTTCCAGTCGTAACGTACCTCACCCTCCAGGCCTTTGATTCTCACGGCGGGTTGGTTGGTATATTGCAGGTAGCCCTCGTCGTCTGAGATGGTCGGCTGGATGTAGTTGTCAACATAGCGCAGGAATCCGTTGGCCTCGTAATACAGGCTGTGCAAACCGTTGCGGAACGTTCCGAACACACCGACGTTCAGGTTGTTGCTCTCCTCGGGTTTCAAGGCCGTATTGGCATAGATGGTCGTTCCGTTGCCCAGCAGTTCACGGGCCAGCGGCAGTCGCACGCTATGCTCGTAGCTGGCTTTGACGGCCAGCGAGGGTGCTACCTCAAACCTTGTTCCCAGTCCGCCGCCCAGACTGTTCTGCGTGTTCGATCCCGCCATGGCCTTCGATCCAGTGATGAAGTACAGGTCGGTCTGTTCTATCTTCAGGTGGTTCACGTAGTCTTTCAGGAAGAAGGTGTTCTGCATGCGGTTGTTCAGAAGCGACTGGTTATAGGCCAGTCCGATGACGTGTTTGACAAACACATCGTTCGATGGTACAAATGCGTTGTCTACCTCGTCCCAGCGCTCATTACCCGTACGGTTCAGCGAATAGCTGAGGTTCAGCAGGTGCTGCTCCGACAGCTGGTAGTTCAGGTCGGCTTTGAGCAGCGTCAGCGGGCGCTTGGTGTGTCGACGGCTGAAGGCACGGCCGTTGATTTCGTTGCGGTCGCTGCGAATCCAGTCACCGTTCCAGTCGTACTTCCGGTGGGCGGTGTCGGTGACCAGCACATGGTCCCAGGTGTGCGACAGCGACATGTTGGCTGTCAGGTCCTTCAGCAGGAAGTCTTTCTTTCTGTAGTTCACGCCCACGCTCCAGGCATCGCTCCGCCGGTCGGCCATACCGATGACGTGGCTCTGAACCTGACTGGTTTGCAGGTCTTTGTCCACCTTGTGATACGACAGGGTGACGTAGCAGTCGTCAGCCCACCACTTGTCGCTGACACCGACTTCCAACTGTCCCAGCAGCGACAGGTAGTCGTCGTGGAATCGGCGGCGCTCCTTGGGCAGGTATCTGCCGGCAGCCTCGTCCCACACCTCGACGTCTTTCATCATGTAGTCGTTCTTCGAGTAGTTGATGCCGAACGTCGGACGGATGGTCAGCCCGTTCTTCAGCACGTACTGAGCATTCAGGTCACCGCGGTGGGTGTGGTACGACCCCATGCCGTACGACGCGTCCAGATAGTTCGTCCGCTTCCTGCTGGTCACGATGTTGATGGCACCGCCCAGGGCGTCCGAGCTGAGCCACGTGGGCACCACGCCCTTGTATATCTCGATGTGGTCTATCAGGTTCACGGGCAGATTGGCCAGCGTCACCTCCGAACCCTTTGTGTCCAGGGGTACACCGTCCAGAAAGTAGCGCACCGCATTGCCCGACATGCCGTTAATCGACAGGTCGAAATCCGAACCTACGCCGCCCTCCTCGCGGATCTTCACACCGGCCGTACGGTCTACGATGTTGTTCAGGTTCGACAGTGAACCGATCATCGAGTGCACGTCGATGGCATTCACCGAGTAGGCGCCCTCGCGCAGCTTCTGCGTCTTCGACTTGCCGACGACCGTCACATTGTCCAGCGCCACGGAGTCCTGCATCTGACTCTTACGCTGCTTCTGCGATTGTGCCGACAGCGGCAGGCTAAGGGCACATGGCACGAATGCCATCACCAGCAGTCCTAACAGTCTTCTTGTCATTCTTCTGTTCATCTCGTTTCTTCTGCTCAGCCCTATTCCCGGGGCCTCCGCGTCCGTTTCATCTGTCAACTGTCAATTGTCAACTATCAACTGTCAACTCCCTTGGCAGGTTTCCTGGCTCTCTCCGAAAAGTCCACCTTCCCAACAACTAAATGAAGAATGAAGAGTGAAGAATTTGCTACCGCTTTGGTAATCATAATTCTCAATTCTCAATTTTCAATTCTCAACTCGTCCGTCAGTGGCTTCCTTTGGACTTTCCATAATGGAGATTACAGTAGCGGGTACTGCTCAGGATTCACACCTGATTCCCTTTTCATGCGCCGGTGAAACACCAAGCACATCACCAAATCGGCTGCGAAGGTACGAAAAATCGAGCAAAATGCAAAAGAACAAGCTATAAAAATGTGTTAAATTGCGTAAATATATTTTAGTTTAAAAAAGATTTCGTAACTTTGCAGCATAATTAATAACCTAAAAATATTCTGAAATGAACAAGAACGAAAAATTTGTCATCACAATCAACCGCGAGCTGGGCTCTGGCGGACGTACCGTAGGCAGTAAGCTGGCAGAGAAATTAGGTGTTAACTTCTACGACAAGGCACTCATCAAGGGCCTGCAGGAGCACTATCATCTCACTACCGAAGAGATTGAGAAAATCAAGGGTCGCAAGCACAATTGGTGGGGTGACGTTCAACGCCTCATGCAAATCGCTCCCAACATGACCACAGGATACTATGTCCTGCAGCAGGGCAACGAATCAGACCGTATGACAACCGATGAGATGTTCCAGACAGAGACGATGATTCTGCAGGACATCGCTGCCGGCGAATCGTGCGTGGTGGCCGGTCGCAGCGGCTTCCATGTGTTCCGCGACCATCCCAACCACCTGAGCATCCTCATCCAGGCTTCTATGCCCGCACGCATTGAACGTGTCGTCCGCAAGCAGAACGTCACCGAGGATGAAGCCCGTAAAATCATTGAGAAGATCGACCAGATGCGCGAGAACTACGTGAAGAAGTACACCAACACCTCACGTTACGACACCCGCAACTACGAGCTCGTCATCACGATGGACCGATTGACCGAGGACGATGCCGTCAATATCATCATGGACTATATCAACTGTCAGGCTTAATATAGCGCGGAAATCCGCTTACAGACAAGGCTGCATTAAAAAAAAGAAAAACTTTCTCGCGCGTACGTACGTGAACTAAAATTTCCAGAATAGTTCCTGTACGTACGCGCGAGAGTTTTTCAAAATATCCCTATAGATGAACAAAGATGCTATTAATTGTCATAATTGCTACTATTAATTCCTGCAATTGTTACTATTAATTCCCGCAATTACTACTATTAATTCCCACAATTACAAGATCACGGTAAGCCATCATTTTCCTGTAAATCAACAGGTTAAACCATATGGCGGAGGATTTTCTAAGAATCCGAACAATGATGATTTGCTCGGATTCTTAGGTGTATAGAGGCCGTTATGTGTGGCGTTACTCGTCGAAGAGCAGTTCCTGCATCTCCTGGAATTCGGGGCTCATGGAACTGCCGGGGGGCTGCGGGTCATCCATATGGTAGCCGTCACCGCTACCGCACAGTATCTGCCGTACTGCTATCTCTATCGCCTCCATCGAGGGCTTCATATATTCTTTTTTCATAATGCTATTAATATTTTTGAAGTTATCGCTTCGCTCGAAGTTAGCGAAGTTAACGAAGTTAAAGACATTAGTTTTGCCTTTGAATTTACCGCGCCCGAAAGTGTTGTCGTTAACTTCGAGCGTAGCGATAACTTCGTTAACTCCGTTAACTTCTACCATTACTTAATCATTACCTTTTTGCCATTTACGATGTAAAGTCCGGCCTTAGTTGGCTTGCCGTCCAGCTTGCGTCCGCTCAGGTCATACCATTCCCTTCCATATAGGGAGGGGCCGGGGGTGGGTCTGATGCTTGTCGTCTCGTCATCATACACCCACGTGAATCCTGCCGCATTGCTGGTCAGACTGGCCGTGGGCAGTGAAAGGTACGCCTTGTTGGCGCCGATGGCTCCAGCTGCAGACAGCGTGTACCAGTCGATGCCGTACTTGCCGTTGGCGAGGATGAAGTTCGTGTAGTCACCGTCGGTCTGGTTCACCACGGTCGCAGCGTCTGTCACGCCGTGCAGATAGTTCGTCGCGGGTGCGCTGGCATTGGTGGCGACGGGGATGGTGAATGTCGTGCTGGCCGTACCCTTCAGCAGCAGACCGGTACTGGCAGGTACTTTCTCAACGGAACTCAGCGTCAGCGTGCTGCCACTGAAGTCACTCACGATGTAGGCCGTCAGCTCTGCATTGTCGGTGGTAGAACTCTTCTGGCTGAAGTCGAGTGCCTCCGTGCTGGCGTAGGTCATGATGCCGCTGGCGTTCATGACTACGGTGACAACGGTGGCCGTCCACTGGGCGCTGATGGTCACGTCGTTGGTGGGCATCGTGAAGGTATAGACGCCGCTGGTCTCGGTGACGTCGACGTCGTTATTGTTGGCATCCTTCACGCTATAGTTGTCAAAAGTGTAGCCCGTGCGGTCGGTGTGGCTGAGCGTGACTTCGGTGCCAGCAGTGAAATAGTCAGTGCCATGGTAACTGGTGGCAGCCGTTGCCGAAACATCACAATAGCCATCGGTGGTGATGGTAAAGACCTGCGTGCCTTGGGTGCAGTTGCCATCAGGTGAGCCGAATTGAGGATGGACATAGTAGCCATTCGTGACGGTCACTTTGCTGTTGTCGATTGTTGCCATTGGGTGGAAGTTGGTGACATTGGTATAGGTGCCTATCTCTAAGCAATTGGCAATAGTTATCTCATTACCGCTTTGGGCTCTATAACTGCCCACCATACCTGCCGCATGGGTGCCTCCATTGATACTGCCGGCGAAAACACAATTACTGATTGAATTAGTACAGTTTCCAGTTGTTATTCCCACCAAACCACCGACGGACGTACTGGCGGCGGTGATGTCTGCCGTAACAATAATATTCTCCAGTGCACATGGGGCTCGGCCGCCACCAAAACATCCCACCACAGCAGCACAATAATTATTAATATTATCGTTTCCACTATCAATGATGCTACCGGCAACGGTCAGGTTTTTAATGGTTATAGTATTATGATTCCAGGCAGTAGTTTGATTATTCCCAGTTTTACCGAATAACCCCTTTCCGCTGACGTTATTCATGGTGATGGTATGGTAGTTGCCGTTGAACGTACCTTGGAAGTATTGTACAAACGGAGTTCCCTGTGTAACGGTGATGTCACGCTCCAGGTCAATATATTGGTCAACGAAAGTGACTCCGCCGTTGACCTTCCTGACGAAGATGTCCCACTCGTCGGTGCTGCCGATGAGGTAGGGGGCTTCGCTGGTGCCGCTGCCCCGGAGTCCTTCCTGAACCACAAAGGTCTGCGTCAGCGATCCCGTATAGTTGCCCTTGCCCGTAACCGTCAGCGTATAGGTGCCGAGAGCCGTGACGCTGGCGACTGCTTCGCTGCTGCTGTTCGTAATGACGGCATCGTAGTCAGTTCCATTGGAGAGCACCGTGCCATTGACTGCCTCCACGCCATAACTGATGTCGATAGCGTTTCCTCCATCATAAAGATAAACACCTTTAAGCCCGGTGATTGTTCCGAAGTCGAGGTTGCTGACGTCTTCGAACTGAGCGCGGGCGGTCACGTCTTTGACAGGCATCGCAAAGCGGTATTTGCCGTCGTCGGAGCGCGCCACGGTGTGGTCGCTGCCATCGTTGTAGACGACCCTTTCGACGAATTTGCCCTCGTTGGGTGTGACGGTCAGGGTGACGGTCTCGCCATATTCGGCAGTCTGCGTATCGCTGGTCACCGTACCGCCATCTGTCTGCTGGATGCTGACGGACTTCTTCTCGCCGGCCTTGAACACCGTTACCAACAGTTCATAGTCACTCCTATAAGTCGCGTTACCAAAACTATTACTAGGTGTTGTGTATTTCAATTTGAGGCTCTGTCCGCTGCTCGCCGTAGAGACTGGCGTACCGCTCATATCGTTTTCAACAATTGCAAGTTGAGTGCTCCCCGAGGTTCCGTCATAGACCTTGAATGTGCCTACCGCCTTTACAATACCCGTCACTTGGAGCCTATAGCCAGTCGGCGCAGTGAGCGTAAGGGTTGATGTGCCTTTTTCTTGTGTGCTGTATTCTGCATCCTTGCCCACGGGGTCATAAATTTTGAATGCGCTGACACCATCGGGAATGGTGATGGTCTTGCTATTCTTTACCTCTGGCATCTTCGGCTCATTCATCGTGCCGGTACACGTCACGTTGGCTTCGCCGATGAATGCGTAAGAGTCGCCCACGTTATTGCTTGCGACAAATGCTTTGCCAAAGCCGATATTGCCGTTTGCCTGTACGGTGCCTTGCTCGATGCAGATAAGCGGACAGGTGAGTGTTCCACTTTCAGAAGTGGCACCGTCATTATAGCCTGTGCCGATGGCGGCAGCGTTGTCAGACCCACGCGTAGCAGTCACTTGACCGCCTTTGATGCTGATGGTCTGCACCGTTCCACATTTGCCACCGCCGATACCCGCAGCACCTGCACCGCCTGTGGCGTTAATAGTGGCGTTATTGATGGTGATGCTACCCGTAACATTGTTGATATAGGCCATGCCACCCCAACCTGTATCGGTAGTGAAGGTTCCACTGTATTCACTGCTACCGATACCTGCAGCGCCTCCAGCGGGATCGTAATACTGATGCCAAGTGCCACCTTGTGCCGTGATGGTGCCGCCATTGATGGTGATTGCTCTACGGAGAAATGGAGTTTTAGGAGCTGTTTTCTCCTTTAGCTCCTGGGCTCCGTAGAATTATTGTCTTTTAATGTATTATCCGTAGAATTGATGTCCTCGGTGGCGTTGGTGCCGGCCTCGATGACAGAGCCGTAGTTCGTCAGGGCGTAGTAGATGTAGCAGAACACGGCGATGCCGAGGGTCATGAGGATGATGTAAGGCCACTGCCCGGTGGGGAAGGCAGCGGTGACCACGATGCTGCCCAAGCCGAAGATGACGATGAGATGGCAGCTGATGCGGATGGAACGCTGGAAAACGATGACTCCCGAACGGTTCTCGTCGGTCCACCAACGGGCGTTGCCGTCGCTTTGGGGCAGACGCTTCGTCAACGGGCGCACGCGAATGAGGGTACTATAGAATATATAAGAAATGTATAGCGCGTGCGCGAAGAAAATGAGGAATGAGAACTGAGAACTGAAAACTGAGAACTGAGAACTGACGGTGGTCCAGTAGGCGATGAGGCCAACGGTCAGGATGCTGATGTCGCGGACGACGACGCGGCGGGTCAGATAGGATGGGTTGAGCAGCGAGATGTGGCTCCATCCGAACAGTACGGCGGCCACGTGGAAGTAGCTGACCGACAGCGCTGAAGCCCCTACGGGCCACTCTGTGCGCCACCCCAGCTGGCTGTGTGCCACGAATCCTGCTGCGAAGATCAGGTAGCAGAGTGCAGTAAATAACCTTGAGCGACGATAGACGATGTAGTCGTGGTAGCTGCTGTTGCCATCCAGCAATGAGCACCCCATCACCACATTGGCAGCAGCTGCTATCAATAAGGTGATGTGGTATAATCCTTGCTCAATCATTTTTTTTGTTGTTTTTTTAATGGTGTGGTCTATGGCCGACCAATCGTTTCTTGTATTTTCGAATGCAAAGGTATGAATAAAGTTTTAAATGAGGTGTACAAAAACACGCAATGGTGTACAAAAATGAAGAATCAGGTGTACAAATTGTGAGAATTTGTACACCCTCCTTCCGATATTCTTTTCCCGATGAAATGGATGATTTTTGATTGGAAAGGTCAAAAAAGATGCGAATGATTTAAAAAAGACGGATTTTTCTTTGTTTTTACGCTTGATAATTCGTAATTTTGCCCCCGGAAAACGAAAATGGTTGGATGATACCCATTGAGCATATCCAGTTTGCGGCCATCACGTTGACGGGTTTCCTTACTCTGATGCTGGTGTTTATGCTTCCCATGAGAGGGGAAGGTGGACAGGTGTATAACCGTTCGCGGTGGATTATGGTGGCTGGTACGGCGTTGTTGCCCGTACAGTTTCTGTTGCAGTACACGCTGCACTTCCGCCAGATGGGTGTCGAACCAGCCGTATTGGTCAATCTGCTTTTCTTTATTCCCACGGCATGGCTCCTTGGTCTCGCCATTCTTAACCTGTTGCGCCAGAATGCGCTGCGGCGACAAGACTGGCTGGTAGGTCTGGGCTGTTATGTGGTCGTGGTAGTCCTGCTTTTGGGTGCGAACCCCACTGGTGGATACGACGTGCTTGCCGTCACGAATCGACTTTACTATGCTGAGGTGGCCAGCGCCGTTGTCTATGCTGTCATGCAGTTTCACTATACAGCCATGTTATGGCGGGAATTCCGCCGTGTGCGCCATGCTATCAACAACTATTTCGACCGCGAGCGGCATGGCATTATCCGGTGGATGCGTAACAGTACCGCCCTGCTCTCGATGGCAGGACTCTTCGCCCCCATGGTCATCTTCTGGTCGGGACCCCTGCTGATTGTCTATACGCTCATCATCTTTTTCAGCATCAGCTATACCGTCGTCAGTTTTTACAGTTACGGTCTGGATCGGCATCATCTGCAAGCGTTGCAGCAGGTGGAGCGTAGTATGCAGGAGGACGAGCGGGAGAAACTGGCTGCCGGTAGCGTCCATGGCGACAGCCACGAACTGTCTGATTACGACCTTCAACGTGTCAATGCCGCTGTCGACAGGTGGTTGGGCAAGGGTGGTCATCTGCATGGTGGCATCACCATCCAGACGGCAGCCGACGAGATGCACCTGCCGCGATATTTGTTCTCGGCATGGCTTAAGACCACCCGTCAAGGACTGTTCAACCCTTGGCTGACCTATCAGCGCATTGAGGAAGCCAAGCGTCAACTGAAGGCACACCCCGAATGGAGCAACGATACCATTGCCGAACACTGTGGCTTCAATACCCGAAACTACTTCCAAACTACCTTTAAGAAACTCACTGGCGTCACGCCGCAGGAGTTCCAAGTCCGGTAAATGAGTAGGGGTAACCCTATTTTTTTTGCTTTTTCTTTGGTGGTTTGCTTTATTATGTCTATATTTGCAGCCGATATGGTGATGTGTCTGGTGTTTCACCGGCGCATAAAAGGGAATCAGGTGCAAAACCTGAGCAGTACCCGCTACTGTAATCTTCATTATGGAAAGTCCAAAGGAAGCCACTGACAGATGTTGGGAAGGCGGACTTTTCGGAGAGAGCCAGGAGACCTACCTATCGGAAAAACAGAAGCGAAAGCCCCGGGAATAGGGCTGGGCAGAAGAAAAAGACATTGTTAATGAAAAGATTGCTGACAGGTGCCATGCTGATGGTATGCATGGTGTTGTCTGTCGAGGCGCAGGGCGACATTTGGCGCTCGGACTCGTTGCAGGAGGTGGTGGTGGCCTTCATGGGTCACGGTAACCCCGACAGCTACGACACCTTTAAGGCCAACATCCGCTATACCCAGCTGGAGCAGGATCTGCAGAAGTTCAGCCCCAACTATTTCGTAGGTACCGTTGATATGCCTGACAACTCCTGTCACCAACAAGCACCCTCTTGGCCTGCTGGAACTCCCAGGTATTCTGCAGGTTTGGATTAACCACACCAAGAATGCTGAGTTCCTGGAGGACGCTTACCACTCCATGTATCCGGAGCTGTAAGATATGAAATCTTAATATTTACGTGTATTATTATATAAGTTTAGCTGGGAGATTTGTCGCGAGACAAGTCTCCTTTTTTTTTATAATAAATGCGAATTTTTTTTGTTCTTTACTCACTAATTCGTATCTTTGCAACTTAATTCAAGGTATGAAAAGTATGAAAACAGCATATTATCAGGTTGGCGGACACGTGTTCAGCGTCAGTGGCGGGGAGGATTCCTTTGCTTTAATGGGGAATTATGAGCCGTTCCGATGTGACGCGACCGATGCAGTGGCCTTTACGCTGACTATTGGTGGCAGCGAAGTCCCCCTTTACAGCGAAGAGCTGCGACAGGAGGAAGAAGGTCAGGAGATTATTTGCGGCAAGACTGCTGACGGCAAGGCGGTGTTTGAGTTCCGTTGGTGGAATGAGACCGCCGGTTGGCTGGTGTGTTTGGATAATTACCGCGAGGGCAGGCTCTTGACGGCAGGTCGCTATACGAAGATGGCCATCGACAATGCGCTGATGGTGCTCTATGCGTTGGCAACGGCGGCGGACGGTACGGTGCTGTTCCATGCAGCGGTGGTGAGTCACGAAGGCAAGGGCTATATGTTCCTGGGACCGAGCGGAACGGGCAAGAGTACGCATGCCAGATTGTGGTTGAAGTACATCGCCGATACGGCACTGGTGAACGACGACAATCCCGTGGTGCGCCTTGCTGACGACGGTTTACCCGTCGTCTATGGCTCTCCGTGGAGTGGTAAGACACCGTGCTACCGCAATGTGAGCTATCCGTTGGGTGGTATCGTGTTGTTGAGTCAGGCGCCGTATAACAAGATACAGCGACTGGGCGGCATCCGGGCTTATGCCTCGCTGGTGGCAAGCATCAGCGGCAAACGGTGGGATAGCCGTGTGGCCGATGGATTACACCAGACGGAGAATGCACTGGCCTCGACGGTGCCCGTGTGGCATTTGGAGTGTCTGCCGGACGAGGAAGCAGCGAAACTGTGCCAATTGAGAATTGAGAGTTGAGAATTGAGAATTATGATTACTCAAGTTTCGTAAGTCGTATTTCTTTGAAGTTAACGAAGTTAGCGAAGTTATCGCTACGCTCGAAGTTAACGACAATAGAAATGAGCACTGAAGAAGAGGTAAAAAATCAATCGCAAGAACTATCGTCGTTAACTTCGTTAACTTCGATAACTTCGAGCGAAGCGATAACTTCAGAAAGTTGAATTATGATTACTGATGGTGTGATATTGGACGAGGCGGTGCGGCTGGTAAGCGACGGCGTGAGTGTGACGCTGCCGGTGAATGGGCGGAGCATGTTGCCGTTTATCATTGGTGGCCAAGAGAGTGTCATCCTGCAAAAGCCTGAGACTGTGGAGGTTGGCGATGTGGTGCTGGCATGGGTCGAGGGCTGCCGGTGGGTCGTTCACCGCATTATCCGTATCGATGGTGACCACGTGACCTTGATGGGCGACGGGAATATTGTCGGTACGGAGCATTGTACCGTAGCTGATGTCAAGGCCCGTGTGACTCATGTGGTCAGCGCTGACGGAAAAGCCCACTATATATATAATAGGTGGCGCACGCTGGGTGCCAAAGTATGGTGGAGGCTGCGGCCCATCAGGAGATATTTGTTGTTTATTTATAGGAAGTTAAAGAAGATAAAGTAATTAGAGATATGAAGATCAAGAATGGATTTGTGCTGCGACAGGTTTGCGGTGAGAATGTGATTGTTGGCGAGGGCCTTGGTGCCGTGAATTTCGGTAAGCTGCTTGCCCTGAACGAGACGGCAGCGTGGCTGTGGAAACAGGCGCTGGAGTTGGGCGACTTTGACGTGGAGAAGTTAAGTGAGCGACTCTGCGAGGAGTATGACGTAACGGCTGAGCAAGCCCAGAACGACGTCGCTGCCATTCTGCAACAGTGGCAGGAAGTCGGCGTCGTGGAGCCTTGACAATTCGTTTAATTAGTGAAATTCGTGTTCGTAAAGCATGAAGTATATCGCGTGGCTGTGGCGTAACTCACGGGGTATCCGTTGGCATTGGGCGGTGCGCATTGTGTCGGGTATCGGGCAGGTATTGCTCGGTCTGACAATGGTGTGGCTCAGCAAGCGGTTTATCGATGAGACCATCCGCACGGGGACGGAAGACGACGTCCTTTGGATGGTGCTTTGGCTTGTGTTGACGGTGGTGGGCGGTGTGGCCTTGCGACAGGTGGCTTTTTGGATGACTACCACTGCCAATATCCGCCAAGTCAATGCCTTGCGGTTACGCATCTTCAGCAGTCTGTTCCGCAGACAACTCTACAGCGACAAGGAGATGCACTCCGGCGATGTCACTTCGCGATTGGCGAAGGATATCGAAACGGTGAGCAATGTGACGACCGATACGTTGCCGCAGATGGTGGTTACCATGATACAACTGTGTGGCGCCTTCCTGTTGATGCGGTGGTTTGATGCCCGATTGGCATGGGCCCTGTTGTTGCTGACTCCGATGGCCATCGTCTTCGGCAAACTCATTGCCCGGCGGTTGCGACAGATGACGCTGGACATCCGACAGAACGAGAGTCGTATCCAGATGCAGGTGCAGGAAGGTATGGAGTATAATGCCGTATTGCGCTCGCTGGGCTCAGAGCAATGGGTGACAGGACGGCTCGACACCATGCAGCAACGATTGCACGGAAATGTGATGCGGCGCACACGGTTCACCATCGTTGCTCGTGTCATCCTGGGCTGTGCCTTCGGATTAGGCTACCTGATGGCTTTCGTTTGGGGCGGCATCGGACTGCGTAACGGTACCATTACCTTCGGTGTGATGACATCGTTCCTGCAATTGGTGGGTATGATTCAGAATCCCATTCTGCAGTTATTGAACATGGTGCCGAGCGTGATTCATGCGTCGGCAAGCATTGACAGATTGGAGGAATTGGAGGGTTCAGCTGCGACAATGTCGCAGCATACAGGACAGACTGTGACGCCGTCGAGCCAAGAGGCGGGGGTGCAATTCGAGGACGTGTCGTTCCGTTATGCCACGGGCGATAGGGAGATCCTGTCGCATTTTACCCACGACTTCAAAGCTGGCACGAAGACGGCCATTATGGGTGAGACGGGCATCGGTAAGACCACGCTGTTCCGACTGATTCTTGGTTTCATAGAACCTACTGAGGGTAGGGTGACGGTTGGTGGTGAACTGTGTTTCGTACCCCAGGGCAATACGCTGATGAGCGGTACTATCCGCTATAACCTGCAATTGGCGAAACCTGAAGCCACCGATGACGAATTGAAGGCGGTGCTACATACCGCCTGTGCCGATTTTGTGTTCGACCTGCCTGCGGGACTGGATACAGAACTTGGCGAACGTGGCAGTGGACTCAGCGAGGGGCAGGCCCAGCGCATTGCCATTGCCCGAGGATTGTTGCGACCGGGTGGCATCCTGTTGCTCGACGAGATCAGCAGCTCGCTGGACGAACCCACTGAACGTGAACTCTATAGCCGGCTCTTTGCCGCCTGTCCCGATAAGACGATGCTTTTCATTACCCATAGGCCTACGGTGACGGAGCTGTGCGACGAGACCGTTGTACTTTGAACATTGAACTCGATGACGTATGTTGACGTGATATTGCCCGTGCCCTTGGAAGGAATGTTTACCTATGCCGTGCCGGAAGGGACTATGGTGCAGGTGGGGCAGCGCGTCGTGGTGCCTTTCGGACGTTCGAAGACGTATGTCGGACTGGTGGGACGTGTCCACCAGACGCCCCCTGAGGGCTATTCTGTGAAAGCCATTCTGCAGGTGATGGATGCAGCTCCTATTGTTACCGAACAGCAGTTGAAACTGTGGCAGTGGATTAGCGACTACTACCTGTCTCCCATCGGTGACGTATATAAGGCAGCCTTGCCTGCCGGACTGAAGGATACGGAGGGCTATAAGCCCCGCACGGAGACGTTTATCCGGCTGACGGAGCAATATCGCAATGAGACGGCCCTGCATGTGGCGCTCAACGTGCTGTCGCGAGCCCGTAAGCAGTTGGAGGCGTTTACGAAGTACCTGGAGTTGTCGGGCTGGGACCAAGCTGCGACACTGTCGCAGCATACGGAACAGGAGGTCACGAAGGAAGAACTGATGAATGCCAGTGGGGTGGCGGCGGTGACCATCAGCGAGTTGGTGAAGCGCGGGATGCTGGAAACCTACGAGGTGGAGGTGGGTCGACTGAATCATGGCGGAGAATATCGCCCTGAGCTCATCAAACCCCTCAGCACCGCCCAGGAGGAGGCGTATAACGGCATTCTGATGTCGATGATGAAGAAACAGGTGACGCTGTTGCACGGCGTGACGGGTTCCGGTAAGACGGAGATATACATCCACCTGATCCGTCGTGCCCTGGACCGTAAGGAGCAGGTGCTCTACCTGTTGCCCGAGATAGCGCTGACCGTGCAGATGATGCAACGCCTGCAGCGGGTATTTGGCAATCGGCTGGGCATCTATCACTCGAAATACAGCGATGCCGAACGTGTGGAAATCTGGCAGAAACAGTTGTCGAAGAATCCTTATGATGTCATTCTCGGAGCCCGCAGTGCGGTGTTCCTGCCCTTCCAGCGGTTGGGACTGGTCATTGTCGACGAGGAGCACGAAACATCGTACAAGCAACAAGATCCTGCCCCGCGGTATCATGCCCGCAGTGCCGCGATCATGTTGCAGACCCCCCTCCGTCTCCCCCGAGGGGGAGTGACTGAAGCCTCCCCTCGGGGAGGTTTGGTGGGGGTTTCTGTCCTCCTGGGCACCGCCACGCCGTCGATGGAGAGCTACCATAACACCCAGACGGGCAAGTATGGTCTGGTGGAACTGAAAGAACGCTATCAGGGTTTGGAACTGCCCGAGATACAGGTGGTCGATGTCGCCGACCTGCAGCACCGCAAAATGATGAACGGTGCTTTTTCCCCGTTGCTGTTAGCCCGTATGCGCGAAGCCCTGGAGCACGACGAACAAGTCATCCTGTTTCAGAACCGTCGCGGTTTTTCGCCTGTCGTCGAGTGCCACCAGTGTGGCTGGGTACCCACCTGTCAGCATTGTGACGTGTCGCTGACCCTGCACCGCCAGCTCGGACAGTTGACGTGCCACTATTGTGGTGCCACCTACAGCATTCCTACAGAGTGCCCCTGCTGTGGCGGAACCGACCTTCGTACCCGCGGCTACGGAACCGAGAAGATCGAGCAGCAGGTGCGCGACCTGTTTCCTGAGGCCCGCATCGCCCGTATGGACCTCGACACTACGCGCACCCGTAATGCCTACGAGCGTATCATCACCGACTTTGCCGCCGGTCGGACGAATATCCTCATCGGTACGCAGATGATTTCCAAGGGCCTCGACTTCGACCGTGTCAGTGTGGTGGGGATTGTCAATGCCGACTCCATGTTGAACCAGCCCGACTTCCGTGCCTACGAACATGCCTTTACGATGATGTCGCAGGTCAGTGGCCGTGCCGGTCGCAAGCATCGTCGCGGACTGGTCATTCTGCAAACTAAACAGCCACAGCTACCCGTCATCGGTCAGGTGATTCGTGGCGATTATACTGCGTTATATAAAGATCTCGTAGCCGAGCGTCAGGTGTTTCGTTATCCCCCTTTCGTCCGATTGGTTTATGTGTTCCTGCGCCATCGCACCGAACCGACAGTCCATGCTGCTGCCATCGATCTTGGGGCCCGTCTGCGCCAGCTGTTTCCCGGTCGTGTGCTGGGTCCCGACAAGCCCTCGGTGGCAAAGGTCAGCGGCCAGCACATCCGTAAGCTGATGCTGAAGCTGGAGCCCGGCATCGATATGCCGCGTGTCCGGGAAACCCTGCTGCATCTGCGCCAACAACTGTTGACCGACAAACGATATACCTCACTTCAGGTATATTACGACGTCGATCCGCAGTAAGAAGTTAAAGAAGTTAAAGAAGTTAAAGAAGTTAAAGAATTTTTCGTACCTTTGCCGCATATTTACAAACAAAACGTATGCTTATGAATAGAAAATTACGCTTTTCAGTCTTTGTATTATTGCTCATTACGGTGCAGAGTGTCTTTGCCCAGTTGCCTCAGGTGACGCTGAAGACAATGGATGGTAAGGCCGTGCGTGTCGATACGCTGTCGAATGGCGGTAAACCGTTTATCATCGATTTCTTTGCCACCTGGTGCAAGCCCTGCAACCGCGAGCTCGACGCCATCAGCGAGGTATATGCCGACTGGCAGGAAGAAACGGGTGTGAAGATTTTTGCCGTGTCGATTGATCAGGGTCAGAATATCAATAAGGTCAAGCCTCTTGTCGACAACCACGGCTGGGAATACGACGTGCTGCTCGACCCCAACGGCGACCTGAAGCGTGCTTTTGGTATCCAGATGATACCTTATGTGCTCATCGTCGATGGTCAGGGCAATATAGTCTATCGCCATGCAGGATATACCGACGGTGAGGAGACCGAACTCATTGAGAAGGTGAAGGAAGTGATGAGTGGGAAGTGATGAGTGATAAGTGATGAGGGTACTGACTACATTCCTTTTTGTCGTTGGCGGATGTCTGGCCGTTTTTGGTCAGCAGGATCAGGGCGTCACGCTGCACGGTACCGTACAGAGTGACGTGCTGTTGCCCCAGACCGACTCCGCTATCGGTGCCGAGAAGACCGGCGACGTGCTCACCAACACCTATGTCGACCTGCAGTTGCAAAGTCAGTATGTCGACGCCGGAGTCCGTATGGAGTATCTGGAGCATCCGCTGCCAGGTTTCGAACGCGACTTCGCGGGCTGGGGCGTGCCCCACTTCTGGGTGAAGGGTCGTCTGGGCTGTGCCGAACTGACGGCAGGAACGTTTTACGAACAGTTTGGTTCGGGATTCATCTTGCGTACTTATGAGGAGCGTTCGCTGGGTATCGACAATTCGCTGTTGGGCGGACGCCTGGTGCTGAAACCCACCAAGGGCGTCACCGTCAAGGCCCTGTCGGGTCGCCAGCGCCGCTATTGGTCGTGGAACAAGGGACTGGTGAGCGGAGCCGATGCCGAGGTGGCACTGAACGAATGGCTGCCCGCCCTCGCGAAGTCGGGCACGGAACTGACGCTGGGAGCCTCGTGGGTCAACAAATACGAAGCCCAGGAGGACATCTTCGTCGATGCCACCCACCGGTTGAACCTGCCTGAGTTCGTCAATGCCTGGGACGTGCGCGCCACGCTGAACAACGGACCGTGGAGCCTGTTGGCAGAATATGCCCAGAAGACGCAGGACCCGTCGTTCGACAACCAGTACAGCTACGACCGGGGCACCGCCGCCCTGTTTTCCGGTTCCTACTCGAAGCGCGGACTGAGCCTGCTGCTGCAGGCCAAGAGGAGCGAGAACATGTCGTTCCGCAGTCGCCGGTCGATGATTGGCACCTCGTCGTTCATCAACCACCTGCCGGCCTTCACCCAGGACCATACCTACGCCCTGGCAGCCCTCTATCCCTATGCCACCCAGTTGGCTGGCGGCGAGTGGGCCTGGCAGGCCGAGGCCGGCTATAACTTCAAGCGCAAGACTGCGTTGGGTGGCAAGTATGGCATGAATGTGAAGGTGAATTTCTCGCATGTGCGTTGGGAAGGGACAACGTTCTATCAGGACCTGGACGTCCAGCTGTCACGTAAGCTGACCAAGGACTTCCGGCTGACGCTGATGTACATGAACCAGCGCTACAACAAGACCGTCGTCGAGGGCGAGGGCGGCATGGTGCGCAGCAACATCTTCATTGCCGACGGCAAATACCAGTTCTCGCCTAAGGTCACCCTACGTACCGAGTTGCAATATCTGGCTACTGCCGACGACCAGGGCGACTGGGCATACGGGCTCGCAGAACTGTCGTTGGCACCTCACTGGATGTTGACAGCCAGCGATATGTATAATGTCGGTGAAACCCATCTGCACTACTATCAGGGCGGCGTGGCCTTCAGCACGGGAGCCCATCGCCTGCAGCTGGGCTACGGCCGTACCCGTGCCGGCTACAACTGTTCGGGTGGTGTCTGCCGCTATGTTCCGGCCAGCAAGGGCGTCACACTGTCGTATAACTACAATTTTTAAAGCGAGGACGAGAGAGATGAAGACAAAAATCATAAATGCGGTAAAATGGTCGGTAAAAAGAACTTTACCTTTTTACCTTTTTACCCTTTTACCTTTCCTTACGGCGTGCAGCCACATCGACGAGGGCGACAGGCTCATCTATGTGAAACCTGCCAATGTCAGCCGTCGTGTGCTGTTGGAGGATTTCACCGGTCAGCGCTGTGTGAACTGTCCGAAGGGTACGGCAGTCATTGAGCAGTTGGTGGAGGAATATGGTGATGCCGTCATTGCCGTTGGTATTCACGGTGGTCCGCTGGGTTTCAAGGGCAATGCCAAGATGGTTGGTTTGGCTACCGATGTCGGCGATGAATACTATAACCACTGGCAGCTGGAATATCAGCCTGTAGGACTCGTGGACCGTCATGGCGCAGTGAACTATACCGATTGGACCAAGGCTGTCAAGGACGAACTCGCTAAGGTGGCTCCTTTGAATATCATGGCACGGGCTGATCTCTCCGGCGATGATATTCATATCACCGTTACGCTGACCGGCACTGATGGCAATACGAACGGTAAGTTGCAGGTGTGGCTGTTGGAAGACGGCATCACGGCCCTGCAGATGATGCCTGACGGTACTACCAACCGTGACTATGTGCACAACCACGTGCTCCGCACCCCTGTTAACGGCACTTGGGGCGAAGACTTCTCCATCAAGGAGGGCGAAACAAAGACAGTCAATCATACCCAGGCCCTCGACCCTTCGTGGAATGCAGCGCAGCTCAGCATTGTTGCTTTCGTCTATAATGACCAAGGCGTGCTACAGGCCACCAAGGCAAAGGTTGAACTTTGAAAATGGAAATTATAATGCTTATGAAGAAATTTTTTACGCTATGTTTCGGGCTCATCGCTGCCCTTGCCGTCAAGGCACAAAGCGACTTCCCATTGCAGTTTGCCGATAAGGACGGTAATATCATTGCCGACGGTACTACGCTGAACGTCACCACCTACGAAACTGACGACTTCGGTGAGGTCGTAATGCCCTCCGGACTTTTCGTGAAGAATACTTCCGGAGAAGCCGTACAAGGCGGTGGCACGTACACCATTAAGACTCTGGAAAACGGTGCATTTCAGACATGCTACCCCACTAACTGTGTCCGCCAGACGAAGACAGGGGAATTTACCACCAGCGATGGCGAATTCGCTACCGGTGTGCTGAAGGATATGCAGACCGAATGGTTTCCCACAGCTGAAGGCAAATGCGTCGTGATCTATCAGCTCATTACCTTTAAGCAGAACCCCATTACCAAGAAATGGACGAAGGATGCAAGTGGCCCTGTCGTAACCATCAACTTCACCTACGGCACCAGTGGTCTGGCTACGACGACTGCTGGCAAGCAGGTGCGTCAAGTGGAATACTACAGCTTGGTCGGTCGCCAAATACAAAAGCCCGTAAATGGTGTGTACATCGTTAGGACGACGTACAACGACGGCAACGTCGTCACGCGGAAGCATTTAAATTATTAATTAAATAATGATGTTATGAAGAAACAATTTTTACTCATTTGTGCCATGATGATGGCAATGTGCAGTTTTGCACAGGTTTGGCAGAAGAATGTTAGTGAGTTCGCTCCTTTCAAAAAGTCTGCAGTGATTAAATCAAACAGGGCATCTATTACTCCAACGGAGGGCCAGATGTGGTGGGGTTATATGACCGATTCTGACTTAAATTCTAGCACTACTATTGGTGTTGGCGCGGCCAATACGACTTATATTACTGGTATTTATGTACCTGCCAATCACCCGATGATTGGTAGTTCTACCATTAAGGCTGTTCGTATCTATGTTTCTGCGGGTCTTGGATCTACTATGAGCAATGCCGGCGTATGGATTTCAAAGACGAAGCCCGCCAATCTTGCAGCAGCAGACTATAGCCAGTCAGTGGCATCTCTATCCAATGGTGCCAACGATATAGAACTCACTACGCCTTATGTGGTAAACAATGAGGGCTTTTATATTGGTTATACTGTGAAGAGCTCAAATGGTTATCCGATTATGTGTTGCGGTACACAAGATGCGCCAAACGCTTTCCTCATCAGTGTGCCTGGTCAAATGGCTTGGAGTGACTTGAATGGAAATGGCTTTGGTAAACTGGCTTTTCAGATACTAACGGAAGGAGCCACTGTCAATGAGAATAGTGTTGATGTTGCTAAGGAATATCTGGGCAATGTTTATGGACAAGTTGATGGTGTAGCTAAAATAAATCTCCCAATTCTCAATAATGGCAGTAACCCTCTGAAAAGCATCGATTACACAATTACTACTGATGGCGTTGTTAGTGATGCGTTCCGTTTTGACCTGCCGTCGCCCATTGGATTCAGAGAAAGCGCAACTATTACTCTTGAAGTTCCAGCAGAAGGAAGCCAGTCTATCAAGGCCAAGACGCTCACGATTACCAAGGCTAACGGCGAGACAAACGCAAGCAATGATAACAAGGCACAGTTTACGCTTTATTCTCTCCCAGAATTGATAGATCGTAATGTGGTAGTAGAAGAATTTACTGGAACAGGCTGCGGCTGGTGTCCACGTGGTTTAGTAGGTATGGAGAAACTGCGCCAGAACTTTGGTGACCGCTTTGTTGGCATCGGCATTCATAAATATAATACTTCTGATGCGATGTATATTGCCAACTATGCTCCTGTTAGTTTCAGCGGCGCACCCTCTTGTCGCATAGATCGTGGTGAGCAAATTGATCCCTACTATGGTTCAAATAACGGTATTTGTGATGATTTCAGTGCAGAGATGGAAATTCCTGCTATGGGTGCTTTGGAGGTCAGTGGCACATTTGATGAGGCATTTACAAAGGTCAATGCTACAGCCAACGCAAAGGCATTGCTTGATGATACCTATTCACTGGAATTCGCTTTGGTGGCCGACGGCTTGACAGGTACTGGCTCGGCATGGAACCAGGCAAACTACTATACTCAGTATTCTGCTTCTGATCTTCCTGCTGATTTAAGTATCTTTGGTACTGGTGGCACGTATGGTAAATCATCCATTACGGGCTGGGTATTCAACGATGTCGCTATTGCAAGCAGTTACACTAGTGGTGTCAATCAGGTGGCTAAGCAAACGCTGGCTTCGGGTGAGAGTGCTTATTTTGATTACACATTGACCTTGCCCACGAAGACAACCCTGAAGAATGCTTTGCAAAAGGATCAGATATATGTAGTTGCAATCCTTTTGGATAGTAAGGGCAATGTGGTGAATGCTGCTAAGAAGAAGGTGGCTGATTATACTCCTACTGCCATCCAGTCTGTCGGCAACACTAATACTGCTGAGGCTGCTCGCTACACCCTCGACGGTCGTCAGATCAGTGCTCCGCAGCACGGCATCAATATCGTCAAGATGAACGATGGCTCGGTTCGTAAGGTCATGGTGAAGTAATAGCTGTCGGCATTATTGCTGAAATAACAAAAAGAGGTCTAAGCGATGAATTCGCTCGGGCCTCTTTTAATGTTTCTGTCGCCTTTCCTTGTGTCTTGCTCAAGGGTTCCGCTAGGTTTTGTTCAGTATATGAGCAGTATTTGTTCGGTACTTGTCCAGTAAATTACCGAACAAATACCGAACAAATACCGAACATGTACCGGACAAATGCCAGGGCTGCATCGGAGGTGCTATAAAGGAAATCCCCAGCAACTTATGACGAAGCGCTGGGGATTATGAAGTATGCAGGAAAACAGTTTGTTTAGAAGTCCAGCTGGCAGCCTACGCCGAGCACGCGGTTGGTACGGGTGAAGCTGTCACTGACACCTGCAGTGGGATAATCGTTGCGGTTGTAGTTGTCGTAGTTGGTCTGGAAATAGGCTGCAGAGAGGGTGATGTTGTCCTTTACCTTGTAGCTAAAGCCCAAACCGAGGCTGTAGCTGTTTACCACAAACGACATGTCGTTCATGTAGCGGTCGGAGAGTCCGTAGCGGGTGAGCTGTCCACCGCACGACACATTCAGACGGTCGGTAACGTCCCATTCCACACCGGCCAGGAACTCATTGGTGTTGTGGTCCAGCAGGTCCTGTGTGTTGTTATACCAGTTGGCATCCTTGTCGAAATAGTGGTGCCAGCCGAGGTTGAGGGCCACCTCATTAATGGGTTTCCACTGAGCACCGACGGTGAGCAGGGCAGGGGCGTCCTCGTTGACTTTCTCGCCGTCACGGAATCGGTTGACAGCAGCAATCTCGCTGGCCTCGTTGACCGTTGACTCGTTCTTCATGCGAATCTGGGTCTTGAACTCGTATTTGGCAGCGAAGTTGAAATTCTTATACTTCCAGTCGACACCAATGACGGGGGCAATGCCCAAACCGTCTTGGTTACACAATAGGTTCACGCCTTGAGCGTACTTCTGCAACTGTAGCAGACTCTCACGGGTACCTTCCAACTGGGCCTGCTTGGCCACCAACTCGGCAGGAGCGGGAACACCAGCAGCCTCATACTGTGCAATGGCGGCGTTTACCAGGTCTAGACCATTGTTGATGGTGGTAGCAGAGTACTGCAGGAAGTCGGCAAAATCGTAGTAGCCAGCCTCGGTCTTTACCTGAATGTTACTGATCTTTGCCTTGTAGGTGGCATCGCCGTAGAGCAGGCGCAGACCACCATAGACCGACAGGTTAGGGTAAATCTTGTAGGCTGCACCAACCTGTACACCGTAATAATACTGACGTCCCTTCATGTAGCTGTCCATGTCGTAACCCTGGGCACCCAGCGGCTCAAGCATATGAGCAATGCTTCCGACTACACTCTCGAACGAGCCCAGACCATCGGCAAACTCGCAGGAACCACCGCCACCAGGAACTGAGAGGTTGAACTGCAGACTCCAGTTACCTTTATTATAGGCACCCTGCAGCGAGGGAATGATGGGGGCATCGGCAACACCCTCGAACTCTTTCGTAGCCAGTCCACCATTCTTCTTACCCAATGCAAAAACGGGATTGGTAGAAGTAATGGTACGCGTCTGGTGGGCATACTGCCAGTTGAAAGCTACATGGAACCCTTCGGGCATGAATGCCACGCCGGCAGGGTTCGAATAGACGCCATCGAGACCGATAGCGGCATCGCGTGCGGGATTCTTCAAAAACGAAATACTTTGGTTTGTGTTGGTAAGGATACCGCCAGCCAGGGCGCTCACCGTTGTCATCGTGAAAGCAATCAGCGAAAATACAATCTTTTTCATTACTTTTTAATTAATTTTTGCTTAAAACGGCTGCAAAGGTACAGTTATTGCACAAAACTGCGGTTAAAGTGCAATAATTATTAACGCTTATTAACTAAAAAGTGCGCATTTTATGCACAAATGTGCCAAAAGTAGGCTATTTTTCCCCTTGGGCGGAAGCCGCTTCCCCGATTGACGGGGACGCTCCGTGTGTACGAACACAGCTATTTTTCCTCGGGGTAGCTGATGCGGGTGTGGTAGATGGTTTTGAGTTTTTCGATCAGCACGGTCTTGGCATACTGTATGTCGCGGAAGGTGATGGGGCACTCGCGGAAGTAGCCTTCGGCGACCTGTGTGTCGACGATGCGCTCTACGAGGCTGCGGATGCTGGCTTCGGTATAGTCGGCGAGCGACCGTGAGGCGGCCTCTACGCTGTCGGCCATCATCAGACAGGCTTGTTCGCGGGTAAAGGGATTGGGCCCGGGGTAGGTGAACAACAGTTCGTCGACGGGCTGGTCGGGGTGTTCGTTCTTGTATCGGATGAAGAAAAACTTGGCCTTGCCTTGTCCGTGGTGGGTGGCGATGAAGTCGCGAATGACCTTGGGCAGGTTCTGCTTGTCGGCCATGCGCAGTCCCTCGGTGACGTGACTGATGATATACTGTGCCGACTCGATGTCGGTGAGCATCTCGTGCGGGTCGATGCCCGACTGGTTTTCGGTGAAGTAGATGGGATTCGAGAGTTTGCCGATGTCGTGGTAGAGCGCTCCGGTACGCACCAGTTGGGCATCGGCACCGATCTTGTTGGCTATCTCGCCGGCCAGGTTGGCCACCTGTATGGAGTGGTTGAAGGTGCCGGGGGCCACCTCGCTCATGCGGCGCAGCAGGGGGTTGTTGGTGTTCGAGAGTTCGATGAGCGTGATGTCGCTGGTGAATCCGAAGGCTTTCTCGATGACGTAAAGCAGGGGATAGGCAAAGAGCAGTGCCACACCGCAGACGAGCAGGTAGTTGTACGTGGAGTAGTCGATCATGGTCAGTTCGGTAGTGCGCGTCCAGTCGAAGGCCAGATTGACGGCCATGGCGGCGAGGGTGATGATCATGGCCGAGCGGAACAGCTGTGAGCGTTGCGAGAGCTCGCGCAGACTGTTGATGGCCACCAGTCCGGCAACGGTCTGTACGACGATGAATTCGAACGGGTGCTGCAGCATGATGGCGCAGACGAGTACCATGGTGACGTGGGTCATGAAGGCCGTGCGCGAATCCATGAAGACGCGGATGAAGATGGGCGCCATGGCGTAGGGCAGGATGTAGACGTGTACAAACATGTTGCGCACCAGCAGGGCGGTGAGCAGGGCAAAGAGCACGATGAAAGCGTAGAGCATGGTGAGACTGCGCGGCTTGTCGAAATAGTCGTGACGATAGAGCGTCAGGTAGAGTGTGAAGCAGATCATGAGTATGGAGACATAGAGGATCTGTCCCAGCAGCGAGATGCGGCTCTGTGTGCGGTCCTGGTTGCGACGGTCGTTCTCCTTCAGATACGACTGGATGACGTAGTAGGTATGCTCGGTGACGATTTCGCCACGGTCGACGATGCGCTCGCCTTTCTGTACCAGTCCACTGGCCAGGGGTATGCTGGCGATGAGCTCGTTGCGACTGGTCTCACTACGTGTGCGGTCGTACGACAGGTTGGGCACGATATAGTTGTTCAGACTGAGACGCTGCAGTACGGGGCGATGGGGTGCCAGCTTGTCGTCGGCAAAGAGCTGTTCGTAGGCGCGCTTGGCGGAATACACCTCCATGATGGAGACGCTGCTGGCTTGTTTCTGATTGACCACGCGTATCATGCTCGACGTGTCGCGGCGCAGTGCCTCGTACTCTTCCGAGGGCATGATGCCCTGTTGGTAGAGGCTGTGCAGACGGTTGGCAATGACACTGGTGTAGCCGAGGGGCAGACCGGGAATGCTGTCGGCATAGTCGGTGGTGAACTTACGCACCATGCGGGTCTCGGTAGTCCCATCGTAGTTGTAGTAGGGCTCGTAGTTGCGCAGCACACTGTCGCGTTCGTGACGGATGGCGGCGTCGGACTTCAGCACGGGGAAGTCGAAGGGTGCCGTCAGTTCGGCATAGCGCCAGGGCTTGCCCTCTTCAACGGGAAACGTGTTCGCGGTGTCGTGCGGCATGGCCCAGACGACGATGGCTACGGTGACGATGACCAGGGCGGAACGTATCAGCAGACTGCGCCACAGCAGGTTGTCTTTGAAGGTAAAATTGTTCATCTTTCTCTAATTTTGGGGCAAAGATACAAAATAATTCTTAATTCTTAATTCTTAATTCTTAATTATTTCGTACCTTTGCAGGCAAAATTGCAAGAATGATGGCAGAAAGAAGAGTCAGGGTGCGCTTTGCACCCAGTCCCACAGGGGCTTTACATATTGGCGGCGTACGTACCGCACTCTATAATTACCTGTTTGCCCGTCAGCATGGCGGCGACCTGGTGTTCCGTATTGAAGACACCGACTCCACACGTTTCGTACCGGGAGCCGAGGAGTATATCATCGAGTCGTTCAAGTGGCTGGGCATCCGGTTCGACGAGGGCGTGTCGTTCGGTGGCGACAAGGGTCCCTACCGCCAGAGCGAGCGTCGCGACATCTATAAGCGGTATGTCCAGCAGCTGTTGGATGCCGATAGGGCGTATATTGCCTTCGACACCCCCGAGGAGCTGGAGGCGAAGCGTCAGGAGATTCAGAACTTCCAGTACGACTGTCATACGCGCCAGCAGATGCGCAACTCGCTGACGCTGTCGAAGGACGAGGTCGACGCGCTGATTGCCGAGGGCCATCAGTATGTCGTGCGCTTCAAGGTGGAGGCAGGACAGGAGATCGTGGTCAACGACTTGATTCGTGGTGAGGTACGCGTGAAGAGTGATATCTGCGACGATAAGGTGCTCTACAAGAGTGCCGACGAGTTGCCCACCTATCATCTGGCGAATATCGTCGATGACCATCTGATGGAGATCTCGCACGTCATTCGTGGTGAGGAGTGGTTGCCGAGTGCTCCACTGCATGTCATGCTGTATCGTGCCTTCGGTTGGGAGGATACCATGCCGCAGTTTGCCCATCTGCCGCTGTTGCTGAAGCCCGTCGGCAACGGCAAGCTCTCGAAGCGTGACGGCGACAAGTTGGGATTTCCCGTATTCCCCCTGGAATGGCACGACCCCAAGACGGGCGAAGTCAGTTCGGGTTATCGCGAACAAGGATACTTGCCCGAAGCCGTCATCAATTTCCTGGCGCTGCTGGGATGGAGTCCTGGCAACGACCAGGAACTGATGACACTGGACGAAATGGTCAGGCTGTTCGACATCTCGAAGTGCTCGAAGAATGGTGCCAAGTTTGACTTCATGAAAGCAGAATGGTTCAACCGCCAGTACCTGCTGCAGCGTCCCGACGTCGACTGGTGCCCGGCCTTCGACAAGGTGCTCAGGGAGAATGGTATTACGGCCACTGTCGAACAGGAAACGGAAGTGGTGCGTATGATGAAGACAAAGGTCGTTGAAGTGACGGACAAGCAGGGCAACACCAGAAAGCGCAACATATCGTTCGCCAGCGACCTCTGGCCTCTGACCAAGTTCTTTTTCGTGGCTCCCACTGACTTTGACAGGGAGGGTGACAAGTTTATCCGCAAGAACTGGAACGAGGGTACGGCAGACCAGATGCGCCAGATGCAGGCAGTGCTGGAAACGATCAGCGACTGGAGCGTGGAAGGCCAGAAGGCTGTGGTCGACCCGTGGGTGGAGCAGACAGGCATCAAACCTTGGAACGCATGGCGCATCGCACTTGTCGGCACAGGACAGGGGCCTGATATGTACGAACTTTCAGCCTTCTTGGGCAAGGAAGAGACGATCCGTCGCATGCGTCGCGCCATCGAGGTGTTGTCGTAATAACGATATTGGAATAACGGTATAACGAATGTATAATCTGATCATTTACATTTACCAGTTCGGCGTCATCATTGCAAGCCTTTTCAATGAAAAGGTGCGCAAGATGTGGCGTGGTGAGCGTGAGGCGGTCCGCATCCTGAAGGAGAAGGTCGACCCCAACGCCCGGTATGTGTGGTTCCATGCCGCCTCGCTGGGTGAGTTCGAACAGGGACGTCCGCTGATGGAACAGTTGCGCCAGGAGCATCCGGAATACAAGATCCTGCTGACGTTCTTCTCACCTTCGGGCTATGAGGTGCGCAAGAACTACGAAGGTGCCGACATCATCTGCTACTTGCCGCTGGACACCATTACCAACGCACGCCGATTCCTGCGAACCATCCGACCCGTGATGGCATTCTTCATCAAATATGAGTTCTGGTACAACTATCTGCATATCCTCAAGCATCGGAATGTGCCCGTGTATAGTGTCAGCAGTATTTTCCGCCCTGACCAGATCTTCTTCCGCTGGTATGGACGCCAGTACAGCCACGTGCTGAAGTGCTTCACGCGTTTCTATGTGCAGAATGAGGTGAGCCGTGAATTACTAGCCAAACTGCATATCACGAATGTGACGGTAGTGGGCGATACCCGTTTCGACCGGGTGCTGCAAATCAAGGAGAGACCCACCCCCGGCCCCTCCCTGTTTATGGAGGGGAGTGAACACTCTTGCAAGGTCTTTGTGGCAGGTTCTTCTTGGCAGCCAGACGAGGAAATCTTCATACCTTTTTTCAAGAACTATCGGGACTGGGCCCTCATTATCGCTCCACATGTTATCGGCGAGGAGCATTTGCAACAGATAGAGGCACAACTTGATGCCATTGGTTTTAGCCATACTCGTTACACCGAGTTCACTGCAAAAGAACAAATTACTCCCCTCCATAAACAGGGAGGGGTCGGGGGAGGGTCTGCTCTAATCATCGACTGTTTCGGCCTGCTGTCCAGCATCTATCGTTATGGCGACGTGACCTATGTGGGTGGCGGTTTTGGCGTGAGCATCCATAACACGTTGGAGGCGGCTGTGTGGGACAAACCTGTTATCTTTGGTCCTGAAAACAAGAAGTTCCAGGAGGCGCAGGGACTGAAGGCCTGTGGCGGTGGTCTGGAAATTTCCGGCGCTGAGGATTTCAATCGCATCATGCAGCGCTTTATCAGTAATCCGCAGACCATGGCGGAAGCAGGGCGTCAGGCTGGTGCTTTTGTGAAGCAGATGACGGGGGCTACGGAGAAAATTCTGGCTGACGTTCAATTGTAAATCATAAATTGTCAAATCGTAAATTGATATGGCATTAATCAAAAGTTATCGCGGTCTGACACCCAAATGGGGCAAGGACTGCTATTTCAGTGAGAACGCCACGATAGTGGGCGATGTGACCATGGGCGATGAGTGCTCGGTATGGTTCAATGCCGTAGTGCGTGGCGATGTGGCTCCCATCACCATTGGCAACTGCACCAATGTGCAGGACGGCTCGTGCGTCCATGTGACTCATGAGACGGGACCGACGCATATTGGCAGCTTTGTCACCATTGGCCATAACGTGACCGTTCATGCCTGTACCATTCACGACCATGCACTGATCGGCATGGGGGCTACCTTGCTGGACGGTTGTGAGGTGGGCGAGGGAGCCATTGTCGCTGCTGGTGCCTTGGTACTGCAGAACACGAAGATTGGTCCTCATGAGATTTGGGGTGGTGTACCGGCAAAGTTTATCAAACCCACACGTCCGGGACAGACGGACAATGCGGAACATTACGTGGCATATTCAAAATATTATATAGAAGAAGATTCAAACAATTGTTATACCAATGAAAAAGATTTATAAGTTATTGGCAGCTGGCTGTTTACTGTTGGCTGTCGTGTCTCTGTCGTCGTGTCTGAGTGATAACGACGATAATTCTGATACAGAAAAGAAGTGGAAGGAATGGATGGAGGCCTTTAAGGCAGAGGTCGCTGCTTCACCAGGAAGTTATGTTGGTTATATGTACTATCAGGCGGATGCAACATCCGAGAAAGCAGATTCTATAGAAGCCGTATGGGATATTGTCAACGATAGTCTGATGGTGCTTCGTAATGTGCCCACTCGCCTGTTTGTACAAAAACTGCCCGAAAGTCAGTCTAGTCTGAAAGAGGCTATTAGTGCAGTGAACACAGTGGATGTGCGGGTGAAGATCATCTATAGTGTGTACTATAGGTCACCATTATTCTTTTATGTTTATCCGGAACCTGTGACGTTGAACATTACTGTTGACGGACAGCCTAAGACGGCAGTTGTCAATTTCATGAATTTTGAAACGGCAAATCAGAGCTATGGCCAGGTGATGGTGTCAGACGGTCGATGCGCAGTAAATGCGTTCCTTGAAAACATTGTGGTAGACAAGAGCATTGTGAAGACCTTTAGCAATTATGACTACGTGTATCTTAATTGGTTTGGGAAGAAACGGTAGCCACCACATATTCTGAACGGGTTCCAATGCGGAACTTGCCTCCCCAGATGCCCATGCCGCTGCTGACATAGTAGCGGGTATGGCCTCGCTGGTGCGACCCGAAGGCACATTCATAGACATGCTCGGTAATCCATGAGATGGGCCATACCTGTCCGTGGTGGGTATGTCCGCTGAACTGGAAGTCGATGCCCTGTCGTTCTGCCTGTTCCAGATGGTAGGGCTGATGGTCGAGCAGAATGGTGAACTTCTCCTTGTTGGCCTGTTTCATGATGACTCCCAGTGAGTCGCGGTGCATGTTGGTACGGTCGTCACGGCCGATGATGCAGAGGTCGCCAACAACCACGGCACTGTCTTGCAGCAGATGGATACCGGCATCGTGGTAGAATTGTCGTGCAGCGGGTTCACTGCTGTAGTATTCGTGATTACCCAGACAGGCATAAACGGGTGCCTGGATACGCAGGAACTCCTCGTGCATCTTTTCTTCCAACAGGGGGCGCATACTCATGTCAATGATATCCCCTGCAATAAGTACCAGGTCGGGCCGTTCGCTATTGATGATGTCTACCCAGCGGTGCAGCTCCTTGCGTGGATTGTGGTATCCGATATGCAGATCACTCATCATGACCAGTTTCAAGGGCTTTGCCATGGGCTTGTCAGTGGTTAACGTTATCGTTTCCCGGTATTTGTTCCGATAGTGCAGGTTACCATAGAGAAACAGACCAAACATCACCAGACAGATGGCGCCAGCTGTCCACCAGTTCTGATATAATAAGGTACGCGAAATAAGACGCACCAATCGTCCTAAGTCGAGAACCAGAAAAATGATGACCAGATAGAGCATGATAAACACACTCGATGTGCCGATTTCGTATACGGCAGTAGCTGTCGGGAGCGACAGGTTGTTCATCATGCCCCTCATGCCTCCGAACATGAGCAGGAATGAACCCACCATCAGCACGATGAGCAGTGTTTTCCATATAGCGCCCAAGGGTAGCAGGCACCATATGTGCCAGGCGATATAACTCATGCCCGCCACCGGCAACAACGTAAAAATCATCCACCACATATTCTTACTTCTTACTTCTTACCTCTTACTTCTTACCTCTTACCTCTTACCTCTTACATCTTACATCTTACATCATCCCTCATCCCTCTTCCCAATCCTCATCCAGTCTTCCACCCCAAAGGTATTTGTTCGTCTCTTGGGCAGCGACCTTGCTCAACAATAATAATGCTACCAGATTGGGAATGGCCATCAGGGCATTCATACAGTCGGCAATATTCCAGATAATGTCGAGGTTGATGATGCTGCCGAAGAACAATGCAACGATATACAGAATACGATAGAACTGGCTTGACTTGTGCTTCTCGATATAGTTGACGGCACTCTCACCATAGTAGCTCCAGCCTAATATGGTACTGAAGGCAAAGGTCAGAATGCCGAAACTCAGCAGGGGTGCCCCGATATAGGGTATCTTCGAGAAAGCCACCTTCGTCAGTGCTGCCCCATCGGCATAGGTGATGTCGGGATAGGCGAGGATGCTCGATACCAATACCAGTCCTGTCAGAGCACAGATAATCACCGTGTCCCAGAATGTTCCAGTACTCGATACCAAGGCTTGGCGCACGGGATTACGGGTCTGTGCAGCAGCAGCGACGATAGGTGCTGAACCCATACCACTCTCGTTCGAGAACAGTCCGCGGGCAATACCATAGCGGGCGGCCATCATCACGGTGGCTCCTACAAATCCACCTCCTGCAGCCTCGGGACGGAAGGCGGACTGGACGATGAGTTGTACGGCAGGCCATACGTATCCGCTGTTCATCACAAGAATAACCACACATCCTAACACATAGAGCAATGCCATAAACGGTACAAATATGGTACACACGCGGGCGATAGCCTTCACACCACCAATGATGACCGAGGCTGCAAGGATACACACGAAGAGTCCTACAACCCATGTCGGTATACCAAATGTCTCACTGGCCAACAAAGCAATCGAGTTGGCCTGAACGGTACATCCGATACCAAACGAGGCCAGAGCCGTAAACACAGCAAACAGAATGGCGAGCCATTTCATACCTAATCCACGTTCCAAGGCATACATTGGACCACCATAGGTGTGGCCGTCTTTGGCTCTCACACGGTATTTAACAGCCAATAGTCCCTCTGCATATTTCGTGGCCATACCGAAGATACCTGTCAACCAACACCATAGCACGGCTCCTGGACCACCCAGAGCCACGGCAGTGGCTACTCCCACGATGTTTCCCGTTCCAATGGTAGCTGCAAGTGCAGTAGCCAAGGCACCAAACTGACTGACATCTCCCTTGGCCCCGGGGTCTTTCTTCACGGAGAGCCTGATGCCTGTCAACAACTTTCGCTGGGGAATGCGCAGACGGACCGTCAGAAACACGTGTGTTCCTAACAGCAATACAATCATCGGCCACCCCCACAGAAAGCCTCCTAACAATGAGAAAAAATCATTTATTGTATCCATTTCGCTTTACTTTGCCTGCAAAATTACAAAAAAACTTTGAACTTTTTTTGTGGCGGCAGCAAATTTTTCACTCTTCACTCTTCACTCTTCACTTTTTTTTGTAATTTTGCAGGCAAAATTGCAAAAAGAACAATGAAAAAACGTTGTATATTACTGGTTACAGCAGGCATGCTGGCTGTGGGCGGATGGGCTCAAGAGGTGATGAATCATAACCTGGAGGTCGCTAAGAATCTGGAGATTTTCAATGCGCTGTACAGGAATCTCGATATGATGTATGTCGATACACTGGACGCCAATAAGGTAGTGACAGCAGGTATCGATGCCATGCTCAACTCACTGGATCCCTATACGGAGTACTATCCCGAGGAGCGCCAGAAGGACCTGAAACAGATGTTGACAGGTAAGTATGCGGGCATCGGTGCACTCATTCGCTATCACCAGAAACTGAAGCGTTGTGTCATTGAGGAACCCTACGAGGGCATGCCTGCTGCTGAGGTGGGTCTGAAAAAGGGCGATATCATCCTGCAGATTGACGACTCGCTGATGACCGACAAGATGACCTCGTTTGTGAGTAGTCATCTGCGTGGAGAACCAGGTACCACCTTCCTGCTGAAGATTCTGCGCCCCACGACGGGTAAGAAGATGACATTTAAGATTACCCGCCAGACCATCAAAATGCCAGAGATAACATGGTACGGCTTGTTGTCCAACCAGACGGGGTATATCGCCCTGAATACTTTTACGGGTGAGCCTGCCAAACAGATGCGACTGGCCTTTGTGGACCTGAAGAAACAGGGTGCCGAGAAACTGATTCTCGACTTGCGCGGCAACGGAGGAGGCTCCCTGTCGGAGTGTGTCGACATTCTGAATATGTGGTTGCCGAAGGGTCAGAAAATCGTTGAGACAAAAGGCAAGTTGAAGCGGGCTAACAACGAATACAAAACTCGTCTGGAACCCATCGATACGGTGATGCCCTTGGTCGTGCTGGTCAACAAAGAGACGGCTTCGGCCTCGGAGATTACAAGCGGAGCCTTGCAGGACCTGAAGCGTGGTGTCATCATCGGTACACGGACCTATGGCAAGGGACTGGTACAGATACCCAATATCGACCTGCCCTATAATGCCAACCTGAAACTGACCACTTCGCGCTATTACCTGCCTTCGGGACGAGGCATCGAGATGAAGGACGGCCTCAAGCCGGATGTCGAAGTGAAACCGGATACCTTGGCGAATATCACGCTCTACCTGGACCGCCTGGATTCTACCGAGGTAATGCTCGACTATGTCACGGAATACATTGGGAAACACCCGACCATAGCCCCTGCAGCTGAATTCCATTTGACGGATGCTGATTATGCAGACTTCAAACAACGGGTCATCAAGGCGGGATTCACTTACGACCAGCTCAGCAAGAAACAGTTCGAGGAGATGGAGAAGGCCATGAAGTTTGAGGGATACTACGACGATGCCAAAGCGGAGTTGGAGGCCTTGAAGGCGAAGATTGACCATCACGATTTGGCCAGTGACTTAGACCGCCACCGTGATGAGATAGTGCAGATGCTTGAACAGGACATCGTGTCAGCCTATTATTATCAAGGCGGTGAACTGCAGGTAGGCCTGCGCAACGATAAAACGCTCCAGGAAGCACAACGCATCCTGAATACCCCAGGGGAATACCATCGCATTCTAAAAGGAAATTCAGAATAACGACATATCGAAATATCGATATCCCGTTATTCCGAAATCCGTCATTCCGTCATCCCGAAATCACGGAACCAAAATCTGAATCAGTTCCTTCATACCTTCTGAGGCACCCTTCTGAATCTGTTGCACACGACCTCCTGCTGATATAGGATTGGGGTCGATGAGATAAATGGGCACATCGGGACGGGCATAATGAATGAGCCCTGCAGCGGGATAAACCACCAACGAAGTACCGATGATGATAAAGATATCTGCCTGACTGACAGCCTGTGCGGCAGTTTCTATCATGGGCACTGCCTCACCGAAGAACACAATGAACGGACGCAGCAATGAACCGTCGCCAGCCTTGGTACCGGGTTCTACCTCACAATTCTCGGGGGGCAGCGTCTGCTGATAGCGGGGATCATCGGGGGCGTTGCTGGAACAGACCTTCATCAGTTCTCCATGTAGATGGATGACATTCGTAGAACCAGCCATCTCGTGCAGGTTGTCCACATTCTGGGTCACGACCGTAACTTCAAAGTTTTTCTCTAACTCAGCCACCAGCTGATGACCCTCGTTGGGTTTCACACCCCAGCACTTCTTGCGAAGCATGTTATAGAAATTGGTTACCAACGTAGGATCTGCCAACCAACCTTCATGGGTGGCTACCTTCTGAACGGGATAGTTTTCCCACAATCCATCGGCATCGCGAAAAGTCTTCAGACCACTCTCTACCGACATGCCGGCACCTGTCAAAACAACGATCTTTTTCATAAAATATGCTTTTAAACTATTGCAAAGATAGTGAAAAGTTTGGAACTTTGCGTTAAGAATTAAGAAATTTTGCATTGCGGCAGCAAATTTTTCACTTTTCACTCTTCACTTTTCACTTTTTTGTTGTACCTTTGCAGCCGATTTTTCGAAATTACACATTATTATATAGAGAAAAGACATGGATAAAGTAAGTTATGCTTTGGGGCTTGGCATTGGTCAGCAGCTGGCACAGATGGGAGCCTCAGACTTGAATATCGACGACTTTGCACAGGCTATCAAGGACGTGATTGCAGGTAACCCTCTGCAGGTCAAGCACCAGGAGGCACAGCAGATAGTGCAGGAGTACTTCGCCAAGAAGGAAGAGGTGCTCAGCAAGCAGCGTCAGGAGGCTGGCAAGGCCCACAAGGAGGCTGGCGAGAAATATCTGGCCGAGAATGGAAAAAAGGAGGGTGTCATCACCCTGCCCAGCGGCTTGCAGTATCAGGTGCTGAAGGAGGGCAATGGCAAGAAACCCAGTGCCAAGGACTCCGTGAAGTGCCACTACGAGGGTTTCCTCATCGATGGTACAGTGTTCGACAGCAGCGTACAGCGTGGTGAACCCGCTGTATTTGGCCTGCAACAGGTTATCGCAGGTTGGACCGAGGGTCTGCAACTCATGCAGGAAGGTGCTAAGTACCGTTTCTTCATCCCTTATCGCCTGGCATATGGCGAGGGTGGTGCAGGTGCTTCAATTCCTCCTTTCGCAGCACTTATCTTCGACGTGGAACTGATTCAGGTGATGTAACCTGGATGTCGTAATCCCGATATAACGAAATAACAAAATAATTAATTATTTAAAAAACAACAATGAAAAAGTTTACTTTTGCTGCTGTTGCAGCTATTTCTGCCGTCATGATGTTTGCATGCGGCAACGGCACTCCCAAGGCAAGCCTGAAGAGTGACATCGACACTGTTAGCTATGCTATCGGTATGGCTCAGACTCAGGGCCTGAAGGATTACCTCGTTGGTCGTCTGGGCGTAGACACCGCCTACATGGACGAATTCATCAAGGGCCTGAACGAAGGCGCTAATGCTGGTGATGACAAGAAACGTGCTGCTTACTTCGCTGGTATCCAGATCGGTCAGCAGATCTCTAACCAGATGGTAAAGGGTATCAACCACGAACTGTTTGGTGAGGACTCTACCAAGACTATCTCTCTGAAGAACTTCATGGCTGGTTTCGTAGCCGGTACTATTGGCAAGGGTGGTCTGATGACTGTCGACTCTGCTGCTCAGGTGGCTCAGGATATGATGCGTGCCATCAAGGCTAAGAATCTGGAGAAGGAGTTTGGCCCCAATAAGGTGGCTGGTGAGAAATATCTGGCAGACAACGCCAAAAAAGAGGGTGTGAAGGTGCTCGAGAGCGGTGTACAGTACAAGGTGCTCAAGGAAGGTACTGGTGCCCTGCCTAAGGATACTTCTATGGTGAAGGTTCACTACGAGGGTAAGACCATGGACGGCAAGGTGTTCGATAGCTCTTACAGCCGCAATCAGCCTGCTGACTTCCGTGCTAACCAGGTCATCAAGGGTTGGACGGAAGCTCTGGTTCACATGCCCGCAGGGTCTATCTGGGAGGTTTATATTCCTCAGGAACTGGCTTATGGCGAGCGTCAGCAGGGTGCTGACATCAAGCCTTTCTCTATGCTGATCTTCAAGATTGAACTGCTCGAAGTAGACGGTAAAAAGTAATGGAGCAGCGAGGACCATGCCAAACGATGTTTGAGCATGGCCGAGTCGCGACATTACTCAATCTTTGATTTTAATCAATGATTAAGTAAGTAATGCAAGAGACCAGACAAAACAAAATTGCGCGTCTGCTTCAGAAGGAACTGAGTGTTATCTTTCAGGAGCAGACGCGCTCCTTACATGGGGTGATGGTCAGCGTGACGAGGGTCAAGGTGAGCCCTGACCTCAGCATCTGCACGGCCTATCTCAGCATCTTCCCCTCGGAAAAGGCGGAGGAACTTATTCAGAACATTACGAAGAATGAGAAACAGATCCGTTATGAACTGGGAACGCGTGTACGTTATCAGTTGCGCATCATTCCGGAACTGCGCTTCTTTATCGATGACTCCCTCGACTACATCGACCGCATCGACGAACTGCTGAAGAAGTAATCATATCTCTCACCTCTCACCTCTCAACTTTCACCTTTCAACTTTCAACTTTCAACTTTGAATTTTCCCTTCTACATCGCCCGGCGGTATCTCTTTTCGAAGAAATCTACTCACGCCATCAATGTCATCAGTGCCATCTCAGTCATAGGGGTGGCAGTGGCTACAATGGCCCTGGTGGTGACGTTGAGCGTGTTCAACGGGTTCCACGACATGGTGGCATCGTTTTTTACCCAGATGGACCCTCAGCTCAAGGTGACACCGGTAAAGGGCAAGGTGGCTCCTGCCGATGATCCTATCCTGACCAAGATACGTCAGATGGATGCTGTCGAGGTGGCTACGGAATGTCTCGAGGACCAGGCGCTGGCGGTCTATGGTGACCATCAGGTAATGGTGAAGGTCAAAGGGGTAGAGGATAATTTTGATCAGCTGACGCATATCCGTGAGATTCTCGAGGGTGATGGCAGCTTCGAACTCCATGCTGCCGATATGAACTACGGCATTCCTGGATTGGGCGTGGCCTATCTGCTGGGCATGGGCTATACGTATGAGAAACCGCTGAAGATTTATGCCCCTCAGCGTGAGGGACAGCTCGATATGGCCAATCCCATGGAGGGCTTTGTCGAGGATGAACTATACTCACCGGGAGTTGTCTTTGCCATGAAACAGGGCAAATACGACAAGAACTACATTCTGACCAGTATCTATTTCACGCGAAAACTGTTTGCGCAAGATGGCATGCTCTCTTCGTTGGAGCTGCGCCTGAAGCCGGGCAGTGATTTCGATCAGGTGAAAAAAGAGATGCAACAGCTGGCTGGTGACCAGTATCTGGTGCGCGACCGCTATGAACAGCAGGAGGACACGTTCCGCATCATGAAAATAGAGAAACTCATTGCCTATGTTTTCCTGACCTTTATCCTCATGATAGCGTGTTTCAACATCATCGGTTCACTATCGATGCTCATCATCGACAAGCGCGACGATGTGGTGACACTGCGTAACTTAGGGGCTTCCGACAGTCAGATAACGCGTATCTTCTTGTTCGAAGGACGAATGATCAGTGCCATCGGAGCTGTGATTGGTATCGCCATCGGACTCTTGCTCTGCTGGCTGCAACAACAGTATGGCATAGTTCGCCTGGGGTCTTCCGAGGGCTCCTTCGTGGTCGATGCCTATCCTGTCAGTGTCCATCCTACGGACATTATTCTCATTTTCCTCACTGTCCTGGCAGTGGGATTCCTCAGTGTATGGTATCCTGTACGCTATTTTTCCAAACGACTCTTGAAATAACCTATGGAACTCATCAAAAACAAAGAATTCGGGGGAGAACGCCCGCTTTTTGCCACCCATGACCTCCGCTTGGAGAATGTCATCATCACCGATGGCGAGAGTGGCATCAAACAGTGCCAGAACATGCAGGCCGCTAATTGCCGCTTCTATGGCAAGTACCCCTGGTGGCATGTCGATGGAGCTCTCATCGAGGACTGCTACTTTGCGGTGGGCTCGCGCTCGGCTATCTGGTATACCAACGACCTGGTGATGCGTCGCTGTCGCATTGACGGCCCGAAGTTCTTCCGCGAGATGCGTAATGTGGAACTCGAAGATGTCAATATTACGGATGCCGATGAGACCTTCTGGAAAATCAAGGACTTGCGTCTGAAGAATGTTACCCTGCATGGGGGTACCTATCCGTTTATGTTCAGCGAGAACATCTTTGTCGACGGACTGAACAGCGATTCTAAGTATGTCTTCCAGTACTGCAAGAATGTCGAGGTGCACCATGCTAAGATTCTCACCAAGGACTCCTTCTGGGAGTGCGAGAATGTCACAGTTTATGATTCCGACCTCGATGGCGAATACCTCGGCTGGCACTCTAGGAATGTACGCTTGGTGAACTGTCACCTGACGGGCGAACAGCTGCTGTGCTATACCGACAACCTCGTGCTCGAAAACTGCACCTTCGACAAGTCTTGCGACCGTGTCTTCGAGTACTCTACCGTCCAGGCGGACATCCGTGGCCATATCGAGAACATCAAAAACCCCACCTCTGGTCACATCGTGGCCGACTCCATCGGTTCCGTCACCATCGATGCCCACGTCCGCCAACCCAACGACTGCGTCATTGAAGTAAGAAAATGAAGTACAATTTCGATGTAATAATTCCTCGTCGTGGCACAGGCTGTGTCAAATGGGACTCTCCCTGTTCTGTGCTCAGCGGTTCTTCCCCATCGTCTTCTGTTCTCGGCGGTTCTGCCGCTGAGGCCGCCTGTCAGGCGGCATCCCGCCCGCTCATTCCCCTCTGGGTGGCTGATATGGACTTTGCCGTAGCCCCTGCCATTCAGGAGGCCATCAAACGTCGTGCTGAACATCCCATCTTTGGTTATACCCATGTCCAGGACGACTACTACGAAGCCGTCATTTCGTGGTTCAAGCGTCGCCACCAGTGGCACATCCAGCGTGAATGGATCCTCTATACCACAGGTGTGGTCCCCGCCATGTCAGTAGCCATCAAGGCCCTGACCATGCCCGGCGAAAAGGTCCTCATCCTCTCTCCCGACTACAACTGTTTCTTCTCCAGCATCCGCAACAACGGCTGCGAAGTCGCTGAGTGTGTGCTACGGTTCTCCCGCAGCAATGTCTCCGAAACCGACGAATCCCGCCTGTTGCGGTTCCCCCGCAGCAATGACTCCCAAGCGGATTCTCACTCGTCCAGTATTGAAAAATGTAATCATAATTCTCAATTCTCAATTGTCAATTCTCAATTCTCAATCCCCTGGGATGATTTCGAATCCCTCTGCGCTGACGAAAAGACCACCGTCTTCCTCCTTTGCAATCCTCACAACCCCACAGGCCGCGTCTGGACCCGCGAGGAACTGCAGCGCATGGCCGACATCTGTCACCGGCACCATGTGCGTATTGTCAGTGATGAGATCCACTGCGAACTCATCATGCCCGGCAACACCTTCGTCCCTATGGGCACGGTCGATCCCGAGGCTATCATCCTCAATTCCCCCTCGAAGTCGTTTAACATCGCAGGCCTACAGATGGCGAACGTCATCTGCCAGGATGCTGAAACGCGTCGACGCTTAGACCGCGCCATCAATATCAACGAGGTGTGCGATGTCAACCCCTTCGCTCCAGAGGCCGTCAAGGCCGCCTATAACGACAGCGAGGACTGGCTTGATGCCCTCAACCGCTACCTCTGGGACAACTACCGTGCCCTCTGCGATTTCGTTGCCCAGCACCTCCCCCAATGGCGCGTTATGCCCCTCGAAGGCACCTACCTCGTCTGGGTCGATGTCTCCGCAGCAATTGCTCCCAGCGGTTTTGCCGCTGGGCCTTCTGCAGCCACTGTTCCCGACGGTTCTCCGTCGGGCTCTCCCGCCACTGTTTGTTGCGACTCTGTCGCAACCTATTGCGACCGCCTCCTCCAGCAAACCGGCGTCTGGCTGAACCCCGGCACGATGTATGGCCCCGTCTCTGGCGAGGGCTACCTCCGTATCAACATCGCCTGCCCCCGCTCTCTCCTCATGGAAGCCCTGGAGAGAATTTCTGCTCTTTCTGTGTGACCTAACAAAAAACATCATATGAAAAAAAACGAAGTTAATTTCTGGTCAGTGACATGGGGTGTCCTCATGGCTGTCCTGTTTTCTGCAGCCGCTGCCTACCTGGGCCTGAAGGTCGGCCAGGTGTTCGAAGCTGCCATTCCCATTGCCATCATCGCTGTAGGTGTCTCTGCTGCTGCCAAGCGCAGCAATGCCCTTCGCGAAAACGTCATCATTCAGTCCATTGGTGCCTGTTCGGGTGCTGTGGTCGCTGGCGCCATCTTTACGCTCCCTGCCATCTACATCCTGCAGGCGAAGTACCCCGAGATGAGTGCCGACTTCCTGAAGATCTTCATCGCCTCCCTGTTGGGTGGCGTGTTGGGCATTCTGTTCCTCATTCCCTTCCGTCGCTATTTCGTCGAGGCCCCGCAGGAACAGTTCCCCTTCCCGGAAGCCACTGCCACCACCCAGGTCCTGAAAAGCGGTGCTTCTGAAGCCCCCGCTGTTCCCGCTGACGGCGGTTCCCCCGCCGTTTCTGCCACCGTGCTCGATGCATCAGCATCGGGGGCTTCTGTCGCTGGGACCTCTGCTTCCTCCCAGCCTTCAGCCCTCAGCCATCAGCCCTCCCAGGCGCGCCCCCTGCTCATTGCCGGTCTCGTGGGCGGCCTCTACGATTTCATCGTGGCCACCTTTGGCTGGTGGAACGAAAATGTCACCTCGCGCATGATTCCCTTTGGCGACGACCTGGCTGAAAAGGCCAAACTGGTGTTTAAAAACAATACTGGTGCTGCCGTGTTGGGTTTGGGTTATATCATCGGTTTCCGCTATGCCCTCATCATCACGCTGGGCTCGCTGTTTGTCTGGTGGCTCGTGGTGCCCGGCATGGCCCTGCTCTTTGGCGGTGAGGTGCTCAACCAGTGGAACCCCGCCATCACGACTGCTGTGGGCGACATGTCCCCCGAACATATTTTTACCTCTTATGGTAAATCGATAGGCATTGGTGCCATCGCCATGGCAGGCATCATTGGCATCATCAAATCGTGGGGCGTCATTAAGAGTGCCGTGGGTCTCGCCACAAAGGGTTCTGTGCCCAGCGATTCTGTCGCTGGGGCTGCCGCTTCCCCCGCCACTATGCCTGGCGGTTCCCCCGCTTCCTCAGCCACTACTCCCGACGGTTTTCCGTCGGGCTCCTCTCCCGACCTCCCCTTCCGCTTCATTGCCATCGCCTCTATCGTTACCCTGGTCCTCACCTTCCTGTTCTTCTGGTTTGGGGTGATGGATGGCAACCTGCTCTTTGCGGCTGTGGCCATCATCCTGACGGCCGTCATTGCCTTCCTGTTTACCACCGTGGCAGCGAATGCCATTGCCATTGTGGGCTCGAACCCAGTGTCGGGCATGACGCTCATGACGCTCATTCTGGCCTCGGTGGTCATGGTCGCTGTGGGTCTGAAAGGTACGGGCGGTATGGTGGCAGCACTCATCATGGGTGGTGTGGTATGTACGGCCCTCTCGATGGCGGGCTCATTCATCACCGACCTGAAAATCGGTTACTGGTGTGGTACGGAGCCCCGCAAACAACAGACGTGGAAGTTCCTGGGCACACTGGTCAGTGCAGCTACCGTGGGTGGTGTCATGATGCTGCTCAACGAAACCTACGGCTTCGCCTCTGGTACACTGGCTGCCCCACAGGCCAATGCCATGGCGGCTGTCATCGATCCGCTGATGAATGGGGTAGGGGCCCCCTGGCCGTTATACGCCATTGGTGCCGTCATTGCCGTGGTGCTCACGCTGTGCAAGGTTCCCGCCCTGGCCTTTGCCTTGGGTATGTTCATCCCCATGGAACTCAATGTCCCCCTGGTCATCGGCGGTGCCATCAGCTGGTATGTTACCTCGCGTTCCAAGGACGAGACCACCAACAAAGCCCGTGGCGAGAAAGGCAACCTCATCGCCTCTGGTTTCATTGCCGGTGGAGCCCTCATGGGGGTCATCAGTGCCCTGTTGCGCTTTGGTGGCATCCAGTTCGATTACACCACCTGGTGGACCAATCCCCTCTCCGAACTCTGTTCCCTCGTGGCGTATATCCTGCTCATCCTCTATTTCATTCGGGCTACCCAACCAGCTCACGCAAATAATTGAGTCATAATCTGTGTGATATGTGCGATCTGTGTGCGGTTAATATTTCTGCGCTTTCTGCGATTTCTCACACCTGAAGGTATAAGTGTGGAGTTGCAATCTGCGTGACCTAAAAAATCCGTTTCATCCGTGTAATCCGTGTTCAAAAACCATAAAATTATCCCTGTTTTTGCCCTGAAAATAAGAATTTTTGCGCTTGATGTGAAATTTTTCGCCAAAAAGTTTGCGAGATTCGAAAAAACATATTACCTTTGCACCCGCAAATCAAACATGAGGCGCATTTTCCTGCTTCAGTAGCTCAGTTGGTTAGAGCACCTGACTGTTAATCAGGGGGTCGTTGGTTCAAGCCCATCCTGAAGCGCAAATCCCGAGAGCAATCTCGGGATTTTTGCATTTTTTTTATAAAAAATGCATTTTTTCTCCCGACAAAACGTAATATATGAAATAATATTTGTACCTTTGCACACGATTTCTGCACCTACCATTCCTTAACAGGAAGTTTTTGGTGTGTGCAGAAGACAGGTGACCCTGCTGTCGAAAGGGGATTCCCCTTGTGGAATTACTCAGGACTTCGCAAGTGCAGGCAAACCAATGGATGATATGTAACGTGTTTACTATCAGTTAATTATCTCTGGGAGGCATAGCCTTTCCGGACAAGGACAAGAAGTGCATATGACAGAACAGAACGATACGAATAACGATACGCAGATGACTGCCGGCCAGCGCTGGTATGTCATGGTTCACCAGAATCCCCGGTGGATCGAGACCATGCTGTTGAAAGACAGTCGTGGTGAATTACTGAAGGATGGAGCACAACCGCTGCCGTCCTACGATTTCTTCGTACCGTATCAGTTCCTGCGACCCTCCACCGATGATGAGTTGCGTGAAGACCTGCGCAGCTTTGTCTTTGTGCATGTCTCTGAACAGCGCATCCACGACATCGTCAATTCCGAGTGGAATGCCGGTGCCCGTTCCCATCTGCATCACTATCGCGATACCAATGGCCATGTGGTCACCATATCCGATAGCGAGATGCAACAGTTGCGCACGACACTGCAGAGCCGTCAGCTGAAGTTCTTCTTCGGTCAGCCCATTGGCGATATGGCGGTGGGCGACACGGTCATTCTGCAGTTCGACCCGTGGCGCGGCAAGATTGGCAAAGTCGAGAAGATTGCTTACAAAAAAGGTCGTTTGGTTATGACGGTAGGTGTAAATATCATGAACCGGACGAAAAGTGTTAAGTTCGAGGATCTTCACGATGGCGATGTGCTGTTTGCCGACGAGGAACGCGGCCGCCTGCTCAGTGGTAACCTCATCGAGAACTTCGAGAATGAGATGGTCAACATCCTCGGTCACAAGTACCGCGAGAAGGCTCCGCAGAAGGTCATCAATGACCGTTCGCGCCTGTTGCGCCTGCTGAGCTATGCCAACATGCAGATGCCCGATACTGACGACCATCAGCGCTTCACGGCACTGATGCTCTTGTGCAGCTATTTGCTTTTCGAGGCTGAGGCCCGCGACCGCTATAAGGCGCAGCTGCAGCAGTGGCTCGAGGGTGTCACCGAGGCTCGTACCGCCACGGAAGCCTATCTGATGGTAGCACTGTTTGTAGTAACCCGCAAGCCTAAATATCGCGATGCCGCCAAGGCCTATCGCAAAACCCATTCCGATTGCCCGGATATCATTCGTCGGTTCTTGTCGAAGGTCAGTGATATTTGACATCATAACTGGGTCGGGGACAGCCGTCCCCGACCCGGGAATGAGAGAGGGGATTTTACTCCTCGAAGCCACTGGGGTCGTCATCGCCACCGCCGTTGTCGCCTCCACCATTGTTACCTCCACCAGTATTGGTGCCACCGCCGGTCTCTGAACCTGTCGAGGAACCACCACTGTTATTCGTGCCATTCGTGTTCGAACTGGACGACGTGTCCGTACTGGTCGTGATGGTACCATCCGCATTGATGGTCGTCACAACACCGTTCTCCGCAACGATGATAATCACCGTGCTGTCGCCGGTAAGGGCGTTGAGCGTGATGGTGTCAGGCCAGTTGCCGGTGAGGTAAACTTCCCCATAGCCACTCTTCGAGGCAATCGTGATAGATTGGGGATGCGCGGTAGCGTACGCGCTGATAGCTGCCTCCACCTCAGTGATGGTCACATCTTCACCGGCACAGTACTGCTCGGCCAGCGTGCCTAACGCTGCAGTGAGCGCTTTGCCGTTCACCGAGTAGTAACGGTTCGTGGGGGTGCCGTTGCCCTTGGGAGTGAACGTCTGGCGGATGGTTCTCAGGTGATACTTCAGATGTTTCTGTACCAACTTAAAGATGGCCTGACGCTTTTTCGCCTCGGGTGTGTTATACACACTTGCCGGCATGGTTGGAGTACTACGGGCGTAGGTGACGCCGTTTCGGGTTACATACGTGATACCATCGATGGTACCTACTGTCTTGCGGCCTGGGCCGACTTGAGTAATTCTAGCCATGATTGCTAAATTTTTAAGTGAATAAATAATGTTTGTAATCTCTTGAAACCGTCCCGAATCGCTCCCTATGGTTGCGGCTTTCGTCCGATTCCGAGTGCAAAGGTAAAGCAAAAAATGCTACTTCAAACTCCTGTTGAAAGGCATTGAATAATGGTTGAGAATCTACCGAAAAATCGTTGAATAATAGCAATAATACAACACTATATGGAAGAAGATAAAAACGGAATAACTTTCAATATCTATGGCGGTAGCAATCAGATACTGCCTAACGCCACCAAGGCGGAGCAGCATTTCTATGGCGACCAGTTTGCCAAGGAGGCCCTGCGCCAAGGGGCACCAGACGAAGCACCGCTCACACCCGATGAGCGTCGGCTGCTTGTGTACGTCGAGCAAGAGGAGTCGTTGCGCAACTATGTTGCCAGCCTCGCCGCATGCCGGACGGCTGCCGATGTGGGACAGGTCGTCGCCTTGATGTGCGAGAACGAGTCACGACTCGACAACGAACGTATTGCTACCAAGGCTTTCATCGAGACCCTGCTTCCACTCATCCCGGGTGTTGGGAAAGGACGTGGCGTCGATAACCTCCGCATTCAGATTGCCAACGCCTGGCAAGAGCGTAAGCGCGCCCTCAAGAACTGTCTTCGCTAACTTCGTTACCTTCAGGAAGTTGAATAATATAATAAGGTATAAGGCAATGGATATAACAGGCGGTAGCAACCAGATTCTGCCTAACGCCAAGGAGGCAAACCAGTATTATTACGAGTCGGCGGTGACCACTCGTATGGCTGCCGACTTCGAGAACCTTCGCAGGGAGATTCTCAAGGAGGTTACGCAGGAGACTATCGAGGAACTGAAATACTATATCACCGAGCTGCCCGGTACAAAACCCTTTGAGGAGAAACTGACCGATGGCGGATTCAGTGAGGAGAAGATTGAGGAAGCCACTCGTCTGAAGGAACTCTATCGCAAGCGGGCCCAGATGTACCGTAACTATCCTTCTGCCCAGCAGATTAATCTCGATCTGCTGTCAAGCATCAAGAATTCGTTCTATACCTACATCTTCCCGCTCATCGAAGAAGGCGCACCACTGCGCACTGTGATGGAGCAGTTGCGCGAGAAGATAGTGCTCCCCACGAAGGAACTGCTCAACAAAAACGGTATGCACGACGACAAGCTTCGCTATAACGAGGACCATATCTATGGCATGATATACTATCTCACGGGTATGTGTCACCTCAATTGGACGGTATATAAGAAGAAATGATTACCTACAATCCGGCATTCGATCTCTACCATACCATCTTCCGCATGGCGCACATTATTCTGGACATGGATGACGGTGAGACGATGGAAGTGGAGCGCGTACGCATCTGGGATTTCTTCCTGCTGTTCCCCGATAAGCTGCACAGCATTTCTCTACGCATCGACGAAACCGATGTTCGCGAGCAGCGCAGCCATATCGGGAAGACCAACAATCCTTACGAGAACTGTGGCGATGTCCGCAAGTTCTTCGAATGGATCAAACCCTACCAGACCTCTGCCCTCAGCTGTTTGGTGTCTTGTGGCATATTGAGCAAAGATGAGTATCTCAAGGGGCATGTGCGTGTAAGCAATCGGCAGGCTCTTGACGATTTCTGCTCGCGGGCAGGAGATATTAGCGACCGTGAGCGACAGGTGCTCCTTTTCCTGAGTGGCTTTTCACGCTACATGCCACTCACGGGCGAATACGGCCTCAAATACCGTACCCATTTGTTAGAAAGTAAGTATGATGCAGAATAACCTGTTCCTACAGCGGCTCCGCATTGTGACCCGCGAAAACAAGGTGGCATACGATGAAGAGTTTCATCGCGGCGTGAACATCATTCGCGGACAGAACAGCAGTGGCAAGTCCACCATTGTCCGCTTCATATTCTTTGCTCTTGGCGGCAGCTATACCGACTTCGTACCCGAAGCGCGTAAGTGCCTGTATGTCATGGCCGAGGTCTGCATCAACGGCATGGTGGTCACGCTGCAACGGTTCATTGAGGACAATGCGGAAGGCAAGGTGAACGGACTGGTGCCCATGTATATTTACTTCGGTCCCATGGACGATGTGCTGGGTACTGATTCCACCATTTCCACGCTGAACTATCAGCTTTGGAAGCGTTTCCCTTACGAAACCACCAGCAGGACGCGCAGCTTCTCCAATGTCTTGTTCCAGCTGATGGGCCTGCCCGAGGTGAAGGCAGAGAGCAATATCACCATGCATCAGATCCTGCGTCTCATCTACCTGGATCAGGAATCGCCGGTCAATTCACTCTTCCTGTACGAGCCCTTTGACAAGGAGATAACCCGCGAGACCGTTGCCAACCTGCTGCTGGGAGTCTATAACCAGGACTACAGCCAGTCAAAACTGGATTACAGGGAGACACTGCGGAAGATAGAGGAACTGAAGCAGGCCGTCAGGATAACGGGCGACTTCCTGAAGGACAAACACGTCAAGTCCAGCCAGTTCATCCGCGAAGAAATTGCCGAGCTCAACCAGTCGATTGAGCGGACGACCGAGATGGTCAGGCTTATGCGCGAATTGGATACTGATACCCAGTTGGCTGAACTCACTACCAGACAGAAGTTGGAATACCAGCGTATGAAGGAAGACATCGCCTCCCAGCGTCGCGAATGCGGCAAGTTGGAGACGGTCATTCAGCAATTCGAAGAAGAGGTGAAGGACTCCCGTTTCTTCATTGACTCGCTGAAGAAGAATATTGACGACATCAAGCACTCCATAGCAGCCCGTGAATTCTTCGACACCCAGCATCTGGAGCTGTGTCCCGAGTGCCTGACGCGTCTTGACACCCATGTGGACGAAGGACATTGCCCGCTGTGCAAGTCACCCATCGATAGCACCCGGGGCAGGAGCCAGGCCGTGCGCATCCAGTTGGAACTGGAACACCAGGTGAAGGAGTCCGAGGCCCTGCTGCAGTCTAACGTGGAAAAGCTGGAAGAGAAAAAAGCCCAGCTGCGCCGTATGAAGCGCCAGCTGACTACCGCGCAGAAACACTATGACAAAACGGTGGATTTTGTGCGCAGCTCGTTCGAGGAGCGTATCGACGCGATGCTTCAGCGCAAGGGCTTCAACGAGGGCATGATTGCCCAGTTCCAGACCCTGCTGGAGTATGCCGAGCGCTATGAACGCTATCAGCACCAGCTGGAAGCGTTGCAGACACACGAGAAGGAGCTCAAGGCCTACATCGACGCTGCCGACGAAAAGATACGCGCTGACCGTCAGACCATCGACGACTGCATATCCAGCAATGGTGTTTATCTGCTCCATCACGACCAGGACCGCCAGGCTGAGTTCATGAAGGCCCGGAAGTTCGTCATTGCCTACAATCAGAACATGGCTTACATCACCGACCGGTATAGCAAACTCTCAGCCTCTTCCTCTTTCTATCTGAAGATGGTGGCGCGTTTTGCACTGTTCCTAACCTCTTTGCAGGTAGACACGATGAAGTACCCGCGTCTGTTGTTGAGCGATAATATGGAGGACAAGGGGTTGGAACCGGAACGTGGCATGAATTTCCAGCGGACGGTAGTGAACGTGCTGAAAGAGTTTACGAGTAAGAACCTTGAACCGGGATCCTCGAACCTTGAACCGGGCTATCAGCTCATTTTCGCCACCAGTTTCGTGGTGGACGATTTGAACAAGCCGGAGTACACCGTTGGAGATTTCTACACCCAAGACAACAAGTCGCTGAAAAACGTTGCCTTTTAGCAAGTGGAACAGCATGCGTTCTTGGCGGCTTCTTGCCCTATACCCAAGTCCTACCCAAGCCCAAACACCCCCTTTGAGCTTGGCTACCCCTTGGGAACTACTTGGGTATAGCTTGGGTATGGCGTATAATATTAACGATAAATTAACGTGTCAATTAATGGCAATTAACGTTGAAAGTAAGTGTAAACATATAATTATCGTATAATTTGACCATATAATTACTCATTAATAAAGAACTATGACGCAACTGTCAGATAAAGAACATAAGGCCCAGATGGAGGACATGAAGTCCTTCGACGAACAGATGCCGTGTGTGGGCATCTTCTGGTACGACCCTCAGGAGCATCAGTTCTTTGGGGTACACAAGAAGGAGCTCACTCCCGTGATGGTTGAGGAGGCTGCTCTGAAGGGCGTGCCCTTCATCAACTATCCCAAGCTGCATCGCCAAATCTGGGCTAAGGAGTATTTCAAGGCTCAGGCCAAGGGCGAGGTGACCCGTTTTACGGGCGATTACACCCAAGTGCCTCGAGGTCGTGTGGCGTGGAACGTCAATAAGTTCATCGTGCTCGTTGGCAAGTGGGCCGAGCCTATCCAGAACGAGCTCACCGAACTGCTCGAGCAGGAGTTCTCCCTGCCGTACTTCGAGTTCGTCTATGACCACCACTGGGACCTCGGCCACGGCTGGAGTGGCGATATGCCAGGTAAATGACCTGCTGCCTGACGATGCCCACTTCCTGGATAATGATGACGAGAAGCCAAAGCTGAGACTCTCAGACGATCAGGTGTGGCAAGAGATAATAAAACTTGCAGGAGTAACCTGCAGCAGTGATTTTCAAAAATTAGAAAGACAATTACAACGCGAGACTTTAGGGCAGTTGCGAGAACTTGGCGCCTCAGTGCGCCAGCTGGAGCGACTGACAGGCATCAGTCGGGGAGTGATTCAGTTCGTAAGGAAGTAGCTTGCTCCTATGACACGTACCTGTCCCTTGTCATGTCGATCCAATTGAGGAATACAAGTTTTCAGTTCAGAAGGTATATAAGTTCCATCATGATTATGAGTCACGCATCATTGCTACATGCAATAGTGAAATGTCTGGACTTATACCAAATAGATTTCCCATAGATACTCCACTTTTTTACCGCCACTGATACTCAGCAAGTTATGAAAAGAGAGCCGATTTTCCCACAACATTTCCACAACAATTTCATTTGTTGGGAGGGAAAAGGGAATAAAGCCCCCAAGATGGCATCATAGACACTGTTAAGACTTTTCAGTCCTCGTATATCATACATCAGACATCTCTGCCGCTAAGGTACAAAGAATTTTTGAAATACGCAAGCAGAATATTAAATTCTTACTTCTTACATCTTACCTCTTACATTGGTTATGTCAATAATCTCAGATGCGATACAAGCAAAATGCCTCGCCTTCAGCGACCGCATAATAAAGCTCAATGACTACTTATTAGAGCAGGCCAGCCAGAAGTATGATGGCGGAAGCCAGAAGGCTGACAAACGCGGTAAAACTCAGACATCCTACGTCAGACATCAGACATGTCGCATTCCTGTTTACCTCCAGTCAGTCTCAAATCTGTGTAATCAGTTATTAAGAGCTGGCACCTCAATCGGAGCTAATAATGCTGAAGCTACCAATGCTGTAAGCCGTCAAGACTTCCGTTCAAAGAGCTACATAGCACTTAAGGAAGCTCGCGAAAGCCTCTACTGGATTGAATTACTTCATCGCAACAGCTATATTGATGACAAGCAGTTCTGCTCCATTTATGCAGACTGTGAGGAACTAGTAAAGATACTGGTGGCTCGATGTAAAAAACTAGATGCTGAACTCAATGCGGGCAAGTAAAAACTCAGCCTTAAGCCTTCATACTTCAGCCCTCGTTTCAGCCTTCCGACCTCTCTCAGCCATCTTCCATCAGCCATCACAAACTTTGGGGTTCACTTCAGAACCGTCCCTCTGATCTTTTGCAAAACCGAACAAGTTTCCAAAACTTTTCGTATCTTTGCACAGTAAAACAAAGCAATACAGAATTTTCAATATACATAATATAATGACGAAAGAAGAAGCACTACGCCGTTTCAAGGCAGCTAAGCAGACAAAGAAAGATGCAGTTGCAGCTCTTGAACAGAAAATGAAACAAGCCTACGAGGAGCGTACAGGTTTAAAGGCAAATTATGTGGTAACGTTATGAACCAGCTCTCTATTCAGGCAATCAATGAATCATCCTCTTATGAGGTGAGTGAGGTGAGTGATGGCTGCTATCAGTTCTTTACAGACCATGGTGTTCATTGTACTGTAGAGTTTGTACCCGATGACTCCCTGATGAGTCGAGAGACATACCATTTGGTAATAGTCAATGTCAATCATCAGAAGTCACCAAGCGATGTGAAAGTGCGAGATACTATTATCGCTATCATTGACGAGTTCTTCGTTGAGAACAATACCACCTTGCTGTATATATGTGAGACAGGAGACAAGAAGCAAGCTCTTCGCAACCGACTATTCGAACGTTGGTTTTCCACCTATGAGCGTAAGGCACAATATACCTTTGTTGCCTCCTCCCTAACAGACGATGAAGGTATAGAGAACTATGCGGCTATTATTGTCCGCAACGATAACCCTGACCTCAGTGCAATTGTAGCAGAGTTCACCACGACTATTTCTTTGCTTAGCAGGAAGCCGTAATCATCCCTTCTTCCCTCATCCCTCTTCCTTCTTCCATCAGCCATCTTCCATCAATCAAACGAAGTATGAGTGAGATTTCTGACGCTATACAAGCAAAGTGCCTGGCATTTGGAGCATCCTACAGACCTGCAAAAGAATGAAAAGACTGATCGTAACGAGATTTTAGTCGAAGCCATTCTGTATGGCGTACCCCTAAGACAACTCAGTCGCCTTACAGGTATCAGTTATGGTGTTATTCAACGAATAAATAGTAAAATGAAAGTGGGTCAGTAGAACCGTCCCGCTGATCCCAGAAAATTATGAGGCAGGCAGAAAAGACCTTTATGACAGAGGAGCTGGTGAAAGAGTTGGCCCTCCGCTTGATGGACGAACGTGGACTGACAATGA